>Ga0325400_1003048_pt1 | contig 14956 bp, 9 predicted proteins | sample PopdelMetagenome_2_FD_205662 | JGI IMG/M metagenome (GOLD analysis project Ga0325400, IMG submission 205662) | Populus deltoides microbial communities from Bellville, Georgia, United States - Xylem-PdKOR-R1 | ecosystem: Host-associated > Plants > Phyllosphere > Stem > Wood/Secondary xylem... | reverse complement strand
TCTTCGGTGAGGAGGACTCCGTGGTCAACCTCGGGGCGGTGGCGATCACCCTGGTGCTGGGGGTCATCGCCGCCGTGGGCATCCGGGAGTCGAAGCTCGTCACCAACGCGCTGGTGCTGATCAAGGTGTCGGTCTGCGCGTTCGTGATCATCGCCGGGATCTTCTTCCTCAAGGCCAGCAACCTCACCCCCTGGCTGCCGCCGTCGGAGCCCGTCCCCGCCAGCGAGCAGACCGGCGGGCTGGCCCAGCCGCTGTGGCAGTTCGTCTCCGGCGTGGAGCCGGCCGACTACGGCATCGCCGGCGTCCTGGTCGCCGCCGCCGTGGTGTTCTTCGCCTACTCCGGCTTCGAGGCCGTCGCCAACCTCGGGGAGGAGACCAAGAACCCGGGGAAGGACATGCCCAAGGGGCTCATCGGCACCCTGATCATCTGCACCCTGCTCTACCTCGGCGTCTGCTTCGTGATCACCGGGATGGTCAACTACCGCGACCTCGACGAGGGCGCCCCGATCTCCGAGGCGTTCAACACCGTCGGCCTGGGCTGGGCGGGCGTGCTGATCGGCATCGCAGCCGTCGCCGGGCTGACCTCGGTGATCCTGGTCGACCTGGTCTCGATGGGGCGGATCGGCTTCGCGCTGTGCCGCGACGGCCTGCTGCCGCCCTCGGTCGGCCGGCTGCACCCGAAGTACCAGACGCCGTTCCGGATCACCATCGTCACCACGGTCGTCGTCGCGGTGATCGCGGCGTTCGTGCCGCTGGCCGCCCTGGCCGAGATGGTCAGCATCGGCACCCTGTTCGCCTTCGTCGTGGTCGCGATCGCCGTCGCGGTGCTGCGCCGCACCAAGCCCGAGATGAAGCGGCCCTTCCGCACCCCCCAGGTGCCGCTGCTGCCGATCATCACGGCCGCCGCCTGCCTGGGCCTGATGTCCAGCCTGGCCGTCGAGACATGGCTGCGGTTCCTGGTCTGGCTGGTCGTCGGCCTGGTCGTGTACGGCGTCTACGGCTACCGCCACTCCCGGCTCGCGGAGGGGGTCCGGGGCAAGTTGTCCCGGCCGGTCTGAGCTTGCGAAGGCCGGACCCGGGGGAGGTCGAGCGAGCCCGCGACCGAGGAACGAGGTCGTGACGGCGGGTCGAGACCCGGTGACGTACGCAGCGACGACAGGGACGGCCGCCGACTGCCGAGTGGTCTCTACAAGCTCGACCAGCGAGAGCCGCTCGCCTACAGGAAGGGCACCAGGGCCGACCAGGACTCGGTGGGCTTGGTCGCGGCGACGCCCTCGCCGACCGCGTGCAGCACCCAACCGTCGGGAGTGCGCCGAAGCACGGCCATCGCGAGGCCCGTGGCGCGCACGCCGAGGGTGATGGTCAGCCGCCCCAGCTCGCGTCCGCCGTCGTCGGAGACGCGGACGTAGGCGTTCGCGACGTACTCCAGGGTCTGGCCGTGGTAGCTGGAGACCATGAACCCGATCGCGTCCACCGGTCCGTGCACCCGGGTCAGGTCGACCTCGATCCGCTCGTCGTCACCCTCGCCGCGCCCGGAGAGGTTGTCGCCGGCGTGCACGACCGAGCCGTCGCGGGTGGCCCGGTTGTTGTAGAACGCCAGGTCGAACAGCTTCCCGCCCGTGAACTGCACCGCGGAGGCGTCCAGGTCGACGCCCGGGGCGCCGGACCCGGCGAACCCACCGGTGTGCTCGTGGTCCCACCCGAGCCCGACCACGATCCGTCCCAGGGGGCCGCCCTCGGCGTCGGTCAGCGACAGGTCCTGGCCCGGGCTCAGCTCGATCACGTCTCCGAACCTAGGCCGCGCGCCGCCGGAGCGGTACGCCGTCGGGGCGAGGCGGGCTGTCGGCGGCCCGTGTGAGCGTGGGGACATGAGCACCTCTGCGACCTCCGACCCCTCCGCCACCGTCGTCGTCACCGGCGCCAACGGCCTCGTCGGCTCCCGGGTGTGTGCGGCCCTGTCCGAGCGCGGCGCCGCCGTGCGGGCCGTCGTACGCCGCCCGGGCACCGCGCCGGACCTGCCCGGGCTCACCGAGCACGTCGGCGACTTCGCCGACCCCGACCTGGCCCGCGAGGTGCTGGCCGGGGCGACCGCGGCGGTCACCACCGTCTACCCGCTGGGCAGCAGCGACCGCGACGAGCAGCACCGGGCCTCGGTGGAGGGCACCACCGCGTTCGCGCGGGCCGCCCTCGACGCCGGCGCGCGCCTGCTCGTCCACGTCTCGACGGCGGCGGTCTACGACCGCTCCCCCGGCACCGGCGACGTCGACGAGGGCGGCGCCCTGGTCGGGGACGACGCCGGCGACTACGCCGTGGTCAAGCGCGACACCGACGCCGCCCTGGCCGAGGTCGACGGCCTCACCCGGGTCCTCCTCCGCCCGCCGGCGATCCTCGGGCCGGGCGACTCCTCGGTGTGGAACGCCCTGCGGCCGGCGCAGATGCGCGAGGACGAGGCCCAGCGGCACGCCGTGCCCGACGCGTCCTGGCCCTGGGTGCACGTCGACGACCTGGCGGCGCTCGCCGCCGACGTCGCCACCGGCGCCACCCCGACCGCGGCCACCCCGGACGAGGGCCCGGTGGACGAGGCCTGCGTCGTGGTCGACGTCGCCGGGGAGCCCGCGACCCAGCGCGACTACTACGAGGCCGTGCTCGGCGCCCAGGGTCTGGAGCCGGTGTGGGACGACGAGCCCGCGTGGACCGGCGCCTACCGCACCGACCGCGCCCACCGGTGGGGCTGGAGCCCCTCGATCGGGCTCACCGACGCCCTGAACGAGCTGGGGGCCGGGCTGCGTACCTCCTAGCAGGGAACTCCAGCCGCACCTGGTCACCACGCCGGGGTTGGGGTCATCGGTCACAGTGAGAGGGACTCCGTGGGGGAGCCGGGCTCGGGACGGGACGCAGATGCGAGGTCGCAACAGGCGGGGTGCGCAGGCACTCGTGGCCCTGGCGCTGGGCGCCCTGCTCCTCGGCGGCTGCCAGGGCGGGGACGCCGGTTCGGACGACCCCTCCGCGGGCGCGGATCCGGCGACCGGCACCGATCGCGACGAAGACGCGCCTGACGCCGAGCCCGAGGCCATCACCCTCGCGTTCGCCGGCGACGTGCACTTCGAGGGCGGGCTGGCGGGACTGCCCGAGCAGCCCGGCTCGACCCTCGGCCCCATGTCGCAGGCGCTGCGCAGCGCCGACTTCGCCATGGTCAACCTCGAGAGCGCGCTCGGCTCGACCGGCGAGCAGGCCGCCAAGGAGCTGGAGGACGCCGACAACCGCTACTGGTTCCGCAGCCCGGCCTCGACGCTGGGCCTGATGGACCGGTCCGGGGTGGACGCGGTGTCCCTGGCCAACAACCATGGCGCCGACTACGGCGCCGCCGGCCTGCGCGACTCCGTCCGGATCGCGCAGGACAGCCCGGTCTCGGTCCTGGGCGTCGGGCTGGACCGAGAGCAGGCGCTCACGCCGTACCGGGAGACGATCAAGGGCACCGACGTCGCCGTCTTCGCCGCCGACGCCTCGAAGCGGGAGAGCGACGACGACACCTGGGCGGTCGGGCCGGGCACCGGCCCCGGCATGGTCGCCGCCCGGGTGCCCTACGCCCCCCAGCTGCTCTCGGCGGTCGAGAAGGCCGACGCCACCGACGACCTGGTCGTGGTCTACCTGCACTGGGGCGACGAGAACGACGACACCCCCACACCGCTGCAGCGGGGCCTCGCCGAGTCCCTCGCCCGGGCCGGGGCCGACGTCGTGGTCGGCTCGCACGCCCACGTCCTGCTCGGGGCCGGGATGCTCGACGACACCTACGTCGGCTACGGGCTGGGCAACTTCGTCTGGTATCACGGCCGGACCGCCGACACGGGCGTGCTGCGCCTGCGGGTGCGCGGCGAGGAGGTCGTCGGCGAGACCTGGGTGCCGGGCGAGATCCCCCTCGACGGCGGGGTCCCGCAGCCGCTGTCCGGGCAGGCCCGCACGGCTGCGGTCGCGGGGTGGCGGGCGCTGCGCGGCGCGACCGACCTCGAGCCCGTGCCCCTCACCCGACCCCGACGTGGCGGTCAGGACGCGGGCGGGACCCCGGGTGGCCTCCCGGACTTCGACGCGACTGTCAACCGCATCGGCCCGGCCCTGCGGGAGAGGATGGTCGGCTCCAGCTACGACCCGGCGACCTGCCCCGTGCCGCTGACCGACCTGCGCCAGCTCGCCGTCAGCTACGTCGGCGCCGACGGCGAGGACCACACCGGCGCGATCGTCGTCGCCGCCGACGTGGCCACCGACGTGGTCGGCGTCTTCCGGACCCTCTACGACGCCCGCTTCCCGCTCCAGCGGATGCGGCTGATCGACGCCTACGACGGCGACGACGACGCCTCGATGGCGGCCAACAACTCCTCGGGCTTCAACTGCCGCACCGTGGCGGGCTCCACCAGCTTCTCCGACCACGCCTACGGCCGGGCCATCGACCTCAACCCCGTGCAGAACCCGTACGTCGTGGGCGACGAGGTCCGCCCGCCCGCCGGGTCCCGCTTCGTCGACGTCGACCGCTCCCCCGGGGCCACGGCCGCCCCGGGCGTCATCGTGCGGGACGACGTCGTCTCCCGGGCGTTCGCCCGGATCGGGTGGCAGTGGGGTGGCGACTTCTCCGACCCCGACTACCAGCACTTCTACGCCCCGTAGGGCGTCCTGGACCCGAGCCGCCGGCGGTGGCCGCCATGGGTCGAGAGTCAGAGGTCGACACGCAGCCGGGTCGACTCGTCCTCCCAGGCGGCGGGGACTCCCAGGTGGTCGCCCTGGCCGAGCCCGACGCCGAGGGCGAGGAGCGTCTTGACCGTGGCCTCGTCGCCCACGTGCTCGGCCACCACGCTCCGGCCCGTGCCGGCGGCAAAGCTCGCGACCGCCGCGATCACCATCCGGTCCTCGCGGCTGCTCGGGCAGCCGCGCACGAACTCGCCGTCGATCTTGATGACGTCGAAGGGCAGGTGCTTGAGGTAGTAGAACGAGCCGTGCCCGGCGCCAAAGTCGTCGAGGGCGAGCCGGCAGCCGAGCTCGTGCACCCGCCGGGCGAAGTGCCTGGCTGCCTCCATGTTGGCGATGGCCGCGGTCTCGGTCAGCTCCAGGGTCACCCGGGCGGGGTCGATCGCCGCGCCCCGGATCCGGGCGCACACCCAGTCGACGAAGCCCGGCTCGGCCAGCGACACGGCCGAGACGTTGACCGACAGGCGGGTGGGGGTGCCGGCCAGCTCGAGCTGCTGGGCGCGGGTGAGGCCGTGGTCGAGGACCCAGCGGTCCAGGCCGGTCACCAGTCCCATCCGCTCGGCGATGTGCACGAACTGTCCGGGCATGACCAGCTGCCCGTCCTCGTCGACGAGCCGCAGCAGCACCTCGACGCCGTGGGTCTCCCGGGTGCGCAGGTCGACGACGGGCTGGGCGTGCAGCACGAAGCGGTCGTCGCGCAGCGCCTCCCGGATGCGGGCGGCCCAGTTGACCCGGGCCGGGCCGCGCGGCTGGGCACCGTCGACGGCGTCGAGGACGGCGAAGGTGTCGCGGCCGGCGTCCTTGGCGTCGTACATGGTCATGTCCGCCGCGGTGAGCAGCTCCTCCGGCGTGCTCTCGGTGTCCTGCACCAGCACGGCCCCGACGCTGGCGGTGACCCGGCGCCCGGCTGTCGGGCCGACCCCGTCGGCCTCCCGGCGGATGCCCTCGACCACGCGCGCCGCGACGACCTCGACGTCGGACCTCGTCGCGTGCGGCAGCAGGACCACGAACTCGTCGCCGCCGAGCCGGGCGATGACGTCGGAGTCGCGCAGGAGACGTCTGAGCACGGCGGCCACCGAGACGAGCAGCTGGTCACCGACCTCGTGGCCGTGGGTGTCGTTGACCTCCTTGAAGTGGTCGAGGTCGAGCATCAGCACCGCACCCCGGGCGCCATAGCGGGCGCAGTCCTTCAGGTGCCGGTCGAGGGCCTCGTCGAAGGCCCGTCGGTTGGCCAGGCCGGTGAGCGGGTCGTGGGCGGCGAGGTGCTTGAGCTGCTCCTCGAAGCGGCGCTGCTCGGAGACGTCGTGGACGTTGACCAGCAGCGTCTGGTCGGCCTCGGTGAGGCCGTTGACCGCCACCAGCTCGACCACGAGGTCGAGGGGGTCCCCGGTGCTGCGGTCCACGCGCAGCTGGAGGGTCCGGTGGCCCGAGGACGCCTGCCGCAGCAGCTCGCGCACGTCGGCGCCCTCCGGCACCAGCTGCAGCGACGCCAGGGTCATGCCGCGGGTCGAGGCGCTCGAGGACAGGCCGAGGGTGCGCCGCAGGGCGGGGTTGACCCGGGAGACCCGGCCCTCCCGGTCGGCCAGGGCGACGCCGGTGGGCGACTCGTCGACCATCTGCTCCACCCGGTTGTGCAGGGCGCGGATGTCGTCCTCGCGGCGCTGGGCCAAGGTGACGTCGCGGGCGACGACCATCGCCGCCGGCTCACCGTGGTAGCGGAACGGCACGACCGTGACCTCGTTCGAGGAGCCGGTCAGGGTCGCCCGCAGCTCGCAGCTGCCCGGCTCCCCCGCGAGTGCGGCGCGGTAGAGGGGCACCAGCGTGGCGGTGTTGGGACCGTTGGAGGTCTCGTGGACCGACTTGCCCTCCCAGTCGACGACCCCGGCCCGCATGGCGCCCGCGCCCGTGATCTGGCGGTAGACCAGGTCCTGGTCGACGATCAGCACCATCGTGTCGGCGAGCAGGTCACCGAAGAGCTCCCACTGCCGGGTGCTGCTGTCGAGCTCGTCGTTGGCCAGCGACAGTGCGCTCTCGCGATCCTGGAGCCGGTGGACGACCTCCTGGACGGCGGGCGCCACCAGCCAGGCCACGAGCAACCACATCACGGCCCGCCGCCAGTCCGAGCTGGGGTACTCCGGCGCACCGACGATGAGCAGAGGGCTGATGAAGACCAAGGCGGTCAGGACGCCGGCCGCGTAGAGTGACTCCCGCCGCCCGTAGAGCGCCACCCACAGGATCGGCAGCACGACGAGCGCCGACATGCTGCTGGTCCCGGCGCCAGATGCCTCACGGAGCAGGGCCACGACCGGGAAGAACGCGAGGGCGGGCAGGTCCTGGGTCCACGACGGCCACCGCCCCCAGGGCAGGAACAGCACCGCGGCCTCGATGAGCCCCGTGAGTCCCACGGCGAGCCCCAGCAGCACGGGACGGTCCGAGTACGGCGGCACGCCGAGCGTCGCGATCGCCACCACGGCGCAGACCACGAAGGGCAGCACTGCACGGCTGCGCATCGCGACGGGAGGCGTGGTGGCGGCTATCCCCGGACCCTAGCGGCCCCCGGGCCCCGGGTGTAGAGCCTCGCCGGTCAGCCCGGCTGCTCGAACAGCCCGGCCTCGGCCTCGGCGGAGGTGAACTCGAACCGGAGCCGCCACACCAGGTCGTGGGGCACCCCGAGCCGGGTCAGGGTCACCTGGAGCTGGGGCAGCAGCCACACCTGCGACTGCAGGGCGACGGCCTCGATCTTGGTGCGGGTGCGCAGCCAGATCACCGGTGAGCCGTCCCGGTCCGGCAGCCAGTGCGCGTGCTCCACACCCCACCCCCCGAGCGAGGCGACCATCGGCAGCAGGGCCGCGTCGACCGACTTGCGCACCGACTCCGCGTCCATGTCGGCCAAGGTACTGGCCCGGCCCCTGGGCCTCGACACGCTCCACCCGTCACTGGTCTCCCGAGGACACCGCTTCGACCACCGTGGGCCACCGTTGGTCGAGGTGTGACGAGCGCAGCGAGGAGCCTCGAGACCACCGGTCAGTCCAACCAGACCATCCGGCGGCCGTGACCGTGGCTGAGGGCCACGGGGTGGCCGTCGATGCCGAGGACGAAGTCCAGGTCGCCGTCGGGCTCGACGTCGGCCAGGGCGCCGGAGACCCGGGGCAGCACGGCGTACCCCTCGTTGCTGACCCAGTGGCAGGCGCCCTCGGCGACGAGGCCGGTCATCAGGTCGGTCAGGCGGTCGCGCCCGGCGCGGTCGAGGTAGGAGGCGACGGCGGTGTGGAAGACCACCGCGGTGCCGTGCCGGCCCGCCTCGGCCACGAGGTCGGGCAGCTCCTCCAGCAGGTCGCCCCGCCGGATCGTCGGGGGCTCCTCCCGCGCCATGGCGACGGCTTGGGCCAGGACCGCCCGGCGGTCGGCGTGCTCGGGCCAGACCAGGTAGCTCAGCCAGAGCATCTGGTCGGCGTCGACGACGTCGAGCGGGTGCAGGTCGACACCTCCGCGCCAGGCCACGTCGGGCACCCGCGTCGGCAGCGGCACCGGCCCCGCGACCTCGCACTGCAGGACGGGGTGGGCGGGTCCCAGCTGCACGCCCCAGGCGTCCTCGGAGGTCCAGGAGTAGCCCCACCGGTCGGGGAAGAGGCACAGCCCGGCGCTGGCCCCGGCCTCGACCAGCGCCAGCGGTCCGTCTCCGGCGGCCGCCGAGATGGCGGGCAGCAGGGTGGCCATCCGGCCCGCCTCGTTGGTCTGCGTCGCCCGCTCGAGGACGGTCGCGCGGACCCGGCCGTCGTCGCCCAGCAGCGCGGTCCGCAGGGCGTCGTAGTCCGCCGGGGCCGGGCACCCGTGCCAGCGGGCGGCGGCGAAGACCAGGTTGGGTTGTCGCTTCGGGGCGGGCAGCGCCGCCACCCAGTCCTGCACCTCGGGGTCGCCCGCGACCCCCTCGGACCACGCGACGAAGCACGGTGAGTCGCCCGCGTGCCGGGCGAAGTCGGCGTACGTCGCCGCGATCGCGGCGCGGACCTCCTCCGGGTCGCCGTCGTCGGCCGCCTCCCCGACTGGCCTCACCGGCGCCCGGCCCGGCGGCTCGTCCAGCGACTCACGAGGCGGGGATGGCGATGTAGGTGGTCTCGAGGTACTCCTCGATGCCCTCGAAGCCACCCTCGCGCCCGAAGCCGCTGGCCTTGACCCCGCCGAAGGGGGCCGCGGCGTTGGAGACCAGCCCGGTGTTGACCCCCACCATCCCGAAGTCGAGTCGCTCGGCCAGGCGGATGGTGCGGTCCAGGTCGCGGGTGTAGACGTAGGAGCTCAGGCCGTACTCGGTGTCGTTGGCCGAGGCGATCGCCTCCTCCTCGGAGGAGAAGGTGGTGATCGGGGCGACGGGGCCGAAGATCTCCTGGCGGTTGATCGCCGACTCCGCGGGCACGTCGATGAGGACGGTCGGGGTGTAGAACCAGCCTTCGCCCTGCGGCGCCTCGCCGCCGGTGAGCAGCCGCGCCCCGTCGTGCACGGCGTCGGTGACGAGCTGGCCGACCGACTCGACCGCCTCGGGGTTGACCAGCGGACCGACCTGGACCCCGTCGTCCTGGCCCCGCCCGACCACGAGGGAGGACATCCGCTCGGCGAGCCTTGCCCCGAAGTCCTCGGCCACGCTCTCGTGGACCAGGAAGCGGTTGGCCGAGGTGCAGGCCTCCCCCATGTTGCGCATCTTGGCCGCCATCGCGCCGTCGACGGCCGCGTCGAGGTCCGCGTCGGCGAAGACCAGGAACGGCGCGTTGCCGCCCAGCTCCATGCTGACCCGCTGCAGGTTCTCGGCACTCTGGCCGACCAGGATCTTGCCGGCCCGGGTGGAGCCGGTGAAGGACACCTTGCGGACCCGGTCGTCGGCCTGGAGGGTCTTGCTCAGCTCGGCGTCGGAGGTCGTCGGCACGACGTTGAGCACGCCCGCCGGGAGGCCCGACTCCTCCAGGATCCCGGCCAGGGCGAGCATCGTCAGCGGGGTCTGCGCGGCGGGCTTGATCACGATCGTGCAGCCGGCCGCGATCGCCGGAGCGATCTTGCGGGTGCCCATGGCGAGCGGGAAGTTCCACGGGGTGACGAAGAAGCAGGGTCCGACCGGCTTCTTCATCGTCAGGATCCGGGTGCCGCCGGCGGGTGCGGCCATCCACAGCCCGTGGATGCGGACCGCCTCCTCGGAGAACCACCGCAGGAAGTCGGCCCCGTAGGCGACCTCGCCGGCGGCCTCGGTCAGCGGCTTGCCCATCTCCAGGCTCATCAGCAGCGCCAGGTCGTCGCTGCGCTCCATGATGACCTCGAAGGCCCGGCGCAGGATGTCGGAGCGCTCGCGCGGCGGGGTCGCCGCCCACTCGGCCTGGATCGCGACCGCGGCGTCGAGCGCCTCGACCCCCTCGGCCGCGGAGGCGTCCGCGACGGTGGTCAGGACGGACCCGTCCGCGGGGTCGCGGACCTCGAACCGCTTCCCGTCGTCGGCCTCGCGCCACGCGCCCCCGACGTAGAGGTTGCGGCGGTCGGGCGGAAGCAGCCGGTCCAGCACCGGATCGGTCGTCGAGGCGTCGTACGTCGAGGCGTCGGTCATGGCGTCACTGTGCCACCGGGGTCCGACGACCCGTCCGCCCCGAACGGGTGGCGACCCCACCCCTGAGGACAAGAACTTTGTCTAGACCACCCCGAGGCCTTGTGCCTGACACCCCGGGGCGTATAGTCGGCCTTGTCGTTCTTCGGAGGGAGCACCAAGGAGACGACATCGGTCCCCGGTCGTCCCCATGCGACCGGGGACTTCTCCGTTTTCGAGAGGCCACGAGCCCGGCCGTGGCGCGTCAGTCGCGCGGCTTCTTGTGTCGCGGCTTGCGCTCCGGCTTCCCGGCGCCCGACCGGTCGGGCCGGCCCGAGGGCGGACCCTCGTCACGCCGCAGCTCGATGAGCTTGCCCGAGATCCGGGTGTCGGCCAGGCCGGACCACGTCTCCGGGGGGAGGTCGGCGGGGAGCTCGACCAGCGAGTGGTCGGGTCGGATCGCGATGTGCCCGAAGTCGCGGCGGCTCAGCTGGCCCTCGTTGGCGATCGCGCCCACGATCTGGCGGGGCTCGACCTTGTGCCGCTTGCCGACCGAGATCTTGTACGTCGCCATCGGCTGCTGCGGTCCGCCTCGCGAGCCTTTGCCCCGCGAGGCCCGGTCGGGGCGGTCGCCGCCTTCGCGAGGGCCGCGGTCGTCCCGGTCGCGGCCACGCTCGGCCCGTCCGGCCCGGTCGGGTCGCTCGCCACGGTCGGGCCGCTCGGCCCGGCGGGGCCGCTCGGGCTCCGGCTCCAGCAGCAGCGGGGTGTCACCCTGGGCCACGACGGCGAGGGCCGCCGCCACGTCGGCCTCGGGCACGTCGTGGTGCCGCACGTAGTGGGCGACGATGTCGCGGAAGCCCTCGACCCTCTGGGTCTGGGTCAGCGCGGCGGTGATCTGGTCGTCGAAGCGGGCCAGGCGGGTCGTGTTGACGTCGTCCACGCTGGGCAGCGACATCTCGGTCAGCGGCTGGCGGGTCGCCTTCTCGATGTGGCGCAGCAGGTAGCGCTCGCGCGGGGTGACGAAGGAGATCGCGTCGCCCTTGCGGCCGGCGCGGCCGGTGCGGCCGATGCGGTGGACGTAGGACTCGGTGTCGGTGGGGATGTCGTAGTTGACGACGTGGCTGATCCGGTCGACGTCCAGCCCACGGGCGGCGACGTCGGTGGCGACCAGGATGTCGAGCTTGCCCGACTTCAGGCGGTTGACGGTCCGCTCGCGCTGGGCCTGGGCGACGTCTCCGTTGATGGCCTCGGCGGAGAACCCGCGGGCCCGGAGCTTCTCGGCGAGCAGCTCGGTCTCGTTCTTGGTCCGGACGAAGACGATCATCCCCTCGAAGTTCTCGACCTCGAGGATGCGGGTCAGGGCGTCGACCTTCTGCGGGTAGGAGCAGATCAGGTAGCGCTGGGTGGTGTTGACCGAGGTCGTCGTCTTGTTCTTGACCGTGATCTCGACCGGGTCGGTGAGGTACTTCTTCGACAGCCGGCGGATCTGGCTCGGCATCGTGGCCGAGAACAGCGCGACCTGCTTGTCGTCGGGGGTGTCGGCCAGGATCGTCTCGACGTCGTCGGCGAAGCCCATGTTGAGCATCTCGTCGGCCTCGTCGAGCACGAGGAACCGCAGCTGGGTGAGGTCGAGGGTGCCCTTGTCGAGGTGGTCCATGATCCGGCCCGGGGTGCCGACGACGACGTGGACGCCGCGGCGCAGGGCGGAGAGCTGCACGCCGTACCCCTGGCCGCCGTAGACCGGGAGGACGCGCACCCCCTTGTGGCGGGCGGCGTACTTCTCGAACGCCTCGCACACCTGCAGCGCGAGCTCCCGGGTGGGGGCGAGCACGAGCGCCTGCGGGGCCTTCTGGGCCAGGTCGAGCCGGTCGAGGACCGGCAGGGCGAACGCCGCGGTCTTGCCGGTGCCGGTCTGGGCCAGACCGACCACGTCGTGGCCGGCCAGCAGTGGCGGGATGGTCTCGGCCTGGATCGCCGACGGCGACTCGTAGCCGACGTCCTTCAGCGCCCGGAGCACGACGTCGCCGAGCCCCAGGCCGGCGAAGGTCGGGCCCTGCGGCTCGGGGGTCCCGGTGGTGTCGGTGGTGTCGTTGGTGTCGGACGTGTCCTGGGGGGCGTCGACGGCGGTCTCGTCCGGGTGCTGCTCGCTCACCCGACGACTTTAGTGCCGCGACGGCGGCAGGCGGGCTTCCGCGCGGCGGTGGCCTGGCTCACCCCGGGCACCCCGACACCGAGTGGTCACCTAAGACGCGTCGAGCTGCGCGTGGTGCGTCGCAGGTGCCCACTCGACGCCGCGGTGGCACCGCGCGACGGTGTCAGGCCCGGTGGCGTCCCGCCGGGACGGACGCGGGACCCGGGTCGGGCCGGAGGAGGAGCAGCCGGGCGAGGGGGCGGGGCAGGGTCCAGTTGGCGCGGCCGAGCACGCCGACCAGGGCCGGGGCGAGCAGGCCGCGGACGACGACCGCGTCGATCGCGATGCCCAGCGCGAGGGCGGTGGCGAGGATCTTGACCTCGACCGCCGGCACGGTCGAGAGCGCGATGAAGGCGAGGAAGAGGATGAGGGCCGCGGAGGTCACCAGCCGGCCGGTGTTGGCGATGCCCTCGACCACCGCCCGGTCGGTGGCGGTGTGCTCGTCGAGGCCCTCCCGGGCGACCAGGTCGTCGTGCTCCTCGCGCATCCGGGAGAGCAGGAAGACCTCGTAGTCCATCGAGAGCCCGAAGAGGAAGGCGAAGGCGGCGATGGGCACCCAGGTGGTGATCACCCCGGTGGCGTCCTGGCCGAAGAGGAGGTCCGAGCCGACGCCGTCCTGCCAGACCAGCACGGTCACGCCGTACGCCGCGGCGAGGGAGACCACGTTGAGCGCGAGCGCCTTGACCGGCAGCCACAGCGAGCGCAGCGCCCGGGCGAGCAGCAGGAACGTCACCACCGCGACGCCGAGCACGACCCAGGCGGCGTCGCCGTAGACCGCCGAGACGAAGTCGGCGTCCTCGGCGGGGGTGCCGCCCACCAAGGCGTCGCCCACCGCGACCGCGCGGACGCCGTCGAGGGTGGCCCGGCCGGCCTCGCTCGCCGGGTCGGCCTCCGACCAGACCTGCAGCAGGGCCCGGTCGCCGTCGCGCCACCCCTCGCCCTCGGGGGCAACCGCGGCCGCCACGCCCTCGACGCCGTCCAGTCGCCCGAGGGCGGTCTCGACCCTGTCGGTGGGTACGACGACCTCGGTGGGCCGCACCACACCACCGGGCAGGCCGTCGTCGACGGCGTCGGTCAGCGCCGTCGAGGCGGGGGTGGTCGAGGTGATCCCGGAGAGCTGCGGGCTGCCCAGGGTCAGGCCGAGCACGGGAGCGGCCAGCGCGAGGAGGACGACGACCGCGCCCACGATCGTCAGCCAGCGACGGCGCAGCACGGCGGCCGCGATCCGCGCCCAGAGCCGGCTGCGGGTGACGGGGGGCCTGCGGCGCGGCCAGTTCAGGCGCGGCCCGACGGCGGAGAGGAGCGCGGGCACCAGGGTCAGCGACACCGCGACCGAGAAGAGCGGGATGAGCAGGCCGCCCAGGCCGATGCTGCGCAGGAACGGGATCGGCACCAGCACCAGCGCGGCCAGCGAGACCGCCACCGTCACCCCGCTGAAGACCACCGAGCGGCCGGCCGTGGTCATGGCGACCCGGACGGCGGCGTCGTTGTCGGCGGTGCCCGGCCGCGCCGTCTCCTCCCGCCAGCGGGTGACGACGAGCAGGGAGTAGTCGATCGCGACCCCGAGCCCGATCAGGGCGACGAGGAACTGCACGACGAAGGAGACGTCGGTGACCTGGGTCAGCCCGAGCAGGGCCAGGAAGGTGCCCAGGATCGAGACGGCGGCGACCAGGATCGGCAGGCCGGCCAGCAGGGAGCCGAACACCAGGGCCAGGACGACCAGAGCCCCGGCCCCACCCAGGAGGACCTCCACCAGCACCCCGCGGTCGCCCCCGCCGCCCTCGGACAGCACCGTGAACCCGCTGAGGGTGACCTCGGCGGTGGCGCCGTCGGCGTCGGGCTGCAAGGCCTGCTCGGCGATCCGCTCCAGACGGGGGAGGGAGCCGGCGTAGGGGTCGGGCCCGGGGGTCAGCGGTGGGTAGACGACCGCGACGGCTCGGTCCTCGGCCACCGACAGCACGTCCGCACCCGGATCGCCGGGGGTCACGGTGCGGGTGCCGGGCACCGCCTCCCGAGCGGCCGAGGCCACGGCGTCGGCCCGTCCGGCGGCGCCGCCACCCTCGACGACGTAGAGGAGCGGGTCGTTGAGACCCCCGCCGCCGAAGGTGTCGATGATCTGCTCGTTGGTCTCGTACGCCGCCTGGCCGGGCAGCGCGAAGTCGTAGCTGAGGCGGTCGACGGTCGTCGAGGCGGTGGCCGCGCCCGCGACGGCGACGACCAGCCAGGCCAGGGCGACCAGGGCGCGGTGGCGCAGGACGAGGTCGGTCAGCCGCTTCATCGGGACCGAGCATGGCACCGTCCCCAGGGGTGGAGCGTGGGTGCTCCGACACGCCGCCGGCGAACCCCCGGGTGGAGCAGATCAACCCAGTTCTGCCGTTCGTTTGCCGATCGGGTGGGGAGGGGCTACCTTAGGTGAACACAAGGTGAACAGGAGGTGTCCCATGACCCACACCGAGATGACCAACGGACTCGAG
>Ga0325400_1003044_pt1 | contig 14965 bp, 14 predicted proteins | sample PopdelMetagenome_2_FD_205662 | JGI IMG/M metagenome (GOLD analysis project Ga0325400, IMG submission 205662) | Populus deltoides microbial communities from Bellville, Georgia, United States - Xylem-PdKOR-R1 | ecosystem: Host-associated > Plants > Phyllosphere > Stem > Wood/Secondary xylem... | reverse complement strand
CTCGAAACTCGACGTCGCCGCCCTGCCGGCCCCCGACCTGCAGGCGACCGGACGCGCACCGCGGACCCCCGAGGAGGCGACCGTCTGCGCGGCGTTCGCCGAGGTCCTCGGCCTGCCGCGGTTCGGGGTGGACGACGACTTCCACTCCGCCGGCGGGCATTCGCTGCTGGCCATGCGGGTCGCGGCGCTGCTCTCCGAACGGCTCGGGGTACGGGTCGGGGTCGCGGCCGTGCTCGCGAACCCGACCCCGTCCGGGCTGCTCGCCGCCCTGCACCGGCCGCAGGCCGACCCGTGGGGACCGGTCCTGCCACTGCGGGCCAACGGGTCCGAGACCGTCGTCTGCGTGCCACCGCTCCTGGGGCTGGGCTGGACGTTCTCGGCGCTGGCCGCCCGGCTGCCCGGCGCCCCGCGGGTGCTGGCCCTGCAGTCGCCCGCGTTCTGGTACGACGGTGAGAAACCCACCACCCTCGACGGCCTCGCCGACCTGCTCGCCCCGCACGTCGTCGAGAACACCGAGGGGGAGCGTGTCCACCTCGTCGGGTTCTCGTTCGGGGCCCACCTCGCGCACGTGCTGGCGTCCCGGCTGGAGGACCGCGGGGTCGACCTGGCCTCGGTCACCCTGCTGGACGCCGGCCCGGCCGGCGGTCCCGAGAACCCCGACGCCGCTCCGCCCGCGCGCACCGCGGAGCAGGAGGCGCTGGACTACCTGCTGTCCGTCTCGCTGCGCGAACCCCCCGAGTGGATCGCCGAACCGTACGACCCCGAGGCCGTCCTGGAGTTCCTGGCCGAAGGCACCGGCGTCCTCGCCGGGTTCGGCCGGCCCGAACTCGAACGGATCGTCGCGGCCGCCGTGTACGACGAGTCGGTGATGGGCGAGGTCGAACGCCGTGTGGTGCACGCCCCCGTCCTGTACGTCGCGAGTTCCGCCCCCGACCCCGGGACGGGCGTCCCGCCCACCGCCGCGGAACTCGAGGCCGAACGCCTGGCCTGGCAGCCGTACTGCACCCGCCCCGTGGCGTTCGGGACGGTCGACGTCCCGCACGCCGCCATCACGACCCCGGCCGGTTCCGACCAGGTCGCCCGACTGCTGAAGCCCTACCTGGAGGACCCCCGATGAACCCGTTCGACAACCCCGACGCCGAGTTCCGCGTGCTCGTGAACGACCTGGGCCAGCACAGCCTGTGGCCGGTGTTCCGGGACGTCCCGGCCGGGTGGACCAGCGTGTTCGGCCCCGGCCCGCGCACCGAGGCGATGACCTACGTCGAGACGCACTGGACCGACATCACCCCCGTCCGCGCCTCGTGAGGTTCCTCGACTTCTCCGACTGGGCGGTCGACCTCACCCCGCTGCGGGTGAACCGGCAGTTCCGGTTGCTCTTCACCGGTCGGCTCGTGTCGGTGTTCGGCCTCGGGATGCTCGCGGTCGTTCTCAGCGTCCAGACCTACGACCTCACGAGTTCGTCCCTGCAGGTCGCCGTCATCAACTCCGTGCTCGGGGTCTCGGCGGTGCTCGGCGCGCTCAGCGGGGGCGTGCTGTCCGACCGGACGGACCGGCGCCGGTTGATCCTGGGCGCCCGCGCGCTGGCCGTCCTGGGTTTCGTCGGGTTGGCGCTCAACGCGATGGCCGACGAACCGTCGGTGCTGGTGCTGTACTTCTTCGCCGTCTGGGACGGGTTGACCGGCGCGATCGGGGCCGAGGCGTTCGGGGCCGCCGTCCCCGCGGCCGTCGAACCGTCCATGCTGCCGGCCACCGGCGCGCTGATGGCGCTCTGCCTGGACCTGGGGTCGGTCGCCGCGCCGCTCGTGGCGGGTTTCGTCACCGGCGCCGGTGGGGCGGCCGCGGTCTACTGGGCCGTGGTGGTGATCAGCGGGATCTCCTGGCTGGTCCTGTTCCGCCTGCAACCCGTCGTCCCAGACCGGGAGGGGACTCCCGAGCGCGTCACCTGGCGCGCGGGGTTGACCGACCTCCGGGAGGGGATCGCGTTCGCCCGGCAGGACAAGGTCGTCGGGGGCGTCCTGCTCATCGGGTTCCTGCAGATCTTCTTCGCCTCCCCGCACGTCCTCGTCCCTGAGTTCATCGGCGACCACCTCGGCGGCGGTCCCGAAGCGGTGGGTCTGGTGTACTCCGCACCCGCCGTCGGCGCGCTCGTCGCCGGGTTGTGCAGCGGCTGGATCTCCCGGGTGCGCCGGATCGGCGTGCTCATCGTCGTCGTGTTCACGGTCTCCTCCCTCGGGGTCGTCGCGTTCGGCCTCGCCCCCGCGGTGTGGTTCGCCGTCGCGGCCATGACGGTCGTCGGCGTCACCGACGTACTCGGCGAGATCCTGCGGTTCACGGTGCTCGCCCAGCGCACCCCCGACCGGTTGCGCGGTCGCGTGCAGAGCATCTGGTCCGCGCAGTCGACCGTCGGGGATTCCCTGGGCGGACCCGTCCTCGCGCTCGGCGCCCGGGTCGTCGGTGTCGCCCCGGTCATCGCGGTCGGCGGCGCGTTCGCCGCCGTCACCACCCTCGCCCTGCTGATCACCCGCCCTCAACTCCGGCACGCCCGAGCGGACGTCGCCGAGGACTTCCAGGAGGTTTCGTGACCACCACCGTCAACGGTTTCGCCGCCGACGTCGAGAACGACCGGAACGCCCAGTTCTGGTTCGACCTCGTACCGCGGGTCCTCGAGGTCCACGACGTCACCCAGATCGCCGCCCGCATGGTGCGGATCCGGTTCACCGGGGACGACCTGCGGGGTTTCCCGACCGTGGCCCCCGAGGACCACGTGAAACTGTTCTTCGATCGCACTCCCGACGGAGGGCCGAACCCGCCGGTACTGGACGAGGACGGCCGCTGGAACCCCGCCGCGCACGTCCACCGCGACTACACCGTCCGTGCCTTCGACCCCACCGGTCCGTTCCTCGACGTCGACTTCGTCCTGCACGACCACGGCATCGCCGGCCGCTGGGCGGGGGCGGCCGAGAAGGGGGACCGGATCGCGGCGCTCGGCCCGCGCGGCGCCTTCCTGGTCAAGGACACCGCCGACTGGTACCTCTTCGCGGCCGACGAGACGGCCCTGCCGGCCCTGGCCCGATGGCTCGAGGAACTCCGGCCTGGCGTTCCCGCCACGGCGTTCGTCGAGGTGACCGACGCCGGCGACGAACTCGAACTCCGCACCGAGGCCGCCCTCGAACTGCACTGGTTGCACCGCGGCGACGCCCCGTCGGGTTCCACCTCGTTGCTCGTCGACGCCCTGCGGTCCCGAGAGCTGCCCGACGGCGTCGGGTACGTCTGGGTCGCGGGGGAGGCGCTCTCGATCAAACCCGCACGCCGGTGGTTGTCCCGCGACCTCGGACTGGACCGCGACTCCTACGACGTCGACGGGTACTGGCGCCGCGGGACGACGAACCACGATCACCACGAGGACGAGGGTGACTGACCTCCTGACCCGGGAACCCACGACCACCCGGTCGTGGGTTCCGCTCGCGACGGTTCTGCTCGGGATCCTCCTCGTGGCCGGAGTTCTGGCCAGCCTCGCGGTGGGTTCCCGGGACCTGCCGTTGACGGATGTGCTGGACTCGCTGCGGGGCAGAGCGAACGGTGAGATCGACGCCGTCGTCCGTGGTCTGCGGATCCCCCGGACGGTGCTCGCGGTCGTCGTCGGCGCGGCCCTCGGTGTCGCCGGGTGCCTCACCCAGGCGTTCACGCGGAACCCGCTGGCCGACCCCGGGTTGGTGGGTGTCAACGCGGGAGCCTCGCTCGGGGTCGTCCTCGCGATGGCCTACCTCGGGATCCGGAACCCCGCGGGGTACGTGTGGTTCGCGGTGCTCGGGGCGGTCCTGGTGGGCTCGGTCGTGCTGGGGCTGACCAGTCGCATCCGTTCCCTGGAACCCGTGACGACGTTGATCCTGACGGGAACGGTGCTGTCCGCGATCCTGGGCGCCGCGACGACCGTCGTCCTGCTGCTGCACGACGACACGTTGCGAAGCTTCCAGTTCTGGAGTGCGGGAACCCTCGCCGCGCGGAACCTCGACGTGGTGACGGGGATCCTGCCGGTGCTGCTACTGGGAGTTCTCGCGACGGCCCTCGTACTCCCGGCCCTGCCGTCGCTGGAACTCGGCGACGAGATCTCCTCCGCGCTCGGCCGACCCGTGCGGCGGGACCGGGCGGTGGGGTTGACGGCCGTCGTCCTGCTGGCCGCGTCCGCGACCGCCGCGGCCGGAACCCTGGGTTTCCTGGGACTGCTCGCCCCGCACCTGGCCCGGTTCCTGGCCCAGGGCCGTCCGCTGGTGACCCTCGGGTTGTCGGCGCTGGCCGGGTCGGTGCTGCTGACGGCGGCCGACGTGGCCGGCCGCGTTCTGCTGTCGTCCTCGGAACTGCCCGTCGGGATCGTGCTCGCCGTCATCGGCGCCCCCGTGTTCGTCCTGATCGCTCGGAGGTTGGACCGGTGACCACGCTGGAACGCACCCTGCTGCCGCCGGCCGAACTCCTGCGTCGCCGCACCGGGGTCGGAGTTCTGCTCGCCGCGGTCCTCGTCGTGGCGTTCATCGCGGAGATCTCCCTCGGCGACCGGATCCTCGCCCCGGGCGACGTCGTCGCCGCATTGACGGGGAACGCCAGCCCAGGGGTGGAGTTCCTCGTGCTGGAACTCCGGGCGCCCCGTGCGGTCGCGGCTGCGCTGGTGGGGTTGTGCCTGGGCGCGTCCGGAGCGGTGACGCAGTCGTTGCTGCGCAACCCGCTGGCCAGCCCTGACATCGTCGGGGTCACCGCTGGGGCCTCGTGGGCCGTCATCGCGACGATGCTCGGGGGTCTGGCGCTGGGCACGGGCCTGCTCGTCGCCGCCTGCCTCGGGGCGGCCGTCGCCGCGGCCGTGGTGCTGGGACTGGCCTGGAAGCAGGGTTTCACCGCCCGCCGGGTCGTCCTCGTCGGGCTCGGTGTGAACGCCGGGCTCGGCGCGGCGACCTCGTGGACGATGCTGCGCGCCGACCTGCCCGAACTCGGCGCCGCCCTGCGCTGGCTCACCGGGTCGCTGAACGACGTCGACGCCTCCCGGCTGCCGGCCGTCGCCGTGGGGGCCGCCGTCGTGCTGGTCCTGCTGGGTTTCTCGCACCGCACGGTCGACGTGCTGCGGCTGGACGACGTGACCGCCGCCGCCCTCGGGACCCGGGTCGCGCGCGCCCAGCTCTGGCTGCTCGTCCTCGCGGTCGTGCTCGCGGCGCTCGCGACGGCCGTCGCGGGCCCCGTGGGTTTCGTCGCGTTCGCCGCCCCGCAGGTGGCGATGGTGATCTTCCGGACGGCGGGGCCGCCGGTGTTCTCCGGTGCGGTCGTGGGGGCGGCGACCCTGCTGCTCGCCGACCTCGTCGCCCGCACCCTCTTCCCGCAGCCCGTCCCCGTGGGCCTCCTCACCGCGCTGGCGGGCGCTCCGCTGCTGTTGTGGTTGCTGCTGCGGAACCGCTGAGGCAAGCTCCGACGATGACGGAGAGCGCGCTCCTGGAACTCGTCGGCTCCACCCAACGCAGCGTCCTGGTGACGCTGAAACGTGACGGCCGCCCCCAGCTGTCGAACGTCACCCACTGGTACGACGCCGAGCACCGGATCGTGCGGGTCTCGATCACCGCCGACCGGGCCAAGTCGAAGAACCTCGAACGCGACCCCCGCGCCAGCCTGCACGTGACCAGCGAGGACTTCTGGAGCTGGGCCGTCGTCGAGGGCGACGTCGACCTCTCACCCGTCGCGGCCACGGAGGACGACGAGGTGGTCGAGGAACTCATCGCGCTGTACCGGGCCGTCCTCGGCGAGCACCCCGACTGGGACGACTACCGCCGCGCGATGGTCGCCGACAAACGCCGCGTCGTGCGGTTGCCCGTCGGTCGGGTCTACGGGCAGGTCCCGCAGTAGTCAGTCCAGCTCGAGCTCGAGACGGGCCACCTCGGACCGGTAGACCGCGTACAGGGCGTCGGGCGGGAGTCCGGCGAACCGGGCCAGGGAGTCGACGAGGGTCGACACGTGACCCCAACTGCCGTTCATGACGGGTTCGGCCTCGTCCTCGCGCAGCGAGAGCCCGTACATCGACACCCGGACCAGCAGATCGCCCAGGGTCTGCGCCGTCACGGGCAACCCCACCCCGCCCGGGTTCACCCGTCGCTGCAGTTCCGCTTCCGCACCCATGTCGAGCTCGTCGTCCACCAGTTCCTCCATCGTTGGGTCCGCTCAGTGTCATCCCACCCTGACGCGCCCACATCAGGGTTCCCCCGGACCCTCACCCTGATCCGCGCGAGACTGGGGACGTGAGACGTCGCACCACCCTGTTCGGTCTCGGGATCGGCCCGCTGGCCGCTGTGCTCGGACTCCTGCCGTGGCTGGTGACGGGGATGCGGCTGCCGCTGCAGAACCTCTGGGACGACCCGACGATGCCGGCCGACATGCCCGTCGCGTTCCTGCCGTTGAATCAGTACTACGTGACGGTCCTGGTCGCCCTGCTCGTCACGGGGTGGGGAGTCGCAGGTCTGCTCGCCCGGACCATGCGTGCCCCACGTGGGGTGGTGGTCGCAGGGGTGATCGTCGTCCACGTCGTGGCGACCGTCCAGACGCTGGTCGTCCTCGTACCGGGGCTGCAGCGGCGGACGGCCTCGCTGGTCTACGTCGCGGCGAACGTGGCCGTGGTGCTGGCGGCCACCCTGGTCGGGGTCCTCGTGTTCGTCCTGGTCACCCGGGCTTCGCGACCGCACGTCGCCCTCGGCGCGTCCATCGCCGCCCTGGCCCTCGTGACCTGGGGCGCGGCGCTCGTCGCGCCGTTCGGGAGTTACCCCGACGGCGCGTTGCTCACGGCGTTGGGGTACTGGCAGCGGTTCGCGCCGGCGGTGCTCGTGGGGCTGGCGATCGCCTGGTGCGGGCTCCGCAGCCGCGGGTGGTTCGTCACCGCGGGCCTCGGTCTGGTGCTGCTGTGGCTCGTCCCGGCGGGGGTCACGGCGATCCAGAACTCCGTGGGGTCCCGGGTGCTGCTGCCGTACCCGGCCGAACTGATCGGGACCGCCGTCGACGTGCTCCAGGCCGCCGCGACGAGTCCGGCGATCGTCCTACCGCCGCTGATCACCTGCGTCGTGGTCGCCGCCGCCGGACTCTCGGTGCGGTCCCGGTGAGGCCGGCAGACCTGGCCCGGGCGCGCGCCGCTGCCGCCCGGATCGCCGGCGCGCACGGGGTCGCAGCGGACGAGGCGCGGGTCCTCAGCAACTCCAACGCGGTCGTGCTGCGACTCCTCCCGGGGAACACCGTCGCCCGGGTCGCGCCGGCGGGCCGGCAGAACGCGGCCTTCCAGATCGAGGTGGCGCAGCGACTGGCCGAGCGCGGTGCGCCCGTCGTCCGGCTCGACCCCCGCGTCCCGGCTCGCGTCCACGAGGACGACGGTTTCGTGCTGACCTTCTGGACCCACCACGAGGCCGTGCCGGGCCCCGTCCCACCGCAGGAGTTCGCCGACGCGCTGCGGCGGCTCCACGGTGCGTCCGTCGACCTCGCGGCTCCCTCGTACACGGACCGGGCCGCTCACGCCGAGGAACTCCTCCTGGACCCGAGCCGCACCCCCGACCTCCCCGCTGCCGAACGCTCCCTGCTGCTGTCGGTCGTGCGAACACCCCTGGTCGGTGACCAGCAGCTGCTGCACGGGGAACCGCACGTCGCCAACGTCCTGCACACCGCCGACGGGGTGCTGTTCCTCGACTTCGAGACCTGCTGCCGCGGGCCGGTCGAGTTCGACGTCGCCCACGTGCCCGAGGCGGTCGCCCACCACTACCCCGGGCTGGACGCGGACCGGCTGCGAGCGAGCCGGATCCTCATGTTCGCGCTGATCGTCACCTGGCGGTGGGACCGCGACGACCAGTTCCCCAACGGGATGTCGAGAGCGGCCGAGTGGACGCGGAAGCTGGGTTCCCTCCTCGCGTGACCGAGGTTCTGCATCGAACCCGCCGTACATCGTTGGAATCCGCCGTCCAGGCTTCTCAGAGCAGAATCTGCGTCACTCGACCCTCTGGGTAGGTTCGCCGCATGGCTCTCATTCACCGCGCCACCCTGAAACCCACCAAGCTCGAGCTCCTCGCGGAGTGGCTCCCCACTCAACCGTGGAGCGGCCTGACCCCGGGGGACGAGGTCCAGATCGTCGGCCGGTTCCGGTTCGACGACCCCGCCGGTGAGGTCGGGGTGGAGACGGTGCTGGTCGGCACCCCCACGGGCGCGGTGCTGCAGGCCCCGCTGACCTACCGCGCGGAGCCGCTCGCGGGGGCCGAGGAGTTCCTGATCTGCGAGATGGACCACTCGGTGCTCGGCCGGCGCTGGGTCTACGACGCCGTCGGCGACCACGTCTACGCCGACACCCTGCACCGCGCCATCGTCACCGGCGGCCGGGAGGCCGACCTCGCCGGACCCGAGGGGAACCCGGTCCCCAAGGAGGCCACAGCCCAAGGCAGCGGTACCGCCGCGACGGCCCCGAGCATCGACGGCGTCACCGTGCGCACCGACGGTCCCGTCACCAGGATCACGACCCCCGTGGCCGACCTGGTCGTTCTGCGGATCCTCGGCGACCCGCCCACCGGCCAGACCCTCACCGCCTCGTGGGCGGGCACCTCGGCCGTGCTTGCGTCCACCGCAGCGGCCACCGAGACTGACACCCGCTGATCAAGGGAGGTCGACGCAATGACGCAGGTGGTCTCGTTCGGGGCGCACATCGCCGACGCGCTGGGGTGGCCGTTCACGCAGGTCCCGCCGGGGCAGCAGCTGGCGATCCTGGAGCAGATCCGGTTCACGGTCGCGGGGACGGCGGCCGCGCCGTCGGTGAACCTGGCCAAACTCGGGGTGGACGTCGCGACGGTCGGGCGGGTGGGGGCCGACACCATCGGTGAGTTCGTCCGCACGACGATGACGAACTACGGCGTCGACACCAGCCACCTGCTCACCGACGGGACCCGGCAGACCTCGGCGAGCCTGCTGCCCATCCGGGCCGACGGGTCACGGCCGGCGCTGCACGTCCTCGGTGCCAACGCGGGCCTGAGCGAGGACGACGTGCCGTGGGACGTCGTGGCCCGGGCGCAGGTGTTCCACCTCGGCGGGCTGTTCGTCCTGCCCGGCGTGGACGGGGAACCCGCGGGCCGGATCCTGGCGCGCGCCAAGGAACTCGGACTCACGACGACCGTCGACCTGCTGGCCAGTCCCCGCCCCGACGCCGAGGAACTCCTCGCGCCCGTCCTGCCCCACGTCGACTACCTCATGCCCAACGTGGAGGAGGCGACCTGGATCACCGGCACCGACGACCGGGACGCGATGGCGCGCTGGTTCCACGACCGCGGCGTCGGCTGCACGCTGCTCACCCTCGGCGGCGACGGGGTGTCGATCTCGGCCAAGGGAGAACCCGAGACCGTCCTGCCTGCGTTCGCCGTCGACGTCGTGGACAGCACCGGCTGCGGCGACGCGTTCACCGCCGGGTTCATCTCGGGGCTGCTGGACGGTCTGGCCGTGCCCGAGGCCGCCGAACGCGGGTTGGCCTGCGGATCGCTGGTGGCGACCGGATTGGGTTCTGATGCGGGGATCGTGGACCTCGAACAGGTCGAGACCTTCAGGAAGGGAAACCCCCGTCGATGATCGCCGTCACCGGAGCCACCGGCCAGATCGGGGGCCGGGTCGCGCGCGGCCTGGCCGCCGCGGGAGTCCCGCAGCGCCTCGTCGTCCGCGACGCGAACCGGGCCCCGGATCTCGAGCGTGCCGACGTGCGGGTCGCGACGTACACCGATGCCGAGGCGTTGCGGCACGCCTTCGACGGCGCGCAGGCGTTGTTCTTCGTCTCGGCGGCCGAGGACGCGCACCGGCTCGATCAGCACCGGACGGTCGTGGAGGCGGCGGCCGCGGCCGGGGTCGAGCGGGTGGTCTACACCTCGTTCCTGAACGCTTCGCCGACGTGCACGTTCACCTTCGGCCGCGACCACTTCGCCACCGAGCAGATGCTGGAGCAGGGAGGTTTCGCGACGACGTTCCTGCGGGATTCCTTCTACCTCGACATCCTCCCCGAGTTCGTCACCGACGGGGCCCTGCGCGGCCCGGCGGGGACGGGGAAGGTGGGGGCGGTGGCGCGGGCGGACGTCGCCGACGTCGCGCTCGCCACGCTGCTGGACGAGTCCCACGCCGGCCGCAGTCACGACCTGACGGGGCCGGAGGCGTTGAGCTTCGGTCAGATCGCCGATCGTCTCGGAGTGGAGTTCGTGGACGAGACGATCGAGCAGGCGTACGCGTCCCGTGAGGGTTTCGGCGCGCCGGCGTGGATGGTCGACGGGTGGGTGAGCACCTACACGGCGATCGCGGCGGGGGAACTCGACGTCGTCACCGACGCGGTCGAGAGCATCACCGGCCGCGCCCCCAGAACCCTCGAGGACGTCGTCAGCGGGCGCTGAGGGAACGGGTCACGACCCGGTCCCGACCGGCCGACTTCGCCGCGTACAACAACTGGTCCGCCTGCCGCAGGAGTTCCTCGGCCGGTGGTGCGGTGCTACCGCGGGTGATGATCGCCCCGGCCGACAACGACACCTTCAGCCCCGGCGCGACCTCGTCCCAGGCGTAACCGGACACACTGCGGCGCATGCGGTCCAGCCGTTGCTGCAAACCGTCGGCGAGGTGGTCGACCCGGTCGGGTGCGGACAGGACGCAGACGAGCGCGAACTCCTCGCCGCCGATGCGGGCGACCACGTCGCGACGACGGATCTCCTCGCGCAGCAGCCCGCCGATGCGGCGCAGCACCTCGTCCCCGACGCCGTGCCCGAAGGTGTCGTTGATGTTCTTGAAGTGGTCCAGGTCCAGCAGGCACACGCACAACCAGTCGCGGTCGCCGAGCCCTCCGAGGAGTTCGGGCAGCAGGACGTCGAAACTCCGTCGGTTGTCCAGGCCGGTGAGCGTGTCCTCGTGGGCCTCGCGCCCCAGCCGTTCGGCCTGGGTGCGCAACTGCTGGAGTTCGACCGTCTGACCCAGCAGGCGCGCCCGGACGTCCGCGGTCTCGGTGCGCTGCCGGGTCTCGAGGTCGTGGAAGTTCCGGTACTCGGCCAGCGCCTCCTTGAACTGCTCGAGTTCCTCGTGGCAGCGGGCGCGGTGCTGGTGTGCGCGGGCCAGGACGCCGGCGTCGGCGGTCTCGGTGGCGAGGGCGACGACGGGGCCGAGACGTTCGAGAGCCTCGGCGAACTCGCCGCGGCGCACAGAGTCCATGGCCAGCGCGTCGAGCACGCCCAGTTCCAGCCCGCGGTACCCGTGGTCGCGAGCGATCTGCATCGAACGGTCCAGAGTTCGTTCGGCGATCTCGGTCTCACCGAGGTACGTCGACAGCGACCCGCCGTTCAACAACGACAGCGCCTGTCGGTACGGGTTTCCCGCGGCGTCGGCGAGTTCGAGGGCGGCCTTGGACAGTTCCACCCCGAACCGCAACCGGTCGGGGGTCAGGGGTTCGCCGTCGTAGGCCATCTGCAGAACGAGGTCGGCGGTGTTCGTCATGAGACAGAACCGGGTCTCGCTGGAGACGTCGGACCCGGTGAGTTCCTCGGCGGCCCGGTCGAAGAGTTCCGAGGCCTCGGCGAAGTCCCGCATCGCCGAGCGGATCGTCCCCGCGCGGTTGAACGTGCCCGAGCGCAGTTCGGGGTCGTCGACGGTCTGAACCCGTTCGATGCTGCGTTCGATGGATTCCAACGCCTCGTCGTACAGCGCGAGGTTCAGGTAGGCGAACGAGAGCAGGTTCAGGGCGTCGACCTGACCGGCGCGGTCGCCGAGGCGTTCGGCGACCAGGACCGCCTCGGCGCCGGCGCGGGCGGAACCCTCGAGGTCCCCGAGGCGCAGCGACTGGTTGCACACCAGTCGCAGGGCCACGGCCCGGACACCGTCGTCGGTGGCCAGCCGCACAGCCTCCTGGGCCAGGCGCAGACCCTCGCGGTAGTCGCCGCGGGTGCGGGCGGCCTCCGAGCGCGCGAGCAGCAGCGCGGGGTCGTCCACCCCGAGCTCCACCGCGCGTTCCGTCAGCACCCTGACAGCATCGACCACCTGGGGTTCACCTTGACAGTCCCCACCCGGTTGGATCTGGACCGTGAACGCACTGCGCAACGCCCTCGACCGTCTGGACCGCGACTCCTACGGCCGCTACCGCTCCCTGACGGGCCGGGCGTGGTCCCTGACCGACGGCGTCACCGCGACGATGCGCACCGCACAGGCCGACCCGTTCGCGCCGCCGTCGCGGTGGGAGGTCCGGTGCACGGACACACCGTTCGCCGGGCTGGACCTGAGCACACCCGTCCGTCGTCGGGCGCTGGCCGGGTTCCTGGCCCGCTCGGTCGCCGGCCCCCGCAGCCCGTTCCGGATCGACGCCGGCGGCCAGGAGGTGCTGCAGCGCAGCAGTTTCGAGGTCTCGCAGGACGGCTCCACCCTGCTGCGGCTCGGTTACCACCTGCCCGGACCGAGACGCCGGATCGACGGCCGCACCGCCGCGGTGGACCTCACCGAGGCCCTTCCCACACTCATCCGTGAGCACCTCCTGGGCGTCGACCTCGAGGCGGCCAGGACCTTCTGCGACACCGTCGAGGACGCCGACCACCTGCGTCGCGAACTACCCGGCCGCGGACTCGTCGCGTTCGTCGCCGACGGGGCGGTGCTGCCCCGGGCGAGTGGCGTCGACGACCGGCCGATGCGCGACGCCGTCCCGTTCGCCTCGCCCGAGAACCTGAGGGTGACCGTCGAACTCCCGCACGGCGGGACCGTCACGGGCATGGGCGTCCCGACGGGGGTCACGGTCATCGTGGGCGGAGGGTTCCACGGCAAGTCCACGCTGCTGCGGGCGCTGGAGGCGGGTGTGCACGACCACGTCCCCGGCGACGGCCGCGAGGTCGTCGTCACGCAGGCCAGTGCCGCCGCGATCCGGGCCGAGGACGGCCGCGCCGTCACCCGCGTCGACGTCGGGGCCTTCGTGACCGGTCTGCCGGGGGACGCCGACCCGCGGGACTTCTCCACCGCCGACGCCTCGGGATCGACGTCGCAGGCCGCGGCCACCGTCGAGGCCCTGGAAGCCGGCTCGAGCCTGCTGCTCGTCGACGAGGACACCGCCGCGACCAACCTCATGGTCCGGGATGCGCGGATGCAGGAACTCGTCGCGAAGGCGTCCGAACCGTTGAACCCGTTCGTCGACCTCGTCCGGTCCCTGGCCGACGACCACGACGTGTCGACGGTCCTGGTGGTGGGTTCTTCGGGTGACTACCTCGACGTCGCGGACCGGGTGCTGCTGATGGAGTCCTACCGCTGCAGCGACATCACCGAGCGGGCCCGGGCCGTGGCGATGCGGCCGACGGGCCGGGTCGCGGAGGCAGGTGTCTTCCCCGCCGTGCGGCACCGGGTGCCCGACCCGCGCAGCATCGACGCCACGGCCAAGGGAAAGCGGCGCATCTCCGCCGTCGGCACCGACACCCTGCGGTTCGGCGAGCACGACGTGGACGTCCGCGCCGTGCGGCAGTTCACCGACGCCGGTCAGGTCGCCGGGGCCGGGTTGGCCCTCGACCACGCCGTCGCGGTGGGCCACCTCGACGGCCGCCGCAGCCTGTCCGAGGTCCTCGACCTGCTCGAGGCCGACCTCCGCGGCCAGGTCGCCGACTGGGTCGACGGGTCGCCCGCGGACGTCGCGGTGCCGCGCCGGCACGAACTGGCCGCCGCCCTGGACCGCCTGCGGGTGCTGCGGATCCGTTCCCTGGAACCCGAACGGCCCAGCCAGTTCTAGTCAGGCCGGGCCGATGAACCCCGGGTGAGGTCCCTGTCCTCGGCCCGGGTGTGGGCCGTCGCGTGCGCGCTGCCGCTGCTGGTGGCCGCGCAGCTGACCCACGGACCCGTCCAGCACGCGCTGCTGGTGGCCGCACAGGTGATCGCCCTCGTCGTGCTCGCTCTGGGCCGCGAGGGCCGTGACCCCGACGAGGCCCACGTCTGGGGGTGGTGGACGGCCGCGGTCGCCACCCTCACCGTCGGTCCCGCCGTGACGCTCGTGACGGGCGTGGACTCCGGGCGGATCGTGGGCGTCTGCGTGCTGCTCGCGCTGCCGATGATGTACCAGGCCCTGGTGCGCTGGAACCGGTTCCGCACCTACGCCTCCGACCCCGGTGACTGGCTCAACGGGTTCAGCGCGGTCCTCGGGCTGACCGGTGCGGGGCTGCTCGCGCAGGACGCCTTCGGGTTCCTACCGAGCACCTGGCCGGGCTGGCAGCTGCAGCTGTGGTTCGTGATCCTCGGGTCCCTCGTCATCCTGCTGGGTACCGCGGCGACCGTCGCCGGCATCGGCGGACTGTCCCGGGACCGTCGGATGTGGCTGGTGCTGGGCACCTTCGGGACGCTGATCGTCCTGAGCCTGTGCCTGCGCGGCAACGCGTCCGACCCCCTGTGGGCGCAGACGGGGTGGACGGGGGCCAGCCTCGCCGTCGCGTTCGCCTCGACGCTGAAGGGCCGGTCGACACCCGTCGCGGCCACGAGTCAGGCCCCCGCGGTGGGTGCTCTCGTCGTCCTCGCCGTAGCGGTCGGGGTTCTCGTCGTCGACGGTCACGGGGCGGGCTGGACCGCCACCGCGTACGCCGTGGCGGCCGTGCTCGGAATCAGCGTCCGGGTCGTCCACCTCGTGCGCGAACTGGCCCAGCTCGCCGAGTCCCGCCAGATGGCGATGACCGACGAGCTCACCGGAGCCGGCAACCGTCGCGCCCTGCTGCACGAACTCGAGGCGCTCGTGGCCCAGGACCGGTCCGCGGCCCTGCTGCTGATCGACGTCGACCACTTCAAGGAGGTCAACGACCGTCAGGGCCACCACGCGGGGGACGCGTTGCTGCGCAAGGTGGTCCGGGTGGCGCGTCAGGTGCTGCCCACCGACGCCGTGCTGACCCGCATCGGTGGGGACGAGTTCGCCGTCCTGCTGCCCGGGCTGGACGAACCCGCCGCGGCCGCCGTGGCCCGCAGCGTC
>Ga0325400_1003042_pt1 | contig 14967 bp, 12 predicted proteins | sample PopdelMetagenome_2_FD_205662 | JGI IMG/M metagenome (GOLD analysis project Ga0325400, IMG submission 205662) | Populus deltoides microbial communities from Bellville, Georgia, United States - Xylem-PdKOR-R1 | ecosystem: Host-associated > Plants > Phyllosphere > Stem > Wood/Secondary xylem... | reverse complement strand
AAAAATAATAAAGATAAAAAGTAATATATTTTTTATATTTATTGTTTTGAGATTTTATTTATTTATTTTTGAATTTCTTGTTAAAGTTGGTCATTTAACAATTTAAATACATTTTTAAATTTAAGAGTTAAGATTCATCACCTAATAATTTTGATTTTTTAAAAAATTTCACATAAATATTGGTGATTTAATATTTTTTGACCTGCTTTTTAAAAATTAAAGTTGGTCATGAGATCTTGATAAATTCATAGTAAAAAAATTTAAAAAAAAATATGAAACTTAATTTTCAATTAACCTAACGTTAAATGATGAAGTTAAGAAAAAATAATTAAAAAAACAAGAAAATTACTTCAATTAACTCGAGTTTACCTGTTAAACCTCAGCCATAAAATTTGAATAACTCAATAGAAAGTACACCGAAATAAATTATGAAATGTAATACCTATTAAATCTAATATTGAAAATTAAAATTAAAAAAAAAACTTCAACTAGGTTTCAAATTAAAAATAAATAATAAAAAAACCTCAAAGAACTAAATTAAAAAAAACAAAAACAAAATCACTACTTAGTACGTGTTAATTAATATACAAAATGTATTATCATGTATCCGTGTTTTTAGGCTTTTAGCATGGGGAGTCAAATTGTTGAACGCCACATATTTGAGAGATGGCACAGTAGCCCTTGAACTCTTCTTGTAGTGGTAATCAGGTCCTTGTTCGGGTCGTAATGCTAAATAAGTTCAATCCATCTCTTGTTCTGTTAATTATGAACCATTAACCTCCTGACTAGCTAACTACCGTTAACACTGAGTTGAGCACAATAAGAAGGAGACGTTATTCTCAGTTCATAACCAATTAGTTATTAGATCAAACCATTAATTAGATTTTTCTCAAGTGATGATATTGAATATTGGTATTACTTTATTCTAAAAAACATAGGTAAAAGGAGAACGCCTTCTTTTTTATAATCAGGATATTTAAATTTTATCCTTTTTATCACCAAATTTAATTTATTCTAAAAGAAAAACTTAGTCATACTACCTTGTTCTTGTTATATGTCTCCACATATTATAAGAAATCTATAGCAGGAAATATAATAGAGTCATTAAAATATTGAAAACTTCAACTTTTATTTATGAATTTTAATAATTATAAAATAATATTTGATTTTGTCAAAACAAGATACTCCATGATTATACTAAAAGTATAGGATAGAATATAAGTACCTATCAATAAAACTTTTAATAAACATGAAGTGGGATTAACAATTCATAGAGTGAGAACAAAACCACCCTTTAATTAAAAATTAATAGAAAGAGTGTATATATTTTGTTTTGAGAAGTCTATATGTTTTTTAATAAAAATATAAATTAAATTTCATTATGATTCCTTTTTAATATTCTACATGTAGTATTCAAGTTAAAAATAAAAAGTTACATTAAGTTAAAAATTAAAAAATTTGAACATACTTGTTAAATAATCTTATACGGGTAGTAATTTCATTTAACATGGTTTGAAATTTTAGTTTGACCAATAATGTAAAATATAATTTATCAAAATACATGCAAAGTGAAAAAAAAAAAACTATAAGAAACTCAATGTGATTTTTCCATTAAAAAAATCATTTTGATTATTTAATTTTCATTAAAAATTCTTCATTTCTTATCCAAAACCTTTCATTCCCAATAACCAAACAATAATAAAGTGTCAAAGTATACAATGAGCACATGATGAGTAAATTTCCCATTAAAAAATCATTTTGATTCTTTAATTTTCATTCAATTGTTTTAATTTCTCATCCAAAACCTTTCATGCTTGATAACCAAATAATATTAGAGTGTTTAGAGTGTATAATGAGCATATAATAGATAAAGTCTCATCTGGATGGCCTGTTGTTCTAGATCATCACCTTGTATTAATAACTATGTCTCCTAGGAGAAAAGGAAAAAAAATATATTATATTAGTTTTGTGAAAAAATATTCTTTCACTGAACATTTTCTTTAAGCATTTGCTCACTTTGCTAATTAAGAAAAGTAATTTATTCTTGAAAAAAAATTTAAACTTTTAAATTATGAGAATTTTAAAAAACAAAACTAATAGGGGTTAATCTTTCATCGTGGATCAAGACACATTGCATTATAGATTTGAATAGTATAATGACCATTTTACTTTTTAAAAAAACCAATGAACTAGCTATTGATGGTATTGTGATCTTTTTACAAAGATCCATTAATCATTATCATATTAATAAAGGATAGATAAATTTTTTAAACTTTTTTAAATACACTAAAATAACTAAATTATCCTTAAAATCATTTTTTTAAACTAGCATCTAAGGGCTTTTTTATAATTTCACTTTTTAAAGTACAATGAAATGACTAAAAAGCCTTTAAAAGAAAATTTTATTTAACTAGCATATATTTTTTTTTTTGTATTTTCATCCTAGTTTTTTTTTTTGTTATAATCAAGTTGAATTAGGAACAATTTGATATTTGAATAAATACAAATAATATTATTTAAAAAGTGATTGATGTGTTGTACCCGTCATAATAATGTAGGTTGTTTTCATGCTATTTGGGAAGCACATAAGGGGTCTTCAACATACAAATAGTGGTTTTTAGGGCAGCGATGGAATCGTCTCAATAACCTTTCAATTTTTAGGCAACGTATGTTGTTAGTTTGGCGCCAATGACCTCTCTCCATTTTCTTTTCTCTTTGATTCTTGATTTTTACACCTGACCTTTTAAATTTTTAAAGCAACCATTCAATTTGTTTTTTCATCATACTTGTTCTATGCTTTTATAATTACCCTTTTGTTTTATTTGAAATAATATATAAACTTGGAATTGTTTTTCATTTTTTTTATTTCTCATATCTCTATCTTTTTTATTGCTATTTGTTTTATTGAAGATATTTTTTTATGATTTCATTCTCCTTCAATTTTATTTCCTATCAGATTTAATCATTATTTTTTCGATTGTTATTTTTTTTATCTTGATAAATTTTTTAAATTGTTTTTTTTTCTAATTCCATCCATCAACATTAAATTAGTTGGGAATTGAGCTTCTTAATTGAGCCATGGTCCAGGATTTCACGGGTTGTGAGTTTGGAAGATTAACTTAGGTTTAAGAGATTCACCTGTGTTTGTTTTTTTCTTTACTTTCTTTTTTTAAACTAATGTTTTCTCAGTTTTAGCTCTCGACATTTATTTAATCGGAGATTGGAATCCGTTGTTTTTTTTATATAGATTTTCACTAATTTTAAAAATAACTCAGGTTACTCTGAGTTTTTTTATTTGTCGTTCTTTGTTAAATTTATTTTTTAAAAAAAGAAACCTTGTTTTTTAATTAAATTAAATTAAATATGAGATGCTCACTTTATAATATTTTATTTAGTTTACTTTCTAGGTCATTGCTCTAACAACGTAAGCGACTTTTTTTGGTATCATCATGCAGCCTTTCACGGTGGTGTTAGAACCATCTTAGTGAGCACTTTTTAGTGGTGGAGCAGTATCTATATCGAAACGATGATGAGTTTCCAATGAGTTTTTTTTTCTTCTCATCCCGATATGATATTGACAACTTATTTTCTATAGTTAATTATTGCAAAAAAAATCTTTATCGCTTTATTTACTGTTAATGGTTTTTACCATATTATTAAATTAATTAAATTAATTAAACTCAACCAGTTGAATGACTAGAGTCTCATATTTTTCTAGTTTCTTTAAAATTACTGGCATTGGTTAAACATAATTTTTTTTATGTTGAAATTTTTTTTTAACCCAACCCATTAGATAATGTGAACTATCTATATAGTACTCTCTATATTGAATGAGAACACAAAATATAATAGAATGTTTATTTATTATTACAATAAATATACATGTAATAAGAAATGTTAAATATTTAGAAAAATCTAGAAGAAATTACAGTACTAATCTAATAATTTATACATATTCTTAATTTTTTTTAATATTTATACCTACTCATACGTAATATTTGTATATTCTTATACATTATCTTTTTTCATTTACTTGTTATAAAAAAACTTATTTTTCATTCAAAATAAACATCAAAAAAGAATTTCCAATCATTTTCTGAAAAAAAATTCTATCTCCAACAAACAAACGCAATTTTCCTGAAATATGTAACGCATAATTTAATAAAAACTCCTCTCATTTACAATTTTGAAGAGAATTCCCGCTTCATTCCTCTTCAAAAAGCCTAACGGCTACGGCCTACCCTGTAAAATCTCTTCAGTCGTAAAAAAATCTCTCTCTCTCTCTCGCATCACGATTTTCTTTTTCTGAAAATAATAGAATAAAAATGAAAATCAACAATCGCAAACTCAAGAAATCAGAAACATCGTCATCTTCAAAGGTAAGAACCATTACTCATATTATAAAGATTCTCATAATCCCCAACTTTTTTTATAAACCCTAATTCTGGCGTTTTTCAAAAAATTTCAGCTGGTTTTGGAAGAAATTATTGGATTAACAACGAAGAATGCTAACGGACTAGCTTCAAATACATCAACGGCAAGATTTGCTTATATTGCAGGATGTGTTGTGGTTGTTTACAATGTGGATTCAACTACTCAATCGCATCTCTTGGTGTCTCATAGACCGCCCAAACCCTTGACTTGTGTTGCCATGTCACGTGATGGCCGGTTCATAGCTGCTGGAGAGGTATAGAAATTTGATTTTTTAATTTGAATAGTTTATGTTATTTGTTTAATTATCTTGTAATGGATTACAACCACTTAGACGTGATTGCGAATTGAATTCGAATTTTTATGATAGTAGGAGGAGCTTTCGTGATTTTGAATGAAAATTAAGTGATTAAAAGTCCGGGTTGTAATCGGATAAAATATTATGTTTAATTCAAGGTATATGTGTTTAACAAGTTTTTCAAAGAAGTTAAGAAAGGTGTTTTTCTATATGTATGCATCTGATATGATTTTGCAGTCTGGGAATCAACCTGCAGTGTTAGTGTGGGACTGTTCGACCATGAGTTTTGTATCTGAACTGAAGGGTCATCTTTATGGAGTTGAATGTATTACTTTCTCACCCAACGGTTAGTTCCAATCAATCAATTTGATGCTTTTGTTTCTCAGTGGTTCCTGTCACAGCTTATTAGAAATTTTATCCATACGTGCTTCTTGTTTTTTTTTTTTTGGTATTTCAAGGAGAGCATGTTGTTTCGGTTGGAGGATACATATATCTTTGGGATTGGAGAAGTGGGATTTTGGTGACCAAGCTTAAAGCAAGTTCATCCTGTTCTGCTGTTACATCTGTGAGCTTCTCGTCCGATGCGAAATTCATTGTAACTGCTGGAAAAAAGCACTTGAAATTCTGGACAGTTGGATCTTCTCCAGGGACTCGCTTAAGTAATGGGACAGGATCACTTGCAATGCATGGAAAACCTGTTAATCTTGGACCTCAGAAAGGAAGTTCATTCATTTCTGTCACATCTGCAATCGGGATGAATAATAGTCCTGACACAGCTGAACAAGCTGGTGATTTGTTTCCCATTTATGTGTTGACGGATGAAGGTTGGATTTCCTATACCATCACTCTATGATGTTTAATGCACTGGAGTTCTTGATGTTAGTCCAATTCTGCTTCTTTTATTTACAGGTACTTTATGCCTTGTGGATTCTGGGCTGTCAGTAAGAAAGACGGTGGACTTAAAGGTGTGCTTACATAATTATCTCATACATTCATGATGGATTCTAGATATCACCTTCTGTCTTAGCAAAGGTAGATTGTGATTTGATTCCCCAGGAGTTGATTCTGATTGTATAGAAGCACAGGGGTCACAACCTAATAAATTCTTCATAGACCTATTTCAATTTTTCTATTCTGAATGCTGTGTTATGACCCATAAATTACAATGGCTGGATTGATGGTGCTTTAAGGTTTGTATTGATAGATTAAAGCTTTCTGAATGGGAAAGAATCAAAATTGCACAATGTCTGTTAAATACATCATTCTTTTCTGATTTCAGCTCTTTGTTTTACAACTTTAAATCTTAAATTACAGGTAGAACAAGGCTATGCACTATCTGCATCCGATAAGCTCATTGCTTGTGCTTGTTGTAATGGAATTGTAAAACTCTTTACTAGTGAGACACTCAATCATGCCGGAACTCTGCTGTATTCAAATGCCAAAAGTTTCCAGGGGGACACTAATTTTCATTTTCAGACTACAGAAGTTCAAAAGGATTCTAAACTTGTGCCTGCTCTGCCTGATGCAATTTCTTGTCAATTCTCTACCTCAGAAAAGTTGGGTAAGTGTTTATTTTCTTATTGGTGTGAATCCACCTTGATTGCAACTTAAAATAACCACTCTTTGTGCTTTGTAGTGGTTGTTTATGGAGATCATACACTCTATATATGGAATATTCATGATATGAAAGAGGTAATTGCTTAATGTATATTCTTGGTTCTTGTAGTTCTTGTTTATTTGCTTGAAAAGCTTATACATTTCATTTATTTTCTGTCCCATGCATGTTGATTGCTTGTTGCTCAAGTTCGGCTTCCAAAGTTATTTTAATGGAACTTGTACATAGATTGCCAGCTCATTGCAACCTAACCTTTCTTATCCTTCCAGGCAACGAGGTGCTATGCATTAGTTTCACACTCTACATGCATTTGGGATGTCAAGAATCTTTGTTGTGAGAACATGCACGATCCATCTCTAGCATGTGTTGCAAGAGGTTGTTCTGGTGGAGTTTCATTTGCAACATGCTCGGCAGATGGTACTATTAGGTTGTGGGATCTTACTTTGCAATCCAATTTGGTAGAGGATGATGCAGATCAACAATTCTTGAAGGCCAAACAAATGGGCGGCACACGTTTAGGTAAATTTCCAAGATTGCAATGCCCATCACACTTCTTTAAAAATGCATATGCACAGATGCATGAACAATGTTAAGATCATGTGGCAAGCCTTATAGTAGTTACTTGTTGAACTCATCTTGGTGTTTTTGCCTGGTCAACTGTCTCCATTGTCCTTGTTGATGCAGTAAGTTCTGGGATTTTGGAGCAAGACAATGCAGAGGCAGGAGTTGACACTCAAGGGTTTCGGTCAATGGCTGCTAGTTCAGATGGAAAGTACCTGGTTGCTGGTGATTGCGAGGGAAATCTTCACATATATAACCTACTAACTTCTGATTATGCATGTTTTCAGGTAAAAATTAGGCACCTAACTATCATTTTGGAATGCTTGCTTCAAGAAATAAATCAATATAAGCCAATAAGTTATGTTTTCGCATGAGAGGAAGTTTAAGTACAGTATGACTTATGATGAATAAATATGGGCTATTCTGGCAGGGCATTCATGACGCAGAGATCCTCTCATTGAGCTTCAGCTTGTCAAGCAAGAAACATGTTATTTCTGGAGATGCGGTGGATAGCAATTGCTTCCTCGCATCAGGGGGGCGAGATCGAATTATCCATCTTTATGATGTCGAAAGGTTAGCTTTACTTAGTTCATGATCTTTTCAGCCTGATTGTTCTCTTGGTTGATTTGGTTTCGTCTACTTTTCAGGAATTTTGATCTCATTGGAAGTATTGATGACCATTCAGCCGCCGTCACTTCTGTAAAACTCACTTTCCATGGTCATAAGATTCTCAGTTGCAGTGCTGATAGGTAGGCCGCTACATATTCACTTTTTTATATGCACTAAGAAACCTTTGAAACTTTAATTTTCATGAGAGCTTGCAAAAAAAGAATGGAATGAAATCAATCTATTTTGGCATTTGAAATGAACTTTTTTTTTTCATGCATTAGGTCAGAGTTTTAAGACAAATTATGACTGCTATTACATTTTTTAGCTGGTGCTCTTTCATAGTTGACCTTGTGGTTTCTTTCAATAGGTCACTAGTGTTCCGAGACGTTTGTGTTGCAGAGAGCTGTTGTAAGATCTCTCGACGTCATCATCAAATGGCGTCTCATGGAACCGTGTATGACATGGCTTTGGATCCAGCAATGGAGTTTGTTGTTACAGTTGGGCAGGTAACTAACATTAAAAGTTTCCTAAACAGAAGTGAATTATTTTATGATGAGTGGGTAGTGGAACTTCCAGTGTCCACTACCGGTTTAAGTGCACCCAATCAAACTGCTCCCCATGTGTTTAGATTATGCAAACAAAGCATCTGTTGATTTAGCAGCCTATGACACAAGTAGCAAAGTCCTCTAATTTTTGGAAGCCAGAACTTGCATGGTTATTGATTTAGTTGATCTCCTAACAGGATAAGAAGATAAACACATTCGACATTGCTTCTGGGAAGCTAACTAGATCATTCAAGCAGGATAAAGATTTTGGAGACCCAATAAAGGTGAGTTACATTATTGATTAGCTTGGCAATGCAGCATCATCATGTTCAGAAGCTGAGAGTAATCATGTTTTACAGGTCTCAATGGACCCAAGCTGCAGTTATTTGGCATGCTCCTACTCTAACAAGTCTTTGTGCATGTATGATGCAATCAGTGGAGAGTTGGTCACACGAGCTGTGGGACATGGTGAAGTAATAACTGGTGTGATCTTTTTGCCTGACTGCAAGCATGTGGTATCCGTGAGTCCTTATCGTGCCTATTAGTTGTTGATTAACATGCATCATGTCTATCGAATCTTCTGTACTCAACCAACTCGTAATTATGCATATATTTGTAGCTTCATCACCATGAGTCATCAGGCTTCTATAATCTAATGATGCAGAATACTGCCTCTCTCAACATAAATCAGTTCAAATTATAATCATATGACACTTTTCTGGTTCATGTTAGAGGTTTACCTGATTTGAAAAGCATCTATATTGGATCGTCATTGATTGAATAACATAGCATGAGGATAAATAGGAACCGTTCCTTCTGAACTTTTCTCATTACTTGCAGATAGGTAGAGATCTAAGGGTAGGTAGGAAAATTCATTCATGTTGGTATGGCAAGACGTGTGGGCTTGCATGGATGCGATTCGTTAGCTGAAGACCTTTTTGACAGCACCATCCAATGATCCCCTTTAAGATCACTGATTTTTATTTTTCTGATTAGTAAAAATGATTTTTTTTTTAACATGGCTTTTGCATAGCCTTTCCTTTCTCATATGATGCACGCATCCCTAACTTTGTTGTCAGGTTGGGGGCGATAGTTGTATTTTTGTGTGGAAACTACCGAGTCGTATGTCTTCCAGGATGCTGCAGCGAATGAAGGAAAATGCTGTTCCCTTGTCCCCAAAAGACCTGGGCCCACCATCTGCTTTTAATCAAATCGTGTTTTCTGAAGCAGAAGACCAGCAGTGCACATACAATGCTGAAAAAATACTTTTGCCTGAAAACTCCAACCAATTTGGAGAAAAAAAGTTTTATCAAGGAGAGCGGTCTCCACGGATCTCAATGTTTAGATTTAGCGTTTCGAGACTTCCAAGATGGGCACAAGCTAAAGTTGAAGGCTCTGATAGTGTTTCAAAAAATCCAGATTTCACTTCATTTCAGGTAATTTTATAGGACCTCAACATACAAATATGAAAACATGTGTTGTTAGGTTTTTTGTTTGTTAATAAAATCAAATTTCACATTCCTTTTCGCGCCTTTGCTTGCATTATAATATTTCACTTCAGGATTTTTATCCCAACATGTTTCATTTTAGCACACTTTTAAGCGAGACTTTTGAACTTCATTAATCTCCAGAAATAATTTTTTTATATATAGAATTTAAGAATGTACTGGATAACAGATATCTGTGCTGGTTTGAGATGTTTAAGAAAACAATGGACCATACTATTTATGGCATCAGTAGTAACTCACAACATTATAAACATTAGGACTTCATATACCATGTATATTCAGTTAAGTTGTTCATCAATCAAATGCTGTTGATTCCGCTAAATAAAAACTCTTAAACTTTCAGTTGGAATTATTTTCTAAAAGTAAATCCCTTTATCTGTTCAAGAAGTTTGTACTCATTCTTCTAGCTCTGTAGCAAGTTTCATGAAGTATAGATATTCTGTACATTTTTTATTCTGATTGCTATCTTCTCCTTGATGGTTCCTACTGTTGATGCCTACCACAGCAGCAACCAGAACTAAAAACTTGCCCTCCGCATGTTGACGGTGGGGAATGTGGTGCATTGTGCCCAGAGGTTCAAAGTCCACTCGGTACTGTTGTGGGAAGCAGGGATTCATACATCAGTAGCTTATCTGGAAGTTCTGCTAGTGAAAACAACCAAAGCTCACCAACGCCTCTAGATACTCTTAGGTAAGCATGCAGTAGTGATGTCAATTAACTATTTGTTGGAAATAGTAGGCACTCTATTCTCTCCTTCTCATTGCCACATTTGTGCTTCAGTTGCTTTGCCATGGACAAACGTTGGCTCAACGTTTATACTGTATGTTTGGATCCACTCAATTCTCCGGAGATGCCTCATTTAGCAGATCCGAACATGCTAGTTGCCTCACCAAATTCGAGTAAGGCTGATCTTATTCTCCCACATAACATCTTAGTCACTTTTCTTGATGAACAAAGCTGGCACAGAGGATAAATATGACAGTTTTCAAACCAAGCCTACTGTCACTTCTCTAGGAAATATTATGTTGACCAGAGGGGATACAGATATCAAGTAGCACACTTTTAAGACCTTAAGTTGCTTTATGCATCACCTTGTCATGAATTCACGTGGTTGTGTCAACATTCCTTTACTGTCTCCTACTCAGTGCTTGTCAGTAAATGTGATTTCCCAACCCATTAGGATAGTTATTTTTATAAGAACCGCAATATTATGCAGCACACTGGTACTAGTTATTAAGTACTCCAGCAGGCTACACAATGACTTTGGAGGCTACACAATGACTTTGGAGGAAGCATATTTCTCTGGTTTGTCTCGAAACACTGATAAACTCAATGGGTGCTAGCTAGGTGACATCATTGTCTGCAAATTGAGCCATTGTGTCATCGCTGGTTTAATTTACAGTAGTAATTCTTTCCATCACTAATTGAAGTAAAATTCTATCTGGTGTATTGATGAAGTTGGTTTGATAGACCTTTTGCCTAAATAATCAAATTTGTCTGTGTTATGATCCTTGTGGTTGTGGAAAAAAGGTTCTAGGTGCAGAGAGAGCTATTTTTATTGCCCCCACTTTTGCATTTCTATCACATTGTTCTCTCTTTCGTTGCAACCTGTCTGTGTCATGACCCTTGTGGTTGTGGAAAATACTAGCTATACTGGCTTGAATCATGTCCTAGGGGATTTCATTTTGAAGTTTGATATTGCTGTTTGTTGGAACATTTGTCTGGTAAATACTGGCCATCCTCTTGTGTTGCTGACATGGAAAAAGGATTGGCTCGGAGTTTATACCTTTTAATTTGAGGTAGATCAGTTCCCCCTCTTGTTTGTGATTTAATGTTTTGTTTTCATTTTAGCTTTCTCACAGCATCTACTAAATTAAACTAAATGGTGGTGCTGTGATTATAATATGATACGCATCTCCTGACTAGGTGTTTTGCCAAGCATCTATTGAAGGCCAAGTTTATAGAACATTAAAAGTCCATGATTAGAGATTGTAAGTCATTCCTGTTTTAAAATGACTTTCTTCTTCTTATAACTGGTTTGTTGTATGACAAAATTCAACAGAAATACCAAGTAATGGTGAGTGCTCTTCCGCGCAAGCTAACCTTGCTGTAAAAGAGGAGCGCAAAGCTAGTTCAAAAAGACATGCCTGTTCCAATAATTATGGCTTTCTTGGGAAAAGTGAAAATTTATCTGGCATCCACAGTACAAGTAAATGCCACAAGGCAGTTGCTGGTCATGTGACAGAGCAGTTGCATTCACATAAATCGGGATGCCAAATTCAAGAAGCAATGGAAGTCGAAGCTGATCATATGAAGTCAGAAGGAAGTGATTTTTTCAAGCATTATTTTGGCAGTTTATCAACCACATGCAAGGTTGGTACTATTTTTTGCAGTATATGTGGAAAATATTTCTACTTATTTTGGGGACTGGGCAGGGGTTTTGGTATGCACAAATGTTACAAACTGCTACATGATAAGGAACAGAGATATTTTGACCACTTTTTTTGAGAATTGGATTGTGAGAAATTAAACTGATAGGTATTTATCCAAATAGAGTTCGATGACATACTAAAATAACAGGACAGAGGAAATATAATACAATACCACTGTTTCGTTGACCCAAATACTTAGGACGTGAAGCTTTACAGATTTACAGTAATATTCACCATGTAAAATCTTGTTTACAGGTGGACGGAAGTAACCCTTTTGTTCGAAGAAGGTACTCTGCAAAATATGTGGTGCGCCAGGACTATGCTGGAGGAGGCAAGAGCCTGTTTGACACACCTGTTCAAAATCTTCACAGTAAAATCTCGACCTACAAGGCAGAATCTGTCCCGCATATTACCTTGGAGGATCCAATGACCCAGAATCCGGAAGAACAGAAAGAGAGAGAATCTTCTAAACAGGTCTGTCTTTCAATTTGTTTCAAATCCTCATGGTTCATGTTCTTTTGTTGTACTTAAATTAACAGACCTTGGAAAAAGTGAAAACTAGGAAGTAGAAGGTAAGGGTTTTGATGATTACGTGTGGGGTTTTGTTTTATTATATCTAAGAAACAATATTTGCGTTTTTTTTTCTATGGATAATTCAAGTACCATGTGTTGAAGATGGATATGTTTCTTTTGGTTTAATGTATTATCCAGACAAATTATGAAGCACTTAATCAATCATATGAAAAGAAATTTCAACGTTTCAAGAACAGCTTCAAGGAATTAATGTGTTCTTACTTCCTACAAAGAAAAGACAACCCCAGATCGCTACATTGAATTGTTTTGACTGTTTATGCCTCTTGCAGGACCTAAAGAACTCAACACAGGGCTTGCTGATCTCAACTCATGCTCTCTCACAAGGTGAATTGACTAACTGCGATCTCGCAGAAGATTCTTTAAACATGAAATTAACAGAGGCCATGGATCAAAAGGAACGCACTCCTGAAACTGAAGGAAACAATCTGCAGCAAAGACTAACTGCATGCTGGGAAGCACTAATAAATTTGGACAATGCAGCTGACAATGCAGTCCATTTATTTTCAGAATTAGGAACTATGGTCTCCACAGAAGAAATATCAAACAGTCCTGGAGCTAAGTTATATGGCGACGCAGGTAAGCTACTTCCATCAATCACCAATAAGCTCAATGCAATTGCTGAACTGGTGCAACGTAGGAGCCACATTTCATGCAAGAGTAGGGTTGAAGTTTCAGGACTGGAACCTTTGTTAGGAACATTTGCTGAGAGTCTATCCGAAAGGGTAGTTGAGATACTGAAGAAGAACCTAACCAAGAGCAAGGATTAACTTGTTTTTCAACGTCACAAAACCAAAGGTTCCAGACCTCACAACTTGTGGAGAGAGCCCATGTAAAAGAAAAAGGGTTCAAATTGCGGACCAACTGCCAACTCGGCTCAAAGAAGAGGTGGGCCTGCTAATGCTTTGTCTGGCCCATTGATAGCCTCATTGCCACAAGTTTTGTGAATCCATGATCTTGTTGCACTGGAATCAGCAAGCCGAGATCCATCTAAAAGGAATGGTGAAAGATTTTGGATCTTTCTTGCTTGTACATTTCATGTACATGCTTTTGTGCATATTTCATGGGCCTCAATACTTTAAAATAAAAAAAGAAAAAGGGCAAAAGCAAGGATCATCTTTACCCTTTTTCCTATCTCTCACCCTTGAGAATTAGTTCTGCTTATGATTTTTCGTGCGATTTTAATATTAAACTACACGACTTGGCCACCTTTCTTGTAAGTTTCAAGGCATGTCAGTCAATAATGTAGCTCTCATAGCACTAGCGATAATACTAGCAGAGATATGTTGGAATATTTGTAAATCCCTATGAAGGTATGCCTGGAAAATATGTTCTTGTACGTACGTATGACTTTGTCTTGCTTTAGTAACATGCCAAACTCGCAATTCTTTCTTGGGATTCCTTCACTCCACATGAATAATTACCATAGGTTTTTCGAACCTATGATTGCTAGAATTTTAAGGATTAGAAACTGTGTTCATGTACATCTAATCCCTAAAGATTAGGTTAATCATGACCATTTTAGACTCTATAGAGAGGCCCGTAGGAACGGCCGATACTATAACTCATGTACAAGCCCAAAAAACAAATCCCAGAATAAAGTACCGTGAAACAGATTGATGATACAGGTTTGTACTGGGAAAGCATCAAGGATAGAGCCATCCCTGTATTTCTACGGGGAAGATGCCGCATGGAGTGAATTGCGTCCTTGTCCTCCCTGAATAAATCAAGATAAAACCCCAGTGATGGGCAAATGTGAAGAGAGTGTCGCACTGGTAGGCATGCGGGGTCCAGAACAGAGGCGTTGTTTAAAGTGGACTATCATTTGTTACATTGTTTTTAAACTGGGAAAATAAAAAAGGCTCTGAATAAATATGAGCTGTATGTCTGTGTGGGGTAAAGGGCTCTCAATTAGACTGTCCTTTTTGCGTTCATATTTCTTTTGTAATGATGTGCTTATTACCTTTTGCTCTTTTATTCACAGTTGAATGTGGTATTTATTTGCAAACCCGTTTTCTTTTCAATCCTCCTCTCCTAAAAGACGAAGAGGAAATCGGTTTAAGTAATTATGGACTATAATGTTTTAAGCCTTCCAGTAAGACAACATTATTGAATATAATGGCTTTGGCGAGATTTGTGGAATCTATTGGGTGCGCACGTTTATCTTTGCATTATTTGACAAGAGATGTGCCAAGCTAGCTAAAGCCACTCTTCATGTCCATGATTTTAAAGGCGAGCTCCACACCTCCAAAGCCTGTTAATCCATTAAAATAACCTACTTCTACATGGAAAACACTGTAGCTCCTCATCTGGATACACTGTTAAACTGTTAACTGAAACAGTACAATAATAGTTTTATCTCTCCACTAGAAAAAAA
>Ga0325400_1003041_pt1 | contig 14970 bp, 11 predicted proteins | sample PopdelMetagenome_2_FD_205662 | JGI IMG/M metagenome (GOLD analysis project Ga0325400, IMG submission 205662) | Populus deltoides microbial communities from Bellville, Georgia, United States - Xylem-PdKOR-R1 | ecosystem: Host-associated > Plants > Phyllosphere > Stem > Wood/Secondary xylem... | reverse complement strand
AAAAACTTTAAGACATCTTTTTCAAAAAAACAATATTGAGACAACATATTGTATCAATCCGAATCATCACGGGTTAACTTGTCAAATCCAAACCCTTGATCATGATAACTCCAACAGAAAGTAAATCAAACAAATTATAAAGATAAAGTTTAATTCACAACCAATCCAATGTTGAATGATAAAATTAAAAAAAAAACTTACAAAAACAACTCAAGTCAAACCGGATTAACTTATTAAATGAGGATGGGAAAACCTTATAGAACAAACTATATATCACAATTCTCAATCAATTCAGCTTTGAATGATGAAATTAAAAAAAAAAATCAATTTTAACAAGGACTAAAAAAATTACTTGAGTAAACTCGGGTTATCCCACTAACCTCATGGCTCGGGTCATGAGACCGGGATAACCTCATAGAAAGAAAACTTAAATAAATCATGAAACCTAATTCTCAATCAATAAAATGTTGAAAGATGATATTGAAAAAAAAAATCAATTAAAAAAAAACTCGAGTCAATCAAGTTAACTCATCAAACCCTTGACTCGAGTCATAAAACTGAGATAAATCTATAAAAAGCAAATTAAAACAAATCATGAAGCTCAAATCTCTAGCTAACCAAATATTAAAGGATGAAATTGAAAAAAAAAACATAGATTAAAAAAAAAGACTACTACAATAAATAGTGATTTGTGAGGTGGTGCATAGGACAATAACTCATCTCTTTTAGTGTTCTGTTAATAATGCAAACCCAAAGATAGGCATGCATGAAAGGCAACGACAACGAAGCCTAAGTCCTCTTGCATCATTCCACGAAATCATAAATCAAATCCACCTCAATAAATAACCGAAGTGTGAATAAAGGGAAAAAAGAAATGCATGGTGATTGGGGAAATGGTCCAAATGGATCCTCAGATAGACAAGAAAAGCAGAGCACTGTACTTACTTCTTACAATTGAAAGCAAGAGAATCCTTTGCTAGGCGTCGCTTATCAGCAGCAGTAGTGTTCACACTTCCTGTGGTAGGACTGTTGTCCGTCTACATAGTAAAGATGCATCCTTGTTTGAGAAAATAGTCTAGGGAAAGTAATATAAACTTAAAAATGCCTCCAAATATGGGTTCCCAAGGAACTAATACATAGTTTAACCACCTTTTGTCATGAACCAGACCAAAATTACAGTAACAAAAAGATAATGCCAGCAAAACACCCAAAACCCATCCCACACAAGTTGAAGGGAATAAGCCAAAAAATAAAAATGGAAACTTTTAGCTACAAGTAAATTATGCAAGTCTGATAATTAATAACAACAAAACAGATTCTGAAGCAAGAACCAGCCTTAACAAATTACTACATTGAAAACATTTAGGAAATTGAGAGCCACAATTAACTCACCATGAAAGAAAGAAGCCCTGTAAGTATACTGCAGCAATGAAATAGGAAGAATGTTAGACCAACGATCTATAATAACTAGCTCTTTATTATTTAGAACTAATAATCCAGAGAGTTAGAAAATTAATTGAAAAATTACACTTTAAGCCTTAATCTGTTTTACCTTGATACAGACCACATGGGGTTCCAACTCTCTGGATGAACTGGAAAGCAATAAGATCAGGGTAAACAAAACCAAATATAAAAGATGGCCAAAAGTAAAATGTTGTAAGCATAGCAGGGTAAAGAACTTACAATCACTCATGGATAAGCATATTTTCTTTTGAGTCATGAATCGCCCATTGGGAGTGATCATGCTACATAGATAAAAGCCACAAAAGTTAGAAGCAAGCCTGAACTAAAATATTTAAAGAGAAAGACACGGGGAAAATGATATTCTGGAAAAACTTAAGCAGCAATAAAGAAGATTACATGATTCCAGGAGGTTTATAGGGATACTCTGGAGGAAACTTGATTTTTCCATAATAATATCCACCTTATCACAAGGAAGTCAGAATTTCCGATTAGAATAACAAAACAAGTGACACTACATTTTTCACTTAGCAAGATAACCACACTATTTTCTGTATCATGTATTGAATCAACAACATGGCTAGCAAACCTGCAAAAGGTGTTCCTTCACTTCCCTCCAACACATAATCTGAAACATAAAAGTTACATAACATCAATATCAAAAAACACCTCAGTGAATTAAGACCACTAACAGCAACAGAGAACAAAAAAAAGAAGAAGAAGAAGAAGAAGAAGAAACACAACACAAAAAGCAACAGAGCAAAATAAAAAATAAAAATAAGAAGCAAAAAGCAAAATGACACAAAAAAGGTTGAAAATGGAATCACTATGTGCTATGGATGAAAGAACCATAACTCACAATCATCTGTTAAGAAGGCTAAAATTTTCCTAAGTAATCTCTTCACTTTCCTAAGCTCTGTCTTCAACTCATCCCCATTCCAAATAACAATTGTGCTATTTCATTGTGGCATTCTTCCTAATACCAAATTATACTTAACACTAGGAGAAATGACTGTTCGAGATAATATCAGATGCCTTCCCTTGTATATTTGGTTGTATCAGATACAGTTGTAGATCTGAGATAAGTACTCTTGGTTGTAACAAGTACTTAGCCTAGCTTAGATAGCTATCCTATTGTTTTGTAACCTGTATCCTATTGCATGTGTATATATACACAAATTATTCACAGCCAAACCTATTGTTTCCTTTATATTTCTATTTCTTCCAATGACATCTCACGGCATCATCAGCCAAGGCTGTAAAATCTGCATGTATTCATTCTTAAGGATGAAAAGTAACGTTTCTGGAACCTTTAGCATCTCCTTCATGTATTTAATGGAGGAGCAACAGCTCCACAATTGTGAACTAATCAAGCAAACCAGTAACAAACCGGGAAGCAGTCACAAGTGTTTTGCATCAACTTTTCCACACAAGGTTTGGAGTTTGAATGAGTCCAAAGACACAGAATTCAGTGTTTCAGCGGTTGCCTACAATATCTTGTATGTCATGATTCTTCTGCCAAATCTCCAGTGACATTTGAAGCAAGTCTAGACAGATGATTAGATATTGTAATTCTTTTACCCTAAATTTAGATTGCAATAACTCTAGGTCACCACTCATGTCTACAAGTAGATGATGTAAAAAGCTCAGAGGAATTGGATATATATATATATATATATGAAAATTTCAGAGAAGGAAACAAAAATAAACAAGAACTTACGCCATTCAAGAATGTCACTTGGAGAAGGACGGGCAACAACATGAGAGACTGGTTCCTGCAAATTCATTATTATAAAACAATAACAAAAAATCAGTGTCGAATGATGAGAAGAAAAATGAAATGAAGTTTCATCCAGCAGTAAATGGTTGGTATTTGGTACTCCAAAGACATTCAAATATCCAGACTATCAATAAAACATCGGGTAAAGGAAATAACAATCAAGCAGTAGATACGCAACCAACCATGTGATCAAAAATCGAAAATAAGCTACAAAGTAAAGTAAAGCAGCCGATGAAAATAAAACATAATCATCCATCTATCATAAGAGACTACAGTGTATCGAAAAGGATGGTGTACGTTTGGGAAACTGAAATGAAAACCCTAATGGGTAAAATTGACAGTCCCAATCTCTACTCTTCCCCCATTAATTCACTATGAAAATAGCACAAAATGGACTACATAACATGATAAAAGCATACTTTACAGAGAGCTCTATATTCCTTCTGGAGTCGCTTGACACACGATTTCTCAGCCATGAATCAGGTACCTCCTCCTTTTATTTCCTTGGAATGATAAAAAGAAACAGAAATTTATTATAATACTAACTAAAATCATCATCACCATCAACCACTAATCAGGTCAAACTTAGATTATCATTATTATTATAACAAAAAAAAAGCAAGAAAACTGATTAAAAGAAAAGAATAAGGAATGAATCGAAGTTAACCCTAGATGAAATCTATCAGATAGATTAAAAAACAAATAGTGAGAAGAAGAGGAATTAGAAATCGTTACCTTAGTTGATTTAGATTAGATTAGATGAGATCAGATCAGATAACAATTCAATTCAAAATAAGAATCAGATGTCAGAATCCAAAGCTCAAACGAACAATCGAAGCAGAAGATTAAAAAAAATACAACTCATGTAACGGCAAGGGGGAGAGAGAGTTTAAGATCGTACGTACGACCTGTTTATGTTATGTTTTTTTTTTTTACTTCATTTTTAAATAATTTTGTAAGAGTTGGATGGATGGATCATGAACGGACGGACGGAAGCTGAGAATATGATTGGACCGTTGTCGGTGACAAAAAGACTTTCAATTTGTTGATGTTGAATTTATCGAAGGAGGTGGTTAAAAATATTTTTTATTTTAAAATATTTTAAAATAATATTTTTTTTTTATTTTATAAAATTTATATTTTATATATAAATAATTTAAAAATATATAATTTTTTTTTTATAAAAGACTGTAACATGTTATCAAACACTACCATGTTACAATTACAATTATGTTACGTTACAAATTATATTATAATTACTTTACGTTACAATTACGAAGAGATGAAGAAGCACCGTATACCCAGAATTGAAGCATTTTCTACTCTACTTATTAAATTATTTCTTTTATATTGCGTTCACCAGGAATTATTAAATTATTTCTTTTATACTGGGTTGACTAAGAATTTAGTATGATAATTTATTTTGGTTAGTTTATTATAGGGTTTTTATGATATATATAAAAATATCTTAATATTAAATTAATTAATTATTTAATAAAATAGAATTTAATACTCTTGCTTAAAACAAATTAAAACAATAAGGGTCAAATTTGATATTAAAACAAAAAAATAGTTTTTTTATTATTCATGAGGCATAAATTATAAATTTTAATCCTTAAAGATTTTTTGTTTTTCATTCATCATCCTTGTTTTTTTAGGTTTGACGTTTCAGATCTTTTTTATTTGTTTTACATTTTAATTTCTCATTTTATATATATAAGAAAATTATTTGAGAAATAAAGTTATTGATTCTTAACTTTTTAGCAACCAAAAAAATCAATCTTGATCTTAAAGGTTTCATTTAAAGAGAAAATATTCATTTACAAGTATTTTATCCCTCATCTAACTATAAAAAGTAAATTGAAGCTCTTTTTTTTAATTCGAGATGATTTTTTTATTAATTAAATGTTACTTTGAGATTATATATGAATTTATTGAAGTTTATAAAGTGTTTTTTTGTATTTTTAAGTAAAAAGAAGTTAAAACCAAGATTTTTTTTCAAAAGTTAAGACCAAACTTTCTAGCAGCTCAAGGTGGCTGAAAATACAACCAGTGAACGACATGTTGTATACTTCTTTTATAAAAAATAAATTTGGGTGGTCGATATGTTATACACATATTTTTTAAAAAACAATGGTCAGACGTTAATATAACCTTATAGACCCACATGTCTAGCCTTGTTTTAATTGGCTAGAAGAGCTGGCCCATCCAAGCATAGACGCCTTGCCTTTTTTTCTTTAGTATATATTTAAGATATTATTTTATCGAATACCGTTTAATTTTTTAATAAGATTATAACATTTTTTTTTATAATTTTAGCTTACAGTTTTTTTGTGCAACTTTTTATGATAGTTTTTTTTGTTAAATTTCATTCGATGGCTTTTCTATGCATGTTTTTTTATTAATATATTATTAAATAAAAATTATATTTCAAAAAATAAAGTTATTAAACCCAACCAAGTTCATGACATGGTTACATGTTTGGTGGGATAACTCGAGTTGATTCAGGTTGATCCAAAACATGATTTTCTCAATATTCTTAAAAAAGTTTTAAAAAAATATTGTTTATAATTTTTTTTAAATCCAATTAGGTTTTGACAAGACTGATCAAGTCGTGTTTGGACCTGTTAGGTTAAACGGATCATATAAAGTTAACATTCATCCAGTTTAATTTGAATTTTGTGCCGTGTTTAAATTTTTTTTGGCGAAAAAAAGGGCTAAAAGCCCAAAAACAAAACTATGTATACCAATTGAAATTACATAAACCTATCAAGTCATTTTGCTAAGTTTTGCTTAATACAAACCATGAGGATGAGTTTCTTTCTATTGAAATAGAAGGAAATAACTAAAATGTGAGCCTTTTCCTCATAAAACTAAAATGGGAATTTGATGCAACCTTACCATGGGTTTATTTTCTTCTTCTTCTTTTTATGCAAATTCATAATATTGAACCTCTTCACTCATTTTTTTTCAATTATTTTTTTTAAAAATAGGTACTTGTCAAGTTTCGGTGACTTGAATTGTTTGATGACGTGGCTTGTTATGATTGATAGGGTATAGAACTTTTGATAAACTTGATTCCATGTGATTAATTTTAGCCAGCTTTATACCGACATGTGCGTGAGTGTGGAAGGGTATAGCCTTACATGGTGCTTGCGCCAGTCATCAAGAAATATTCGTGATTGTCGGTCGACTTTTGGATTTATTATTTTTTTTAAGAGTTCCGAGGCAGCTGAACGTTGGTATCTTATCCGAGAAGTCTTTCTTTTTCTTTTTTTTTTTTTATCCGAGGGCTTTAAATATATATATATTTTTTTGTTATTGTAGTTTAATAATGGCTCTCATCAAATTTGATACATATTCCGTGATATGTTTTTAAATGCTATTGAGATTTTAGGATTTTCAATATCAATCTCTTTTAAGTATAAACGTGTAATTCTATTTTCATATTTAGTCAGAATTTACATTATTCATTAGGTTAATTCAGTTTATGTAATATATTTAGACAGGTAACCCATGCCATGTCATGTAACAAGTTCGGTCAAATTTTTTCTAATGTAAAATAAATATTTATGGTAACACAAGTCAACATGATTAACTTGAATAATACATAATCTGGAATATGAGATTATACTAATTTTATAGAAAAAAATATCATAAATAAATCTTAAGTCTCAATAACCTAATGTTAAATAATAAAATTGAGAAAAAAATCAATTTCAAAAAAAATAACATTGAAAAAAAACCTGAATCAATACAAGCCAACTTGACCAACTTGCAACCCATGATATGAGATCAGGATAAAAAAAATAGATTAAAAAAACACCAAAAAATACTCGAGTTGAACCAACTTAACTTGAGTAACTTGTACTTAGAATGATCTCGGAGGAAAAAAATAATCACAAAGTTCAATGGTTAATAATTTAATGTCAAATGATGAAATTGAAAAAAAAAACAAATATTAATTTCATGAAAAAAAACATCAAGAAAAAAATCTAAGTTAACAAGGGTTAACTCAACTACATCATTACTTGGGATATAAAATCAGGATAAAAGTCACAAAGGAAAAGAAGAGCAAATAACCAAGCTCAAAGCACAATAACCCAATAATGAATAATAAATTGAAAAAAAAATTAATAAAGGATCTAAAAAACAACATAACAAAAAAGAACACAAGAAAAATACTAAAATGTCCTTGGAACTATGCTTATTTTTTTAAGGGCAATTGTATTATTTAGGGGTGAGAAAAAAAACCGAAAAACTGATTAAACCGAGAAAATCAGAAAAAAATAACCTAAAAAACCAAACCGAAAAAAAACCGATTAAAATTTTGAAAAAACCGTTCTGTTCGGTTTTATAAGCAAAAAACCGAAAAAATTGAACCGAATTGAAACCGAAAAAAACTAGAAAAAAACCAAGCCAAAACCGAGCCAAACCGAAAAAACCGGAAAAACCGAGAAAATCGAGCCAAAACTGAGAAAACCGAGCAAAACCGGTTTGAACCGGTTTTTGCCCTAAAAAACCAAACCGAAACCCCGTCGGTTTGACCCGGTTTCGGTTTATTTTTAAAAAAATTCCAGTCTGGTTATTTTTTTGATAAAAACTGAACCGAATCGAAAATGATCACCCCTAGTATCATTTATCTATTCTTAAAAAATAAAAAGATAAAGAAGCATTCATGTGAAAGTTTAATATTTTTTTTCTTTTAAGGATACTAATGTAATTTTACTAAGTAAATAATATTGAAAGACAAAACAAGATTGACCAAAATCATTGAAAGGCATCAAAGTCATTTAACCGTAACGTGCAGAACAATTTATTTCCAATTAATCTTGTAATGCTCAATGGAACCCATTGAAAAAATAATTTTACCCCAATTGCAAGCCTTCTTAATTTTTTTTAGAATAGCAAAAATATCATTTCACTTTTTACTAAATAGTAAAATGTGTACCGGATCACAGGTTTTACTAATGCCATTGGTTTTTTTTTTGTAATAAATATAATTGGTTTTAGAGTTTGAGTATTGATCCTTATTTGATGTATTCTTTTTACTGAAATTTTGATACTTTATTCTTATATTCGTATATGATAGTCATAACTTGCATTATAAAATGCTCACGTACTCTTATAAGAATATATAAACATTTAGGGAGTGTTTCTTTTCAAGGTTTGATTTGCTTTTTAAATTATTTTTTGTCAATATTTTTTTAATAATTTTGATGTGTTAATGTAAAAATAAAAAAAAAATTTAATATATTTTTAATTAAAAAACATTTCACACCACGTTACCAAATATACATGGTTAAAGTGCTAAGTGTGGTTTCTATTAAAGGTTTAAATTTCATAACTTAATGTTGAAAAACATTTTTTTTTCAAATTAAACCTAGCATGGGGTGACCTTATATGGCTGGGTTGATTGGTCATATCCAAATATTACTCACTCAATTCATTGAAAATCTGGCTTGACCCTAAAAATGTTAAGATTTACTATTATTTATTTAAAATAGCTCTATATTGTCCTAGTCTTTAGGGATTTATTCAGTTAAACAAATCGTGCTTTTATGGCTAAGTAAGTGGTCCTTATTGTCTTATTTTATAGGAGTAGTGGTTAATGCTAAGAAGGAATGTTGTGATGTAAAGCCTATAAATATAATTTTTTCTTTATCAATAAATATGAGCATTTTCACCATTCAAGCAGTTTTTCTCTTTTGTTTTTTAACGAAGTAACAATGGTATCAGAGCTTGGTTAATAAGATAAAAATAAAAGAGAAAAAGTTTCTAAACAGTGAGTCTCCAAAATAGTAAAAAATAGTAGTAGTTTTTTCTCCTCTTCATCTTTTGCAGGTACCGATGGCATCAAATTCAAATTTTGTGCAAGCAGCGATCCCACGTTTTAATGGTCACTATGACCATTGGAGTATGCTAATGGAGAACTTCCTTCGGTCAAAAAAATATTGGCCTATTATTGAATCTGGAATTGAAGAACCAGCAACAACTACAACTTTGACAGATGCCCAGAAAACAGAGTTAGAAAGGAGAAAGCTCAAAGATTTGAAGGCAAAAAATTACTTTTTTCAGGCAATTGATCGTCCCATCTTGGAAACAATTCTTAGCAAAGAAACTTCCAAGGATATATGGGACTCTATGAAAAAAAAATCTAAGCTCTACTTGAGTAAAGCGTGCACAACTTAAAGCCTTGAGACAAGATTTTAAGACCCTATAAATGAAGGTTGGAGAATCTGTCACCAACTACTATGCTACGATTTCATGGTGAGAAGATGGATGATGGTGTCATTGTTGAGAAGATACGGTGTTCTTTGACACCAAAATATGATTATGTTGTTTGTTCAATTGAAGAATCAAAAGACATAGATACGCTTTCTCTTGATGAATTGCAGAGCTCCTTGTTAGTCTATGAATAAAAGATGAATCAAAGTTCAAATACAGATGAGCAAGCTCTTAAGGCTTTTACCTTTACGCAGTTCTCAAATTCTTGAGGAAGGGGTAGAGGTAAAGGTAGAGAAAGGGGAGGTAGAGGCAATAAAGATGGTAGTAGACAATTTTTTAAGGTTTATAATGATCAATATCAAAGTAGAGGCAGAAGACGGGTTCAACACTTTGACAAATCCAAGGTAGAGTGTTTTAGATGTCATAAATTTAGACATTATCGTTCTGAATGTTACGCTAGGCTGCCTAATGACAAAGAAAAGGGAGAGCAATCCAATTTTGCTGAAAAGAAGGAAGTGGAAACTTTGTTGATGGTTGCTGAAGCTAATCAGAAACTAGAATCTGATGTTTGGTATGCAGATACAGGCTGCAGTAATCACATGTGTGGATGTAAGTCTTCTTTTTCTTATTTAGATGAAGATTTTCATTACGTAGTAAGTTTTGATGATTGATCCACTGTGAATGCAATGGGAAAAGGTGATATCGAGATAAGAACCAAGAATGATTTTGTAGAAATAATTTCTAATGTTCTTTATGTTCCTGACTTGAAAAGTAATTTATTATGTGTTGGTCAATTGCAAGAAAAGGGTTACGTGATAACTATTTAAAATGGTGCTTGTGAGATATATGATCCTTCAATAGGAGCAATTGTTGTTGTTCAGACGAGTTCAAATAGGTTATTTCCATTGAAGATAATAACATCTCAACCTTGTTTAATGGCTGAAATAAAAGACCCTTCGTGGCTTTGGCATTTTCGTTATGACCACTTGAATTTTAGCGGATTAAAGACTCTTCAACAGAAAGATATGGCGACAAGCCTCCCTAAAATTCACATTCCTTCCTAAATTTATGAAGAATGCATTGTTAGCAAAACAACATCATTCTCAATTCTCTCAAGGAAAGTCATGGAGAGCAAAACATGTCCTAGAGCTGGTACATTCTAACATTTATGGACCGATAAATCCATCTTCTAATGGAGGTAAAATATATTTAATTACCTTCATTGATGATTTTACTCGAAAAAATTAGGTTTATTTTTTACAGCAAAAATCGAAGGCTCTTTATGTATTTAAAAGCTTTAAGGCTCACGTGGAGAATGAAACAGGAAAGACTGTTAAAACCCTTTGAACAGATCGTGGTGGAGAATATTGCTCAACCTAATTTGAAGTTATTTGTGCAGATCATGGCATTCGAAGGGAACTTACAGCTGTTTATACACCATAATAAATGGTGTATCGGAGAGAAAAAATAGAACTATCCTTAATATGGTGAGAAGCTTGTTAGCAAGAGGGAACATTCCAAAAAAATTTTAGCCAGAGGCAGTAAATTAGAGCATCCATGTGTTAAACAGAAGTCCTACCTTTTTTGTTCAGAACAGGACACTCGAGGAAGCTTGAAATGGGTGAAAACCAGTTGTAGATCACTTTAGAATTTTTGGTTGCATAGCTTATGCACATGTTCCGGATGAGAAAAGAAAGAAGCTTGATGATAAAGGTGAAAATGTGTCTTTCTTGGCATAAATGAATGTTTCAAGGCTTATAAATTGTTCAATCCACTCATAAAAAAGATTGTGATCAGTCGAGATGTTGTCTTTGATGAGGAAAACACTTGGAATTGGAATATGCAGTCCTACACAAGCTGTTTTTGACAATGACTCTGAAAATGAGCCAAATCTAGCAGTCTCCATGCTTGAAAATTCATCAGAAGTCACTCCAATAGCTATTGAAATTCTACCAACAGTAGCAGAAACTACTGATGCAATAGTTCAAACTCTTTATCGTATTCGAAAGAGGCCCACATGGATGAAAGACTATGAGGTAACTGAAATTGACGATTTAATTACTCATTTTGCTCCCTTTTCATATTGTGATCCTATAGTTTTTGAAGATGCTGTCAAAAACTCAAAATGGTGGAAGGCGATGGATGATGAAATTGCCGCTATTGAAAGGAACAACACTTAGGAGTTGACTACTATTCCAAAAGGACATAAGACTATTGGTGTCAAGTAGGTTTACAAGATAAAATTAAAGAAGAATGGAGAATTCAATAAATACAAGGCTTGACTTGTTGCAAAAGGGTATAAACAATAATTTGGCATCGACTACAAAAAAGTGTCGCTCCGGTAGCAAGGCTTGACACTATTCGGTTGGTGTTATCTATTACTGCCCAAAACTCATGGCCCGTATATCAGCTTGATTTAAAGTCAACATTTTTGCATGGGGAATTAAAAAAAGAGGTATACATAGATCAATCTCCAGGTTATATGAAGCAAGGTCACGAAAACCAGGTATACAAGCTAAAAAAAGCATTATACGGACTAAAATAATCACCTAAAGCTTGGTATAGTTGTACAGATGAATACTTTGCTAAAGAAGGTTTTCTTAAATGTCCTTATAAACATACACTTAATATTAAAGCTGGAGCAAATGGAAAGATACTTATTGTGTGTTTATATGTTGATGACCTTATTTATGTTAGTAATGATGGAGTCATGCTTGCTGATTTTAAGAAATCTATAATGAATGAATTTAACATATTAGAATTGGGGTTAATGCACTATATTCTTGGCATTGAAGGAGTGCAATCTTCTGCTAGTATCTTTATTTCACAAAAGAAATATGTCTTGGAAATTTTAGACAGATTCCACGTGAAGGATTGCAATCCAGTTTTGGCTCCATCTGAACCTGGTTTGAAACTCACAAGATTTGGAATAGTAGAAAAGACGAATTCTACTCTTTATAAGAAAATTGTTGGAAGTCTTATGTATTTAACATCAATAAGACCTGATATTATGTATGCTATAAGTTTAATCAGTCGATACATGGAGAATCCAACTGAATTTCATCTTTTGTCATCAAAAAGAAATTTTTTGCTTTTTGAAAGGTACTGCAGACTTTGGAATCTTTTATAAAACTGGTGGAGAATCAAATTTGATTGGTTTTTCAGGTAGTGACTATGCTGGAGACATTGAAGATCGAAAAAGTACTTCTTGTTTTGTTTTTATGATGAGCTCATGAGTTGTATCGTAGTCATCAAAGAAACAACAGATTGTGACTTTGTCAACTACATAAGCAGAATTTGTTGCAGCTGCTTCATCTTCATGCCAAGCTATCTGGTTGAAGAGATTGATTGAAACACTTCACAGTCATCAACAAGGTCCAATAACAATCCATTGTGATAACGTTTCAGCAATCAAGATTTCAAAAAAAATCCAATTTTGCATGAAAGGAAAGTGAAAATCAGGTGGCTGATATTATGACTAAATCACTTAAGCAAGTTGTGTTTGTGATGCTTCGAAGAATGCTCGGAGTATGCTCTTCAAAGGATGTGGTTCAAGGAAGGGCATAACAAAATTGTTGAAGTCTATTTATTTATAAACTGTTTTCTGCATATTTCAGTTTACGGGAGGGTGTTAAGATTTACTATTATTTATTTATAATAGCTCTATATTGTCCTAGTCTTTAAGGATTTATTCGGTTAAACAAATCGTGCGTTTATGGCTAAGTAAGTGGTCCTTGTTGTCCTATTTTATAGGAGTAGTGGTTAATACTAAAAAGGAATGTTGTGATGTAAAACCTATAAATAGATCTTTTTCTTTATCAATAAATATGAGCTATATAACCATTCAAGCAGTTTTTCTCTTTTGTTTTTCAACGAAGTAATAAAAAAACCTAAAGACAACATTGTTTAAATTTTTTTTTAATATTGAACCGATAATGTTTTAGATTGATCTAAGTTTAGCAACGACATGGATTCAATTGTCTAATAACTTTATTTTTAGACTGTATATTTTATTTAATTAAATAAAAATGAAAATGAAAATTGATGTGCAAAAAGATGATAGAAAAAAAATTGAGAAAAAACAAAAAAATCACATGGTTGATTGTATAAAAAAAGCAATTGCTTATATTAAAAAGAAAATACAATAACCTTATTCAAAAACAAAGTAAACACTAAACAACATTTGATAAAATAAATCCCAAATATATTTCAGTAATGAATAAAATTTCTAATATATTTAATTTAATTTAATTTAATTAATTTCAATTAAAACAGAAGACTTATTGGGTTGGGTCATTTTCTTCTTGGGTGTACATTAAACAAAATTAAAGTTGATTTTATATGACCTAATCAATTAAAAGGGATCTAACATGACCTAGTTGACATAACAAAAATCTGATTTGACTTAAAAAATATTTAAGGTGATGGCATTTTACTATTATTTATTAAATATTAATATAATTATATTTTGAATCAACCCGACCCAACTTGAGTTTATTTACCAAACACATGACTCTAGTTATGGAATCGAATGGGTCTAACAATTTTGTTTTTTAAAATTATTTTTTATTTTATTATATAATAATAAAAATAAGCATGTGCAATATAGAATATCGGGTTAAGTTTTTTCCATATTCTTTTATGGAAAATATTAAATTTTCATTTTAATATTTAATTAGCATTAAAAACTTTTTTCAAGTTTATAGGTTAATATTTGTTTACATTTGTTTCATTAAATGTAAACATCATTATATTTTCAAATAAAAAAATTATAATACAATAAAACTGATTTGCAATACTAGCACATTTTTCTATTGTGTTAAAAAATAATCTGGGATCCTACTCATCAATTGTTTTTAGCATTTATTAGTGTATATAATTTTCAATTTATTTTATTAAATACACTCATTATATTTTTGATTCACAATTATTTTTTTTTAATATCAAAAAACACTTTGATTATATCCACATATTTATTTTTATATTATTATTTTTTTTATCCGATCTTGTAAAGGATACGTGGAAGAACTCCTTCTTTAAGCCTTAGACTCCAGTCGGAAATCTATCATTGGTTTCTTATAGAGGTGCTAATGGAGGATCACTGACATGGGAGGCAAAGATTTATTTTCAATAAAAAAAGTAGAGGAAAAATATACAAATATGTCAAGGTCTATGCTATTAAGAAAAAAGAAATTAAAAATGGTACAAAACGCAACAACTTCATTTACAAATATAAAATTCTCTGAATCGTATTTAATTTTAAAGCTGCGTTGGAAGAAACAAATCAGTTTCTGGGCATGGCTGGTCGAAGCATCACCACTCAAGAAACTTCTGCATTCGAAGACCACGTTGCCATATACAACATCGAAACATTTGCAGCACAACTATCTGCCAGGAACAGCTGTTACCAATCATGTTTGTCAAATTTATAGATCCAACACTGTGCCATTGTCACTGTCCTTGGAAGCTGAACTCAAGCACTGCCAAATGCCCTGATCACA
>Ga0325400_1003039_pt1 | contig 14971 bp, 9 predicted proteins | sample PopdelMetagenome_2_FD_205662 | JGI IMG/M metagenome (GOLD analysis project Ga0325400, IMG submission 205662) | Populus deltoides microbial communities from Bellville, Georgia, United States - Xylem-PdKOR-R1 | ecosystem: Host-associated > Plants > Phyllosphere > Stem > Wood/Secondary xylem... | reverse complement strand
GCTGTTTGTTTCTGGTGTTTTTCATTCATTTATATATTTTCGCTTCCTATTTCCCTGTATTTGATTGCCTTCTTGTATTATACATGTACCTATATCAATAAAATGAAAGTAGTTTCAAACATTGTTAACTGGTGTTTTTTCCACACGTTTGATTACTAAACTCTGCTCTTTCTGGAATTCTGCTGATGATGAAACTGTTGATATCTAACAAGAGATCATTTAATCAGTACAAATGCCAAAACTTGATGTATTCCAAGAGAGTACAGCAGATGCATACCAAGTTCAAGATTATCTTGTGTGTTTAATGCTTGCAACTAGTGTTGAGACTTTTATAATTTCAAGAAAAAAATATCAAAAAAATAATGAAATAACGGTTCAACCGTAACCTCAAATTAATAGGCTTTTAGATTCAAATGGCAAGAAAAATATTCATTCGATCGTAAATTTGAGTTTCATTACTAGCATGTCTTTGAAATAATATATTTACATCTGATTTATTTTCTTTTATTAAACTATTTTGAGTTTTAAACTCAACTATGGTGATATGTGCACAATGTCCTGCCTAATGTACCATCACTGTGCAATTGGTATATCAACCTAAGTTTTTCATATTTTTACCTCGAAGTTTGAATATAAAAAATAAGGATCAAAATAAAAAAAAGTACTGAAATTCGGGGCTAATGTAGAAAATTGCGTCAAATCAAAGATTTAAGGTCAATTAGAGGTGAAATTGAAAGAAATTTAAAGTTGGAGGACCAACTTGAACTTTGGCCAAAATCTCTAATTTAATGTCCAAAAGAAAACCATTTTGAACAAAAAAAAAAAAAAGTAGGGAACCAAATGACGCGTCGTTTGGTTACTATTCATTATCTTCTTCTGTCAAAGACATTTAATGCTTCATCTCTCATTATTTTGAACAGTAAAAAAAGAAGGGAACCAAATGACGCGTTGTCTGGGTACTATTAATTATCTTCTTCTTTTAGCCTAAAAAGTTGTCCGAGTGGCTACTTTTTAAAGGCATTTAATGCTTTATCTCTCAACCAAACTGGAGAAACAGTACACCACCATAATAGGTTGACATTGTACTACATCCTAGAGTAGGTCTCGCTGGCCAATTGTCCCTACAATCATCGCGACACCACCCCAAAATGGCCAACCTGACAAACCTTTAGCAGCCAACTTTTTTAGGCACCCTAAAATGGCCAACCTGACAAACCTTTAGCAGCCAACTTTTTTAGGCAATGTTAGCAACTTTAAACCAACGGTTAAGATCTTTTTGGATCGAATTAAGAGCCAAGATTTGGTGAATTCCATGCATTGAGTAGGTACAAATCAGAGCCCAAAGTTGGTGAACAATAAGCTTTTCTTCCTTTTTTTTTCTTCTTATCCGCCAGCCATCTTCTTCCCTTTCTTTCTTCACCCCTCCGCCACTAGCACTACCAGTTAGCCACCCCCCACACCAGGTAGCTCTCTTCGCCTCCCTATTTTGCTAAAAAAAACATGGTGATTTGCATGCAAAACCATTGTTCTGTATGCAAAATGAAGAAAAGTTAATTAACATGGTTAATGAGTTGGGCCAACAATCATGTGGATCATGGGCTGGACCCGTTTCGGCCTAGCCCATATGGCAGGGCGAGGTCCAACCTACCCTTCAAAAAAAGAATAAAGGTCTGTTGGGTTACCTGTCGGCCCAACTCGACTAGGTCGGGCTGGATCTGCTTCGGCTTAGCCCATATATATAAACAAAAAAATTTCAAAGGCCTTTAAAAAAAATTGTGATTTTCATATATGTTTTTCTAACAATTTTGCATAATATCGGGTTATATATATTTAAATTGTAAGATACAGATTTGGTATTAAAATACCTGGTTTTCTTCGAAGCATTTCTTAAAAAAAATTGAAGATTACAAAAAAATCTCAAAAAGTTTTTAAATTAATTTCCTCCTTAAAAAAAATGTTTTGTTTTCATGCAAATGGTCAAATCCTAAAAGTTTTCTATGTATACTTTTTACCAAAAAAATACATCTTTCTCATGTTTTGAAATGCAAAAATAGATACTGTAACTAGTTTATGATTATCCGTTAGTGTTTGACCGAAATATCAAAAAACCTTAACCAATCATTTTGTTCATTTATATTTAGAGTGTTAGGATTTAACTGTAGACTTCAATATTCAAGGGTGTAAAACTACACAGTAAAGCACACCATCACATATCAATGATAAAAAAAATGCAAAATAAATACAATGCTAAAATTTAGACTTTATAACTGTTAGGATTTTGCCCGATAAGTTAGAGACTTCTCCATGAAGGGAGATTTGCTTTAAACCTTCAACTAGATCAACAAACAGGAACACGACTTAAAATAACAATCAAACAATAATGCAACTTACCTTAGATTAGGTGTATTAGGGGTGATGCGTCTTCCTCTTGCACAACTAGTCCCTTACCTGGACTCTCACAGATCATTAGGTTTTCTAGTGACCATAATACTAGGTGGTGACTCTTGAACTTTAATCATAATTTTATGATTAACCTAAAACCCTTTCCTTTCCCAACTCCTCTCAAGAGGTAGACACGTGGGTCATTCGATGTTGCCCCGTGACAGGTAACACACCAATTTCTCCATCAATTATATGTTTTCTCTCTTCAATAAGAAATTTCAAAACCTAGATGTATAAATACACCTAGTCACATGGCAAAAATCAATATCCCATCCTTGGCCACACAAAAATAGCTATAAAAAGTTAGGCCTAAAGCTAGAACCAGGTTAGATTATACAATTTCTAGCCATTACACCGAGATACACATTCTATGTAACTTCATTTTATTTTTCTCTTCTTATATATTATTCTATCATTCTACTTTTACTAACTTAAGTATCAAAGTGTTTCTTGTTTCCACGGGAGATTGGTTTTTCAAGAACAACCCCAGTCATACCAAACAAAGATCTATATGCACCAGTCTAGAACGCAGCAATGAAAAGCCCATATTTCATCTAAATTTTTTTTCATGACTTCATCAGATTCAAAAGATATAAACTTATTAATTTTTTGTCATGTTTATGATATTTTTGAGTTGTTTCTTTGTTTATTGTAACGGTGATTAACTTTTCTAGAAAAGAAAATTGTACGAAATGCATGTTATAATCTCAATTAAATGATTTTTTTGATCGATCCTATCTTGAGACCAATGTGGTAATTAATAATTCGCTAAATTTATAAAATAATATATTTTATAAGAAAAACACATAGGTTTCACTTATATATATATATATTAATAATCTCATATACATTAAAATTATATATATATATATATATATATATATATATATATATATATATATATATATATATATATCAATTTCGAGATGAAATGGGTAATATTAGAGTTATATTTTAAAAAAAACTCTTAATTGAGTTATAACTCAATTAAGAGTTAAGAGTTCTTTTTAAAATATAACTCTAATATTACCCATTTCATCTCGAAATTGATATCTCATTGAACGTCATCTCTAACATTTCTTAGTACATTAAGAAGCTATGATGTAGTGTTCTCATATTGTAAGAGAAAATATGCAACATTATTGGTGCTTTAAGTGCATTTTTGCACGAGACAATCTCCAGTATAGAACTATCATCTTCGACTTTATCTTCTTTGTCATTTCCCATGATATTTTTAATATTTTGCCTATCATTCAAAAACTCTAAAGTTACCTTATTTTCTCCTGTGTAGTTTGAAAGATACTCAACATCCATTATAATATGATATTTTATTTTTAGAAAAATACACACAGAATAATGATAATTAGTAATTAAAAATTAGGTAATATTCATATAATTAAAATACATAACACCCACACACATGTTTAATGTTTTGAAATAAATAAAGAATACCTCGATAAATTAATTTTTTATTAATTAATGTATGAATTAATAAATTATTATTAAACTTTCATGATCATAAGAATAATAATTTATAAAGGTTTAATTGTATATATTGCACACCAACAAAAATCTATTTAGGAATGTCTCCTTCCTAAAAAGAGAAAAATATAGTTGAAACAGGGTTTGTGATAATTGAGAGATTTAACTTAATGAGAGAGCCACCTCTGCTATTTATATGATTAGGACAGTACATGTGTTACAGTGTATCATACTACAAACGATAAGTCAATATATTAATAATAAAATATTTCCTTTTCTAACATATTCTATAATATACCCCATAAAGCTGAAGGTGAGTTATCTACATGAAGCTTGGAATGTAAAAGAGCAAATGTATAGTGAGAGAGTGGTTTAGTAAGAACATCTACCAATTGATTTTTAGAGGAGATGAAATGAATTTGATCTTTTATTTTAGCCACTCGATCACGAACAAAGTGATAATCCATTTCAACATGTTTTGTTTGAGCATGAAAAATCAGATTAATAACACCCAAATTATCGCACTAGATAGTAGTAACAAAACTAGAGGAAAACACAGATCTGTCAGAAGATAGCACTACCAAAGAACTTCAGTAGCACCATCAACCAAAGCTTTATACTATGCTTCAGTGGAGGAGCGAGAAACATTGCTTTGCTTCTTAGATTTCCATGAAATATGAGCGGTACAAAAAAAAACAATATATCCATCAGTAGATTTTTGATCATCATCACTCCCCGCCTAATCGATGTCAATGAACCCATGAAGTGTTAAAGAGGAGCCACGAGTATGGTGGAGGCCATAAGAGGACGTACCTTTCAAGTAGCGTATGATACATTTAATAGTAGCCCAATGGCTCTCAGTAGGAGCATGCATAAATTGACAGACCTTGTTTACAATATAGCAGATGTCAAGTCTAGTAAATGTGAGATACTGAAGAGCACCAATAATTTTTTGAAAGCCAGTGGGATCCGAGAATAGCACATTAGACGACAAATCAATCTTGAAAATAGAGGCTGGTATATCAACAGGTTTATGGGATGACATACCAGCACGACAGAGAATATTAAGAACATACTTGTGCTGACTTAGCATGAGTCCCATATTAGTAGGAGTGACCTCAACCCTTAAAAAATAATGAGCATTACCCAAGTCATGGAGCTTAAATTCTAGACTCAGTAAGGTAATGAGGTGATGAATTAAGGCAGAGTTGTTACTAGTAAGTAAGATGTCATCAACATAGACAAACAGATAACAAATATCATGATTCCTCATCAAAATAAAGAGAGAGGTATCAACCTTGGAAGCCTGAAAACCAATAGTCTGAAGAAAGTCACTCAGGCGGTGTACCAAGCCCGAAAGGCTTGTTTTAGACCATACAAAGACCTGTGAAGAAGACATACATGATTTGGCAGAGCAAAGTCTATAAAACCTGTAGGTTGTGCCATGTAAACAACCTCTCGAAGTGAACCATTGAGGAAGGCATTGTGGACATCAAGTTGTTGAATCGACCATCCTTTTGACATGACAATAGTGAGAAATAACCAAACAGTAGTCAGTTTAACAATAAGACTGAAGGTTTCTGAATAATCAATGCCTTCTTATAGAATGAACCCACGCACAACCAATCGAGCCTTATAGCGGTCAATAGCACCATCAGCTCGACGCTTTATTTTGTACACCCATCGGCAGTTAACCACATTCATGGAGGGATCAAAAGGGACCAAGGACCAAGTACCATTGGTATGTAAAGCTGTAATTTCATACTTCATGGCAGTATGCTAGCATATAAAACGGCCGGCCTCCTTAAAAGTAAAAGGTTCGAGAGTGGAGTGAGGCATTACCTGTAAACCCCAGAAATAAATAAATAAATAAAAGTTGCTTAAATTGAAAACTAACTACATGAGAAATAAAAGTGAAGAAATTCATGTGTATGGTTAAATAAAAGACAGGAATTCAGAAATTTTTTGAATATAATTTTCGGGCGAAATAATTCGAGACTTTATAATAAGCCTGATAATATTGAGGGTTTGATTTAATTTAAGAGAATAATACACTTAAAGGAAATGAGGCCTAAATGCAAATAAGGGAAATTATAGAGTATAAATACTCTCTCCTCACCCAAAATCTGCAGGAAACCATAAGGAGAGAAAATAGGGAGTTTTATACCCATTCTTGCAAAATCAAGAGAGAAACACTAAAATTTTAGGAACCCATCCAAGATTAAGGGTTTATAGATGGGATAAACACTTATGAGCAAGGGATTAACAAGAAATTGAACAAGAAAAAAAGAAAGGAGGGAGTTGAAAATCTTCAACTGGTTGAAGATCAAAATCTTAATTCGTACCAGGTAAGGTGTTCTAAACATGATCTTAAAAATTCATTTCAAATTCAAAAATGAATTGATGCCTTGATATTGAATTATAGGTTAGGGTTCTTAGACATGAATTGGGGAAAAAGTACTTATTGTTAAAATTAAGTTAATTCATGTGTGGTATGCAGTTTATGAAAGTATTTTGTGAAGGGAAGGGGGTGACGAATCTGAACAGATTTGTCTCCTGACTTTCGGTGAGATTTCAGGTAGGAGGATGAGAGAATTAAGATCGGGTTTCTTCATAGAAATTGTAGATTTGGATGTTAGATAACTAAGGAAACTAGTCTTGCTTAATTTAGAGATGTAGAACTCTAGTTATGGGTTACCAACCAAGACTGAGTTGTGACTGATTCTTTAGGGCAGCAGGACTGATTAGTTGATGAGCAATTTTGACTATCTTGGAGGTAGAACTAGGTTCTCCTCCCTTCAAAGAACTTGTAGCCTCGTGTCTTAGCTTTCCAACAAGATCAATCTCACTGAAAATGGAGTTCTAAAACTCTATATATAATTAAAAATCTGATGAGTGTTCAGACAGTAACAGTTGGACAACAACAATTGGACAATAATAGTTCAATGTCTAGACAGCAACGGTTGGATAACAACGGTTGGACAGTAACAGTTGGACAGTAATAGTTGGACAGTAACAATTCAATGTCTAGATAGCAACGGTTGGACAATAATAGTTGGACAGTAACAGTTCAATGTCTAGACAGTAACAGTTGGACAATAATAGTTCAAAGTTAGACAGTAACATTAGATTTTCACGTGAATATTATGTGTAAGAATATAAAAGAATTGAGTCATATGAACACTTGTACATTGAGATACTAACTTTGAAAATATACATGATATATGTATGTTTGTTATTACGAGGAAATGAACATGCATAGCAAGTAACATATGAGTAATAAATGAATATGGATTCTCTATAATATCAGTTTGAAGGAATCATAACCAAAAACTTCCTTGTGATTCAGGAGGAGCAACCAAGATTGGATCTTCTGTTAGGGGAGGTCACGAGACAGGCGGAGCAGGTGCTTGATTTTCCCTCCTATTTGCACTTATACAATTTAAAATTCTTCTGGTGAATGCAATTACAATAATTATCGTGTCTAATGTAAATAAAGCCTAGCGTATTTACAAGATTAGCTTCAACTAATGGCATCCGTGATAGGATTGTTGGGAGATGAATTACAAGATTAGCTTCCGCTAATGACATCTGTGAGAGGATTGCCAGGTAAGCATCCGTGAGAGGATTGCCAGGAAATGAATTACAAAGATTAGCTTCGGGTAATGACATCCGTGATAGGATTGCTGGGAAATGAATTACAAGATTAGACTTTGCAAGGTCACCCGCTTCATGCAAGTAAATAAGAGTGTTCAATTAAGAATATGCAAATGAGTATTAATTGGGTTTAAAAGATTTACAAGCAAAATATAAGTTGTCTGTTAGAATTCTTATGGATCCGATAGAAATTAATACTTCATTCATATACATTACATAAGCATATATATATATATATATATATATATATATATATATATATATATATATTTCTTTTATCAATATAATGGTATGTTTATTTATGTAACAGGTCCATCAAATATCTAGAGAGATCATTAGTTTAAGACTCTACCTTGTCAAGCTCATGTAAATATTTAACTTAAACAAAAGGGAATTAACGTGTTTATGTAATATGCTTTTGTGTAAACCTTGATGTATTTATAAAAGTTCAGCTTAGCATGTAGTACTTTACTTATCTTGTAATTAACCATTTTGAAATATTTAAAAACACTTATCATATTGTAATGCTTTCATTGCATGTTAGTATTCATTTTTCTTTTAAATTTTATGATATGATATGTGGGCTATGTTCATAGTGAACTTACTCGTGTGGATTGTATGAGGTGTTGAATTATGATGATTGATATAAGGTCTCAAATTATAAGACCTTGAAATGATGGGTTGGTTGAGTAAATGGATAGTAGTCGATAACTTGGGATGTCCTAAATATAAACAAAACTCTGCTGAATTTTTGGTAGATTTTTTTTTATATAAAATTTACCCTCAAATTAAGAGATTATGTTGGGATCTTTTAACTTTGATCAAATCGTACATGATCGGGCTGTTCCATTACCAATGAGACTGGAGGCTGTGAGGAAGAAGTAGCGACTGAAGTGATGTTGGCAGTCTTGTTATGTCTGGGACGCAACACTATAGGGTGTTATAGCTGTGCTAAAGGAGCAAGGGTCTGAACAAAGGACGATTGCCGTGGAAGAATATAACTGGACAGATCAACACAAAGGTCCAGACCTAATGAAGACACGACAGATGATCAGGATCGAGAGAAAGAGTTAGATGATTGTACTGAAGAGACAGCAGCTGGAGGAGACACTATCGCAGACAACTCCAGCGTTGTGAACCTTGTACCTGCAAAATGATCAATAGATATGGAGGCAGATGATGATAAAGGGATAGTGGGGTTAAAGGATGTGGGTGGTGTGGCGGACAGAAAGAGGGTGAGCGAGGGAAGGTGTGTGACAGTGGTAGGCGGATGGGTATGGTTGGTAGATGTAAGGAGATGGGCAGACTCGAGAAACAGAAACACTTGTTCATGAAATTTTAAAGGTGCCTTACAATGACCAAGAAGAGTAAGACTAGTTTTAACAATATGACGATGACGACGCTCAACAATACCATTTTATTCATGTGTATGTGGGCATATGAGGCGATGATGAAAACCAATGGTTTTAAAGAATGAATTTAACTTACCATATTCACCACCCTAGTCGGTTTGAACAAATTTAATTTTTCGAGAGAATTGTCATTCGATGAAAACTTGAAATTGATGAAATGCATTGAATACATCAAATTTGACGATAAGAGGATAAAACCAGATAAATTTCTTATGTGCATCCACAAAAACAACAAAATAACAAAAATCAACTGAAGATAACATAGGAGCATGGCCCCACACATCACTAAAAACAAGTTCAAGAGGAGCAAATGTTTTATGACCCGTAGATCCTAAAGACATACAAGATGACTTTCCTAATGAACACGTTAAAATTTAAATGACGAGAAGTACATACAACCTTTTTATTTGATGCTAAGAGACTCAGAACATGAAAGCTGGGATGACTGAGGCGACGATGCCAAACATCAGCATAAGTGGACAGAAAAGCTATAGAGGCCATCTTTACTCTGATCAGAAAGAAGAACTGCCTTGGTTAGGAGATCCTTGACATAGAAAAAAAAAGAGTGAAATCAAAAAAGACATAATTTTCACGACAAAATTGTTGAACAGATAAGAGTCTTTTCTTAATTTGTGGAACATGTAGAATATTAGATAGAGTAAAGGTTCGATTTGGAGTATGCAAAATTTTATTAGTTGTATTAGATATAATAAGTCTTTTACCATCACCAACATACATTTGATTATTACCACGAGAAGGTTCTGCATGTGTCATATCGACAATGTCTGGAGTAACATGTTGAGTCGCACTTGTATCAGGGAACCATGTGACATGGGTCATTGATTTGACCAAGTTCAATAAACTCAGTTAATTTAATAATAAGATTTGACAAAGGCATCTACAGTAAATAAAGCAAAGAAAGAAAAGTTTGCAATAATTAACGATAAAAAATGAGCTGGCAATATCATATTCGGAAGAAGAAGAAAGAAAATATTGTTAGAGACTCATACCACTAGAAAGAGTTTACCAATACAGTTCTAATGCCATTATAATGGTCTACATGACAACAAATAAAGAGGCCGCATGCATCATTAGAGCAATGACCTGAAAATCAAATAAAAAAAAATATCATGAAGTAAACATTTTATGCTTATTTTAAATCAATTAATTTAATTTAATTTGAAAACAAAATTTCTTTGAACACATTAATTAGTATGCTGAACAAAATATGAAGATCTCCGCTGTCTTATCTAGATACACAGTTTCCTTATTTGAAGATCTCGTAATTTCCTTTCTAATTAAGGATTTTGACGGCCAAGTTGCACCCTGTAGCCAATTTTCCATTAGCCTTCAAGCAAATTATCACTTTAAGGATAAAAACTGAGCCAAGGAATCTATCATGTTTCCAAATGCAGAAAAATGTTGAAATTCTTTAGGCACTTTCCTGTAATCACGTGGGCAAGTCCTTTTCATGTCAAATTGTGACCTGAAGATGATGGACTAACAACACTTGCATACACAAGTGAACAGCTGTCCATGACCTTATGCAACATAAAAGGGAATAAGGTTGGTGTTAACGTAGGGATTTTAGTGAGAGCAGAAGATGTTATTAAAATTATATAGAAGTAATTTGAATTCAGAACTAGATCGATGACCAAACAAAATATTTTATTTTGTGATTGGTCAGCAAATAGAAGTTTCAGTCCTGAACAACCCAGTTCAAGGGAAAAATGGAAAGAAGAAAACATAACGTGTCACAACAAGAAAAGGAAGACATGGCATTGTTTTCAATGGAAGATGGATAAGAAGGTGAGCTAACAACAACTACATTCAAAATGACTCCTGTTTTCTAAACTACACCAACCATAAGGAACAGATCACAAATAGATCTCTCCTACGTACATCGATCTATGTATATAAACCCATTATCATCCCTGGTTTGTCACAAACAATATCACACAGTTCTTTCTTCTCTTAATCCTAGCTAGCGAGTTCATATAGCCTCTTCCAGGCCTCGAGATTTAGCATCGAGATGGCAAGTTTCAGCTGTTTTATCTTATCTCTCTTCATTGCTCTATCAATTTCAGGCGGCGAGGCAGCTCGTCAGCTTCTGCAATTGCCCCCTTTACCTGCGGTACCCAATTTGCCTAAACCAACATTGCCACCAATGCCTTCTATACCAACACTACCACAGCCCACATTGCCAACCGCACAACCTTCCCTGCCTAAACCCACACTGCCTCCACTTCCTAGCCTGCCAACAATGCCTAGTACTCTCCCCAAGGTCAGCTTGCCTCCACTTCCAAGCATGCCCTCAATGCCCACTATCCCTATCCCAACAGCAATCCCTTCTATCCCGTTCCTCTCCCCACCACCTGGAAACTAGACCATGCTATTGCTCATTCTGAGTTTGATTAGTAAGCTTTCTGTCAAAAGTTCATATCTTTTGGTCCCTGTGAAGAAAGTGTGAGGAGTTGTGCTGTTTGCTTCTGGTGTTTTTCATTCATTTATATATTTTCGCTTCCTATTTCCCTGTATTTCATTGCCTTCTTGTATTATACATATATACCTTTATCAATTAAAAGAAATGTAGTTTCAAACATTGTTATCTGGTGTTTTTTCCACACATTTGATTACTAAACTCTGCTCTTTCTTGAATTCTGCTGAGCGTGCACTATTAATGATGAAACTGTTGGTATCTCACAAGAGATTTATTGAGTACAAATGCCAAAACTTGATGTATGCCAAGAGACTACAGCAGATACATACCAAGTTCAAGATTATCTTGTGTGTTTAATGCTTGCAACTAGTGTTGAGACTTTTATAATTTCAAGAAAAAATATCAAAAAAATAGTGAAATAACAGTTCAACCGCAACCTTGAACAGGCTTTTAGATTCAAATGGTAAGAAAAATATTCATTTGATCGTAAATTTGAGTTTCATTACTAGGAAAGGGTGTTCTTATCATAAATTATTTTTTTATTATTATTTTACTTCGTATAAAATCTAAATAGAAACCAATTTCAACATATTAGACTATATAAATGTAAGAAATAATCGTGAGAAGAACAGATATAAATGTGAGGCTAGCTACCTGAAACTAATTGAGCAATTATGGGGAGCTAAAAAGGCAAAAAGCTCATAAAAAAATGAAGACTCACTACACCATAAAATATTTTTACCGACGGACTAATTCTGTCGGTGACAGGAATGCACTCCGTTGGTGAAATAATTACTGACGAAACACGTCCGTCGGTAACTCCCCTTTCCGTTGCTAATTCTATCGCAAATAAAAAAACACCTACCGACAGAACACCAACGGTCTTACAGACGGATACGCGCGCGCCAAAAAAAAAGTTTCCCGCGGGAATATTACCGACGAAATAAATCCGTCTGGAATTCAACGGTAATTACCGACGGCCTATCTGTCGATAATTATGGCATCGGTAGTAATTGTTTGCCAATCCTCTGTGAAATATCCATCGGTAAATCCATTTGTATGTAATCACCGACGGAATATATCTGTCGGTAATTATGGCATGGCTGGTAATTGTTTGGCAACTCTCTGTGAAATACCGACGGATGCCGTCGGTATGTGTTTAAAATATATATGTAAAAAAATTTATTAATAGTAAAAAACCTTAATAAACAAATAAAATTGGATTCAACGTTAAAAATATAAAAGTAATGTTAAATAATATTAATTACAAATTTAATGTGTTTAAAAAACAAAATTAAACTAGAATAGCGGCGGAGCTGGAGGAGGAGGAGGAGGAGGAGGAGGAGGAGGCTGGTTGTTCCCGGGACCTTAAGGCCAAAAAGGAGCTGCACAAGTATCGTCACCCATCTTTGATCTCATCTCCATGACTATTTGACGGAGCTCATCATAATTCGTTGAGAGTTGTTGATATTATTGTTTCAATGCAATGAACTCCTCAGACTGGATGTTCGATACCGATGGAGAGCTTCCAACGGTTGAGACACTACGAGCTGAACGCAAGTTTTCAGCTATAGTGTTGGAGAGCCCGTAAAACCGATTTTTATCGGGTCCACTAGATGATCCCACCTCCATCCACAAATCTGGATGGGTCGACGGATTGCCCCCATATCTCTCCCTCAGCCGGCTATTATAGGTCTCCTGAAAATTCTGTCGGTAAAAAAATCATCAAATGCAATTCAAGATGTAATTCAAGAAAATAATAACTTACAAAATAAAATGAATGAACGAACATACCACGAAGTGCTGAGCACTGTTGTCCACGAACTGCTGCACCCCCTTTTGGCGGTCTTGACTCCGCACATGCGTCTTTACAAACAGCTCCATTGGACTCAGCTCACGTCCAAGAGACGCAGCCTGTAAGGAAAAAATAGGTTGAAAGTTAAATATATTATAAGGAACGACAAATTAATTAACAATATATTTCATTAAAATTAATGTTACCATCCGCTTTGCATGTGCGCTGAATGGGACAGATCTGCTAGTGTGCGTGGTCATCGAACCATGAATTTGCCGGTTCTGGTTATCGGCGCCGTGAGAACCGCTCTGAAGTCACGTGCTCAATATATGCCGTCCATATTTCTCCCGAGATGAATGGCGGTTTGAATTCCTGCCAAACCGCCACCTCATTCCATCCTTCAAGACCGTTATCCCTCGCACGTCTTTTTGATTTTTTTGGGTGTCATACCAAAAATCACGCAACCTACTTCCATAGTAACAAATTAGAACTTAAAACATAAAATTATAAAATAAAAATAAATATTATTTTTGATGTTACCTAGTTGCCGCGTAATTCTCCCATACCCTCCTCACAACATTGTTGTCCGCCCTATCCCACTCAAATTTGTTCTGTGTATATAAATAATTCATATAAAATAAAAATAGTACAATATATAAAATTATAAAAATCATTTATTAAAAATAAGCTGGAAATTAAAAATTAACACTGACTTGAAATCGCTTAAACCATGCATCGATATTAGGTTTCCACTCAGGATGTCTGGAAACCTGGCTCCATTAAAACAATGGAATTTTCATCGACGATTTAAATGCCAATATTATAGTCCTTGCAGCCTCAATGTTTGTGAACCTGAAATTAAATAAAAGTAGTAATATTAATTAGTTCATAAATTATGTTATAAGTATATAAAGCCAAAAAACTAAAACCTAAACAAACTTACATTGAGAGGTCATCCTTCCACTGTGCCTGGTACTTGCGGGTGAATTGACCCCGCTGTGAAGGCACACCGCTTCTGCGCTTTGAAACCGCGCTAGAAGAGGCAGCATCACAAGTTGGCGTAGATTCCTCGTCGTGATCAGCACCTAAGGATACATCCTCCTCGCTACTAGAAGAACTAGCTGCAACTGTCTTCTGACGACGTGCTGTAGATTTCATTCTACGCATCTACACAAATTTATACGAATAATTACATAATTAACTTCGATTATTTTAAAAAACAAATTCAACAGAGTCTCCCCTATACTGGGGGGTCCTAAGTTATCGATAAAATCATATTACACTTCCAATTTTATTTCACATCCTGATCTAATCATCCTGGATCTCAACCCAACTCATCATCATCAACACAACATTTTATTCAATAACATCATATAATGATATTCAAGTAAAAGAATCAATTTCAACTATGAACATTCATTGTTAAATTGATACTTAAAGTTACAAACATTAGATTAAAGTCATACATTCAAATTTATGGATTAATATTACATTTCAAGTTTTAGGAGACAAGACTCTTAATTTATAAATAATTACATGGTCAAAAGAAAAAGGTAACTAAATTAATATCATTCCTAACATGATCGAATCTAATGGACCTCAAAATAGAAATTAATGTGTACACATAAATATAAAAATGTAATAACAAGCAATAACAATGACATGTAAACAATAATATCCTAAAATTAAGATAAACTAATTAAATTTAATTCTATATATAAATTAACATTTAAAACATAAATT
>Ga0325400_1003038_pt1 | contig 14978 bp, 15 predicted proteins | sample PopdelMetagenome_2_FD_205662 | JGI IMG/M metagenome (GOLD analysis project Ga0325400, IMG submission 205662) | Populus deltoides microbial communities from Bellville, Georgia, United States - Xylem-PdKOR-R1 | ecosystem: Host-associated > Plants > Phyllosphere > Stem > Wood/Secondary xylem... | reverse complement strand
AATCTTTGGAGGGCCCAAATTAAGGATCAATATATAAACTACACTAAATTATGGGGATTATAATTAATTTTCTGGAGAGCCTGGCTTTTGCACAGTATTCACTCCTATAAACACTGACGCACTATAATGTGTTGAAAATATTTTTAGTTTCTTCATGATTTTAAAGTTATTTTATCTTTATTATTTATAATTTTTATTTTAAGATATATTAAAATTTTCTATTTGAAAATAACTATAATTTTTCATTTTTTGTTTTTTACCAATCAGTGCCAAACACATATTTTAGTAAGGTTTATTTTCGTGATATCTTTTATTTTTTAAATATATTTAATTAAAAAAAATACTATGCAGTGCAAGACTGTTCAGTATATGAAAAAAAACATACACGTGTACAGCACATTGCAATCTTATAATATTGCCACCGACGACCCATCACCGACCATGACTACATAGGTCGGTATCCGTGTCTGATCTCTTCTTTGCTATGGTTCCAACTTCCAACACATCTTTCATGAACATATAACCATGACTTACAAACAAGCTCATCTGCAGTCATTATCATTATCAAAAGTCAAAACCCAAATCAAGAATCACTTCACTTTCTTGCAATTAAAGCACTGTATCATACATACTCTCACTTCTCTTTCTTTCCACCCTCTAAATTAACTTTACAGTGGCCAATCAACCGCCATACCAACCTGAAAAGGCGGGAATTGTTTCTCTCTTTCTTGGTCCATAAAATGAAACTAGATCATCATCTTTCTCACTCAATTATGAAAATTATTACATTATATTAGTAGCATATTATATATACCCTCCTATATTCAAACCTCAACTTCTTTGCTTTTCTTTTTTAAGAAAATGATGTCGAAAGATGAAAAGGAAGGCACTTTATCAATCATCAACACCACAGTCCAAGTCCAGGTAAAAAAAACACACACGAAAAGGCCCTTCTTTTTTGTTTCTTTTTATACACGGGCACGTAAAGAATAAAGATTTCTAATCTTAGATAGAAACCCAGATGGGTTTTATGGATCAATGGTTGCTTCAATGATAAATTTCACATATTTGACACTGTTAACATCTGGTTTGTTGTTGGTTATTTATGTGGAAATTGCAGGAGGAAGAGAGGGAACTGGACCTGGGATCTGAAGAGCTTGATCCTCCTTTACCTCCTACTGTTACTTCCCGGGTAATTTCTAAATTTCTGTTTTTTTTTTTAATTCATTCTATCATTCTGTTACTTTTCCCTTTCTGAGGGAGAGGAAGAGCTGCTACCATGTAAATATTGTCAAGGGTAAATTGAAATTTCTTTCTTTTCTAATATTTTCTGTTCTTTTTTTTCTTTGACTGAGGAATGGTACAATGTGATAGTACAAAGGAATGGAAAGGAAAATGATTATCTTTAGGGGTAAATTGGAGTTTTTCTTTTTCCTGATAGTTTGAGAGAGGAAATTGTTGAATGTGATGATGTAAAAGAATGGGAAATTGAAAATCTGTTTTCTTTTCCCGTTGGTTCAAGAAAGGAAATGGCAAGACTGGTGAATTTACTAGTTTAGTATTTTGGATTTTGATTTCAGGTATTGTATATGTTGGGAGATATAACGGCGGGCCCAGCATATCGGTTTGCACAATGGCTGGAGTTGGTTCGTAAGAGAAGTGACAAGTATCGTGCCTCGGGGTTCCCACGCCGGCCTTACAGGCTCGAAACTATGCCCTCCAGGTCTCCTATTCCCCTCTATCTTTGTCATCATTTATGTCAACCACCAAACTAATTATGGTGATTAGTTCAGATAGACTAAATGCTGGTGCTTTATTGTTAATTTTACTTGTGAGGTAGATAGTTAATGAGATTATAATGGGAGCCGATGAGGTAGATTTGCAATTATTACCAAAGACAATTAACCAAGACATACCACAAAACTGGGAGCTTTTATTAATCTAAGTTATGTGTTTCACTTAAATATTGCCAGTAGTTTATCTTTTTAGTTTGTCTGCAGATGTTTACAAGTGATCCTTGGAAATGCTCTTAAGAATTATAAGAATGCATCACCAGCTGACAAAATAAAGTGAAACTTGTCTCACCTAATTGCTTTTCTTATTATCATGTGAAGAAGTGTGAAGTGCCTGCTGTAACTAATGGCAAGAAGCCCTTGATAAACCACCTCCTGGTTTCAGTATAGCAAGTGAATGAGGGGAAAACTTGAGTTGTTCGATGAGCAAAAAGATACAATTGCAAATGTTTCATGCTAGTTTTTTGTTTTTGCGCGTCAATGTGTGATTCACATGCTGTCTGTCTCCATTTCCGGAATGATGTTTCTTTTTACCTACTTGTTGTCATGACTACCGTGCAGTGTGGGAGAATCACTTGTTGATTCAAAAAGTCCACCTCCTGAGCAAGCTCCAGAGGTCAGTTTGTGGGAAAGGCTTGGTAAAGCTGCGGCACTGGACATTGAGTCGAGCTCTTTTTCTTGGGACATGCTATCTTCCCTCCACCACACTGAGCATAGTAGTAGCACCGAAAATTCTGAGGATGAAATGAGTAAAGCCCTCGAAGTATGTGATCCAATTTATAATATAGTTTAAACAGCATCTGCTTTGTGATTTATAATTGTGAAGTCAAAGCACAAAGCCTTTGGAAGTTTGTACATATTCTTCAATGATGTCATCTTGATTCCTATTTTTCAGCCTAACTGGCTAATCGAGCTTCTAAACTAACGCTTGTTTTGGATTTGTTTAACCGAGTTTAACTTATTAATAGCTTAGACAAGTTTTTAGGTTATTTCCAGGATAGGAGTTCTGAGTAAGACTGTTGAACTGCTATATTTTCCATTATATAGGTATCATTGAAAGAATATTGAGTTTGCCTGTCTGTAGAATAAATTAGAGAAGAAACCAGTGCATCACAGTTTCTTCTCGTTGGCTGTCTCAAATTCTGTACATGTAGGTAACTGTAAATTCTGGGGGAGTTGTATTCTTTGCCTTGTTCAACCAGCAAGGAAATGCTGATGCTTTTCACAAGGAATCAGCAGCTGTCATAAAGTTTTCATCTTCAAGGATGGCCACACAATCAGAACGTCTTGGCTATGAATTTGCAAAGTGGTTAGGAGTCCAAACTCCACAGGTTATACTGTCATAACCCAGTAGTTAGTGGTTTTTCTAAGATTGCACTGAAGTCTTTTCTTAAAAAATCTTGCTCAAACATTTTCTTCTTTTCTTATTAATGATAAACATTCCTGGTGGAATATTTATAATTGCAGGCTAGAGTCGTTCAAAATTGCAGCCCAGAGTGGCTCCAGATCAAGGAAGCTGCAGAGAAAGCAAGAGTTGCAGCAGCTTCAGAAGGAGATGAAGTTGGTGAAGTGACATGTTCTGAGCTTCTGGAAGCTCTTGAACTCAGCCGATGTCTTCTTTTGATGAGGTGAAACTAGAACCTAGATTTGTGAATCATGTTACTATAAAGTGAAATCATAAAATACTTTTGCTTCCTTCCCATCCTGCCTCCTTACTGAATAGGCTGAAAGGGGAAGGGCTGGGGAAAGAGATTTCTGTTCTTTGCTATAATCTAATATTGTGCACGCACATATATCTTTAATGAAATTCGCATGCGCATCTTTAATGAAATTCACCTGTTTAGTATGTTGGGGTGACTACACTGACCACAGCTACCCTGCACATCCAATTACTGTGAAACTTAGGGATGCCACATCTAAAAGTTTGAGCTAGCAAAGAGTATCACTTGATATCATCATGTGCCGATTCATCTTTACTAGCATTTCTCAATCAGTTCCCTGGTCTCTACTCCTACTCTATATCACAGTGGGGAGGATGCATGGCTTTTCATATTGCAGGCATTGCAAAGGAGATTGCCTTTTGCATTAGTATTTCAAAGGCCAAAATGTTGTGTGTTTGCAGTTATGTTCATGGATCTCCTCTATTGGAGAGCTCAAATGCCAAAATGTTGTGTGTTTGCAGTTATGTTCATGGATCTCCTCTATTGGAGAGCTCAAATGCATTTGAGCCACGTGAGACTGGAGAAAGAATTGCAGCAGCACTTGGTAGGGTCTTCCTATTGGACCTTGTCATCAGAAATGAAGATAGACTCCCTTGCCGTGAGCTCAGATGGCGTGGAAATCCAGCAAATCTATTGTTGGCTGAGAAAATGACCTCATCAAATGTAAATGCCTTGGAGGTTGCTTTTGATTCTGCAATTAACCGATACCAACCAAAGGTGATTAAAGCTCTACGGAAAGAAAGAAGGGCAACTTCACTGAATAGCAAGTTTAAGACTCATAATCGAGTACCAGGACTTGTAACACAGGGCTCTGATGTTTCTGATATTACAGAATCTCCAAAATCCAACAAAATGCCAAGAGTCCGAAAATCAGGAGAATCATCGTTTTCTGACCTCATTTCTCACGCTGTGGCTATTGATTCTGGTGTTCCTCGTCGGCCTCCTGCTGAAAAACGCACAAACGACCAGGCAAATTATCCTAAATTGATTGAGCTGCTTCTCAACAGTTCTGATTACACCTCTAATTTGTTATTTGAAGTAACAGGAGGGAAATTAGGGGCTCCTCCATTGGTAGGCACTGACTTTACTGATACACAAGTAACAGAAATGGCGTCAGTTGTTCAGGAATTTCGAGGTGGGTTTCGCGCTGCGCTCAGGGATCTGCAAGGTTTCCACGTGTTCCTTCTCACTCTTCACCAAAAACTCGATGGCTTGTTACGAGTTTTATTGAACATCACAAATAAAACATCAGGGGACACTGACAGAGAAGATTTGGTGATCCCTGAGTCACCTTCACATGGGGTTGTTCATTATCCTTCTCCACCAAGTAAGGAACGCTTTCTTAATGATAACCATTCAGATTTTAGTGATTCAGATTCACAGAGAATGGCTCAAACTCCAAGGTCATCTTTAGGAAGTAAAGAGAGCTCAGATTCTAGTTCTCCCATGTCAAGAGAAAGCTGGCATGGAAAGTTGTCCAAAGGGAGTGGAGAGCCCCTTCGTAGCCTGTGTCTAACGACAAAGCTCCGTGAAATTCTTAAATTTGCCAAGGTCAGAATGTCAATTAACATGGATTTGGAAATCATATGCTTACTAGACATAGATCACTGGTTACAGTGCTTGAAGATGGCAATTCAGAGTCCAACTAGTCAAGAAGCAAAACCTTGGTTCCAAAAATGTATTTTGTTTTTTCTTCTTGCCCTGATTGTTCTATATTTAACATGTTTTCATAACTGAAAAAATGGATTGGTTAAGTTATCATCTTTCATGCTAATCAGAGGCTGGCTCTTGTAACCACTCTATATAACAAGCTGCATATATAACACAATAGCTCACCGACAATAGTGTTAGAAATGTGATTCAGGGATGCCAGAGGCAAAATGGTCCAAAATTTTCAACCATCAATTGCATGAGAAGTCATTTTCATGTTCTACAGATTTTTTCATCTCGTGTAGTTTTAAGAAGAGATAATTGTTGCAATGATGCACCGTACTTCTAGTCTTCTGCATAATTACCCCCTTTAAAGTGAGGAGGAAAAAACCTAGAAAACATGTGTATTAAAGGTTAAAAGAGAACAAGTAGAAATTGATACTTTTGCCACATAATTTCCACGTTGATCAATAGCATGCATCACCGCATTCTGTCAAGTGTAATTAAACTTCGTAAACTCTGAAACTCGATTTGAAAAGAAGGTCATGTGGCAAGGGGAACTGTTTAATTGCTTGATCATTAGGGAGTTACTGTTTAATCATCTTATTTTACTAGAATATGTAATGTGAGAAATGTAAAGAATAATGCCATGTCCCTGTGCTAATTACCAAGCAAATAAAAGACGTTTGAGAAGGGTGAAAAAATGTAGAAACTGCATTGTGTAAGGGAAGCAAAATAAAGATATTTTTTATACGAGTAAAGATTTTTTTTGTCATTGATCTAACATCTTATTGTTTGACATGCATCATTCTATGTTAGGTCGATACTGAAACAAATGAAGAATTAGAACACTGGAATGAAATGCTGAGAAATGATGCTATCAAACTCTGTCAGGAGAACAATTTCAATACAGGATATTTTGAGGGCAGTGATAGTAACTGTGTTGTGGATGCATATGAGTTGAAGGTAATAGATCCATGCATTGTTCAGGTTGCATATCTAAGATGAAGTCAATGTTTTTTTTAATGTTTTGCTAATATACAAGACAGTTCCTGGGAAAGATTTATTTTCCTTATTTTAGGATTTTCCATTTTTTTTTCATTATAACTTACAGGTAAGATTAGAGCACATTCTTGAGAGGATATCATTGATCTCCGAAGCTGCAAACACAGAGAAACCATCATTAATCACAAATAGTCTGTTTATTGGTGGCACCCTGGCTGCAAGATCAGTTTACACTTTGCAACATCTAGGAATCACACATATTTTGTGTTTGTGTGCCAATGAAATTGGACAGTCAGAGTCACAACACCCAGATCTGTTTCAGTACAAGAATTTTTCGGTGAGTGAGTTTTTCCTTCTCCATTTGCAATCGTTCCATTCTGCTGGGGACAGTGCTCTGCTTTGTTTTATACCTTTGAGTAAAGCTGGATCAATTTGTTGAGGTTTCTCTCTGCTACTAGAGACCAAAAAATGAAATAATTTATTAGAACAGTAGGAGTAGTCGTTGTAGCATTCTCAGACATGTTTTGCTGCACAGCGTGTTTTTTCTCTTCATGTTCTCAGAAAGTTTCTGCAGACTAAGATCATAAAGTTTGCAGATGATTTTCCTTATGTTTCTAATAGCCAGATTTTCCAATATCGTTCTGGGTAGAGCAAAATAATCTGTAACATTATTGATCACAGAATCTGGAGCTCCTAACCTTTTTCATTTTCCAGCATATATTTGGGACGTATTCTATATTCACAACACTACTTTCTACTTGAACAGATTAGTGACCATGAGGATTCAAATATCAGCAGTATCTTTGGAGAAGCTTCTGATTTTATTGATCATGTTGAATCAATAGGTGGAAGGGTTCTAGTTCATTGCTTTGAAGGGAGAAGTAGGAGTGCTACATTAGTTCTTGCATATTTAATGCTCAGGAAGTAAGTGAAAATCACAAGGTTTTTCATGTATGGAAGCTCTATCATCAAACAAGCGGATTATTGAATGTCTGCTGTGAATAAGCTGCTGCGTCATAAGTTCTGTAAATCTAGCATTTTTCTTCTTGATGCAGGAAATTCACTCTACTAGAAGCATGGAATGCTCTAAGACGAGCTCACCGCCGAGCTCAGCCCAATGATGGTTTTGCAAAAGCTTTATTGGATCTGGACCGCCAACTGCATGGGAAGGTTTCCATGGAATGGCAGAGGCGGAAGCCAGAGATTAAAGTTTGTCCCGTCTGTGGGGATAATGCTGGTCTGAGCAGCAGTTCGCTCAAGCTTCACTTGCAGAAATCACACAAGAAGCTATCATCAGGCAGCGTGGACAGTGCAATGACTATGGAGATACAAAAGGCTCTGGATGCACTAAAAATGACCCGAGGTGGCAGCGTCAGCCCTACATTGAGGCAGTCTTCGCCATCTCTGGATGGCTAGGTGCAGGAGATACATTTTAGTGCAAGAAAATCATCGTGCATCACCTATTCTTAGAAGAACTCTTGCTTATCAATCCATGTCGCTTGTGGCCATTTGTGAACGGCTTCTTTGTCAGCACCAAAATTCACAGTATCGACAGACATTGAACGCGGCCATTCTATTGATAGACCACTATGGGCAACAAGAGAATGAAAATTTATATCGAAGTCCTAGGTTAGTGCCGCTGTGCTGATGTGTTGGAGATGAAGGTTCAAGTGGGTATCATTTTTCCCTCTTTTTTTTTTTTTTTTGTGGGGGGGATTGTAACATGTATAATTACACATCCGCAAAGGATCAATTGCAATTGCTGGTATTTCTTTAACAAAGCTCCATAGCACTCTTCAGCTGAAGACTCGCTTTGCCATATCTGGTTTGCCCTTGGTATGTTAAAGAACATCATCTGAGAGCATGTTAAATGGCACGAATCAAAATGCTAGAGAATTTTGAGGGCAGCCATTATATTATTTTGAAGGTATAGACATTCTGCATCAGAGAAAAGCATGACCGCAATTTCAAGTTCAAATCATAATTTCGTATTACATGACAGTTCTGTAAAACTGACTGGATCATAACCTTCCATTGTTAGTCCTTTCATTAAGGGAGCTAACCCATGCACCATACTACAATTTGCCTCTAAACTATTCATGCTATCATGGTGCAATGATACAGCCTTTAAACCCAGCCAGCAATGAAGCACAGCTCCAAATTCCACTGACAAGTAGTCCTTCCAATAAAACAGACTACAAATAATTTGCCAATTCGAATGAAAACCACAGTAACAAACAACATTCTAGCAAAGGTTACTGAATAAGAGGATTCGCTCTACACAACGTTCAACATGTCTGGCAAGGCATCGGGAGCACCACCACTTTGACCGTTGAGCACAACAACATTTCCATCAGAATCAACATCTATAATGACAGAATCACCTTCTTTGATCTCTGCTGAAAGCATTTTCTCAGCCATGCTGTCCTCAAGAAGCCTCATTATAGCTCTTCTCAAAGGCCTTGCACCATAGGATGGGTTATACCCTTCATCGACCACCCTATCTCTAAATCTCTCAGTCACTTGAAGTTCTATTTCCTTGACCTTCAACCTCTCAAAGACCTCCTTCAACATTATATCAGCAATATCCTTGACCTCCAGCTTGGAAAGTTGACGGAAAACAATCATCTCATCCAATCTGTTCAAGAATTCTGGCCTAAAATACTGCTTTAACTCCTCTGTCACCAGGCTCTTAATTCGGTTGTAACTGCTATCCTTCTCATCATAATCAAGATCAAATCCCATCTTGCGTCCTCCCTTCTCAATAACACTGCTACCAACATTTGAAGTCATTATCAGGAGGGTATTTTTGAAGTCCACTGTCCTGCCCTTGCTGTCTGTCAACCTTCCATCTTCAAGAATTTGAAGCATAATATTAAAGACATCAGGATGGGCCTTCTCAATCTCATCAAAGAGTACCACAGTGTAAGGACGACGCCGAACAGCCTCTGTCAACTGACCACCTTCAGTGTAACCAACATAACCAGGAGGTGAACCAATTAGCTTGGCAACAGTGTGTCTCTCCATGTACTCGCTCATATCAAGTCGGATCATGGCTTCTTCTGAGCCAAAGTAGTAGGCAGCTAGTGCTTTTGCCAGTTCTGACTTCCCGACACCAGTTGGACCAGAAAAGATGAAGCTAGCAATTGGTCGATTTGGGTTCTTAAGCCCAACACGAGCTCGGCGGATGGCACGGCTGATTGCCTTGACAGCTTCATCCTGACCAATGACTCTCTTGTGAAGGGTATCTTCCATCTTTAGGAGACGATTAGATTCATCCGTGGATACTTTCTCTACAGGTATGCCAGTCCAAGAAGAGACAATGTGCTGAATATCTGATTCAGTGACAGTGGGACCTACATCCCCTGCCTCTGTCTCAGCTTTGCTCATTTCCTTGCCTTTCTCCACAATAGCTGCGATCTGTGCTCTAAGGTCCATTTCTCTGTCTCGCAATTCCCCAGCCTGTTCAAAATTACCAATGACATGAGATAGCTGAAGGAAATACGGACATAAATAAACAAACGACAGAAGCAATGTGCAGTCTTGTGGTCTTAAAGCTTCTCTTCTCAAAAAACCTTTTCACTGTTCAATAAATTTTGAAACCATAAAAGTATTTTGGAAGTTCATCAAAAATGTCTCATCTCATGGTAACAAACAGGGTAGCCCTAGAAAACCCAATTAGACAATTGGAAAGCACAAGAAAGAAGCAATTTAAACCTTTTCGAAGTCTTGGCCGCGGACAGCTTCATCCTTTTCCTTTGTGATTTGTCTGACCTCTTTCTCAAGCTCTCTTGCTTCCTCAGGGACCTGGAAGAATGAAGTAAAAAAAATTAAAAATAAATGACAGGATGATGATGGAGCAACTGGATAGAAGATTTTACCTGTGCATGCCGAAGGCGAACCCGAGAACCAGCTTCATCGATCAGATCAATTGCTTTATCAGGCAGAAAACGGTCACTGAAAGAAATGCAAGGAGAAATAAAGATCAAGGGAGAGAATTTCCATATGACTAATTATAGAGGGGAGCTTTTGAAGGACTAATTATGCCAGAGACAGCAAAAATGAAAATTAATAACTTCGATAGAAAGGTAATTCATAGAATTCTAGCAGAATCTCATGAAACAAATTTCAGAATTTGGGAGCATACGATAGAATTGAACCAAGTGGAGGAAAGCCTTTGACATTGACCATGAACATTTCTAGGGTATTGTGGAGGGTTCAACACGAAGACAGGAAGGGGAGAAAGCAGCAGGGGAGAACTCATGCATGGTTCAAAAACATCAGCTTCAACAGAGACTGTCTACAAGGCAGTCTGGTATGAACAACTATTGCAAATTGATGTGCTCCCACCGGCTCTGCCAAGATGATTATATAAAGCACCACTACAGGGAAATGATATCTCCAATATGCTCATCTCCATCCATTTTTTTTTTCAGGTCATCACATGTATCTCAAGTTTCAAGTAAGCTTCAGAGATGCTGAGGAAATCTACCAATAAACTTGAGAGGCTACTATAAACAAATTACTTGTGTTCTTAAGATATACAAGCAGTGACTTTTCTCCTCTATAAATAAGCATCCATGCAAGTAATAAGTGTGGCAAATGCTGCAGATACATGGAGCTATATAACAGAAATGTGAACTTAAAAATAAAAAAAGGATTATTTTATGGCTCACTCACCTGATGTACTGGTATGACAACTGAGCAGCAGCTATTAAGGCCTCATCTGTGTAACGGAGTTTGTGGTGGATCTCATATCGCTCACGAAGTCCTTTCAAAATCTGTATTGTTTCATCCACAGATGGCTCAGGTACTTTGACTGGCTGGAAACGTCTTTCCAAAGCAGGGTCCTTCTCAATGTGCTTTCTGTACTCATCTAGGGTTGTAGCTCCAATACACTGCATTAAGGAGGATGAATAAGAAACAAGATTGAATTTGAAACTTTGAGCCACAAATTTCAAATATAAACAAAATAATCCAAGTTGGCCACATATGGAGGGGCTGTGGCCAGCCCCAAATGATGGATATGACTGAGTTATTACATAATATAACAAGTCAGGTCCAACAAAGACTCAATAATTCAAGGGAACACAAACCATTACAATTTAGAGTCAAATTCATCGCTATTAAGAAGACTCGGTACAGGAAAGGCTTCAGAGTTTGCAAACTATAGACAGAACCAGGCCATAAATTGAGTAAAGGTATGATCAACTCAAGTTTAAGCACCAGAAAAAAAGAAAAAAAAAATACTCAAGTTTCACACACAATAGGCTCCAGTGAACAGCAGATTCACCTACATGAACCCCCACACAGAACAGGCTCCAATGAGCAGTTTGTCAAGGTATGATCAACTCAGGTTTAATGGTCAGTATTTTTTAAAATAAATTAAGTGAAGCTTAATAGTAAATGTAAAAGATGTAACAGTCAGACTGCATGCCACAAATTCACAATGACCTCCAGTCATAGCATTTAACAATTTCCCTTGAATATCATGTGCACAAGACAAAAAATTACCTGCAATTCACCTCTAGCAAGAGCTGGTTTCAAAATATTAGCAGCATCAATAGCCCCCTCTGCTGCTCCTGCCCCTATCAGGGTATGCACCTCATCAATAAAGAGAATTATTTCATCACTCTGTTTGATTTCCTCCATTAGCTTCTTCAATCTTTCCTCAAACTCTCCACGGTATTTAGTTCCAGCAACAAGAAGGCCCATGTCAAGGGTGATAACCTAAATCACACCAACAAAAAAAAAAATACATATCAGTCTGTCTTGAGTACAATAGTTTTAAAAGTTTACAAGGAAACACTTCTAAAAATTTCTCACAAAGATGGCATAGCAACGCAAATTGTAGTCAGTTGACTGAATCTCCCATTTACATGAACAGTTTATCAATATTACAGATAATAAAGCAAGTGTGATGTTCATTAATTGGTGTGCACTGAGCATACAAAATTCACAGAAAATTTTATACTGCAACCCAAATGCACCCCCAAATTGTGACAATGAAATGAACCAATATTCACCTTCTTTCCCTCAATTGTCTCAGGAACATCACCGCTTGCTATCCTCTGAGCAAGACCTTCAGCAATTGCAGTTTTCCCAACCCCAGGTTCTCCAATGAGACAAGGGTTATTCTTAGTTCTTCGGCCCAGGATTTGAACAACACGTTCTATTTGTGGCTGCCTTCCGACTACAGGATCCAATTTACCCTGAAGGCGAAAAAATCATCTTAAGAGAATCACTTAGAAGAGAAGTATCTACTTATAGCATGTTTAGAAACAAAACAAAATAAAAAGCTTTAGTATTAAATCACCTCCTCTGCTAATTTAGTCAAATTAGTTCCATATTCCTCAAGTGTAGGCATCTTGTTGTTACTGCTTCCAGGTCCAACAGTGGAACCAGCCAGGTTTTCTGTGCTCTCACCCACCATACGAATGACCTAATCACAACAATCAACACTTCATTAATTCTATGTGTACACAACAAATGGCTTGACGAACACAGAAAATTAGGTTAACAAAGCTCCAGAGAGGCATTGCTTGCCTGTGTACGTATGTTACTAGGATCAGCACCTAAATTCTCGAGAACACGGGCTGCTACACCTTCACCTTCACGAAGTAGCCCGAGAAGCAAGTGCTCGGATCCAATATAATTATGACCTGAAAAGATTCATGGAGGTCAGATTTCTTGGTTAGCATTGAGCACTTCATTTCTCAAAGTATCACGCACACAAACACACATAACAGAATCATTGCTCTGTTGAAAGGGAAAATTATTGAGTTACAGGAAGGGGAAACTGGCTTGAATTACAGGAAAGCTCTGGTGATACCATTGTATCTCTTAACAGCACATATTATGTTATGATTGCAATAACAGTTCTATGTGAAATTCCATCACGACCTTCAAAAGTTTTCATCCTAAATTTAAGAGGATATTATAGTTCAAAATACACCTACGCCAACATGAAGAAACCACTTTTGGCCCAAAGTTCTCAAACTAAAGTCAATGTCAGAAAAGGAGAAAGAAAACAAATTCTACCAAGTTGGCGGGCCTCTTCCAATGATAGTTCCAAAACACGCTTGGCACGAGGAGTGAACGGAATTTCCACAGCAACAAATCCACTACCCCTGCCAATAATCTTCTCCACCTCTACACGTGCATCTTTAAGATTGATTCCCATAGATTTGAGAACCTTCGCAGCAATTCCAGTTCCTTCACCAATAAGCCCCAACAGGATCTGTTCTGTTCCGACAAAATTATGACCAAGCCGTCTTGCTTCCTCTTGAGCAAGCATAATTACTTTGATTGCTTTTTCTGTAAAACGTTCAAACATAGCTCTAGGTACAAATCGCTTAGCCTTTTGCTGCCTAGGAGAGATTGTAATTGCAACCTTAGAATGGAAAGAATGTCCATGTCTCAACAGTGTATCTAAACAGTTTGCGCTGCGCAATCCTGAGTATCCACTTATCACCAAACCCCGCAATGGTAAGCTACACATCATTTTGGCAGAGGAGGCCCTTGATTTTTTAGATTCTTCATATTGACAATGCCTTGGACAAGGAGCTACAGCAGGAATATTAGCAGAATGAACTAGAAGCCTAGCCATGTAATTCCCAGGAAAGATCCTGCAAGTCACAATGACATTTATTAGTGAAAATCCAATAAAAGAGATCAGAGAGACAACAAAAAAAATTAAAGAAATAATCTTTAGATATCAACTCGAGGACATCAATCACTAACCAATACCCACAGTCCCACAATACGGGGAAAAAAGGACACTTAGAATTAAATAAATAATAAATTCCTCACAAAAAAAAAAAACACATCCACTGAAAAGCAAATAACCATTTCATTGTTTTTACATTCATCGATCAACAGAGGCAGAGGCGGCGTTCAACACTCAACTCAACTAACATTTACACTTCACCGATATTAAATTGAGAAACTCGGACACATGTAAAGTTCTCTCAAGGATAAAACATTTCCCAGTTCAAATACTACATTTGACATTACTAAAAATTAACAGAACCAAAATCACAAACAGAATACACCAAAATCACAAACACCATTCGAACCAGACCAAAAGGTAAGCAAACCTTGTCCCAAGACTATATCTACAAAAATCAATCTGTTTTTTTATAGAAATAATTACTAATTAACTGAAAACAGCAGCACAACTTTCCGTAAAACAGACTGAAGCTTCTCTATCAATAAAACCTACCAGTTTCAGATTTACAAATAGCAAAAAACATAATAACCCTAACAGCAAATTTATTCAACCACCCCTCTTTTTCATAAAAAAAATATATATCAATCAACAAAGTCAACCAGCCGATAAAACCCTAAAAATGTCGGAATGATGAATTAAAATAAAAATCGATGAACAGAAACTTCGCATAAACCCTAATATTTAACAGATTGAAATGCAAGAACCAAAAAATAAGTTTACCTAACTAAATTAACGAGCGGTGATTAAATGAAACGGGGAGATAGGGACCTAAGGGGGTCTATCTTACTACTTTCCGAGAAAGAGAAGGAGAAAGAGATATATAGACCCTCTTCAATGGTCGGCCAAGAGGTTGGGATGGAGGAGATAGAGATATAGATGGATGTGATTTATGATATGATATCGAACAAAATTTTCTTTTTTTTTTTAATTATTGCTATTATTTTCTTGCCCTTGTTTTGTACCGCTGCTGGAGGCTGCCGTATCAGTAGTGTTCATGCCCTTTTGGGTTAGCTAAATGTCACGTATGGTCCCTTAATTCTGAATTGTGGTCAACTTAGATCCTTTATTTTAATTAAG
>Ga0325400_1003035_pt1 | contig 14989 bp, 9 predicted proteins | sample PopdelMetagenome_2_FD_205662 | JGI IMG/M metagenome (GOLD analysis project Ga0325400, IMG submission 205662) | Populus deltoides microbial communities from Bellville, Georgia, United States - Xylem-PdKOR-R1 | ecosystem: Host-associated > Plants > Phyllosphere > Stem > Wood/Secondary xylem... | reverse complement strand
GGCTTTCCCTATCTGACCTTCTTCCCAGCGGTAATCCTCTCGTCCTTCCTCTTCGGCGCGCGCGCGGGGGCGATCGCCGGGCTGCTGTGCGGGCTGCTGGCCTGGTATTATTTCATCCCACCGTATCGCAGCTTCGCCCTCCAGGGCGGGACGTGGGTCGCGCTGTTATTCTATGCCGCCGTGGTTGGGCTGGACGTGCTGCTGATCCTCTGGCTTCAGCGTGCCAATCGTCGCCTGCGCGCCGAGCGCGAGCGCAACGAGGCGCTGGCGGACCGCAGCGAGCTTCTCTTCCGCGAGTTGCAGCATCGCGTCGCCAACAACCTGCAGATGGTCGGCGCCGTGCTCCACCATCACGCGCGGGATGTGAGCGATGCGCTCGCCCGCGCCGCCTTGAGCGAGGCGGCCCTCAAGCTCGAGCTGATCGGACGAATCCAGCGCCAGCTCTATGGCAGCGATGGCAGCCCGGTCGCGCTCGATAGCTTCCTCGCCCAGCTGGTGGACGACGTCATGGCCGCGGGCGGCAAGCCGGGGGTTCGCCACCTGTTGCGCGTCGCCCCCGGGATCGTCCTCGCGCCCGACGTGGCCATACCGCTCGCGCTGATCCTCGCCGAGGGGATCGCCAACGCGGTCGAGCACGGCTTCACCGGTCGGACGAGCGGATGCATCGCGGTGACGGTGACCCGCGAGGCGGGTGCAATTGCCCTCGTCATCGCCGACGACGGAGAAGGCCTACCGCCCGATTTCGCGCTCGACGCCGCCTCTAGCCTCGGCCTGCGCGTATCGTGCACCTTGGCGCGACAGATCGGTGGCACGCTCAGCCTCTGTGAGCGACCGGGCGGTGCCGCGCTACGATTGGTGATCCCCGATCGCGTGGGACAGGGGCTCAGTTGACCTGGTCGGGGGGCGCCACGGGAAAGAGCAGCGGTGCGATCGGAACTCCCTCCTCCACCAACTCGATGACCTCGGCCGCACTCGCCTGACCGTGGATCGCGCCTTCGGGCCGCTCGCCCTCGTGCATCGCGCGCGCCTCGGCGGCGAAGTCGCCGCCGACCCAACGCGACCGGCGCAGCAGCTCGGCCTGAAGCGCCACCAGCTTGCGGAGCGCCTCGGCCTGCGACGCCGGCGGCGCCTCGGCGCGACCGCGATTGCTCTTGGCGCCGACGTTGGGCGCCATCACGGCTTTCTCTACCCCGGTCTCACCGCAGGTCGGACAGGCGACGAGGCGACGCGCGCGCTGCTCTTCATAGGCCGAGGTAGAGGCGAACCACGCCTCGAACACATGCGCCCGCGCGCAGCGAAGGTCGAAGACGATCACGTGCCGCTCAGGCGGCGAGCATCGCGTCGAGCTTGCCCGCGCGCTCCAGCGCGGCGAGATCGTCGGAGCCGCCGACATGGACGCCGTCGATGAAGATCTGCGGCACCGTCGAGCGACCTGACGCGCGCCCGATCATCTCGGCGCGCTTGTCGCGTTGTACCCCAATGTCGGTCTCCTCGACCGACACGCCCTTGCGCGCGAGCAGGTTCATCGCGCGCGAACAATAAGGGCAGAACGCCTTGGTGTAGATCTCGACCCGTGCCATGCCACCTAATTGTGGTCGCGCCCCCGCGCTGTCAATCGGTTCGCGGCAGCACGCGGGCCCAGACCAGCACCGTCACCCGTGCCGCACCGGCGGCGAGCAGCGTCGCGGTACAGGCGTCGGCGGTGGCGCCACTGGTGTAGACGTCGTCGACCAGCGCGACATGCGCGCCAGCGACCCGCGCGCGGCGACGCTCGGGCACGCGGAAGGCACCCGCTACGGCGCGATGCCGCTCGCCCGCGCCACGCTCGCGCAGCATCGGCGTGGCGCGGTGGCGCTCGAGCAGTCGCGGATGCCACGCCACGCCGCTAACCCGCGAGACGGCGGCGGCGATCAGCGCGGCCTGGTTGTAGCCGCGTGACCACATCCGCCAGCGATGCAGCGGCACCGGCACCAGCACCGTGGCGTCCGCCGGCACCCAGCGCGCCATCAGCCGCGCCGCGGTGACGGCGTAAGCGGCGCGGCCGCCGTGCTTCAGCCGCAGCGCGAGCGTGCGCGCCACCTCACCATAAGCGACGGCGGCGCGGACCCCGGCATGGCGCGGCGGTGCGGCGCGGCAGTCGTCGCAGCGCGCGCCGGCCCCCGCCGCGGCGGCGAGCGGCAGGTGACACGTCTCGCACCAGGGCGGCCCGAGGAAGTGGAGCGTCGCCCAGCACTCGGCGCAGAAGCGCCCCTGCGCCGAGACGATAGCGCCGCAGCCGGGGCAGCGCGGCGGCAGCACCTGATCGATCAGCCGCGTGAGCACGTCGCGCTTGTGGCGGGCGGCGCGAGCGGGCACAAGCCGTCGGGCGACCCATGCAGCCTCCCGAGATCTTCGACCGCGCCGCGCGCCGCCGGCACCGCGACCGTGCCGCCGCCGACTTCGGCGCGCACGATTTCCTCCGTGCCGCGATGCTCGACGGCATCGCCGACCGGCTCGACGCGGTGAAGCGCGACTTCGCCGACGTGCTCGATCTCGGCTGCTTCCGCGGCGATTATACGCCGCCGCCAGGCGCCCGCGTGGCGCGGGTCGATCCCGGCTTCGCCTTCGCGCGCGACGCGGGCGGCGTGCAGGGCGACGAGGACCGCCTGCCCTTCGCCGACGAGTCGTTCGACCTCGTCGTCGCTGCCGGCACGCTCGACGGCGTCAGCGACCTGCCCGGCGCGCTCGCGCTGGCGCGTCGCTCGCTCCGCCCTGACGGGCTGTTCCTCGGCGCCTTCGTCGGCGGGGGCAGCCTGGCGCAGCTACGGGCGGCCTTTCGCGGCGCGGAGGAGCCAGCGGTGGCGCGGCTCCATCCGCTCGTCGACGTGCGTTCGGCAGGCGACCTGCTGATGCGGGCGGGGTTCGCGCTGCCGGTCGCCGACGTCGAGACACTGAGCGTCGGCTATGGCGGGCTCGGCCGGCTGCTCGAGGATCTGCGCGGTATGGCGTCGAGCAACGCGCTGGTCGATCGCCACCCGCTGCGCCGCGACACGCTGGCCCGCGCCGCCGGTGCCTTCGCGGCGCGCGCCGACGTCGACGGCCGCGTGCGCGAGCGTTTCGACCTGGTCTTTCTCACCGGCTGGGCGCCATCACCCGACCAGCCCAAGCCGGCGCGGCGCGGCAGCGCGAGCGCGTCATTGGCTGCGGCGCTGCGCGGTGGTGGCGAACGCGCGCCGGGGGCGTGAGCCGTTCCACTGCTCTCAGGAGCTTCACGAGGATCGCCCAGCTCCTGCCCTAGGCAAGTGGCCGTCGCAGTCGCAGGCGTGTCGCGACGACCGCCTCAGATCAGCTCGTCGTCATCGTCCTCGGCGAGCAGCCGACCCATCGAATCGAACAGGGCGTCCATCGCGACCGGCTTGAAGATCACGTCGTCCGCGCCCGCCTCCAGGCAGCGCTGACGCAGGTCGACGGCGGTGTCCGCGGTGACGACGATGATCGGCAGCCGCGCCTTTATATCATGACGCGCGCGGATGTGGCGGATCGCGGTGATGCCGTCCATGCCCGGCATGCGCAGATCGACCAGGATCACGTCGAAATCGTCGCGGTCGATCAGCTCGAGCCCGAGTTCCGCGCTCTCCGCCTCGACCATGGCGACGCCCGCGACGTCGAGCATGTCGCGCACGACGCGGCGGTTCATCCGGTCGTCCTCGATGAACAAAGCCGTCAGTGCGGTCACTTCCGGATCCCCCTCCCCCTTTGGCAACGCGACCCGGCTTCTCTCACTTGTTGATCCCTATCACATCATGCGGCGTCGCGCACCGTCGCGCGAGGCATCGCCAGCACTGCCGCGACCAGGCTTTTCTTGGCTACCGGTTTCTCGATAACTTGGGTGATTGACGCGGCCCATTCCCCGCGCCGCGCGGCGATCTCGGCGGTGGCGAGCAGCGCTATCGGCGCCCCGTCGGCGGCGGCGGCGATCGCGGCCAGCTGCTCGCCCAGATGGCCGGGCGCGAGTGAGGCGGCGTCCACCAGCACGCGTTCCGGGCGCGCCTGCGCCACTGCCGCGGCGGCCGCGTCAGCGTGGCCCTCGGCGAACAGGATAGCACCGCGCCCCTCGAACAGGCTCTTGTACATGGCGCGCGTGATCGGGTTGCGCTCGACGATCACCAGCGCGATCGCCTCGACCGGCTCCTCGACCCCCGCGGCGGCGACACAGGGCAGATCGAGCACGAAGGTCGCCCCGGCACCCAGCGCGCTCGTCACCGTGACGTCGCCGCCCATGGCGCGGGCCAGGTTACGACAGATCGCGAGCCCGAGGCCGGTGCCCCCGAACTGACGCGTCGTCCCAGCGTCGGCCTGGCGGAACGACTCGAAGATCAGCTCCTGTGCCCCGGCGGCGATGCCGATGCCGCTGTCCGCCACCGTCACGCGCAGCCGCCCGCCCTCGACCGCGACGCGCAGTGCCACATGCCCCGCCGGGGTGAACTTCACCGCGTTGGAGAGCAGGTTGAAGATGATCTGCCGCAGGCGCGCGGGATCTCCCATGATCCAATGCGGCGCGGCGTCGGCGTCGACGTCGAACGCGAGCCCCTTGGCGCGCGCCGGGTCGCGCCACAACCGAGTCGATTCGGCGAGCACCGCGCGCAGGTCGAGCGGCACGGTCTCGATCGTCATCCGACCCGTCTCGATCTTGGCGACGTCGAGGATATCGTCGACCAGCGCGCGCATCGTCACGCCGGCGCCATGCACGATGCCGAGCCGGTCGCGTGTCAGGGGGTCGAGCGTCGCGTCGGCGATCATGACCTGCGTCATGCCGAGGATGCCGTTGAGCGGGGTACGGATCTCGTGGCTGGTGGTGGCAAGGAACTCGGTCTTGGCCCGCAGCGCCTTGGCGAGCTCGCTGTTGCTCGCGGCAAGGTCGGCGTTGGCGGCGCGCACCTCGTTGCGGCTGCGCCGGATCGTGAACAGGCCGATCGCGAGCAGCGCGATGATCAGCAGCGTACCCGCGACGGTGCCGTAGAGCAGCAGCCGCTGGGTGTGCGCGGTCTGGCGCTCGAACGCCACCGACCTGGCGAGATCGGCCGCCTTGAGCCGCGCGATCCGCAGCTCCTGGTTGGCATAATCGAAGCGCGCGGCGGCGAGCGCGGCGCTGTTCGAGCGGGCGATCTCGGTCGCCTGGTCGTCGAGCCGCTTGACCGCGCGCAGCTGCGTCAGCGCGGCGGCGGGATCACCGCTCGCGACGTAGATGCGATAGGCGATGTCGTGCACGTCGCGATCGGCGATCAACGTGCTCTCGGGATCGACGCCGGCGAAGCGCTCCATGATCAGATCGCGCGCACGTGGGAGGTCGCGGGCCTCCAATGCGGCCTCGGCGGCGAGCGCGACGAACTGCGGCCGCTGCACCTCGGCACCGTCCTGCCGGGTCAGCGCGAGCCCGCGCTCGATCGTCTGACGCGCTCGCTCGATCCGCCCCTGCCGCAGCTCGGCCTCGGCGACACCACTGAGCGCCTGCGCGAGCGCGAGCGGACTGCGGAGCGCCGTCGCCGCCCCGACCGTTCGCCGAAACGCCGCCTCCGCCTCCGCATACCGCCCGAGCGCCGTCAGCGATTGGCCGCGGCCATTCTCGACCGCGACGGTCAGCCCCGGATCGTCGGAATAGCGCTCAGACGCTTCGGAGAAGTAGCGCAGCGCCGTGGCATGGTCGTTGGCGCTGCGGTAGAGAAGCGCGATATAGGTCAAAGCCTTGGCCTGGCTTCGCTGATCGTGCAGTTCGACGTAGCGATCGTGCGCGTGTTGCAGCGCCCCGAGTGCCTCGGTGATTTGCCCCGAATCGGTCAGCGCCCCACCCTGCGAGAGCAGGATATCCGCGGCGAGATGCGCGCCGTGATCGGCCTTCTCGACTTGGCGCTGTGCCACCGCGAGCAGCTGCAACGCGCGGCGCGGCTGATCGATTCGCGTATACGCCTCGGCCTCAAGCCAGTTGAGCGTCGCCGAGCGCGTGTAGTCGGCGCGGGTCGCCGCCGACCCGAGCGGTTGCCGCGCCTGCTCCACCAACGCGATCGCACCGCGCGGGTCGACCAGCATCTGCTGCTGGACACGCGCGACGAGCGGGTCCTGGCCGGACGCCGCCGCCGCCCCCGTGACGAGGGCGAACGCCACCGTGACCGCGGCGACGAGCCGCCTCAGGCGCGCTTCCACGTCGCGCTCAGTCGCGTGAACGAGGCGCGCGTGTCGGCCGAGGCGCGGTGATGACGCTCCTCCGCGAGGAAACCCGCGAGCGTCTCCAGCTCGACGGGACGGCTGAGCACATAGCCCTGCACCATGTCACACCCCATCACCGAGAGCAGCGCCAGCGCCGCGTGCGTCTCGACCCCCTCGGCGACCACTTCCATGTCGAGCGCGTGCGCGAGGTCGATAGTGGAGCGGACGATCAGCGGGTCGCGATGCGAGCTGGTGATGCCCGTGATGAACAATTTGTCGATCTTCAGCTCTCGCGCGGGCAGCTGCTTCAGATAGGCCAGGCTCGACAGGCCGGCGCCGTAATCGTCGATCGACACGGTGATGCCGATCGCGGCGAAGCGCTGGAGATTTGTGATCGCGCCCTCTGGGTCGCGGATCACCGCGGTCTCGGTGATCTCGAAGCCCAACCGCGCGTCCGGCGCCGCGGCGAGATAGTGGCACACCGCCTCGGCGAAGGCCGAGTCGGCCAGCACCTGCCCCGATATGTTAATGAAGATGCGCACGTCGTGGCCGAGCCGCCGCAGCCGGCGCTGGTCCTGGATCGCGCGGCGCACCGTCCATAACGTGAGCGGGCCGACGCGGCGGCGCTCCTCCGCCAAGGGGATGAAATCGGCGGGCGGGATCAGCCCGCGTGTCGGGTGACGCCAGCGGATCAGTGCCTCTGCGCTCTTGATCACCTGCTGGCGTACGTGGAGCTTGGGCTGGTAGAACAGCTCCATCTCGTCCTCGGCGAGCGCGCGATCGAGCTCGCTGGCCAGATCCTGGCCGGCGACCAGCGCCGCGCCGGCAGACTCGCTCTCGAGGGACGCCAGCGCCTGCACCAAAGCCGCCTCGCTGGTCTCGGCGAGCGTCACGTCGTCGACTTCGGGCGCGGCGATCGCGCTGCCCACCGCCCAGCCGAGACGCGCGGCATCGTCGCACCGCTCGTCCGCCGGATCGAAGAAGGCCCGCACTGCCGCTGAAACATGCTCCACCTCGTCGAGCGCGCCACCGCACCTCACACGTATCACATCTTGCCCTACTGCGAGGACTTGCGCCAGCGGCAGCGTGGCGGCCAGCCGCGCCGCCGCGTCGGACACCAACTCGCCCGCCGCACCCGCCCCGAGCGACCGCCGGACGACGGCGAAGTCACGCAGTCGCGCCAGCAGTTCCCCACGGTGGCGAGCGGTCACCGGCTGACTCCCGGGCGCGGCGCCGTCCGGTACCGACGGCTCAGAGAGGCAAGGCATATCCATTTCGGAGCCACCCTAGGCCTGCCAGCTTAATGAATAGCTTAAGTACGTCCCACTTTGGGTTAACCGCTGGTTAATGCCGTTGAGACGTGGTGAAAAAAGCGTTACCTGCGCGTTACCCTTCGGGGGGGTTGAGCAATAAATAGGGAGAAGACCCATGTTCGCATTCGTTCTCGCGCTGATCGGTTTCGTCGGCACCACCATTCGCCCCTGGTAATCGGGAGTAGATCGATGCTCGCTTTCGTTCTCGCGCTGGTCGGCTTCGTCGGCACCACCATCCGTCCCTGGTAATCGGAGACTCGTGATGTTCGCTTTCATTCTCGCGCTGGTCGGCCTTGTCGGCACCACCATCCGCCCCTGGTAACCGGAGAAGTACGATGCTCGCTTTCGTTCTCGCGCTGGTCGGCTTCGTCGGTACGACGATCCGTCCCTGGTAAGCAGATCATAGGCCCGGCGCGCGCCGCGACTTGCTCGCCGCCACCGGGCCTAAGTATTCGATGACGTGATATCTATGCCCGGGCGCCGGTATCGGCCGCGGCTAACTCGATTTCCTCGGCAACCGAGCCGAAGCGTAGCGCCAGCACGTCGAGCGCATAATTCTGGTTGAGCCGCCATGGCCTACGGTGCCCCTGGCGCGGCAGCGACGACAGCGCGCGCTGGATATAAGCCGAGCTCAGATCCGCGAACGGCACTTCGGTGACGCTGCCGACCCGCACCCGCGGCGTCGCACTCGCCGCCCCGCGCCGCTGCATCGCGCGGAGCAGCCGGCAGAGATAAGCGGCGACGAGGTCCGCCTTCAGCGTCCACGAGGCGTTGGTATAGCCGAAGGCAAAGCTGAAGTTCGGCACGTCGGACAGCATCATCCCCTTGTACTGAAGCGACCCGGCCGGATCGATGATCGTCCCGTCTCGGGACAAAACGAGCCCGCCGAGTAGCAAAATCTCGAGGCCGGTAGCGGTCACGATGATCTCAGCCGCGATCCGGGTGCCGTCGACCAGCAGCAGACCGTCGGGGGTGAGATGCTCGATGGTTCCGGTGGCGACGCTGGCGCGCCCCTCGCGCAGCGCGACGAAGAGATCACCGTCGGGTACAAGGCAGAGCCGCTGATCCCAGGGATCATAGCGCGGGGTGAAATGGGTCGCGACGTCATAGTCCGCGCCGAGTTCCTGACGCACCATCGCAATGAGCCGCCGCGCGACTCCACGCGGCCGCCTTCTCGCCAGCCGATAGAAGAACTGGCCGAGCAGCACGTTCTTCCAGCGCGTCACGGCATAAGCGGCGCGTTCCGGGAGCAGCTTCCGCAGACGGTCGGCGACGCGGTCGCGCGCCGGCCTCGACACGACGTAGCTGGGTGAACGCTGTACCATCGTGACATGCGCCGCCGTCCGCGCCAGCGCGGGCACGAGCGTCACCGCGGTCGCGCCGCTGCCGATCACCGCGACGCGGCGGCCGGCATAGTCGAGCCGCTCGGGCCAGAATTGCGGGTGGACGATCGTGCCCGCGAACTCATCCTCTCCGGCGAATGCGGGTCGATGCGCACGGTCGTAGGCGTAATAGCCGGTGCAGGCGTGGAGCCAGTCGCAGGCTAGCGCGAGCGTCAGCGGCGGTGCGCCCTCCCGCTCGACCGTGAGCGTCCAGCGCGACTCGGCGGTCGACCAATCCGCCGCGGTGACGCGATGACCGAAGCGGATGTGCTCGGCGACGCCCTCCTCGCGCGCGGTGTCCTCGATATAGGTACGGATTGCGGGACCGTCCGCGATCGCCTCGGCGGCGCGCCAGGGGCGAAATGCATAGCCGAGCGTGTGCATGTCCGAATCCGAGCGGATGCCGGGATAGCGGAACAGGTCCCAGGTGCCGCCGATCGCGTGTCGCGCCTCGAGGATCAGGAAACGCCGGTCGGGCAGCCGCCGCCGCAACTGGCAGGCCGCGCCGATCCCCGAGAGGCCGGCGCCGATGATGATGACGTCGTACCGCTCCACCGCGCCTCTCCCGCCCTCTGGCGTCATCCTGAACTCGTTTCAGGATCCCCCGTCTCGCAGGTGTCGCCGCTCCTGCGTGTGCGGCACGGTGGATCCCGAACCAAGTTCGGCGTGGCGGCGGTGAGGGGAGCGGGCGCCCTTTCGAGCCACGCCGCCCGGCCCCACTCGCGCGCGCTAGAAATCGCGCGAGTAGCGCAGCTGCACATTCGACCCGCCGAACGATCCCGCCTGCGACAGCACGCTGATCGCCCGCGTCAGCGCGATGGTCAGCTGCGTCGCGGTGAAGCCGCGCGCGTCGGTGACGATCTCGACGTAAATGTCGTCGGTCAGATACTTGCCCGCGGCCAGCGCCGAGCCGCGCCCACTCGCCTCGTCCGCGCCGAGGATGCGCAGACGGTCGAAGCCGGTGGCCGAGCGCAGCTTGCCGAGCGGGTTGAGCCCGCCGCCCGAGCCGCGCAGCGAGTTGAGCGCGCTGGCCAGCTGGATCGCCTCGGTCGCCGACAGATTCTCCGGGTTGGTCCCGAACAGCAGGCGGCTCAGCACCTCGTCCTGCGGCAGCGAGGGCGTCGAGGTAAAGGCGATCTGCGGGCGCTGGCCGGTGCCGGTGATGGCGATGTTGAAGGTGACATTGTCGTTGGTGGTGGTCGCCAGGATGTTGATGTCCGGGTCGGTCAGCGCGCCGCCGCGGAAGCGCACCTGCCCGCGCTCCACCTCGAAGCGCTTGCCCGCGAAGGAGTAGGTACCGCGCACCAGGTCGAGCCCGCCGTTGATCACCGGCGCCGCCGAGGTGCCGCCGACGCGCATGTCCATCTGCCACTCGCTCTCCAGCCCCATCCCCGAGACGTAGAGCTGGTTATCGGCGCGGAGGCGCAGGTCGAGCTTGAACAGGCCCGGCGGTGAGGCGGGAGCGGGCGGCTGGCCAGCCGCCTTCGCCGCGGCCGCGGCGGCCTGCTGGGCGAGGACCTCGCTCTTCTTGCGCACGCCGGTGAGCTCTGGCACTTCTGCGGCGCCCTGACGGATGATCTCGTAACGCGCGTTGGGCACGTTGATCTGGCCGCTGATCAGCCCGCCACTCGCGCTGTTCTGGATGCGAATGTCGCCGCTGGCGGTGGCGCCGAGCGCGTCGGAGCGCGCCAGCTGGGCGTCGCGCATCGCTACGCGCACGTCGAGCGGGAACCCCTGCGCCGCGGCGAGCCCGACGTTGCCCGACGCCTGCACCGTTCCTTGCCCCGCGCGCGCCTGCATCTGCTGCAGTTCGAGCCGGTCGTTGTTGAAGCGCGCCGCGATCTTCATGTTGGTCAGGCGCGTGCCATAGGCCTCGTTGTCGTAGGTGAGGTTGTCGGCGCGGATCAGCCCGACCACGCGCGGCGCCGACACGGTGCCGCCGAAGTCCGCCGCGATCGCCATCGGCCCGGTCAGCTGTTGCTGCGCCAGGCCCGCGAAGCTGAACAGCACCCCCGCGGGCCCGTTGTAGCGGATGCCGCCGCCGAGCGGCCCCTGCATCAGCCGGGTCGTCCAGCTGCCGCCGCCGGTGGGGGTGAGCGTCGCCACCAGCCGCCCGACCGGGGTGCCGGCCCGCTTGATCAACGCGCGCCCCTCGCCCGCCGCGCTCGACAGCCGTCCCTGGAAGACGACGTCGACCGGCTCGGACACCGCGACCAGGCTCGATCGGGTGAAGTTGGTGACGTTGAGCCGTGCGTCCGCGCGCGGGAACGCCTCACCCTTGTCCTGGACATAGTCGAGGCTACCGGTCGCCTGACCGTTGACGCCGAGATTGGGCACGAGCGCGCTGATCAGCGACAGGTCGAGCCGGTCGAGCCGCATCTGCGCCTGCGTGGCGCCGCCGCCGAACCGACCGGCGAGCCGCACCGAGCCCTTGTCGAAGTCGAGCCGCGCCGGCTCGAGCCGGTAGCCGCCGCCCGCGGGCACGATCCGTGCCGGCTGCGCGGTGCGGAACGCGACGTTGTTCGCTGCGCCGCTCAGCGCGACGAGATAGAGGCTGGGGGACAGGCGCGAGTTAACCGCGAGGCGGAAGGGCACGCCGTTGGAGCCGGTGAACAGCGCCTGCGCGGTGCCCGCGCCGTCGCGATAGTTCACCTTGACGCGTCCGGTCTGGAGCAGCGTCGCGCCGTAGCGAAGGTTGGCGACCTGCGCGTCGGCGACAATCTGCGGCTTGTCGTAGAGCACCGCGTCGGCGGTGACGATCGCGCGGCCGATGCTGAAGCCGGCCATGCCCGGGATCGTCGCGCCAGCGGCGCGCGCGTCGACGCTGGCGCGCTGATACTTGCCCTGCGCGCCGAGCGCGACATTGCCGTTGAGCCCGTTGCCGGCGAAGCGCACCTGCCCCGCGAATGGCCCGGCGGCGGTCTGGACGACGCGGCCGGCGAAGTCGATGCCGGCGAACAGCACGCGGCGGATGTCGACCGCGAGCTGGTTGCCCGGCGTCACCAGCACGTCGGCGGTGAAGGCGCCGTAGTTGGTGCCGCCGCTGGCGTTGACCTGATAGGCGCCGCCGCGCCCGACCACGCGCGCATCGAGGTTGGCAAGGCCGATCCCCACGCCCGGCCGCGGCGCACGCAGCCGCACGACCGGCGCGGTCGAGGAGCCGGTCACGCGCGCGTAGAGCGGGCCGTACTGGGTCGAGTAGGCGTCGGCGTCGACCAGCAGCGCGCCGTTGGCGGGATCGAAGCGTCCCTGCCCGCGGGTGACGAGGAACTGCGGCGCGTTGAGCGACAGGCTCTGGAACGTCACCACGCCCGTCGGCGAGTAACCGAAGCGCGTGCTCATCACCGCGTTGCCGCCGAGGAAGTTGCGGACGCCGGCGTTGAACAGCTGCTTGGTCTGGAGCGCGACCTTGCCGGTGATGCCGAACCCGCCGTTCGGTCCGGGCACGAGCTTGGCGTCGGTCTGGACGTTGATCACGCCGACGCTGTCGACGCGGAAGTTGTTGACCCGCCCCTGCAAGCCGCCGGTGTAGCGGCCGGTGGCGGTGTTGGCGGCGGTGATCGCGGTGGCGTCGATCGTATCCGAACGGATGCGCAGGTTGTCGGACAGGATGTTGGGCATGGCGATCGCGAGGTCGCCGTCGATCCGCGCGTTGGTGGTCAGCCCGCCGAGCGCGGCGTTGAGCCCCGCGATGCGGCGCGCGCGCGCGTGGACGGGCACCAGGATGCGATCGCTGTTCACGCGCGCCAGCCCCTCGGCGTACAGGCCCTGCACCGAGGTCTGCTGGAAGCCGAGTGCGGCGGCGCGGATCTTGTAATCCACCGTCGGGGTCGCGAAGGCGCCGTTGAGCACCACGCGCGCGAGCACGTCACGCCCGCTCACGCCGGGCATGATCGCGCCCGGCGTCAGCAGCTTGGCATCGACCGCGAAATTGCCGAAGCGGCTGTTGGCGAGATCGAGCAGCCCGCCGGCGTCAACCGCGAGCGCCTGCGAGGCGAGCTTGATCCGCGTGTCGGCGCGGCGCTGCGCGAGCGTCACGTCGGCGGCGACATTGAGCGCGGGCGCGGTCAGCCGCTCCACCGGACCCTCGATATAGAGACCCGGCCGCGTCGGCCCGCGCACCTCGATATGGCCGTCACGCGCGGTGATGGCGAGGTTGGCGAGCTCGCCTCCGCCCAGGTTGGCGAGCAGGCGCCCCTGCCACGACGTCCAGCTGCCCTTGCCGCCGAGCGTGGCGGTGAGCGGCGCCTTCAGGCCGGCGAGCTGCGCCACCGCCCCGTTGGCGGGCGCGGTGAGCCGCACGTCGAGGTCGAGCTTGTCGTCGTCGGGCACCGCGTCGAGCCGAACCCGCGCGACATCGCCGCCGGCGACGCCGGGGGCGCGCAGCGTCGCCGCGTCGACGACGAGCTGCGCGCGCCGATCGGCGATATGCGCCTGGCCGTCGAAGCGCGCGACGTGGCGTGCGCCGGCGACCGGCGGCTCCATAACGAAGCGCGCGACGTGGAGCCGGTTGATGTCGATGTCGAGATCGGGCAGCAGCGGCGCGTTCTCGTCCTCGGGCGTGGTCGGCGTCGGCTTGAGCTCGGGGTTGCGCCGCAGCGTGATCAGATCGGCCGAGACGCTACGCACGTCGACGTGGTTGCGCGCGAAGGCGAACGGCCGCCAATCGAGATCGAGCCGCGGCGAAGTCAGGAACACGCCCTTGGGATCGCTGACCCGCACGTCGCTGAGCCGGAGCTGGCCGTAGAGCGAGCCGTCGATCCGCCCGACCTTGATGTTGAGGCCCGAGGCGGTGGTGTAGCCGCCGATCTTGTCGGCGACAAAGCGACGGCCGGGATCGGTGTTGATCCCCAGCACGATCGCGACCACGAGCAGCACCAGCGCGGCGAGCGCGATGCCGACCCACTTCAGCACGCGCTGCCAGAGAGCGCGGTGGACGACGACGGTCTCGCCGGCGGTCGGGAGCGTGTCCTCGGCCATCAGAATGCCTGCCCGATCGAGATATAGAGCGCGATCTTGCCGTCCCCTTCGCGCGGGTTGAGCGGGGTCGCGACATCGACGCGCAGCGGCCCGAAATTGGTGTAGAAGCGGCCGCCGATGCCGGCGCCGATGCGCAGGTCGCTGCCCTTGGGCAGGCTGCTCTCATAGGCGTTGCCCGCGTCGACGAAGGGCACGATCCCGAAATTGCCGAAGCGGTAGCGCGCCTCGAGCGCGAACTCGTTGATGCTGCGGCCGCCGAGCGGGCGCAGGTCGGCGCGATCGACGTTGCCGCTCGAGTCCGGGGTGAGCGAGGCGACCGGCTCGAGCGGCCCGAGCCGCTGGAAGCCATAGCCGCGCACCGAGCCGCCGCCACCGCCATAATAGCGCCGCGACGGGGCTATGTCGTCACGCGCAATGCCGAAGATGCTGCCCGCGCGCGCGCGGCCCGCGATCACCAGGCTGTCGCTCACGGGATAATAGGCCGTGCCCTCGATCAGCGTGCGCGCATAGGGCTTGGTCTGCCCCGAGACCGACACTTCGGGGCTGACGTTGAGCTTCAGGCGATAGCCGCGGGTGGGATTGAGCAGATCGTCCGAGGTGTCGAACAGCACCTGCCCGGGCAGCGCGAAGACCCCGTAGGTGCGCCGGTCGCGGTCGAACTTGTCGAAGTCGAACACGCTCTCGTTGGTGCCGACCAGCTCGAAGCCATAGGCATAGGTGAATTTCTTCTGCCAGATCGGCGTCGAGTCATAGCTCACCCGGCCCGACAGCGTGCCGGTGAAGGCGTCGAACGCGTCGTAGCTGGAGTGGTTGGCGCTCGCGAGCAGGCTGACGGTGCGGTCGCGCTTGCCTGCGTTCTGGCGGCGCAGCCCGACCGACAGGCCCTGCTGCTGCGTGCCCGCGATCACGCCGAGGATCAGCGCGCCCTCGGGCGGGAAGCGGTTGCGATTGGTGAAATTGGCCTCCGCCTTGACGCCCTCGCCGGTGTTGTAGCCGACCGAGCCCGAAAGGCTCTTCGCCGGCCCGCGCGTCTGCCGCACCAGCAGGTCGACCTGCTCGGTGCCGTCCGCCGCGGTGACGCCGGTGCGCACCGGCTCGACCCCGACGCCGTTGAACAGCCCGGTCGCGACCAGC
>Ga0325400_1003033_pt1 | contig 14992 bp, 11 predicted proteins | sample PopdelMetagenome_2_FD_205662 | JGI IMG/M metagenome (GOLD analysis project Ga0325400, IMG submission 205662) | Populus deltoides microbial communities from Bellville, Georgia, United States - Xylem-PdKOR-R1 | ecosystem: Host-associated > Plants > Phyllosphere > Stem > Wood/Secondary xylem... | reverse complement strand
TCAATAGTTTTTGTTAATTTTGTCAAACTCGGTACCGAGTTTGACCAATTTTAACCGAGTTTGACTAATTTTAACCGAGTTTGACCGAGTTTACTGGTTTTCGAGTTTTCTACCAGATTTCACATGGTATATCTATGTTGACTCGTAAAATCATATAATTTTTTGAGTCAACTCGCGAGTTTGACAAACATGAGCCTAACCAATTGAATTTGAATACCTATCCTACATATGAAGGGAAAAAAAAAACAATGTTAATAAGGTGATTTAACAAAGTTTTTTAATTAAAAAAATTCTCCAATAAGGGGTTGATAAAATGGGTTATGATTGTAGTTGTTATGCCCATAATGTTAGCAAACAGGATAGGATAGGATATGAACTATGGTTCAATAAAGATACTGAATGCATTTGACATTAGTTGGTGTGCGGTCCAAGAAAAGAGATTTATTTATTTGTTCCAATTTTTCTTAAAATAAAGGCAGGCCTTTTGTTTTTAAGAAAAATATATTGTCAATTCTGGTCCTTATTTTCTCTTTGTATTTTGCCTTCCATTATTAATTTTTTTTTTAATTTGATCCTTCAATGTTGTGTTGATTGTGATTTGGACTCAATAGTTTATTTTGGTCTACTTGTTATGTAATTATCTTGATCTTAAAAAATAATCTTATCATTGGGTTGTTGCTCGATTTAATAAAAAATAATTCAATTTTATTGTTCAAGAAAAATAAAGAAAGGATCCAAATTGAAACAGTGAAAAAATAGGAAGCTTTTTTTAAAAGACAACTGTGTCAATGCCTTTTTGTCTCATTTTTCCAATTGGATTTTGTCAAATTTCTTCTTTGGGTCCCTTTAATTTGTAAATTAAAATGTTTGGTCCAACACTTTATTTTGCTCACATTTTAATCCATGAGTTTGAAAAAGAAGAGAGTCACTAGATTACTACGGATGAGAGAGAAAATTCACAAATAATTATTTTTTAGCTTTGAGACTCATCGTTTTTAGTATCAATGAGTTTCATTCGTTAAGAAAAATTCCATTTAGGTCTTTTTTACTTTATCCTGCTAAAAATGATATATCGTGCATCGAGAATGTTTTTGGATTCATAATGATTTTTTATTTTTTTAACCAATTATTTGCTAATTCAATACCAAAAATACTATAAGGTCCTTAGGGTACTTTTTATAATCTTTAGAAATTTAGAACTTTTAAAAAGGACTCATCATATGTCTAATTGGTAATTATACAACCGAAAAGGCATGGCACACCTTATTAATGAAGGGGTAGACCTATATATAATCTCTATATACCCTTATTTTTCACTTCTGAATATATTCAACTCATTTTAACAAAGACATATATCCACTCTTAAATTGAAGACTTCTAATCGAGCTAGTATTCAAGAAAGAGGGACAAAACTCTTTTTATTGTAAGGCTTTCGGACTTTGTAAGGGCAAACACAAATCACAAACCAAATAAGTTTTCATGTAATCAAGGGCAAGGTTTTGTTTGTAATCATGCGTAGATCAAGAATCAAGCATTTATTTTCTTTGTTATTGCTAGATTAACCAAAATTTAGAACTATTGATTTGATACTAACTATTGAGTTGATGGCCAACCATTGACTTGGTGGCTAACTATTGACTTATTGACTGGACAAATTGTTATTGCTAACATCAGAATTTGAATAGATAGGCTTCATAAAATTTAAGGGAAATTATTTCATCTTTCCAACAAAAAAAGAATGAGCTTATTTGGACTTCTAGAACTCGAGATATGGGTTAAACATCAAATAGTATATAGGCTGCAGGACAGATTCAGACTTCTCTTTGGTTGCTAAGATTTGAACTTGAAAACGACAGTTTTAAATCTTCTACTCTTCATGAATGTTTTATGTATATGTCTTAGCTTTCCATCCAGATAAATCAGACCTAAATCCAAGATCTGCAACTCCAATTATGACCCAATAACCGAATGGTGTTCCAGAATTAAACCAGCATCTCTTCTCTAAGCTTAGCCCTCTCTTTGTCTTTTCAATTTTAATAGTTAAACAAATCAATCAATCCTTTGAATTGTGAGATATGCTTACATTTAAAATGTGCATTTACCATAAATAAAAGATATCTTATATTATCATACTTGTTATTTATTATAAAACATGCTTAAGTTAGGGAATTTAATGATACTTTAAGTGCAATATGATCATATAAAACCTTAATGAAAATGCACTTTTAAGTATTAATCACCTACCATTCAAATAATCTCATAGTTATGCTTATATGTACTTCCTAGCAAAATCCTAATCCTCTACAAGGTACCTTATTTAGAAAGGTGTTATGGGAATATATATATTATAATAAAAATGATAATAAATAATAGTAATAAAAGCTTTATAAGCATTTTATATATTCAAGCTCATGTTCAGTATGCATGTATGTATGTGTGTCATGTAGTCTAAATACTAGGGTAAAATATATGTGCATGGCAAAGTCAAATGAGGAAAAAAATGAAAAAGGATTACCTTCTCTCCTCTACTAAAAGGTCATAAATTGTCACTAACTAGATCCATCTTGGGTTGGCCTTGTTTGAGCATTTTGATGGCAGCTTAGAAAATCTATAATTTTACCAAATCTAAGAGTGCCATGGTTATCAGTTATGATATGAACAAAAATTATGTAAAAAAAAGGAAACAAAATGACTTTTTTTTTTATTCTCACAAACAGCGTCGCTGACAAAGACAAGTTGTTTTAGGCCTCCTAAAGAGTTGTTGGCTAATTAGTATCTTCCTAGTAAGTTTAAGCCTAATATGTATAAGAGCCTAATAAGAGATCAGAACTGGGTTGAACCACATCAAAAGGTGATATGATTGACCTTATGATCTAGACTCATAAGGAAAGGTTTGGATCTTTTGATAAACCTACAAAATAAGTCCTTTATTGTAGATAAAAGGCACTTAATGGCTATGTTACTCAAATGTTGATCAATGAGAAAGACAAATACATAAAGTGTTTAAATGTATCTTTTTTACTGATGGAAATTATTCTTATTTTTAGTGATTTTTCTTTAGATTTGGTTAAGAGAAAAAGTCTCAATTTTGATACAAACCTAGAGGGTAAGAACCATATGCATCATGTCTTTTAACTCTATATAGTGATATAACTCCAGTAAGTTTACTATGTTGTATTCAACCCATTAATAAACCTAATCATGATAGCTTCCCTATCTTCCACTATATTTTCTCAAATCATAGCGACTTTCATCTTTTCATGATAATCATCTACACTTTTAGCCCTTAAGTCAAACTTTACAACCTCATATATAAATCCCAATAATAATATCCCGAAACAAATCTCTTTCTCATGATTGCTTTCATCTCATATCAAGTGTCAATAAGCCTCTCATGATTTCTTCTCATACTCAAAATAAGTTGATCATGCCATATTATAGCATAATCAATAAATTTAATAACAAGAAGTTTTACCCCTTTTTTTTCCGAGTAGTGGTAACAATCAAAAATCAACTCAACTTTTTTTCTCACTCTCTAAATATTCCTATAGATCATTCCTTCCTTGAAATGCTGGAATTTTCATCTTAATACTTCCTAAGTTTCTATCCAAACCATCATGATACCCAAAATCACTTCCTGCACCACTATGGCTGAAGTTTTCATCTTGTCAAAATCCCTCATCTCTTCGGTTTCTAAGTTGTCAAAATCCGTCACCTTGGTTGATTGATGCATGATCAAGATCTTCAACTTCTTCATCTTTATTCTCGTTAATAAAGTCATCTAAATGTAGAGTAACATGTCTTTCTAGCCTTCTGACATTAGGACCCCTTCAAACTGACTCCTTTCGCAAACTAGTAATCACAACATCTTGTTTATCCATCCTATTAAAAACCTTATCAAATCTCACTTAATCCTCTCAAATTGTTGATGTATAACACGTAGCATAAAAAACAAGTTTCCCCTCTTTTTCATAGGTGATTATCCGTTTTTGGAAAACATTGTTGAAATTTAAAATTTCAAGTTAATAACAATATACACACACACACACACACTTCCTCACATATTGACACTCAATATGATATCACTCCACTCTTGTTTCATTTAATTCTAGCTTTTCACGATAATATGCTCATCTTTTTACTTTTAACCTTTCGTGATCTCCTTTTCAGTTTTTTAAGTAATTAATCACAAACAATCAAAATCACAACCTTGTAAGATTAACCATGGATTTTAGGACTCAAAACAATCATGAAAAACAAAAATGACTACGATATATATCTACAACAATAAAAAATTTAGCAAAAATAAAAACAACAAGGAATATGTTAACAAACATAAAAACAAATGAAAGAGAAAACAGAAGCAAAAAAGACTCTTCTAATAACCCAAAACCATAATAGATTATATTGACTTGAAAATAACAGCAACAAATAAACAAAATGAATATACAATGCAAATTGATTTTGGTAAACACTGATTCATAATTTTCTTAAATATCCTGAAATCAATATCAAACTAAAAATAACCACAATCTAATATGAATTAAAGTGTTTTTATTAAGTCCCAAATTCAATTTTTTTATATATACCCAATTTGTGGCAGAATAAACAACTTGCAATTTCAACCTTTTATTTCCTCTACTATACTAATTCAGTGGTGCTATACTAATTCAGTAGTAGACTTTTTGAACAACAAACAAACAACATGGAAATTTAATGATAGATAGATAGATCGATAAAATATTATTTTAGAGCCTTGCTCTAATACCAACCGATGTGAACCTAAAGGGTAAGAACCTTTAAACCCACACGAAAGAAAGAACAACTTAAAAAAGCTAAAATCAAATTACAATAAAGAACCTGACACAATGATTACTTGAAAAGAGACACCAAAGTTATTGGATAAAAAAAGACCCCAACCTTGTAATGATAAGGAATCACGAACTGGAAATATAGAAAGAATACTACAAAGACAATTGATCTTTAATAAGTTAAAGATAAGTTTAATGAAGAACCTAAAGTATAAGCAACCTTGCACACATAATATTATTCTAAAATAAACAAAGTCTCTAAAAAAATCTAAATACAAGATAAATAAACCTATTTATACTAGGTAAAAACATCTTAAAAAATTCTTAAAAAATAATAAAAGAGAATAAAGTAAAATAGAAAAAAGAACCATAAACCAACTAGCAAATTAAATATAATTCTCGCATAGTAGTTTATAGACTTTCTCGTAAAGCCTTATTGAATTCTGATTAATATGAAATTTTAATCCTATATAAAATAAGATCTTTAAAAGCTTTTAGAAAAAAATTAGTCCGATCAAATAGTTGAATTGAACATTATACTTGTTAGAAACAAACTATGCATTAAAAAAAATAAAGCCCCAAACCAGTCCAACTCTTGAATCAATCCACAAATCATGAGAAAACCAAGCCCAAACCGCCGCTCCTTCTCTCGTGTAAATTTAAAAAAATCAGAGCCTAATAATTCCTTCCTTGTGGTAATCTTAAAACTTTAACTTGGTCTAAATATTCTCAGTAAACCCAATTTTAAAGCAACGACACGACCTAATGAAGATATTTAAACACCAAGTGACGAATCCCCATGCCAAATAGAAAACTAATTCATTAGATGTGAGCATTGAAAAATATCAGATGAGGGCTTCACCATTGCTGGGAAAAAAAAAATTTCGTAAAGACGTAACTGTCGAGCATGTTGAACCAATGGATACAGCTGCTTGGAACAATAGTCAATGCAGAGAGCAAAGTGCAGGGTTGTCTTCAGAGTGTAAGGGAAGCAAAAACAGTTGTGAGACATTCAGCTTAATTACTAACTTTAGGAGCATATGGGATTTATAAGTTAATTCCTAGACCATGCAGAGCAAGTATTGGAAGCTTTAAAAACCACATACTGCATGGTATAAAAAGAAGCAAAGGTTACTGGCAACCTTGTCTTCCATTGCATCAGTGCTTAGGCGGAGAAGCTTAACAGTAACTATTGACTGACTTTTCACTTTTTGAAGCCCATAATTATTTACATTCATTTTCCGAAGGAAAACAAACAAGATCTTGAGATCCCAAACAAAACGAAACATGAAATTGCAGTGTTTTTTCCAGAAACAAACAAAACATGAAATACAAAAGAAAAAATAATAATAATGTTGACAAAATACAGCAAATTAACAAGAACACATGATCCATGTCACAATGACAACTAAAAATCTAAACGAAGAAGAGGAAAGCAGAAAGCAGATAATAGAGAGAGATTTGAGGAAGAGGGTTACCTGAAATAAAAGGATTCAAGGAGCTTCAATGGAGATTGTTGCATTGTTGCAGATAGCAAACAAACAAAAAAAAAGGAAATGATGATGTTTTTTGTTCCAGTACAAAGATTTGAGAGAGAGATTTGCAACAGCCAAAAAGTTTTTTATGAGGTATTTTATTTGCGAATAAAAGAAAGGGTTTTCCAAAGATAATTTTCTCTTGTAAAGGCATAACTTCTTTGACTGGAAGTCATTTTTCTTTGATCAACTCTCCTTAAGCTCATCAACATAGGAAAGGAAAGTTGTTCCTAGAAAAGTATTTTCCTGGAAACAAACAAGGCATGAGGTACCGTTGAGCGAAAATCTACAATGGGTTTTCCCGAATTGCAGCCATATAATTAATTATTATGTTTAAACATTGGATTGAATGGTGCAATTGATTGCCATCCACACCCAAACATTGCGTTTGCATCAAACATAGATCTCCCTCATAAATTCTGGAAAAAAAACAAACAGAACGAAAAGGAAATATCACGTGCATTGAATGAGTAATATCTAAACATTGAACCCCATAAATCCAGTACTTGGAATTTTCCAGAAAGTAATTTTGGCAGCAATCTCTGTACGATTAGCATTATTCCAAAATAATTATACTCGCTAGCCACAGCATAACCAGTTTTAGAGAACACGGCGAACTTTGATAAATAGCACAGCAGACCATTGATCATGCAGCCACAATTCTGATGATACCAGCCCAATTTAAAGACTAGTGGAATTGGATACCGTAATCACTCACGATGAAATGATATATAATGCAGAATGGTTATAAAAAAAAAAGTGTAAGCACATCTATACGTACAATTGGTTAGTAAAAATCCGGGAAAGTAGTTTTTTGAACACAGTTTCTACAGAAGGGTAGTCAATATCAAATCCAAAGCTTTGTCCGCCATACTGTACATAAAGATACCCTTTAGGGGATAAAGGTGGAGGCAAAATCTTAGAGATCTGGGGTAAACCTGAGATGGGTGGAGAAGGCAAGTCTTTCTTCTTCAAAGCATAGTACACATCGGCTAGTAGAAGCCATATAAGGTCAGAGTCGATGGATGCAAGTCCGCGTAGTGCATTAATGGACGCATCATGAAGCCCTTTAACACCACTAAAAGCTATTCCCACGACAAGGCCACTAACCTTCTTGAGGACTATTTGCAATGCTGATGTGCTCCTTTTATTCTGGGACAAATGAGCAATCATGTTGAGCACTGCAACCTGGACCTTCAAGTTTGAAATTTCAGACATCGAGTCCCCTGAGGAAGTAGGAGCGCTTCTGTAAGGAAGTTGAAGTGGAGTTCTGTCTTCTTTTGAAAATGGTTTCTTCTGTAATGGAGACGTTGTAAGAAGTTTCCAGAAGTGTGGTCCTTCAGTGTGGAAGCGGCGTGAAAAGAAATCTCCTCCACAGATTAATACTACACTGGATATCACACTTAAACATCTCCTGACAGCCTGTCCAATTAAAGGAGTTAGAATCCAAGATAATAGTACCAAATGATCTTTATTATGAAATTCTTTTGTTTCTTTACTTTTTTCAACTTCAGCAATTCAGGATGTGAAAACAGTTGGGCTAAGAATGAAGCGTGCTGTGAGTTAAGAATCTAAGACCATAAACAAGAGATGACCAATGTTTTTTGTAGAAAAAAAAAATGTCCCAGGACTAGACTAACAAAGCAACAATGTTTCAATACAATCACTAAAGGTATACCACATAAGGCAACTTCCAACAGGAAAAGATGAATACGCACCACTGGGTTTTTATTACGAACACAAGCAACCAAGAATGGCCATATTTTATTCATTGCTGGGAGCAACCTGTTCTCATCAGTCCCTTCCTCAGCCGCATCCAAAGTATCTTGAACCTGATATAATGAATATGATCGAATCACTTCCTCAATTGCTTCTTTAGTTTCTTTCTCATGCCTATATGCTTCTTCCACTTTGGCCAGTGTCACAATGCCATCCTAAGAATGCAATTTGTAGTGAGAATATATTAAGAAAAATCTCTCGAGAATTTGTTTGATGCATAGCATTAGCATAAAGAAAACAGTCCATTCACAGATTTAAAGTAATCTGAAAGGTTCTAGTTTGTTCAATTAACTTTTTAAGATAAAATAGAAAAATAATTATAAGAACCGAGAGATAGGGCATCACCACTATACTAATAGCACCTTGCCGACCTTCTATCCAAGGAATTTGCAATTAGAATATTTATGTTTCAGAAGCACCAGCACTGGAGAGATTACCATAATTTCTTGCAGCAATGACACCAAGGCACAATTTGGAATTGCGTTCCAAACGGTATTTCATGAAAAATTGAATTTTGTTTTTTGCTTAAAATAAATTTTTTAATGTTTTCAGATCGTTTTAATATGCTGATGTAAAAAATAATTTTAAAAAAATAAAAAATATATATATTATTTTTGTGCATTTTCAAGCGAAAAGCACTTTTAAAAACAACCACTGTCACACTCTCAAACACCACTTGACATGACTACTACAATTAAAAACCCTAGTACTCCCAACAACATCCAAAAAAAATGAGGTATCACATCTACCACCAATAGACCCAAGTTTTGGCTTCATAAATGTAAGATGTAAGAGAAAAACAAATGTTAAGTTGCGCAAAGCATCTTAAGTCTCACATTTATATTTCAACAAGCTTATTTGATATCACACACCTGATGAAATTTCAAAAATTAATATGCACAATAGGTACCTCAACTATATTCAGGGCCACCAAGCATTCCTCTTGCTTCATTGAAGCTAGTAGTGGGATCGCAGCTGTTAAGCATGAACCAGCAATTGATCCAACAGTTCGTCTGTATCTTTTGGAATCATTCAACTTGAAAAGCAAATTCTCCCATTGCTCTGCAATCAATATCATTACTAAAAGCTTTCTCAACAAGCACACACACACTTTAAATGAAAGAACTAAATTCTTCTGTCTTCAGGACAGGTATCAAAATCAGATCAACTAAGATACATAAACAGACGTAAATCTAGTAGGAGGGATACAGTTCAATGGTTCACAAGAAGTGGATGATTCAATAAGAAGTCATAAAGTGCCCCTTGGTTATTCAATCTGTTACATAGTTTAGGTGAATATTCTGCATCGCACTGCAACTAAAAGACACAGGGTATGAATGTGCAAACTGCCAAAAGCAACATTATTTCCATATCAAGCACAAAGGAAAAAATTCCCATCTCCTTGATATCTAGAAATAACAAGAAAAACAATGGGAGCAAGAACAAGTACACAACCATGGGCATCATCATTTTGAAATGGTGCACAATTAATTCATGGCATCCTTTTTATCCAAAAGTTTGTAAATGATAACATGGAAACAACAAAACTGTACACCTAAATCAAAAGGACCAGATCATGAAACCATAGATCCAATTCCAAACTGAATAAGCAGAATGCAAGACATAATTGCTGAAGTAATCACCTGATTCCATGTCAGACATATCAATATCATTGTCATAATATGATGTTGAGTTTTCATGGGATTCCAGTTTTTTTCCTTTTCCCATATCAGATACTTTGGACTTGACATGCATAAGATAAGATTCTGCATTAGTGGGCAGTGAAGAAGCCTCATGTTTTGATGCCTTACCAATTTCGGCTACAGCCTACAGGAAACAAAATTGTTGACAATAAGAAAAATATCATATACAATAAATTACTGGGTAGACACTGACATAAAATACAACCTTCAAAAAGGGAATAGTTAAAACTGGGTGTTGATGTCTACCAAGAATCTCAAGTTCCTGAGAAACAGAGCGCATCTGCACAATTTTGCAACATTTGTCTTAAGCATCATATATCAGCGGCAAATCAATTTAAATGCAATTTTTTGACTAATAAAATGCCAAATGGGTTAAAGCAAAATTAACAACACTAGAAAAAGAATGTGTATGCACATGAGAAAGAGCAAGGAGCATAAATTTCATAATTAGTGAAACGAAAGAAAAATAACAATTTATCAGAAAATCAACCAAGCCAACTCCAAACTGTTCTCAAAATTCAGGGTAAATTGCCGCACCGGTTCCTCCAGCAGAGGCAGTATCTTATGAGCTACTCCAATGTAAGAAAGCAATGAAGCCAGCACATTTGGCACACGGGGGTTAAGATCCAAATGACGCAGTTGTCGACATATTGAATCTATTATGTAGTCTGCATTTGCCAAGACTAATTGCCCAACCTACAAGAAAAAATAACAACATAAAAACAGTCACAGAAGCACGGATCCGGTGGCAGATAAAAAATGTTGGCTATGCAAGCTCACCGTTGGATGGCCCGATGCACAGGAAAGGACATGTAAAACAGCATCAGAAGCTTGTCTAACTTGGATGTTTGAACATATTAGACTCTCAAGCAACAAATAAAGGGATGAATGAAGAAATCCACTGGAAGCGAAATCTTTCCCAAGGCACATGGAAAAGATGCCTATCCCATCAATAATAACCTGATTGAGAAAACAAAAGGTTAGAATAGAAGCTCAGTCATATGCCATCCAGGAAATTGATGAACTAATGCAGGATTCATAAAATTATATGCACTTTCTGATAGAAAGACAAAGTACCTGTTGCAGCATGGCAGTATCGTGGAAGAAGTGCAAGGTAATTTCTTCAACTTCACCATCAGACTGTATGAGAGAAGATTTTTGATCTATTGGAAGGTTCCACACTTCAGAAGATAGATATTCGTGTGTAATTCTACCAACACAATCATTCAAATGACTCCTAGCAACTCTTTCCTGTGAAACCTTCCAAATAGATCTAGTACGCTCAGGATGTTCAACTGTATTGGGCTGAGCATCAGCACCTTTTGCATCAGGTGCTTGAACTCCTTCCCTGTTTAACTCAGACGTATGAAACAATCTTATAAGATTATCAACTGCTTGGTCAGAGAGACCAAAAATCATCTCATTCAGAATACACACTGCAGTGCTTGCCTGGCGCAGCAATTGGCCTGAACCTGTCCTGTTATACCAAGATTGCCAGCTTTCTTTAGTAAACTCTTTATCACGGATCTCAGAAACCAGTTTACGAAGGTGACCCAGTGGTATATCACTGACAACTGACATATGCCCTTCACTTTTAGAGTCTAGCAACACACAAAAAGAAAAACATGCGTGGTGTTAAGTATAGAGAACATGAGACCCAAGTCTAATAAAGAAACTGAAATTACAAGAGTTGAGATGACCTGTCATTAAAGATAAACCTACAAGTCTAAGAATTCCTGCTAGAGTCTGATATAATTTCTGACTACCAAACCAAGGGGGCATGCGTGGAAGCTCAGAATTGTCCTGCAGAGAGAGCGAAGGGTTTTGTATTGCTTTTCCATGGATATCTCTGGAGTTTGGGTTATCAGATGGTACAACATCCACAATGGGTTGGTAATCAGAGGAAAATCGAGAACCAGATTTCAACTCAGCAATAGAGTGAAGATATCCAATTGAAGATGGCCTTGCTAACATAAGCTTGTCAAGAGCACCTGTAAATACTGAATTCTGACTCAAACTGAGGGCAAAAATATCCAAAAATCTTGCAGCTGTTACCTATGCATAAGAAGGGATAGCTGGAAATTATAACCTTCCTTGTACAGAGAATGAAAAATAAAAAAAGGGGAACTCATATGTCAGGCACCTACCGGAGACTGAAGGTGATCCATCAAAAACTTGGGACCAGAATAGTAGATAACTACAAGTAATTGCTGGGCATGTGAGAGCGCATGTGATTCATCATTGCCGAAAACCACTTTTGGAAGCTTCTCGACGAGCCTTAAGAGGAAAAGAAATTCATAATAAGAAATTATTTTGAAGAAGAAATCCTGTATGCCCCCACATCCAGTCTACTCTCACATAAAGGACTAACCTGCTAAAAAGCTCAGCAACATCAGATTGTACATTAAGTTTGCTGCTTGATGAGAGTAAACATTCAAGAAACTCCTGAGCAGGTGCAGAAATGTCTCCACATTCATCAACGACCAAGACAAATAGACACTCCTGCATGATTACTCATCAGAATATGCATGAAGCCAAAATTTACAGGAAGTTAAAAGTTATTAGATGCCTTATCCAGTCTAATTAAAAACAACGTCCTAAACAAACACAATGGTTGTTCTAACAGCTTCCATTCTTACAGGATAACAATGACAAGGAAAACAAATGATTCTAAAACTTTACAACAGACAACAAAATGCAACACCATTTGCACCCATATATATTGAATGTCTGGTCCTACCAGCAAGTCAACTTCAAGGAAAAAATGACAGGTTACATGGAAATAGATTTCAATTCTTAGCTTACCAAAAACATTGATTTGCTTTGCTTCAGAGTGCAACTGCACTTTGATAACAGCCCTCGTATGACAGCCAGCAGTCCTAGTCTCACCTTTCTTGCTGGATGAAGACAAATCTAGAAACATGTAAACTATTAAGGCAATGAAAAGAATCAACTGAACATCAAAGGAGAGAGAGTGGGTAAATGCACCAACTCAAAAATGAGGTTTTGTAGAGCCCTGATTCCTCTACCAAAATCTTAACAGGAACTAAAAGCTGAACAAAAAGGGAATTTCAAAAACATACATGGGGAAAGGTTGCACTCAAAAGTCTATCCACATGCGCTGAAGTTTCCTCAACCCAGTCTCTTGTGCGATCCACATGCAAAGCTCCTTTTTCATTGCCAGGCTTAGCACTTTGAAATTCAGATGCAGGAGTAACTGATTTTACTGCTTCAGCAACTGAATTTTCAGCTGCAACTTTACTCTGATTTTGAGTGCTAACGGGTAACTGGCGAAGTTCATCCAGAACTGAGTGTATAGAAGATCCTTTCTTATTTGAATTAAAGCCAGAACCAGCACATAAAGATCTATCAAGACTGGATACATTAGCATCATCCTCAAGGACTATCATCAGATACTCAGCCAAGGCTCTAATTGCCTGGTCAATAGCCTCCACACTTCCAGCTGCCCCACTTATCATCGTTTTTGACATATGCAAAACTTTTGCAAATTGACTAACAACACCAGGTAAGAAGAAAGCCAATGCATCTGCAGTACCAATCTACAAAAGATAATTTACCACTAAAATTAGCTAATTGTTGTTGTGAGAACTTGTTTGCAGGATAAAGCTGAAGGTAGGATTCAGTTAACCCAAAAGCTAATCTAAATTACTATAATCCTTCCTGCTAGAAGAAACTTCTGGTCTTATCATTTCCAACAAAAAATCAAAGTGAGTAACTAATAAGAAAGATACACTAATGGATAGGAACGCTGCCACACAGCAAAGCATCTTCTACTAAGACTCAACACCTTAAGAAACATCTCCCAAGCTAACAGTCAATAATTACAAAATACAAGAAATTAATGCAACATAGTTACATCACAAACAAAAATCCAACAAGTTGCCCCAAAAATAACTAAATTCAATCATCCCAAGCACTCCCTGCAAAAGAACTAAACAGAGCACTTACATAACAAAAATATATGCAAATGCACTACTGCAGGTTATGAGCTTTAACAATACAATTTTACATACTATCACGATGAGATGGAATTACCTTAGCAACAAGAGCACGCACAGTCAAAAATATATGCAAATGCACTACGCATGTTATGAGCTTTAACATTACAATTTTACATACTACCACGATGAGATGAAATTACCTTAGCAACAAGAGCACGCACAGTCAAAAATGCTTCAACCCGAATCTTTGCACTCCCTCTATGTCCTCTAGCAACCTCATTATCTGCAGCCTTTTATAATAATAATAAAATAAAAGGACCATTTTTCAGCACAAACTCAAATATGAACAACAAGGACAATTCCCAAAAATCACAACTTACTTTGAGAAGAAGTGAAAACCAATGCCCAACAGCAGCAGAAGCACTCTGCGACCTCAAAAACGAAACCAAACACTCTCCTTCCCCTCCTAAATAATCCCGAGCTGAATTCACATTCCGATTGTCTCCGGCCTCTACAAGCGCAGGCAAACCATTAATTTCTTCACATGAACAGCCTTCAACTCCACACGAACTTAATCCCTCAATTAATGCCTTAAAACACTTAATCACTCCTTCTCTAAACTCCTCCGAAGCCTCATTTTCCGTTAACATGGCCGCATACGTCAACTTCTTCATCAACACTACCATCTAAAAACAAATATCTTTAATCAATTTAAACAAATTCAAGCAGGAAATTTCGAATTTTTGTTTGAAATACCTGATCAATGGAAACTAAATAGCACTTGTTCAACAACTCTTCTAAGCACTGAACAACTCCTTCAGCTACTCTGTCGCTTATTTTATGAGGCTTGGGATTTTGTTTTCGAGAATCAACGGCGGCGTCGAGAAGGAGGAGGAGAGGGAATAGAACGTAGTCGAAGAAAGGTTGGAGAGAAGGAGGAGGAGAGTCGTGGAGGAATTGGACAAGTGAGGGAATTGAAGATGAAAAAGAAGTAGGATTAGGGTTTTGGAGGAGTTGAAGAAGGTCTAAACAGTAAGGTTTTAGCTGCGAAAACACAACACCGCTGCTGATAATATTTTGTTGTTCTTCTTCTTCTTCTTCGTTGACGTCGTCGTTTTGGTGGTTCAAATTGGTGGTGATCAGGTGATTAAAAGCGTCCATTTTCAGAGAGAGAGGGAGAGAAGTAGGCGCTTGTTCGAGAG
>Ga0325400_1003032_pt1 | contig 14994 bp, 9 predicted proteins | sample PopdelMetagenome_2_FD_205662 | JGI IMG/M metagenome (GOLD analysis project Ga0325400, IMG submission 205662) | Populus deltoides microbial communities from Bellville, Georgia, United States - Xylem-PdKOR-R1 | ecosystem: Host-associated > Plants > Phyllosphere > Stem > Wood/Secondary xylem... | reverse complement strand
CACCACACACAAGAAAAACCTAACCCCCATCTTTGCATAAAAGAGTCGCTATCTATAGACAAAAAAAAAAAAAAAGACCCATCATATTTAAGCCCCAATAAACCTAAACTTGGCCGCTAGGAAGACAAAACAAAATGAATGCTCCTCACTCTCATTTTTTCTTCTCCATTTTTGGCTACCCACAACCTTTTTCCTCAAAAAACACATACACAAATCCAAAACCCCTCATCTCTTTTTCCCTTCTCACACGGTCCAGACCTTCACGCCACCATTAACACAAGACAATCTCTCTTCTCTCTTTGCTCTCACTGACAAACACCTATATCCACTAATTTTTTCAACTAAAACTAACTTAAAATGTTTCCAAATCAGACTAGAAACAACTTTAAAACCACCTCACAATCAACTCACCAATCATGTTTTCTAACTCTCTTCACCACTAAAACAACACCCCGCAACCACTATCACTACTCTTCCAACCTGTGATAGACACCATCGAGAGAGAAGGAAAGAATCAGGACAGCCCCTTACCCATCTATAGTTGATACACTAGTTTCCATCACCACCAACAACAACCACAAACTTCACCATTCATCAATCGTCACATACAATTTTCCTCTCTTTCCAGCTGTGAACTGACGACCCATCAACAACCATCAAACCAGCCTTCTCCATGCACGATTCTCCACCTGTGGTAGCAGCCGTTAAGCCTTTGTAGAGAGAGAGAGAGAGAGAGAGAGAGAGAAATGGATCTAAAAAGGAGAAAAGAAAGAAAAAGAACCAAAGTTTGCTGTGTGTTTTTTTTTTGCTTTTACAGGTTCCTCTTTGTTACACTGTCAGTATATGAGTGAAGAGGGGAGGAAAAGTTATTCGATCCATGCCATCAGTGCCTCCCAAGATGCTAGAGCGACACCTAAATGTGTCGCCACTACTCTGGTGGTCCAAAAAGCTTCCAGTGTACTTCTTGAGTTTCTAGCAATCTCTCCAACCTGTTTCCAACCTTTGAAAGGACCATGTTGTAAATTTTAAATTTTTATCATGTGTTTGAATTTATTTTTGAATTTTTATTATTTATAAACATGTAATTGTGGGGTGTGTTGGTAAAATATAGTAAAATAAAAAGTGTGTGTGTTTTGTCTTTGTGCCTTCAATTTGACATGATTTGGTTTAAATCAAGATTCACATTGTTGGGTTCTTTAACGTGTTCTTCATGAATTTCTAGCGAAAACCTCTCGTTTGATTTTCATTTGCTTTGTTTTTATTTCTAGATTTTGTTTCTGGGCTTAGGCCTCTAGCTAAGAAACCCAACTCACGTGGCTGGGCTGAGCCCATTCTAACTATAAGGGCACATTTGGCATACCCGATTCCTATAAAAAAATGTTTTTTTTAATTCATAAGGTGATTTTGCCAAACACGGCCTTGTGACACTTTTTATGCCTCTGACTCTTGGATAAGGGTGTGTTTGGCAAACAAGCTCTACTGTTTTGTTTTAACATTGGTTGGTCTCTTTTTTTCTTGTCTTGGAAAACAAGCCTTAAATAATTTCCAAAAACTCTGAAAAAATTCAGGGACCATTTTGAAATTATTTGTGGGTCCCTCGGATGTTTTTCAAATAATTTCATTTAATATCGGGGTTGTAAACTTACATTGTAAGATACTTTTCTAGTCTTAAAAATACTTGTTTTTCTTCAAAATTTGTTAAAAATAATTCCTCATTTAAAAATGCAAAAATATGTTTTTATTTGTGTGTATATGGCCGGATTCTAAAAAAAATTCATGCATATTTTATAAACACAAAATTGCATTTGTATCTTGCTTTGAAATAAAATACAAAGAAAAGGTATCATAACCAGTTTATGATTATCCATTAGAAATTGGCCAAAATTTTACAACGTAATGCATCCTCTCAAAATTGAATTAAATGAATTAACAAAAATAAAATGTTATGAATTAACTGTAGACTTTAATATTTGAGCTATAAAATTACACTGTAAATTATATTTCTAGGTATTAAAAATACAAAGTAGAAATAAATACGACATTAAATTTGGGCTATAAAATGGTTAAGATTTAGCCTGATAAGACAGAAACCTCTTTACTAAGGGAGATCTGTCTGAAACCTTAGACAAACGAATAGAAACGTGACTTAGAAAGAAAACAATCAAATGACAATGCAACTTACCATACATAAGGTGGACTAGAGGTTATACGTCTTCCTCATGCATAATTAGTCCCCTTATCTAAACTCTCTCACAAACCATTAGGTTTTCTAATGATCATGATACTAGATAGCGACTCCCTTAAAATTATAATTTTATGATTAGTCCCAATACATACAAAACCCCTCTCGATCCAGGAGGTAGATCCACCATTCAATGTCGTGCACGACACGATAGGATGATGACTTCACTAGGGACATCTTTGGTTGGACTAAACTTTGTTGATTGTGTGCGTGTTGTGTCCTGTTTGTTTTGTTGGTCTATGTGATTTAATTTTAACACGTATTTTACATATTGTTCATGTATAAGTACATCGAATATGGATTTATACCTTCATGTTGTTTTAATTCTGAGTGTATAAACCCAATTTTATGTTAGATAAGGGATTATTGGTGCGCCTCGTGATCTTTAGTCGGGGTTCAGATTCGTGAAACACTCAACTATGATCTGAGTGTTTACTTGGTACTAATAGTCACAGTGGGCTCCAACCATTCTTTGTAAACACTTATACTACCTTCATAAGAGGTAGTCACTAAGCAGATCATAAACTTTTCATACTCCCTTTCCATATAGCCTACAATAGTAATATTGCATTCTTTATAATGACTAGAACCTACTTTTAGGATGTTGACTTCTTAATAATTCATTTTGCATCAAGGAAAACCTGATAAAAAATCTTGAACTTTGCAGGATTTATCTGAGCTAAGATCATGACTTCTATAACCTTTTGTGAATACGGGCAAAAATCTGATATGATATAACTAGTTGAAGTGAATTTCCTAAGGACCAAGGCCATGGAGTTACCGTGAATAACTAAAGTACACTGCTTTATAAATAATAGGGAGAAACTTGTGTTAGTCTTGTGTTATGTGGACAAGACACTATTTGAAAGAAGGTACGAGAAATTTGCTCATCTGATGAAGATTCTAGTGCAAATCTTGGCAATCAAAGCCATGTTGCATTTCTAAAATCAAAACTACAAATGCTTCACCTTAAAAGAAATTGACATTAGTCCCACTACTGAGGAGTATGCTCAGATTTTAAATTTCTTAAATGACTTTTATAAGACATATTTCAAACAAAGAATTGGAGTCATAACTGATGAAGTTGCTAAATTACAGCAGTTAGACAAAGTTGACCAATATATAACAATTAATGGGGGGCTTAAATGGAAGCTCATTGAAGTTAAGCTGAGGACAAACAAAGATAAGCGGAAGTTAGGAGATGAAAGATACCAAGCGGTTGCATTTGCCATCTTTGGGCTAGTCTTATTTCCTTTAAAAGCTACAGTGATTATTAGTGTTGAAGCCACTAATGCCTTTATTGAGTATGAACAAATAAAGAGCAACCCTATTACATCTATCTTGGATGAAACTTTCCTATCGCTAAACTATTATAGGCTACATAGAAAGTGAGCAATACAATGTTGTATTCCTTTATTGTTCATATGGGTAGTAAGCCATTTATAAACTTCAAGAGAAGTTTTCAATAATTTCTAGTAGTTTAATATGAGGCCTTTAAAGCTGGTTATGAGAGAGCATTGGAGTAGATTGGATGAGAGAGTATGAGTAGAGAAATATCAAGTTGCCCTTTATTGTAACTTTAGATGGAAAGCCTGTTAGGTAGAAAATTCTTCTTATATCATGAGTTGTAGAGATAAAGCATGAGTTTTGCTGATTGGACTATCTAGTTATATTAGCTATTCATCCTCATTGGTTTCTAAACAGTTTGGGGGGATTCAACATGTATCAAGAACCTGGTGTTTAGTTAAATAAACCGAGTTATTCAAGAATTCTAACTCTTTAGTTGTACTGGCTCACATAGGTGAAGATGAGGTTGAATCCTCAATTAGCCCTAATTACTCAATTTAGAGAAACGATGGGTTGTCTGGGGTTTTTGAAAGCTTTGGAATATAAGGCCCAATGGTGGTTAACAAAATTAGACCATCTATCACCAAAGAACCTAATAGAAATAGGGTTAGCAATGAAAAGAAGTTGTGAGATGAACTTGATAAGCTTAGAATTGAGTTGAGTAATAATAAGAGTCGGTAGAAATTCTTAAAAAACTAGATTTTTATATAAAAAAAAAGATGAAGGTCTTTTTGAACCGACAATTGAGATAAAAGGATGAATAGATAGTCGTATTAATGCAACACTTAGAACAGGGAAATAATGACCAAGAAATGATTGGTGAATGGCAAGACATGGCCAAAAAGTATATGGAGATTGCACAGGGGATCTAAAAGCAGTCGAAAAAAAAGATGGCCAAGTATAAAAATCTAGTGAACAAGCATATAATACTGGAAAAACAGCTAGTTACTCTAAAAAGGACTTTCAAGGGCAACGCACGTGCTGATAAAGAATTGATAGCTTCTTTAAAAAAGATAAGAGGTAATAATAGAAGGAGGTTAGAAGCAAAAAAAAAAAAAGGTTGGCGAATCTCAGCATTGAGGAAGAAAAAAGATTAAGATTTGAATATACAGTTCAAGTTGATAATAAAAGAGAAGTTAGAAAGGCAACCGAATTAGACATGAGAGATTATCAAGAAAGAACAAATTCCATAAGAGAACGAGTCACCATATTCCAATTCGAGTTAGAAATCTAGAATAAGGAATTGAAGAACCTAGAAGAGCAGTATCTAGAAGCTGAGGAAAGTTGAATGAGCTAAGATAAAAGTTCAAAGAATGGCAAGATCACATCAACATATTTAATGTCTAGATGAACACGAAGATAACTGAGCTTGACATTTAATGAGAAGAATTTCAAATGAGCATTCATGCATACATGCTTTGGGGTTTATGCTTTGGGGTTTAAATGTCATGGGAGCATATTCAGGTTAAAACATAGGTCCTTACAAAATCCCAACCTACAGAATCTACAACACCAAATTTCATCAAAGAAAAATGAAAGATGAGAAATGTACATATCGTGATGCTCACTTTCAAGAGGATTTGGACTCCTTAAAAATTAACATAGCCCGCATCATTAGCCTACTTGAGTAAACTCTTAAGAACTTTTATAGTGAAGGTCCATCCAATCGACCTGTGACCTTTGTTTATACTCAGGTAATAATCTAGTCTGAAGAAGGAATGAGTGGGTAAGGTTAGGAACCCAATGCAATATGATATTTGTGTAGTTAACTATACCTGCACTAGCCCCAGCCCTAGTAATCATGGATGCATTCGCCAATGAATTTCACAAGACAAAATACTTTGAGGATGTTGATTATGATAAGATAATAGCGTTAGAAGTAAAAGTAAGGTCTATCAGAGGTATTGACTTGTATGATCTTGTCCAAACTACTGAGTTGTATCTAGTTTTGAATATGGTTGTACCAAAAAATTCTATGTACGTGAGTTATAAAGTACACCGAAACTTAGTGTATTGTCATTTACCTCAAGTCCTATTGTAATAAGATGGCAGAGGTGGTGCATGATGAAAAGTTAATGCATTTCTTTCAGGATAGCTTGAGTGGGGCAACACTAAATTAGTACATGAGGTTGGACAACACAAAAATCCAGAGATGGAAAGACCTCGTAGATGCTTTCATCAAGTCACATAAGTACAACATGGACATTTCTCCTGATAGATCAGGTCTGTCTTTTTTGGAAAAGAGAGACAAAAAAAAACTATACATGAATACGGTCAACAATGGAGAGATTTGGCTTCGCATGTGCATCCCCCACTTTTAGATAAGAAAATGGTCACCGTGTTTGCTAATATGCTTAAAACACCCTACAACGAGCATGTGATGGGTAATTTAGCTCAACAATTTACTAATGTTGTAGTAGTAGCAGCTGAGCATATAGAGTAAAGAATACGATGAGGGAGAATCTCTACACCCACTCAGAAGAAAGGCTCTGATGGGAAGAAAAAGATGTTGATAATATCAAGGGTGGCTATAAAGGCAGGAAAAATAGTTTCCAAAATTATAGCACTCAAACCTCTTCATCCTAAATAACCAACATCAATTTCAACTCACCTTTTCCCGTTAAAAATCATGAAACATAAAGTAACCAAGTTAATAACCATATTAAAAACCACCAAGAAAGAACTACCAAAGAACCCAAAAAAACTACTCTCGTTACATATGCCTTTGAGTAAAATATACTAGAAATTACTAAACATTGGATAAATGGCTCCAATAACACTCACACCACTACAACCACCTCATCCCAGTTGGTATAAACTAGAGCTCACCTATGAATATCATTCTGTTGTAGCAACAAACAATAATAACACTTAGAATGCATTAAAAAACAAGTTCTTACAATTTATCAAAGCAAGATGGATAACATTTGAAGTGGCTCCTAAAATGAATACAAATTCTCTGCCTTATCATGTTATGGGTAGTGGGATTGTGAATGCACTAGAGACTGAAAGCCCGAGGAGTTTAAAGGTGTCTCTAGATGGGATCTATGAAATGCTTGTAAAAACTAGACATAAGAAGGGTAGTTATCAGAATAGGTCGATGAACAGGAGTTTCTCTAAGTATCACAAAAAAAGGTCAAATGATTAATTAATGTGAATATTTCTACAATAAGGTGGTACGAAAGTTAACTCATGGAACTCCGAAAATCAAAGAGGCAACAAGCAAAGAGGTATCTGTAGTGGACGAACATAGCATGAACAAAGAAATTTACGGGGCACAACTCACGACTGATGGGTTACCCAAATTGATTCTATCTAAACCCAAAGTGGCAAGTAAAGGGAGCTATAATGTTTTGTCGTATAGTTATGGGTATTCCTTCTAAATCATGTAACCAACGCATGTTTTTCAAGCAGATGTTGGAGGTTTGACTTGTAGTGTGAGGTTTTTTACCCCTAAAGAGCTTGAGAAACAAAGAAAATCAAAGGGCAAAGAGGTGGTTGACTTGTCCAATGAGATAAACAAGCCTATAACTGAAGAAGAAACTAATGATTTACTAAAGTTGATAAAGCATAACGAGTATAGTGTTGTTGAGCAACTCAAAAGAACTCCTGCTAAGATATCTCTGTTATCTACAAAAGGTGCTAAATAAGGCATATGAGCCTTAAAATATCAATCAAGAGACTATGAAGCACTTGGTAGGCAAAATTCAAGCCTAAATTATTTGTATTTCACTTAAGATGAGTTGGACCCTGAGGGTACTAGACACAATAAACTGTTACACATCATGGTACAGTGCAAAGATGTTTTAATAGGCAAGATATTGATTGATAATGGCTCAGCATTAAATGTGTTACTAAGATACTTGCTGAAGGAGATGCTTATTCATGTATCACATATGAAAGCTAAGTATTATGATGGAAAGGGCGTATAATGGTTCACCAACATACATAGTCGGGACTTTGAAAACAGAGTTGTATGTGCGGCTGCAAGTGTTTCTAGTGACACTTCAAGTGATGGACATCCATCCTTCCTATAGCCTGTTGTTAGGAAGGCATTAGATTCATGCAGCTGGGGCAGTAGCTTCATTGTTGTATTAATACTTGAAGTATATCATGAATGAAATGTTGTTAACAACCAAAGCTGAATAAATAGTTTTATGATAAGAAAAGCGGCCATACTCTTCATCGAAGTAGAGGATTATAGGGATGAAAATATTCACACTTTCGAGATTGTGAATTTTCCTAAAAATAGTGTCCTGAGACAACAAAAAATCTCTGAAGTATTGAGGATGACAACTAGTTGTTTCCTGGAACATGAGATTCCATTTTAATTTGAACATAACACTAAAATGCTAGAAAAGGTTTAATCTGATGAAGATGAAATGTGTTGATTAGAGGTTTGAATTTGGGTATAAGCCCAAAAAAAATGATTATAGAAGGGTTGTCAATATTAAAAAAGAAGCAAGAATGGCAAGAATCAAAGGAAGAGAGCCAGAAGAAAAGAAGTTGGCAATCCCACCACTTGAGTAACGTTTCTAAGGTCTGCTCAGGTGATATGATCTAATGATGAAGTGCTGAAGATAGTTGACATCTGCATCAACACTTTAGAGTATGAGAAAAAGGGATAGAGTGTGGAGATAAAAGTTAAAGTGGAGGATGAGATGCTACCTCAATTTTCTATTCACACAATTAAGGAGACTCCTGCTAGAACTTTTGTAAGGAGACGAATAGATGGGGAGATATTTCAGAATTGGAAAACTGAGCTTGTTCTATTTGTATTTAAAAAATAATTGTTCTTATTTGATCATGCATGTTAAGATATTTCCGTGATATCGATCTTTTGTAAGAACCAAACATCTTCTGTATAACATCATTCTTGAGAAAACCTAGGCAAACAAAATAAGGTAAGATACTTGGGGTTATGATCAAGTTGGGAACAATTCAAGAAACCTAATAAGACTGGCTACATAATTTCTTTTCTAAGAAGATAGAAAATAAGAAGCAAGTTATTCAAATCCTCCAATGTCTTAAGAACTAAAGATATAACTAGAAAAGCTGGCATATAAGAAGCATAGTGAATACTAAGTAGTGGTCAAAACACCCTAGCAGGGGTATTTATATAGTTACAATAATGAATATGGGAGACTCGAAAGGTCACAATCGTTGAGACAAAAGTACCTAGATAATAGGATAGACATAGATCATCTTAGTTTATCAAATGAGCATCCTTTTTCTCATAGATCAAACCCACAAGTAGTAGCTCGAGCAGGCCAAACCAAAGAAGCCATCAAGACTTGCTAAAAAGATTGCAGCTTTAAGAGACATAGTCTGAAGAAAGGGGATCTATGTTTCTCAAGTAAAAAATACATGCATATTAACCCCAAAGCATTGCATTTTGATCCTTGTAAGGAGTCCAAGTAACGAATCTTTAATGGATTTGAATTTTTTTCCCAGCAAAAAAAAACTATTAGAGGTTTAATTCCTGTCAATACAAGGGAAAAGAAAGCCTAATTTTCAAGATATAAGATCGTGAGACATCTGTAAGGTTATGTATATGCAACTTTAAAGATTACCATTTTAAGTGCATTTTTAGGCCACTTACTCTTTAACAATGTCTTTGAAATTATTTTCTCTTGAGTATGTCTTTGAGCTCTTTCTTTCTAGATAGTACGTTGTTTTAGCCCTATCTCTTTTATATAGTGGTTTTGACACTATTTTCTCCTGAGTGTGCCTTTGAGCCCTCGCTTTCTAGATAGTGCGTTGTTTAACCCTATCATTCTTACATAGTGCTTTTGGCACTATTTTTTTTAGTGCACCTTTGAGCCCTCACCCTTCTAGATAGTGTGTTGTTTAACCCTATCTTCTTTACATAGTGCCTTTGGCACTATTTTTTTCCTAAATGTGCTTTTGAGCTCTCACCTTCCAAATAGTGCATTATTTAACCCTATATCTTTTATACAGTGCTTTTAGCACTATTTTCTTTTAATTGCCCCTTTGAACCCTCGCCTTCTAGATAATGTGTTGTTTAGCTTATCTCCTTTTACATAGTGCTTTTGGCACTACTTTCTTTTGAATGCGCCTTTGAGCCCTTACCCTTCTAAATAATGCGTTATTTAGCCCCTATCTCTTTTATAACATCTTCTAATTAGCCTTATCTCTTTTAAATAGTGCTTTTGGAATTACTTTCTTTTAAGTGCATTTTCAAGCCCTCGCTTCTGACATTTTTGTTAGATGTTTCATTCTCGAAGATATATATGAACAACTCATCATTTCGAGAAGGGTTAACCACTTCTTGATTTGATAAATCTACATCTTTTTATCTTTTCTTATTTACAAGCTTACTATCTAAAGTCTCTTACGAGATTTTCTATCGAAAGCATTGTAAAGAGGAGGCAACTATCATAACCTAATTTTGGGTTCCCCCCAAACTTGTCTTTTTCTCTTAAAAAAAATGAATGAAAAATGATAGAGGATCAACAAGAACAACTTGAAGAAGGATTTAAATGCATAAACAAGAGATGAAGGGACCAAACTAGAATCTTGGAGAAAATTGGAAACTCAATTGCACCCTCGAAGGACCTAAAAGTGAAGGATAAGGCAATTAAGTCTCCTTGTCCATTTTCTAGGCACTACTCCCATTACTGGAAAGCTAATTCCTTTGCTCATCACCAAGCACTAGTCTTATTTCCAAGAAGCTAATTCCTTCACTCGTTACCGAGCAGTAGTCTTATTACCAAGAAGCTAGTTCCATCGCTCATTATCAAGCACTAGTCCTATTATTGGGAAGCTAATTCCCTCACTCATTACCGATCATTAGTCTCATTATCAGAAAGCTAGTTCCTCTACTCATTACTAATTAATTTATTTAAAAAAAAATTAATAAACAAAATAATTAAGGTGTTAAACACCTACCCGTTGTCGAAACTTTCATCGTGTCTCCCTGCTGCTGCACAACTCATGAGATCTCTCTTGTAACAACAAGTATACACCATTATATCACCTTTCACTCTTACCACCACAACAATTTAGTTCTTACATTATAACAACTCCTAAGCAAAATAAACGTTAGCCAACCCCGGTCAATCCATCATGACTATTTTAAAACACAGTTTCTTATTTTAATTATAACTAAAGTTATAAAAATATGATTTTGGGTGTGGCTTGTTTCATATGAAAGATAAGATTTCAAGCTACATTTTTACTAAAGAAATGAAAGTGCAATCTGTCATTAAAGCGCCCAAAGCACCCATTATCATGATTTGTCGAAACTATTCAATACAATTTTCAGCTTGACCTCCCATCATATTTTGACTCATATCTAGAGTTGTAGAACTCCAAATTAATCAAGTTTGGTCCCGTTGCAAAGCTAACACCTCGATCTATGAATTCTATGCAGAAATCAATCCTAGATTTTATCATTTTCATGCCCTAATCTCCTTTGGACTTTAGGAGATGAGACTGTCCAATTTTCCTTTCTACAACTTTACAATAAGCTGAACTTTTTTATTCAATTTCTCACCTTTCAAAACATTAATCACTATGTCATTTACATTGCAATATCATTAAATATAAATTTCTAAAACTTATCACCTGACTCATATTTACTTAAAATAATTAAAACTATTTCAAGGAAAAACATGTTCATTGTAGGAATTCCTACTTATTTTGCCTTTCACGATGCTAGCATAGTCGTATTCACTTCTAATTTATCACAAACATTTATTATAATTCACACTAACAATAGTGTAATGAGATAAAAATATATATTTTCCATTAATTTCTCCCTTATACACAAAATCAACCTATCACAACAACTCTCATCTCTAAGTTCTTTAACCATTCCTAGGTTTTCGATTCACAATGACATAATTGATTCAATCATGTTATACAATATAACTAAACTTACCTAAAATCAATTTACACACAAAATTATAGGTTGATAAATCACAATTCACTTAAATAAACATATTTTTATTATACATCAATTAGTACCCTTTGGCCGGCCATGAATGCCTTTAGGATTACCATGTTTTCTTCATCAATTCCTACTAATTTAACACCCATTATAAGTTACTCTAACCCAATTTAGTCAATTTATAATTAATTTGCATTTCCCTCAAAAACTTTCCATAAACCCTAACTTGAAATTTATAATTTCTACTTCAAAAATATTGTTAGAATATGTTTAGAACCCCTTACTGGATGTCATTCTAATCTTCGGATCGTAGCCTGTTGAAATTTTTTGATCCTCCCTTTAATTTCTCCTTGCTGCCATGAATAGTGCAGCTTTACCCCTTGGTTTTCCTCACTTTTCTCTCTTGATTATATGTTTAAGATGTAGTGTGTAACAATTTCCTTCACCCCTCACATCCTTTATTTTCCATGGTTTTTTTCCAATGAATTTTCTTCAATTTTGTTGGTTTTTCTCTCTTCTTTTTTTCTTTCTTCCAACCAGCCTTCAGGAGTGAGAGGGAGAGAGTTTTTATAGTCAATTTTTTTAACCAATTACACATTAAACCCTCCCTTTCATTTAACTCTAAATTTTCCCCTAAAAGTTTGTAATTGATTTCTCCTCTTATCATTTCTTTTTAATTTTTCCCTTAACATTAAGTCTTACTTCCCTCAATTCAGTTTCAATTTTTTTTGTGAAGAATTTAGTTATGGGTATACAAATTATGTTTATGAAATAATTTGGGTTGAAATTAAAATAATTAATTAAGTGCAAAGACTTAATTAGACTTTTAATAAGTCAAATTAATTGTATTAACAACTTAATTGGTAGAAAAATAAATTTGAAGGCCTAATTCGGGCTTAATTGAGAAGATTAAAATTTTAAAGGATCAAATTTAATTTTTACTAACTCAATTAGATGAAATTAGGGGTGAAATTGCAAGAAAATCAAAGTTTTATATCAATTAAAGGCCAAATTGAAGAAATTTAAGATCAAGGATCATGATACAAAAGGTGCAGAAATATAGGGACCATAATTGAATAAAACAAGGGTCGAGTTGAAATAATTAGGAGTTTTAAGAGCCAATTAAGAGTGAAATTGAAAATATCCAAGACTATAGACTTTGTTGAAAAACGCATTAAAATTAGAGGACCCTTTTGACACTTCACAGGGGTAAAATTGAATTGATTTCTAAAAGCAAGATCAATCAAAGGTTTAATTGAATAAATTCAAAAGATTGAGAGCTAAAATTAAAAAGAAAAATTAAAACTTGAATTAACCTAGTGCTACCAAACAACACCGTTTCATTTAAATAAAATGCAATTTGACCAAAATGGTTTGTTTTGGTTCAAAACAAAGCTGTTTTGTTTGATCTTGGAACAAAAATCAAATAGGGCCATACAACTTGTCATCTGACCACTACTGATCTTCTTTCCAAAAAATTCCTGAAAAAAGCCTAGTTTTGCTACCACCTTTAGTGTCTGTTTCTCCCTTATCTCTCCCCGAAGAAGATAAGAAACATACCCCATCACACATTGTCTTTTGTACTCTTGCCTATAAAAAATAAAGGCTCTTTTGCAACTCTAAAGGCGTTGCTACAAGAGGTTAAAACCCACACCCCAACCAGCCATACATGTTAGAAAATAACAAAAACCAGCAAGTGTACTTCCATTGTCAACTCTCAAACGATGTAAAGGTTGATCTTTAACCTCAATGGATGGCTGGGATTCATTCTTCAATATCAAAGGGTGAGGATTGTCTACCACAAGTCCTCTAAATGATCCTCATTGCCCTTTAAAAACCCATGCCAAAGGCCATTGATGGGGAAAGACTTGGAAAACTTATACCCTTACACTGCCAAACCTGAAAATCCTTTGCCAAACCATTAAATAACCAAGAAAAAAAAAACCCCTTCTCCTTTCATTTTGCTTATTAAATAATTGCATTGGATGTTCATTATGCATTCCCTTTTCAACTACTTGTTAGTTTTGATGCAATAGGTGTATTTGATTTTTTTTTTAGATGCTTAGTTATGATATGATTGTATATATATGCGTAAGTTTTGTTTGAGGCTTAGTTTGATGTTTAGGATTGTTATTGAAGTGATAAATGACAATTTGAGACACATTTTAGCATGTTTAATAAAAACCTATGTTTTAATGTTCAAGATGTTTAATAAAAGCTTAAGGAAAAATGTGTTAAAAAGGTAGTGTTTTGTTTTTGTTATTAGATCATTGTTAGTGGTTGGCTAGGTTTGCTTGAGCTAAATGCATGTTATATATGGTTGAGAATGTGAAAAATAATCAATGGAATAGTGTTGAAATGTGTTTTTGGTTTGTTGTAGGTAATATAGACTTTATTTACTGTTTTGAATTTTCTTTTTTGTTTCTTGTTGTTTTGATGGTTCAAACAAGGTGTTGAGCATGCTTAAGCTATGGTTGTTCGGTTTAGGCTATTTTTTGGGTTCTTAATGCTTGTTTTTAGGTTAAACCTTTACTAGGCATTTCTAGGTTGGTATTTTTTGGATGAACATTGCCTTAGGTCCTTGATTTTTGTTTCTTTTTTTATCAATTCTTGGCTCTTACATATGCATTTTAGCTTGTTGATCATTAATCTAAGATTCTAAGGGTTTAAAAACACTAAGATCATGGCGTTTGATCTTTGGTTATTTCGATTTACTTTTTGCAAAAAAAATTAAATAATCATGATATTAAGTTGTTTATCGTGCTAATCCAACCTTAAAATCTTGTTTGAAAGTTGTTTTTATATGTCTTCGTGCCTTTAATTTGACATGATCTAGTCTAAATCAAGATTCACGTTGCTAGGTTCTTTAATGTGTTCTTCATGAATTTCTAGCAAAAACCTCTCGTTTGATCTTCATTTGCTTTATTTTTATTTATGGGTTCTGTTTGGTTTGGGTCTTGGGCCAGGAAGCGCAACCCACATGGTTGGGCCGAACCCATTCTAACTATAAAAGTGTGTTTGACATGCCCAATTCCCACTAAAGGAAAAAAGTGATTTTTTTTATTCATAAAGCTTGTTTACCAAACACAGCCTTATGACACGTTTTATGCCTCTAACGTTTTTATAAGGGCGTGTTTGCCAAACACGCCCTACTATTTTGTTTTAACACTAGTTTGTCTTTTATTTTATTGTTTTGCCAAACAAGCCTAAAATAATTTCCAAAAACTATGAAAAAATTCATGGATCTTTTTGAAATTCTTTATGGGTCCCTCGCATATTTTTCCAACAATTGTATTTAATATCGGGGTTGGAGACTTACATTATAAAATACTATCCTGGTATTAAAAATACTCGTTTTTCTTCAAAACTTTGAAAAAAAGTCCTCATTTAAAATGCAAAAATATGTTTTTATATGTGTTCATACAACCAGATTGTAAAAGTTTCTCGTGCATATTTTATAAAAAACAAAAAATGTATTTTTATCCTCTTT
>Ga0325400_1003031_pt1 | contig 14995 bp, 26 predicted proteins | sample PopdelMetagenome_2_FD_205662 | JGI IMG/M metagenome (GOLD analysis project Ga0325400, IMG submission 205662) | Populus deltoides microbial communities from Bellville, Georgia, United States - Xylem-PdKOR-R1 | ecosystem: Host-associated > Plants > Phyllosphere > Stem > Wood/Secondary xylem... | reverse complement strand
TCAATCCGACTGTTGGATCGTTATCAAACTTTTACTGGAGTTTCCGGATGCACTTTTCCATGGAGTGGATGAGGGATCGATACTCGGTGATGATGATGTCTGGTCGAGCCACGCTCCATGGACGGTTCAAAATTGCCATAACTTTCGATCCGACCGTTGGATCGCGATGAAACGTTTATTGGAGTTTCCACATGCCCTTTTCCATGGAGTGGATGAGGAATCGATACTCGGTGATGATGAGATCTGGTCGACCCAGGCTTTATGGACGATTCGAAAGGGCCATAACTTTCTATCCGACCGTTGCATCGCGATGAAAGTTTTACTGGAGTTTCCGGATGCCCTTTTTCATGGAGTGGATGAGGAATCGATACTCGGTGATGATGAGGTCTGGTCGAGCCAGGCTGGATGGATGGATCGAAAGGGCCATAACTTTCGATCCGACCGTTGGATCGCGATGAAACTTTTATTGGAGTTTCCGGGTGCCCTTTTCCATGGAGTGGATGAGGAATCGATACTCGGTGATGATAAGGTCTGGTCGAGCCAGGCTGGAAGGACTGTTCGAAAGTGCCATAACTTTCGATCCGACCGTTGGATCGCGATCAAACTTTTACTGGAGTTTCCGGATGCCCTTTTCCATAGAGTAGATGAGGGATCGATACTCGGTGATGATGAGGTCTGGTCGAGCCAGGCTCTATGGACGGTGCAAAATTGCCATAAGTTTCGATCCGACCGTTGGATCGCGATCAAACTTTTACTGGAGTTTCCGGATGCCCTTTTCCATGGAGTGGATGAGGGTCGATACTCGGTGATGATGAGGTCTGGTCGAGCCAGGCTGGATGGACGGCTCGAAAGGGCCATAACTTTCGATGCGACCGTTGGATCACGATGAAACTTTTACTGGAGTTTCCGGATGCTGTTTTCCATGGAGTGGATGAGGAACCGATACTCGGTGGTGATGAGGTCTGGTCGAGGCAGGCTGGATGGACGGTTCGAAAGGGCCATAACTTTCGATGCGACCGTTGGTTCGCGATGAAACTTTTACTGGAGTTTCCGGATGCCCTTTTTCATGGAGTGGATGAGGAATCGATACTCGGTGATGATGAGGTCTTGTCGAGCCAGGCTGGATGGACGGTTCAAAATTGCCATAACTTTCGATCCGACCGTTTTATCGCGATGAAACTTTTACTGGAGTTTCCGGATGCCCTTTTCCATGGATTGGATGAGGAATCGATACTCGGTGATGATGAGGTCTGGTCGAGCCAGGCTGGATGGACAGTTCGAAAGGGCCATAACTTTCGATGCGACCGTTGGATCGCGATGAAAATTTTACTGGAGTTTCTAGATGCCCTTTTTCAGTGAGTGGATGAGGGATCGATACTCGGTGATAATGAGGTCTGGTCGAGCCAGGCTCGATGGACGGTTCAAAATTGCCATAACTTTCAATCTGACCGTTGGATCGCGATCAAACTTTTACTGGAGTTTCCGGATGCCCTTTTTCATGTAGTGGATGAGGAATCGATACTCGGTGATGATGAGGTCTGGTCGAGCCAGGCTCGATGGACGGTTCAAAATTGCCATAACTTTCGATCCGACCGTTGGATCGTGATCAAACTTTTACTGGAGTTTCTGGATGCCCTTTTCCATGGAGTGGATCAGGAATCGATACTCGGTGATGATGAGCTCTGGTCGAGCCAGGCTGGATGGACGGTCGAAAGGGCCATAACATTCGATCCGACCGTTGGATCGCGATGAAACTTTTACTGGAGTTTCCGGATGTCCTTTTCCATGGAGTGGATGAGGGATCGATACTCGGTGATGATGAGGTCTGGTCGAGCCAGGCTCGATGGACGGTTTGAAAGGGCCATAACTTTCGATCCGACAGTGGATCGCGGTCAAACTTTTACTAGAGTTTGCGATGCCCTTTTCCATGTAGTGGATGAGGAACCGATTCTCGGTGATGATGACGTCTGGTCGCGCCTGGCTTGAGTGACGGTTTGAAACCGCCATAACTTTCGATCCGACTGTTGGATCGCGATCAAACTTTTACTGGATTTTCTGGATGCCCTCTTCCATGGAGTGGATGAGGGATCGATACTCGGTGGTGATGGGGTCTGGTCGAGCCAGGCTGGGTGGACGGTTTGAAAGGCCATAACTTTCGATCCGACCGTGGATCGCGGTCAAACTTTTACTGGAGTTTCCGGATGCCCTTTTCCATGTAGTGGATGAGGAACCGATTCTCGGTGATGATGACGTCTGGTCGCGCCTGGCTTGAGTGACAGTTCGAAACCGCCATAACTTTCAATCCGACTGTTGGATCGGGATCAAACTTTTACTGGAGTTTCCGGATGCACTTTTCCATGGAGTGGATGAGGGATCGATACTCAGTGATGATGAGGTCTGGTCGAGCCACGCTCGATGGACGGTTCAAATTGCCATAACTTTTGATCCGACCGTTGGATCGCGATCAAACTTTTACTGGAGTTTCCGGATGCCCTTTTCCATGGAGCGGATGAGGGTCGATACTCGGTGATGATGAGGTCTGGTTGAGCCAGGCTGGATGGACGGTTCGAAAGGGCCATAACTTTCGATGCGACCGTTGGATCGCGATGAAACTTTTACTGGAGTTTCCACATGCCCTTTTCCATGGAGTGGATGAGGAATCGATACTCGGTGATGATGAGGTCTTGTCGACCCAGGCTTGATGGACGGTTCGAAAGGGCCGTAACTTTCGATCCGACCATTGGATCGCGATCAAACTTTTACTGGAGTTTCCGGATGCCCTTTTCCATGTAGTGGATTAGGGATCGATACTCGTTGATGATGAGGTATGGTCAAGCCAGGCTTGAAGGACGGTTCAAAAGGGCCATAACGTTCGTTCCGACCGTTGGATTGCGATCAAACTTTTACTGGATTTTCCGGATGCCCTTTTCCATGGAGTGGATGAGGGATCGATACTCGGTGATGATGAGGTCTGGTCGAGCCAGGCTGGGTGGACGGTTTGAAAGGCCATAACTTTCGATCCGACCGTGGATCGCGGTAAAACTTTTACTGGAGTTTCCAGATGCCCTATTCCATGGAGTGGATGAGGGATCGATACTCGCTGATGATGAGATCTGGTCGAGCCAGGCTTGATGGACGGTTTGAAAGGCCATAACTTTCGATCCGACCGTTAGATCGTGATCAAACTTTTACTGGAGTTTCCGGATGCCATTTTTCATGGAGTGGATCAGCAATCGATACTCGGTGATGATGAGGTCTGGTCCCGCCTGGCTTGAGTGACGGTTCGAAAGGGCCATAAGTTTCGATCCGACCGTTGGATCGCGATCAAACTTTTACTGCAGTTTCCAGATGCCCTTTCTCATGGAGTGGATCAGGAATCGATACTCGGTGATGATCAGGTCTGGTCCCGCCTGGCTTGAGTGACGGTTCGAAAGGGCCATAACATTCGATCCGACCGTTAGATCACGATCAAACTTTTACTGGAGTTTCCGGATGCCCTTTTTCATGGAGTGGATAAGGAATCGATACTCGGTGATAATGAGGTTTGGTCACGCCTTGCTTGAGTGACGGTTTGAAAGGGCCATAAGTTTTGATCCGACCGTTGGATCGCGATCAAACTTTTACTGGAGTTTCCGGATGCCCTTTCCATGGAGTTGATGAGGCATTGATACTCGGTGACGATGAGGTCTGGTCGAGCCAGGCTGGATGAACGGTTCAAATTGCCATAATTTTCGATTCGACAGTTGCATCGCGATGAAACTTTCACTGGAGTTTCCGGATGCCCTTTTCCATGGACTGGATGAGGAATCGATACTCGGTGATGATGAGGTCTGGTCGAGCCAGGCTCGATGGACGGTTCGAAAGGGCCATAACTTTCGATCCGACCGTTGGATCGTGATCAAACTTTTACGTGAGTTTCCGGATGCCCTTTTCCATGGCGTGGATCAGGAATCGATACTCGGTCATGATGAGGTCTGGTCGAGCCATGCTGGATGGACGGTTTGAAAGGGCCATAACTTTCGATCCGACCGTTATATCGCGATGAAACTTTTAATGGAGTTTCCAGATGCCCTATTCCATGGAGTGGATGAGGGATCGATACTCGCTGATGATGAGGTCTGGTCGAGCCAGGCTTGATGGACGGGTCGAAAGGCCATAACTTTCGATCCGACCGTTGGATCGTGATCAAACTTTTACGTGAGTTTCCGGATGCCCTTTTCCATGGCGTGGATCAGGAATCGATACTCGGTCATGATGAGGTCTGGTCCCGCCTGGGTTGAGTGACAGTTCGAAAGGGCCATAACTTTCGATCCGACCGTTGGATCGCCATCAAACTTTTACTGGAGTTTCTGGATGCCCTTTTTCATGGAGTGGATGAGGAATCGATACTCGGTGATGATGAGGTCTGGTCCTGCCTGGCTTGAGTGACGGTTCGAAAGGGCCATAAGTTTCGATCCGACCGTTGGATCGCGATGAAACTTTTACTAGAGTTTCCGGATGCCCTTTTCCACGGACTGGATGAAGAATCGATAGTCGGTGATGTTGAGGTCTGGTCGAGCCAGGCTGGATGGATGGTCGAAAGGCCATAACTTTCGATCCGACCGCTGGATCGCGATTAAACTTTTACTGGGGTTTCCGGATGCCCTTTTCCATGGAGTGGATGAGGAATCGATACTCGGTGATGATGAGGTCTTGTCGAGCCAGGCTGGATGGACGGTTCCAAATTGCAATAACTTTCGATCGACTGTTGAATCGCGATGAAAATTTTACTGGAGTTTCTGGATGCCCTTTTCCATGGAGTGGATGAGGGATCGATACTCGGTGATGATGATGTCTGGTCGAGCCAGGCTTGATGGACGTTTCGAAAGGCCATAACTTTCGATCCGACCGTTGCATCGCGATCAAACTTTTACTGGAGTTTCCGGATGCCTTTTTTCATGGAGTGGATGAGGAATCGAGACTCGGTGATGATGAGGTCTAGTCGAGCCAGGCTTCATGGACGGGTCGAAAGGGCCATAATATTCAATCTGACCATTGGATCGAGATCAAACTTTTACTGGAGTTTTCGGATGCCCTTTTCCATGGAGTGGATAAGAATCGATAGTCGCTGATGATGAGGTCTGTTCGAGCCAGGCTTGATGGACGGGTCGAAAGGCCATAACTTTCGATCCGACCGTTGGATCGCGATGAAACTTTTACCGGAGTTTCCGGGTGCACTTTTCCATGGAATGGATGAGGAATCGATACTCGGTGATGATGAGGTCTGGTCGAGCCAGGCTGGATGGACGGTTCGAAAGGGCCATAACTTTCGATCCGACCGTTGGATCATGATGAAACTTTTACTGGAGTTTCCACATGCCATTTTACACGGAGTGGATGAGGGATCGATACTCGGTGATGTTGAGGTCTGGTCGAGCCAGGCTGGATGGACGGTTCGAAAGGCCATAACTTTCGATCCGACCGTTGGATCACGATCAAACATTTACAGGAGTTTCCGGATGCCCTTTTCCATAGAGTGGATGAGGGATCGATACTCGGTGATGATGAGGTCTGGTCGAGCCAGGTTGGATGGACAGTTCGAAGGGGCCATAACTTTCGATCCGGCCGTTGGATCGCGATCAAACTTTTACTGGAGTCTCCGGATGACCTTTTCCATGGAGTGAATGAGGAATCGATACTCGGTGATGATGAGGTCTCCTCGCGCCTGGCTTGACTAACGGTTTGAAAGGACCATAACTTTCGATCCGATCGTTGGATCGCGATCAAAGTTTTACTGGAGTTTCCGGATGCCCTTTTCCATACGGTGGATGAGGAATCGATACTCGGTGATGATGAGGTCTGGTCGCGTCTGGCTTGAGTGACGGTTCAAAAGGGCCATAACTTTCGATCCGACCGTGGGATCGCGATCAAACTTTTACTGGAGTTTCCGGATGCCCTTTTCCATGCAGTGGATGAGGAATCAATTCTCGGTGATGATGAGGTCTAGTCGAGCGACGCTGGATGGACGGTTCGAAGGTGCCGTAACTTTCGATCCGGCCGTTGGATCGCGATCAAACTTTTACTGGAGTTTCTGGATGCCCTTTTCCATGCAGTGGATGAGGAACCGATTCTCGGTGATGATGACGTCTGGTCGCGCCTGGCTTGAGTGACGGTTCGAAACCGCCATAACTTTCAATCCGACCGTTGGAACGGGATCAAACTTTTACTATAGTTTCCGGATGCCCTTTTTCATGGAGTGGATGAGGCATCGATACTCGGTGATGATGAGGTCTGGTCGCGCCTGGCTTGACAGATGGTTCGAAAGGGCCATAACTTTCGATACGACCGTTGGATCGCGATCACACTTTTACTGGAGTTTCGGGATGCCCTTTTCCATGGAGTGGATGAGGGATCGATACTCGGTGATGATAAGGTGTGGTCGAGCCAGGCTTGATGGACGGTTCGAAAGGCCTTAACTTTCAATCCGACCGTTGGATCGGGATCAAACTTTTACTGGAGTTTCCGGATGCCCTTTTCCATGTAGTGGATCAGGAATCGATACTCGGTGATGATGAGCTCTGATCGCGCCTGGCTTGAGAGACGGTTCGAAAGGGCCATAACTTTCGATCCGACTGTTGGATCGCGATCAAACTTTTACTGGAGTTTCCGGATGCCCTTTTCCATGCAGTGGATGAGGAATCGGTTCTCGGTGATGATGAGGTCTGGTAAAGCCAGGCTGGATGGACGGTTCGAAAGGGCATTAACTTTCGATCCAATCGTTGGATCGGGATCAAACTTTTACCAGTGTTTCCGGAAGCCCTTTTCCATTTAGTGGATGAGGAATTGATACTCAGTGATGATGAGGTCTGGTCGCGCCTGGCTTGAGTGACGGTTCGAAAAGGCCATAACTTTCGATCCGACCGTTGGATCGCGATCAAACGTTTACTGGACTTTCCGAATGCGCTTTTCTATGTAGTGGATGAGGAACCGATTCTCGGTGATGATGAGGTCTGGTCGCGCCTGGCTTGAGTGACGGTTCGAAACAGCCATAACTTCAGATCCGACCGTTGGATCGCGATCAAACTTTTACTGGAGTTTCCGGATGCCCTTTTCCATGGAGTGGCTGAGGAATCGATACTCGATGATGATGAGGACAGGTCGAGCCAGGCTTGATGGACGGTTCAAAAGGGCCATAACTTTCGATCCGACCATTGGATCGCGATCAAACTTTTACTGGAGTTTCCGTATGAATTTTTACGAGGAGTAGATGAGGGATCGGTACTCGGTGATGATGAGGTCTAGTCGAGCCAGGATGGTGGACAGTTCGAAAGGCCATAACTTTCGATCCGACCGTTGGATCGCCTTTAAACTTTTACTGGAGTTTCCGGATGCCTTTTTCCATACAGTGGATGAGGAATCGATACTCAGTGATGATGAGGTCTGGTCGTGCCTGGCTTGAATGACGGTTCGAAAGGGCCATAACTTTCGATACGACCGTTGGATCGCGATCAAACTTTTACTGGAGTTTCCGGATGCCTTTTTCCATGCAGTGGATGAGGAATCGATTCTCGGTAATGATGAGGTCTGGTCGCGCCTGTCTTGAATGACGGTTCGAAAGGGCGATGACTTTTGATCCGACCGTTGGATCGCGATCAAACTTTTAACGGAGTTTCCGGATGCCTTTTTGCATTCAGTGGATGAGGAATCGATACTCAGTGATGATGCGCTCCGGTCACGCTTGGCTTGACTGACGGTTCGAAAGGGCCAGAACTTTTGATCCGACCGTTGGATCGCGATCAAACTTTTAGCGGAGTTTCCGGATGCCTTTTTGCATGTAGTGAATGAGGAATCGATACTCGGTGATGATGAGCTCTGGTCGCGCCAGGCTTGAGTGACAGGTCGACAGGGCCATAACTTTCGATCCGACCGTTGGATCGCGATCAAACTTTTACTGGAGTTTCTGAATGCCGTTTTCCATGCAGTGGATGAGGAATCAATTCTCGGTGATGATGTGGTCTCGTCGCGCGAGGCTGGATGGACGGTTCGGAGGGGCCATAACTTTCGATCCGGCCGTTGGATCGCGATCAAACTTTTACTGGAGTTTCCGGATGACCTTTTCCATGCAGTGGATGAGGAATCGATACTCGATGATGATGAGGTCTGGTCGAGCCAGGCTGGATGGACGGTACGGAGGGGCCATAACTTTCGATCCCGCAGTTGGATCGCGATCAAAGTTTTACTGGAATTTCTGGATGCCCTTTTCCATGGAGTGGATGAGGGATCGATACTCGGTGATGATGAGGTCTGGTGGAGCCAGGCTTGATGGACGGTTCGAAAGGCCATAACTTTCGATCCGCCGTTGGATCGTGATCAAACTTTCACTGGAGATTCCGGATGCCCTTTTCCATGGGGTGGATGAGGAATCGATACTCGGTGATGATGAGGTCTGGTCGCGCCTGGCTTGAGTGACGGTTCAAAAGGGCCATAACTTTCGATCGGACCCTTTGATCGCGAGCAAACTTTTACTGGAGCTTCCGGATGCCCTTTTCCATGTAGTGGATGAGGAATCGATTCTCGGTGATGATGAGGTCTTGTCGAGCCAGGCTGGATGGACGGTTCGAAGGGGCCATAACTGTCGATCCGGCCGTTGGATCACGATCAAACTTTTACTGGAGTTTCCGGATGCCCTCTTCCATGGAGTGGATGAGGAATAGATATTCGGTGATGATGAGGTTTGGTGGAGCCAGGCTGGATGGACGGTTCGAAGGGGCAATAACTTTCGATCCGGCCATTTGATCGCGATCAAACTTTTTACTGGAGTTTCCGAATGCCCTCTTCCATGGAGTGGATGAGGAATCGATAGTCGGTGATGATGTGGTCTGGTGGAGCCAGGCTGGATGGACGGTTCGAAAGGGCCATAACTTTCGATCCGACTGTTGGATCGCGAGCAAACTTTAATTTTAGCTTCCGGATGCTCTTTTCCATGCAGTGGATGAGGAATCGATTCTCGGTGATGATGAGGTCTGGTCGAGCCAGGCTGGATGGACGGTACGAAGGGGCCATAACTTTCGATCCGACCGTTGGATCGCGAGCAAACTTTTACGGGAGCTTCCGGATGCTCTTTTCCATGCAGTGGATGAGGAATCGATTCTCGGTGATGATGAGGTCTGGTCGCGCCTGTCTTGAATGACGGTTCGAAAGGGCTATAACTTTCGATCCGACCGTTGGATCGCGATCAAACTTTTAGCGGATTTTCCGGATGCCTTTTTACGAGGAGTGGATGAGGGATCGATACTCGGCGATGATGAGGTCTGGTAGAGCCAGGCTTGATGGACGGGTCGAAAGGCCATAACTTTCGATCCGACCGTTGGATCGCGATCAAACTTTTTCTGGAGTTTCCGGATGCCCTTTTGCATTGAGTGGATGTGGAATCGATACTTGCTGATGATGAGGTCTGGTCGCGCCTGGCTTGAGTGACGGTTCGAAACAGCCATAAGTTTCGATCCGACCGTTGGATCGCGATCCAACTTTTACTGCAATTTGCAGATGCCCTTTTCCATGGAGTGGATGAGGAATCGATACGCAATGGTGATGATGTCTGGTCGAGCCAGGCTGGATGGTCGGTTAGAAAGGTCCATAACTTTCGATCTGACCGTTGGATAATGATCAAACTTTTACTGGAGTTTCCGGATGCCTTTTCCATGAAGAGGATGAGGAATCGATATTCGATGATAATGAGGTCTGGTCGAGCCAGGCTGGATGGATGGTTCGAAAGGGCCACAACTTTCGATCCGACCGTTAGATCGCGATCAAACTTTTACTGGAGTTTCTAGATGCCCTTTTCCATGGAGAGGATGAGGAATCGATATTCGGTGATGATGAGGTCTGGTCGAGACAGGCTCGATGGACGGATCGAAATGGCATAACTTTTGATCCTACCGTTGGATCGCAATCAATCTTTTACTGGAGTTTCCAGATGCCTTTTTGTGAGGAGTGGATAAGGGATCGATACTCGGTGATGATGAGGTCTGGTCGAGCCAGGCTTGATGGACGGTTCGAAAGGCCATAACTTTCGATACGCCGTTGGATCGTGATCAAACTTTCACTAGAGTTTCCGGATGCCCTCTTCCATGAAGTGGATGAGGAATCGATATTCGGTGATGATGAGGTCTGGTGGAGCCAGGCTGGATGGACGGTTCGAAAGGGCCATAACTTTCAATCCGACCGTTGGATCGCGACCAAACTTTTACTGGAGTTTCTGGATGCCTTTTTGCAAGGAGTGGATGAGGGATCGATACTCGGTGATGATGAGGTCTGGTAGAGCCAAGCTTGATGGACGGTTCGAAAGGCCATAACTTTCGATCCGACCGTAGGATCGTGATCAAACTTTTACTAGAGTTTTCGGATGCCCTTTTCCATGCAGTGGATGAGGAATCGATACTCGGTGATGATGAAGTCTGGTCACGCCTGGCTTGAGTGACGGTTCGAAAGGGCCATAACTTTCGATCCGACCGTTGGATCGCGATCAAACTTTTACTGGAGTTTTGGGATGCCCTTTTCCATGGAGTGGATGAGGAATCGATACTCGGTGATCAAACTTTTACTGGAGTTTCCGGATGCCTTTTTGCGAGGAGTGGATGAGGGATCGATACTCGGTGATGATGAGGTCTGGTAGAGCCACGCTTGATGTACGGTTCAAAAGGCCATAACTTTCGAACCGACCGTTGGATCGTGATCAAACAATTACTGGAGTTTCCGGATGCCCTTTTCCATGGAGTGGATGAGGAATCGATATTCGGTGCTGATGAGGTCTGGTCGAGCGAGGCTGGATGGACGGTTCGAAAGTGCCATAACTTTCGATCCGACCGTTGGATAGCGATCAAACTTTTACTGGAGTTTCCGGATGCCTTTTTGCGAGGAGTGGATGAGGGATCGATACTCGGTGATGATGAGGTCTGGTAGAGCCAGGCTTGATGGACGGTTCGAAAGGCCATAACTTTCGAACCGACAGTTGGATCGGGATCAAACTTTTACTGGAGTTTCCGGATGCCCTTTTCCATGGAGAGGATGAGAAATCGATATTCGGTGATGATGAGGTCTGGTCAAGCTAGGCTGGATGGACCCTTCGAAAGTGCCATAACTTTTAATCCGACCGTTGGATCGCGAGCAAACTTTTGCTGGAGCTTCTGGATGCTCTTTTCCATGCAGTGGATGACGAATCGATTCTCAGTGATAATGAGGTCTGGTCGAGCCAGGCTTGATGGACGGGTCGAAAGGCCATAACTTTCGATCCGACCGTTGGATCGTGATGAAACTTTTACTGCAGTTTCAAGATGCCCTTTTCAATGGGTGGATGAGGAATCGATACTCGGTGATGATGAGGTCTGGTCGAGCCAGGCTGGATGGACGGTTCGAAGGGGCCATAACTTTTGATCCGGCCGTAGGATCGCGATCAAACTTTTACTGGAGTTTCCGGATGCCTTTTTGCGAGGAGTGGATGAGGGATCGATACTCGGTGATGATGAGGTCTGGTAGAGTCAGGCTTGATGGACGGGTCGAAAGGCCATAACTTTCGATTCGACCGTTGGATCGCGATCAAACTTTTACTGGAGTTTCCGGATGCCTTTTTGCGAGGAGTGGATGAGGGATCGATACTCGGTAATGATGAGGTCTGGTCGAGCCAGGCTTCATGGACGGTTCGAAAGGCCATAACTTTCGATCCGACCGTTGGATCGCGATCCAACTTTTACTGGAGTTTTCGGATGCCCTTTTCCATGCAGTGGATGAGGAATCGATACGCGGTGATGATGAGGTCTGGTCGAGCCAGGCTAGATGGACGGTTTGAAGGGGCTATAACTTTCGATCCGGTCGTTGGATCGCGATCAAACTTTTTACTGGAGTTTCCGGATGCCCTTTTCCATGGAGTGGATGAGGAATCGATATTCGGTGATGATGAGGTCTGGTCGAGCCAAGCTGGATGGACGGTTTGAAAGGGCCATAACTTTCGATCCGACCGTTGGATCGCGATCAAACTTTTACTGGTGTTTCCGGATGCCTTTTTGCAAGGAGTGGATGAGGGATCGATACTCGGTGATGATGAGGTCTGGTCGAGCCAGGCTTGATGGACGGTTCGAAAGGCCATAACTTTCGATCCGACCGTTGGATTGTGATCCAACTTTTACTGGAGTTTTCGGATGCCCTTTTCCATGCAGTGGATGAGGAATCGATACTCGGTGATGATGAGGTCTCGTCACGCCTGGCTTGAGTGACGGTTCGAAAGTGCCATAACTTTCAATCCGACTGTTAGATCGTGATCAAAATTTTACTGCAGTTTCCAGATGCCCTTTTCCATGGAGTGGATAAGGAATCGATACTCGGTGATGATGAGGTCTGGTCGATCCAAGCTGGATGGACGGTTCGAAGGGGCCATAACTTTCGATCCGGCCATTGGATCGCGATCAAACTTTTTACTGGAGTTTCCGGATGCCCTTTTCAATGGAGTGGATGAGGGATCGATATTCGGTGATGATGAGGTCTGGTCGAGGCAGGCTGGATGGGCGGTTTGAAAGGGCCATAACTTTCGATCCGACCGTTGGATCGCGATCAAACTTTTACTAGAGTTTCCGGATGCCTTTTTGCGAGGAGTGGATGAGGGATCGATACTCGGTGATGATGAGGTATGGTCGCGCCTGTCTTGAATGACGGTTCGATAGGGCTATAACTTTAGATCCGACCGTTGGATCGCGATCAAACTTTTACTGGAGTTTCCGGATGCCTTTTTGCGAGGAGTGGATGAGGGATCGATACTCGGTGATGATGAGGTCTGGTAGAGCCAGGCTTGATGGACGGTTCGAAAGGCCATAACTTTCGATCCGACCGTAGTATCGTGATCAAACTTTTACTGGAGTTTCCGGATGCCCTTTTCCATGGAGTGGATGAGGAATCGATATTCGGTGATGATGAGGTCTGGTCAAGCGAGGCTGGATGGACGGTTCGAAAGGGCCATAACTTTTGATCCGACCGTTGGATCGCGATCAAACTTTTACTGGAGTTTCCGGATGCCTTACTGCGAAGAGTGGATGAGGGATTGATACTTAGTGATGATGAGGTCTGGTCAAGCCAAGCTTGATGGACGGGTCGAAAGGCCAGAACTTTCGATCCGACCGTTGAATCATGATCAAACTTTTACTGGAGTTTCTGGATGCCCTTTTCCATGGGTGGATGAGGAATCGATACTCGGTGATGATGAGGTCCAGTCGAGCCAGGCTGGATGGACGGTTCGAAGGGGCCATAACTTTCTATCCGGCCGTTGGATCGCGATCAAACTTTTACTGGAGTTTTCGGATGCCCTTTTCCATGGAGTGGATGAGGAATCGATAGTCGGTGATGATGAGGTCTGGTCGAGTCAGGCTGGATGGACGGTTTGAAAGGGCCATAACTTTCGATCCGGCCGTTGGATCGCGATTAAACTTTTACTGGAGTTTCCGGATGCCCTTTTCCATGGAGTGGATGAGGAATCGATATTCGGTGATGATGAGGTCTGGTCGAGTCAAGCTGGATGGACGGTTCGAAAGGGCCATAACTTTCGATCCGACTGTTAGATCGCGAGCAAACTTTTACTAGAGCTTTCGGATGCTCTTTTCCATGCAGTGGATGAGGAATCGATTCTCGGTGATGATGAGGTCTGGTCGCGCATGTCTTGAATGACGGTTCGAAAAGGCTATAACTTTTGATCCGACCGTTGGATCGCGATCAAACTTTTAGCGGATTTTCCGGATGCCTTTTTGCGAGAAGTGGATGAGGGATCGATACTCGGTGATGATGAGGTCTGGTAGAGCCAGGCTTGATGGACGGGTCGAAAGGCCATAACTTTCGATCCGACCGTTGGATCGCGATCACACTTTTACTGAAGTTTCTGGATGCCCTTTTGCATGTAGTGGATGTGGAATCGATACTTGCTGATGATGAGGTCTGGTCGCGCCTGGCTTGAGTGACGGTTCGAAACAGCCATAAGTTTCGATCCGACCGTTGGATCGCGATCAAACTTTTACTGCAGTTTCCAGATGCCCTTTTCCATGGAGTGGATGAGGAATCGATACTCGGTGATGATGAAAAAAAAACATTGTTCATCTTCTCCACCAACAAACAGCCGCCGCAATCTTGATTGTTCAGTGTTCATCATCAACTACAGCAATCAACAGCGACGCCCCTGCCATGAGCGGCGCCTCAGCCAACCACAACAGCAGAAGATCTTTGTTGGTGGCGGCGCATTAATCAGTTTCACCCTCTCCCCGCCATTAGCAAATCGGACATCCAACCACCACTCCACGCCACAAGAAACCTACAAAGCCACACCGAGTTGTTGTCTCCACAGTAGATCTGTCTTCAGCAACCCAAATCAGCGTTACAAGCACCAGCCACAGCCACCCATAAACCCATCACATCTAGCACTGACTGGTGGTTCACCCCAGCAAAGGCAGCGCCTTAGCCAGTGTCATCCTCTTCAGCGCCAGCAACAGATCTTCAACTGTCACCGTCTACAATGTCATTGCCCTCAACCATTAGCAACAGACTGTAGTTGTCCTTGCCTTCAGCAGTCACGCTGCGTTGCCAACAACAATAGCAAGGAGACTCGGCAACCCCGAAGACTCAGCAACAACTGAAGACATTGGAGGAAAAATTAATTAACCCATACCACATCACTAGCCATGTCAGCCTATTGATGTCACACCAGTCATGTAATCTCAGCATACCATGCAAGTCAACGCCACATCATCTAGAGAGCCACATCATCTCCACATCTAACAAGTTGCAGCATCTACCATCTCAACAATTATGTCATCAGTTTCTGCCACCTCAATTCACACATCACCAATTACTGCTACCACGCTCGTCACATCAGCAGACAAGTCATCCAGTCTGCCACATCAGCAACAACAAGCTTCCTCCCAGCAATATCTAGTTAGTCTGTCATTTTCTCTTTTAATTTGTTGAATTTTACTTTTTCTAGTTTTAC
>Ga0325400_1003030_pt1 | contig 14998 bp, 5 predicted proteins | sample PopdelMetagenome_2_FD_205662 | JGI IMG/M metagenome (GOLD analysis project Ga0325400, IMG submission 205662) | Populus deltoides microbial communities from Bellville, Georgia, United States - Xylem-PdKOR-R1 | ecosystem: Host-associated > Plants > Phyllosphere > Stem > Wood/Secondary xylem... | reverse complement strand
AGAGAGCAAGGGTTGATTTTCAACACATTCACTGATTCCCCCCCTCCCTTTTACTTTGTCTCTCTTTCTCTTTGTGCTTCCACCAGGGATATGGTGGCTCGATCCGGGGACGGGGTAACAGGGAGGGACTGCTTTTTGCTAGGGAAGTTTGAGGATTTTGCTTTGATTAATTCACAGTAATCTTGCCCCCCCTTTTGCCTCTCTCTGTGCACTTGATTTGGTTTGTTTGGTTAGAAATGTGAGCTGCTGAATGTGAGTGATGAAGAAGAAAATTGTCATGGAAAAAATGTGTTTTTTGTGGCTTGCTTGATGAATTTGGTTTGTTTTTACTAACCGAATGTGACGAGGTAAGATGAAGAAGAAAACTGTGTTATGGAAAAAATATGACATGTAGCAGATTTATCAAGAATATCAAAGGATTTATGCTATAATTTTTACAGATCTAAACGAAGAAGATAAAAATATAAAGGAAATAATAGAGGAAAAAAAATACCTGAAATCAATTGTTCCAGAGAAATGCTTCAATTGTTCCTGCTTCCAATTGTTTTTGAAAAGAGAGAGAGACCGTGATTTGAGAAAATAAGTGTAATGAAAGAAAAGAAAGTGTTTTCCTTTCCTTATCATAAGAAAAACACTTTCCTTTGATAAAGTTACTTTTTTATTTTAACCGGAATTAATTTTTCTTTAACTAGTTTTTCATATTATTAACAAACATGAAAAAATAAGAAAAATAAATTCCAAAAATTTATTTTCCTGGAAACAAACAAGGCATAAGCTCCTTTTTTTTTTTTTACTACTAATTCATAAATCTTGTACGTTAGCTTTCCTCCTCCTCCTACTAATACTATAATAAGTTAAAAAACTCAAGGGCAATTGCTTGGCAAATTTACTCATGTCATATTTCCTATCCAAATATTTTTTTTTGGACAATGTGTCTTTGCCTATACCTAAATTTATATAAATAAAATTTTACATAAGAGTACTCTACGATGGTAGATCTAAAACAATAGAGAAATACAAGTTTCTTAATTAAAAAAACAAACTACTATAATTTGAGATAAATGGATCACTATTATTCGTTTTTTAACGATTGTTATAGTGTTTTTAATTTATTAGATTTTTACGGGTGTTGTGAAAGTTATTTTTTTAATTTGTGATATTAGTACATCAAAACAATTAAAAATTATTAATTTAAATCTTATTTTTAAAATAAAAAATTCAAAAAATACGGTTAGACCACAACAATAAATAATAGTTTTTCAAAAGTGTAATTGGACATGGTTATTCAAAATAATAGTTATTTTATTGTTTGTTTAGTATGGTTATAATTATACTAATATAACTATACTAGTAATTGATTAATCCATCCCTAATTATAATTGTACTTAATAACCACCCCAAAAAAGAAATTAAAAAAAAAACTTTGAATGAATTTAAGGTCGTACGTTTATTTTCTCTAATTTCAAGGGGAGAGAACGAGCCTCTCTTAATTTCTTAAAAAAAAAAAAGAGAATTGTGATAGAGTAGTTAACTTGTAAAAGTGGGATATATAATTATACATAGTTATTTTAGTATTTTTTTACTTTTAAGATAACAAAACCACTCATTTCGTTCAATGAAAAATGTAAAAGGATAATAAATAAAATATGGAGATGTTAAGTGTTATTACAATCAAATCACAGGAAAACCAAGATAATTTTGTTTGCTAGATGGTTTTTTTTTTTTTTTAATGACTTGACCTGGTATTGTATGCTGACCGTAATGTTTTACCATCCCTTCTCAGGTATGAACAGACTTGTATTTTGTTTTGGAACGCCCTGGGTTTTGTGTGGGTCGCCGTCGCAGGTGCAAGCCAAGTGCTGGTGAATACAAAGGAGGATGCAATGAAATGGTTCCAGATCAAACATGAAGGAATCATCCTTAACATGTCCCAGAATAGTGGATCTTAGTTCTTTTCCCCACTACGTAAGTTTAAAAACTTAACATGTCCCGGGAGTTTATGTACCTGAACTTATAATTTTCATCTAGAGATAATTGAACTGGTAGAATCTTAAGTTCAATGATTTTTTGTGTTCTAGTTTCAACTGTTTGTGCTATTAATATATTGGAGTTGGACTATGCAGATATCATGCGTCCAGTATTCCCATTCCAAGGCTTTGTGGCGTGTCTGACCATAGTTTATGCGAATAATTTTGTTGTCAACCTGGCTGGACTGCACATTCTGTCGCCAGTCTCTTCAAAAGAATTGATTTGTGCTAGCAGCCAGCTGGGTGTTGCTTGCTTGAATTATAATGTACTACTGTTCGTCTGTGTGCGTATCCTATAGTAGGGAAATCTGGGACGTTGGGCTTTACTGATCCAAAAGGGACAGTGGTATTCTTGGAGGCAATCTGTTGACTATTGACAATGGATGCAAGCAAAAATTTTATCCAAATTTATCAGTGTTTTCCATGCTGCATATGCTTCATATGTAAACCACTGAACTCAATTGAAGTATAGAACCAGACAACCTTAATGGAGGAAAAGTAAAACAATGTCAAGAAATCTGGGCCAAAAATAACACAGGAACTGCATTTAGAAAACACTATGTTCTTGGAATTTAAGTTTCTTGCTGCCACGTACGTTGGTTTCCAGCAGCTAGATTGCCTGTCTTCTGGCTCAAGCACTTCTCATTTTTCAGGACCTCAGAAATTCCAGAAGCTCACCCTTCTTCAACTTCGAGTAACCTTTTATTCCCCTGGACTTTGCTAGTTCCTTCAGCTCGGTCAGTTTCATTTCCTCTACTCTTGGCAACTCTGATATACTGCCGCTGGCTTTGGCCTCTGATGCTTCACTATTCAGCTCAGCATTCTTTTCTCCTGGCGTTGATGGAGATGGTATCGAAAACTTCTTTGTGAAATTAGAATGTGGTCTGGTTAACTTAAAATCCGCCAAGGCATTTCGTGCTTGCATCTTCTGGACCTTGGGCACACTTCGTTTGTGTGTTGGGACATTCTTTCCTTCCGTAACTGTATTTGTGTCTACGATAAATCATGAAACTAAAAATCAGACATGTTTAGTGAGTCAACAAACCACATGCATTGTGGTAGGAGTGATCGAGCGAATTTGGTAATGATACTAATCATCCAGGGGATAAGTGGTTAAGGAGACAATAACAAAATTTTCTTCACCACCACAAGGGAATGAACCCAACGAAAGGAAATTTGTGTTATGTTTACAAGGGTTTCCAATATAAACAAAAAACAAATGTGTGTTAAGAGAACTGGTTTTCTTTTTAATATGATAGATAGTATTCTTGTGCAGGAAAAAACCTTATAACTTCAAGATCATTCCTCCTAGAAGCGGCATGTAAAATGATTTTATCTCCTAACAAACATTGTTCTGGAACTGAAAGAAGCATATCCATCTAGATTACCTTTTGCTTGCTTCCTTGAACGGAGAAGAACTTCCAGAATTGAATCAGTAGGGGACTTCTCAGACCTGCCAGCATTCTTCTTCCCAGTGGCAGTAGACTCTCCCTTCGAGATTGAATACTGTATCCGTCTGAAAAGGGCCATTATCTCCTCCTGGTTAGATGACAAGGGAAGTTTTCTATCAGAAGATTGAAGCACACCATTCTGTGAAGCAAAAGCCAAGGACCCATCTGCAATCTCAGCCAAATTTAACAAGCTGCATCAAAAAATGAGCTCTTAGCTTGAAGCTCACAAATTGATTTGGCCCAGTACCAACGCATGCATCGAAAGCCAAAGTTCTTGACAAGTCAATGAAATGACAAGGGAATAAAGTCTAGCAAAGAAGTTAAGCATTGTCTGACAATGAAATGTTTCTGGGTTGCAATGAATATCAAAGATGATGCGGTTTGTGCTGTTGACAGTCTCAACACGGAGGGGACTTGTGGATTACCAATCAAACAAAATAAGAACCACTGAAAGCAGCATACGAGTACCAAATTGTCAAGGGTTGGAAGCTGCAAAATCCCTGACTTGATGGCATCTAGTGATGACTACTATTATTACCATAGCAGGTATATTAATTAAATATTAAGCTAAAGTTTTCACTCTACCTAGTCTAATGCCGGACACCTTCATTCAAATTCCATGAATAGTTTGATGGGCATCAAATTCACGAGGGAAACTCAAATGGTTAAACACAAAACAAGCTAACCAACACAAAATGATTTATTCTCCCGGACATTAGAGATGGAAACCAGCTACACCTTTTGCAGATATTAACATAAATCTCAACGACTCAATCACATATTGGTGAGTGAATCTAAACATTTTCAATTCATGACATGATGAACACACATTAATAACAAAAGACGAAGAAAAAAAACACAAAAGACAGAAATTTAGAAGGCAATTTAGCATGCAGCAGATCTAATCCATTTATAAAATCAACTACTTCGTCAGACAAAAACTTAAATAATGTGCATTAAAAATAAAGAGTCAAACTTCCAAAAAAAAATTGGTGCTCAGGAGATAATACCTTTGAGAGAGTAAATGGGGTAACCCAACTTGAGCTGCTTGCTGAAAGAAACACATGAGGGTTTGTTAAAGAAAGTGTTTTGAGGATAGAAAACAACAGCAGAAACCATCCTTTCCAGGCAAACTTTGAGACTCTGAATATGCAAAGTGGATTAGATTCACAGGTTCTTTTATATAAGACCTGTGCGAGTAGAGTAGCTGTTTTCGATGGCTAAAATTAGCTAGGTCACATGTCTCTTTGGCGCGTGCTATCCACATGCCCAAATGGATTAGAAAAAGCTGTGCTTTTTTGGTTTTGCATTAAAAGCTTCAAACTTCAAATCCCATTTTTTAGTTTATTTCTAGCTTGAACTTTCCCGCCTTCTTCTGCTTCAAATGATGATTTTAATGGCCACAATCCTTCCACCAAAACTTTCTCTCCCTCTAAATAACAAAAAAGGCAGAGGAAAGCACTCTTTCCAGTCTAAATATGTGTTCTTTTCCAATAAACCATATCCAAAGTTTGCTCCTTTATCACCAAATTTACACTTTTCTTATGACACAGTAGCCGTCTTTGCTTCACCAGCCCAATCCAAAGATAACAAAATCACTGATTGGAACAAAAAAATCTATGAGGTCTGTGAAATGGGAAATATTGATAAAGCAATAGAACTGCTTTACATGTCTCCAAAAACTGAAATTGAGTCAAGAACTTGTTGCTCAATATTGCAACTTTCTGCAGAACTTAAATCCTTACAAGATGGCAAGAAAGTTCATTCATTTATTTGTTCTAGTGGGATTTCCATTGACAGTGTTTTAGGATCAAAACTTGTATTTATGTATGTAACTTGTGGGGATTTAAGAGAAGGGAGGCTGATTTTTGAGAAGATAAAAAATGAGAAGGTTTTTCTTTGGAATCTAATGATGAATGGGTATACAAAGATTGGTGATTTTAAAGAGAGTGTCTCTTTATTTAGACAGATGTTGGATTTGGGTGTTGAAGTTAACTCTCATACAGTTTCTTGTATATTGAAGTGTTTTGCAGCTTTAGGCAGTGTAAAGGAAGGTAAATGGGTTCATGGGTTTTTGATAAAATTGGGTTTGGGTTCTTATAATGCTGTTGTTAATTCGCTCATTGCTTTTTACTTGAAGATTAGGAGAGTTGATGTTGCCCGTAAGTTGTTCGATGAATTGAGTGACAGAGATGTTATTTCATGGAATTCAATGATTAGTGGGTATGTGGCTAATGGTTTTTCTGAGAAAGGAGTTGAACTTTTCAAAAAGATGCTATATTCAGGAGCTGATATGGATTTGGCAACAATGGTCAGTATTCTTCAAGCTTGTGCAAATTGTGGTGATGTTTCATTGGGTAGAGCAGTTCATGGTTCTGGAGTGAAGGCTTGTGTTCACTGGAAAACTACCTTTTGCAATACATTACTGGATATGTATGCCAAATGTGGTGTTTTGGATGGTGCTATTCGAGTTTTTGACTTGATGAGTGTAAGAACTGTCGTGACTTGGACTTCATTGATTGCAGCTTATGCTCGAGAAGGTCTCTCTGATGAAGCTATTCGATTGTTCCATGAAATGGACAGGGAAGGTGTTAGCCCGGATATTTTTACTATCACAACGGTTCTTCATGCTTGTGCTTGTAATGGGTCACTGGAAAATGGCAAGGATGTGCACAATTACATTAGGGAGAATGATATGCAATCAAATATATTTGTGTGCAATGCTCTCATGGATATGTATGCAAAATGTGGAAGCATGGAAGATGCTAACTCAGTTTTTTTAGAAATGCCTGTAAAAGATATCATCTCATGGAACACCATGATCGGAGGTTACTCAAAAAACAGTCTACCCAATGAAGCTCTTAGTCTGTTTGGTGATATGGTGTTAGAAATGAAACCTGATGGCACGACATTGGCATGTATTCTTCCCGCTTGTGCCAGCCTAGCTTCTCTAGATAGAGGCAAAGAGGTTCATGGTCATATATTGAGAAATGGATTTTCTTCTGATCAACAGGTTGCCAACGCACTTGTTGACATGTATGTGAAGTGTGGAGTACCGGTTCTTGCACGGCTGCTCTTTGATATGATTCCTACAAAGGATTTGATCACATGGACAGTTATGATTGCTGGATATGGCATGCATGGATTTGGGAACAATGCTATCACTACCTTTAATGAGATGAGGCAAGCAGGTATTGAGCCTGATGAAGTGTCCTTCATTTCAATACTGTATGCTTGCAGTCATTCTGGATTGCTTGACGAAGGATGGAGATTCTTTAACGTTATGCAAGATGAATGCAATGTCAAGCCAAAGCTGGAGCATTATGCTTGTATAGTGGATCTTTTAGCTCGCAGTGGGAAACTAGCAATGGCATACAAATTCATAAAATCAATGCCAATTGAACCTGATGCCACAATCTGGGGAGCACTGCTCTCTGGGTGTAGGATTCACCATGATGTCAAATTAGCTGAGAAAGTTGCAGAACACGTCTTTGAACTTGAACCAGAGAACACAGGATACTATGTACTTTTAGCAAATACCTATGCTGAGGCAGAGAAATGGGAAGAGGTGAAAAAGCTGAGACAAAAGATTGGTCGGCGTGGTTTAAAGAAGAACCCAGGCTGCAGTTGGATAGAAGTCAAGAGCAAAGTTCACATCTTTCTTGCTGGAAATAGTTCACACCCACAAGCCAAAAAGATAGAGGTTTTGTTGAAGAGGTTGAGATCAAAGATGAAGGAAGAAGGTTACTTTCCTAAAACAAGATATGCTTTGATCAATGCAGATAGCCTGCAGAAGGAAACGGCTCTCTGTGGGCATAGTGAGAAATTAGCCATGGCTTTTGGAATATTGAACCTGCCACCTGGGAGAACAATACGGGTATCAAAGAACCTGAGAGTATGTGGTGACTGTCATGAGATGGCAAAGTTCATTTCCAAGACTTTAGGAAGGGAGATTGTCTTGAGAGATTCTAATCGCTTTCACCATTTCAAGGATGGCGTTTGTTGTTGCAGAGGTTTCTGGTGAATTAAGTGCAGAGAAGGGGTTTGAATGTAACAGAGCTCATCTCATCCCTTTGTAGGCTGATTCTCATTTATGAGTTAGTAAATTGTTATAAATAGTGGTCCAAGAGAAATATATCTTAGGAGAGGATTTCAAGTAGGGTTTCTGTCTTATATTAGGTCAAACGAGGGACATAGATACTAGTAATTCTCAGTTTATTTTCGTGCAGCAAATTACTTAGAGGCTGGAAGGCATTTCATTTAATCTCGTTTATATATTATTCAAGACAAATTTTTTATTATAAAAAAAACAGCTTTGAAACGTAAAAACAAAGATCCGTGCTAAAATGATGGAAACTAGACGTTAGGTTTTGCACTCTTTATGAGATGGTATGTAGATTTCATGTCAGATTGCACCAATGATTTGGCTGAAGCAAAAACTTTAACTGTACTCTTACTGAGTATTGTGACCATTTTTAAACATATTAGAATTGAGGAAACAATGACATTTCCCTCTTCTTTTACAATAGCGAAGAACAGATTTGGAATCAAGTTACTATTACATCTTTCAGACATTTTGGAGATGGCCACGGGAAGGAGTTCGGAATTACACAGCTATACTCCTAGCTTTGAGAGATGTTTCTGTTAATATGTTATACAAAAACCTAAAAAGAGTTCAATGATTCTCTGTGTACACACTCCTGTTTCATCATCTATTCACGTAATAAAATTATTATTTTATTATTAAAGAACAAACTCACTTAGCTTAGATTTAGAGCCTGTTTGGCTCTGCGGTTCAACCTGTTTTTGATCGAATTTCAAATAATTTTTGTTTTGCTAAAATTGAGTGCGGTTTGTATTTTTTGGATTGTTTTGATGTGCTGATGTCAAAAATAATTTTTAAAAAATAAAAAAACATCATTGGCATGTATTTCAGCACGAAAAGTTATTTGAAAAGCAACCACTACCACACTGCCAAACACCCTCTTAGAGATAGGAAAGTTTTTTCCACGGAATCCATTAGTCATTATAGGAAATGAAAAGTTATCGGTATTTTTATATTTTTTTTATACACAATGCAATTACTAAATCGCACTTCAAAGATTAAAAAACTTTTTCCTTGGGTTAAGAGGCTTTTCAAGTTTTTCAATTTTTTTTTGCATAGTATAATTACTTAAATGCCTCTAAAAACAAGCTTTGAATGAAGAGAACTTCAGTTATTGTGTGGAGTAAAGTTTAATATATATATATATTTAAATTTTAGCGCGTGCTGGGCATCACTAACAACACGAGTGTGGCATCAAAACAACTCTAAACATCATCGTCCAGATAATATTCGATGCGCCTTATCGTCCTCATTACGATGGTAAGGCATGTGCTATCAGAATACTGACGATTGTGGCTAGTGCCACATGTTTTTTCTTCCCTTCCTCTTTCCTTTCTCCCCTTATAGAAAAACGTGTTGGCCATTGCAAAAAAAAAAAAAAGAACATAGAAGTCTTGTTATTTGTTTGTTGGGTCAAATTAAGTCATCATTCTTTTGATTGCAATGTATTTGGTCTTGAATTATTTATTGAGTTAATTTTTTTTTAATCTTATCCCTTGACATTTGATTTTTATATCAGTTTTTATGTCAATTTCATCCCTTGACATTTAATTTTTATATTAAATTTGGTCCTCATTCTTTTAATTGTTATTTTTAGTCTTTCTTATCCTTTTTTTAATTAAAATTGTTTTTCGATTTTATCCCTTAAGATTTGATTTGATTTTCTTTTTGTGTCAAATTTGATTCTCATTCTTTTCAAATCTACATTTTTTTTCTTAATTTGTTTTTCAAGTTTATCCCAAATTATTTTGGTTGGTTGAGAATTTTACGTTGCTATTTTTTTAGGTTTGCCTTCTATGTTGTGATTTAGCCTCATGATTCGTGTCACAAGTTCTGAAAGTTAGACCAGGTTGACTTTGGTCATTTTTATTTTTTATTTTAATTTCATCCATGATCATTAGGTTTGTTAGAAATTGGTATTCTTTGTTTTTTTACATTTTCTTTCTATAAAGTTATCCTGATATTATGTCTCGAGTTATGAATTCAGCAAGTTCTTCAGGTTTGACTCGAGCCTTTTTTTCTCATTGTTTTTTTTTTAATTTTTATTTTAGCCTTCAATATTATGCTGCTTGAGAATTGAGTTTCATGCTTTTATTCAGTTTACTTTCTGCGGAGTTATCCTAGTTCTACGACTAGATTATAGTTTTGGTTTCATTCTTGCTCAAATCGGATGATAAAAAATTATAATGTTTAGTTTTTTTTTTGAAAGATTTATTTTTAGAAATTCACCTATGTGATGGCTCAGACAAACTCTGGTCAATTTCTTTTTTTAAAAAATTATTTTCTTTTTAATTTTATCGTTCATCATTTTATTTACTGGGAATTGAGATTCAATTTTTTATTTCTTTCTATGCAATTATCATATTCTTATTTAATTTTTATTTTGTTAACGAATAAGATGATTGAGATGTGTTAGGAATATAGTAAAGATATATTTCTATAATATTGACAAATGTTTATCTTTTGCATTGAATCATTGTTGTTGTTGTTTTTTTTTTCACTTTATTTGTTGTCGATATCTTATTTTCTAATTATATTATTAAATTAATTGATTTTATTAAACTCATTCGGGTCAATGACGAGAATCTTAATTTTGTTTTGAAAATGTTTGCATTGTATTGATATCTTTTCTACAATGAAAGAAAATAGGTAGGCTTATGGCGTAGTACGAGACATTTTTGTAGTATTCCATAAAGCAAATTGGTTAGTTATAAGTGCACTAACTTTATTCATGTAAATTCATATTTATTATTAAAAAATATTTTTTATTTAATATTTTTTTTATATTTGATTAATAAATCTGGAGTAAAGATAAGGTCCTTGAAACAAAAATACTTTATAAAATGGTTATAATTATGAGTATTTCAATTGCATTAAAGTATTATTTCTAAATATTATTGATCAATGTTTTATTAAGACATGACATTAATTAAAGCTGTCGAAACAGATACATATATGTTATTTCTTTTGTGAAAGAAAACAACAGTTCTTATAACTTGAGGTATGTGAAATATATATAACTAATATGTAGGTATTTGTCTAATGACATTTACACTAAACTGACCTGCATGAGAATTTCATATGGAGAGTATCTGTGTCTACGGAAAGGCTTATAAGATAATTGTATAAGTGATTCTTAAATTTGAGATCACTAAATTATTTTATACATGAAATGTTATGCTTTGATCTGATCTGATCAAACGTTGTCTTAATTAAGGATAACAAACAAACATGAACTATATGAAGGTATTTGAATGATCAAGAGAGAATTCTTCACTTTAAGTGAATTGAAAAAAATATTCCACTTGTTCTCAAATAACATTAATTGTGAAATCCTTGCATAGGATGGAATGAGATTTGAAAAGGATTTCAAATTTTATTCAAATAATCAATGATTGTGATGTTAAGAATAAACATCATTTTACAGAACAAACACACTTTATGCTCTAATATCTAAAGAAAGACATTCTTGATGAATAAATAATAATTATACCAAGAAACTAGTCGCTGAAAGTTAATTCAAACAACATATGACTTTCTTAATATTTGAGAGATAATAATATGTTATTAGACAATATATTTGATCTTTGATTTATATCAATCAATTGTTGAATTGATAATAAATTAAAATTTTTAATTTTTTTTTAATTTAAAATTACAATTTATATTTGGACCATTATATTAGGAATCTAATAGATCACAAACAATAAAAACCATTGATAATAAATTAAACTGAGATGATTAATTAAGTGAGACTTGATTGTAAATTATTTTAAAAAATTAAGAATAAGAATGTAATTTATGCTAGGGGATTACAATTTTGGACTTAGAATTACCTAGTTAGGACATGATTGCATAATTATTCAAAATTATCATGAAATAAAATATGGGACTTTTTTAGGAGACAAAGTGATATTTTTTCATTAATAGAGTTATCATGTTTTTCCTATAAATAGAACACTATGTCTTGTATTTTTTTCATATACATTTGAATCAGGTAGATAAAAGTAGAGAAAAGAAAAGGCCAGCACTAAGGCATGGAAAACATTACTTAAGGCATAACAATTGCTCTAATCTAAAAGGGTTTTGGATATTTTTGATTTGATGATAACATGTGGTTTATAATAACCTAACATTGAACACAGAAAGAAGATCAAATCTTCATGTTATTTTTGCTTTAACCCTAAAGGATCCTAAATTATCTAACAAGATCCTTGACATTCCTAATTTTTTTTTAAACATTTTGTTTTTACTGTGTTTATGTGCTTCAAGAAACTCTATAGTTTGAGTACCTTCCTAGATGCTAGACCGAAATTTTAAGTTTTTACATGGCTGGACTACAAGGTTGTTTAAGAGTAGTAGATGTTGATTTTAAAAGTGTTTTATATTTGAAAATGTATAAAAATAATGTTTTTTTTTAAAAAAATTATTTTTAATATTAACACATCAAAACAATACAAAAATACCAAAAAATAGTTTTAAGCTAAAAATAATTTCAAACACACGATTAGATCCCAATGCTAAATGGGAAATCTTGTCTGTGTTCCATCTGAGGCCATTTCCAAAACAATATGATGCAGAAATGAAGAATGACATTTGGAGTAATCCAATTCAGAGTATGACTTTTTGTGTGAATTTCTCATTTGTTTTCCTCTGTCATGACTCATGATGAACGAACCATCTCTGGAGTAATCTGGAGCTATGATAGTTATCATTGTTGTGGTAGGGAAAAGGAATGAGTCCAACGAGGCACTCAGAGAGACAGAGACGGCAATCATTTATCTGCACTTTGTTTACCAATATTACCTTAGGCCTCCTCCTTTTCTTTTCCTTTAAGATCACGGTTCTAAAGGAATTTTCATTTATTCTTCGAGCTGATCTGTGTCCACTGTAGTTTAGTTCAAGCACCAGTCCTAGCTAGTTTATCAGTTCTCTATTATGACATCTTTTTTCTAAACAAAGGCTGCTTCCTAGGTTAAGAAATTATGCTACCTAGTATATTTGCTAAGATTTTCTATACTAGGAATGGTAAGAGTCCTAAGCAGCAGGTGCTTGGTCTTAAAATTCTTGTCTGTAGAAGGACCGAAAATAAAACAGAGACAGAACAGATCTTACTTAAATCTACTTGAGTCCACTACACTGCCATGGCAACTCATCCACATGACATAGTATGCAAAACAATATGGGACCTCACAACTTCAAAGTTGTACTGTGAACTGCTAGATAGCAAGTGGCAAGAAGGTCTGTGCACTTATATAATGTCCCTATGAAATCAATATTACCTTAAAAAAATCAACATTCTTCCAGTCCCATTTATTTTCACTCTCGTCATTCACTGGAAATATCAACGTATATTTTATTAATCACTTTAACACACCAAAGAAAGAACATTAATGAACAACCTTGTGGGCTTGAATTTTGCCGTGTTATCATACAGCAAAGACAGGTCTCCAGTGTGGCTCCTTGTTAATGCAATAAATAATCTGAACCAAATTGCAAACCAAACTCAACAAAATCATAGAGGACGAGCAGAAAGGCCAAATTTACATAACATAATGGAAACACACAGGATCAAACATAGAGGCCGAATAAATAAAAGTGTGATAAAATAATTCTAGGGGTTCAAGATACATATTTCATGATACAACATTAGTATCAACCACTTTTTCCCCTCTTCAGAATCCAAATAATACATCCACGGTAACCGAATTCATAATAAATTATATATATACACATATAAAATAGAAATCACTGCTCTTTTCTCAATCCAATTATCAAAGCAGCAAAAAAATAACACACCTAAATAATGATTTCCACCCTCGCCTTTTTCCATTTCCCCTTCTAAGACTACTCTTCTTCATACTCAAGTGTATAACCAATTAAACAATCAAATGATTTCTAGTAACCAGTTTTTCCCTACTCTGAATTCTGAACAAATAACATTACCTTCTAATTAACCACATCTTTTGGAGAGAAGAATAAGGAAGACAATTAGGAAGACTATAGAGGAAAGCGCAATTGCCACACCAAGAACAACCTTATTAGGTCCGTGATGACCCTCTTTCTTGCTGTTAGAATCACCACCTTCATCATTATAGTCTGATGAATCACTCTCACTATCACCTCCTGATGAACTATCCTTTGCAGGTGGTGGTGACAATGGCAATCCATGCTTATCACAAGGAGCAATTCCAAGCTTCAATTTTGATGACAAAATCGTATGATTGTAACACAAATTGCTGTTTCCACCAACTTTAAACACAACTAATCTCTTCATAAAAGTAAGATTGAAAGGCAAAACACCATGAAACTCATTGTTCTCAAGATTCAAGTACCTCAATTTCTTCATTTCTGCAAAAAACTTTGGTACTGTCCCATTCAACTTATTTGAACTCAGATCAACATAAGCTAAATCAGGAATTGCTGAAATTGAATCCGGGATCGCCCCAGATAAAGAGTTAGAGCCTAAAGACACATTCTTTAGTGAAATCAAGTCACCAAGATTATCAGGGATTGCCCCAGTAAGTGCATTTGAGTAAAGATTGAGACTTTCAAGATTTTCAAGAAGTGTAATGGAACTGGGTATCTTTCCTTTAAGCCTATTACCTGAAAAATCAACATGGGTAAGATTGAAAAGCAGATGTTTTGGGATGTAGCCAGTGACATTAGCATTTGAGATAGTAACAGACCTAAGCTTATGCATATTACCAAGAACCGCATAAAGACCACTAGTATTGACTGGCACATTACTTACAGTGAGATCAGTGAGATTGACAAAGCGAGAGAGCCCGATACCAGTGAGGTGTTTAAGAGAGTGAATGCAAGTGAAAGAATGAAGAGAGATGGCAAGATCTAAAGGGAATCTAATAGGGGTAACAGGGCAGTTGGTGAAAGAGAGAGATTGAAGAGTGGAGAGGGATTTAAGGGCAGTGTAAGAAAGAGAGAGCTCAGAGGAGCAGTTGGACAGGCGAAGCGAGACTAGTTGGCGAAAGGGGGAAGAAGAGTCACAAATGGTGGCGTTGTGAGGAGAAGGTTGTATGCAAGGATCTTGAGCTGTAGGGATGTCTAGAGATTGGAGGGCTCTAAGTTGTTTGGGGTTTAAAGTGGAGTTAATGGAGGGAAAGGGGGTTTTGGTGGTCGGTGGAGTAGGAGAGGAGGCGGGGGAGGGAGTTTTGGTGGTGGGTGCAGTAGGAGAGGAGGTGGGGGAGGGAGAGGGTGGAAGAGTGGCAATGGGAGAGGCAGAGGCAGCTTCAGTGGTGGTGGCGGAGATGAGGAAGAGGAGGAGGAGAGGAAGGAGGAGGGGTGGTGGAGGTGGTGACATTGTGGGGAGGGACAGAGAAAGTGAAGTGAGCTTTGTTGAGGTGTGCCCGCTATGTAAGAAAGTGTGTACGGTTGTTTGTAAGTGAAAAGTGAGA
>Ga0325400_1003029_pt1 | contig 14999 bp, 15 predicted proteins | sample PopdelMetagenome_2_FD_205662 | JGI IMG/M metagenome (GOLD analysis project Ga0325400, IMG submission 205662) | Populus deltoides microbial communities from Bellville, Georgia, United States - Xylem-PdKOR-R1 | ecosystem: Host-associated > Plants > Phyllosphere > Stem > Wood/Secondary xylem... | reverse complement strand
CAAAAACACCTTAATGACACTCTTCATATTGAGATAATACTTTAACACCAAACATGACCATTTTTTTGTATGAAATCGAAACAATCGACTTCTTTCTTTTTTATTCGTTGTTTTTTAGCAACTCTCTCTCTCATTTCCTAGAGTCGGAGATTAAAATATAAATAAAATAAAGTTGTATACTAAATTATATAATTTTCAAACTAAAAGTATAGAAAAAAAGAAGAAATTAAACAAAATCTTAAAGTAAAAGGTACTTACACCAATTTTTTTTAAAAAGGCTACTATTTTACCAAGCTTTTAATTATTGTCCTATCTATTTTAACTTTATTTTAAACATCAAAACTCAATTATTTTATGTAGAACTGAGAAACAATCTAATATTGAGATTTTTTTATACTGAGATAACCCGAAAAAAGTAATACAAAATAAATTATCAAGTCAAATAACCAATCAACACAATATTAAAAGATAAAATTGAAAAAAAATAGACAGTCCGAGTAAAAAATAAGGAACAAAAAGAAAAACTTTTGGTTTTAAATAAAGGGCTGCGATTTAACCTTACTTTCAATACTAATTCTCTCATTTTAAATTTTATGCAAACAATTAAATTGATTTTTTTTTGTTAATCAAGATCCTCTTAATGCAATAACTTTTTGGAGGACCGCAAAAACCTAAAACAAAGCAAACATTGAACAAATTATCAAGCCCAATAATAAATCAAAGCAATGTGGAGAAATAAAATTGTAAAATTGTTCAATAACCAAAGCAAAAAAAATAAAATATTAAAGAACAAAAAATAAGAAAACATCACTAAAATCCATAATATTTTCACTCAAACGCTGTAGTAAAACACTAAGGCTTGTTTATTTTTTAAAAATTTTAATTCTGCATAAATGTTTTGAATAATTCATCCTAATGTTATGGAAAGAAAAATTCACACGAGTAGAAAATCTTTAAAATTTCACAATTGAAGCCAAGACTAGTGATTGAAGATGAGTGCTCCTTGCTCAACATTGTTGTAAAACTTGGATTGACTCAGCGAGTCAACCGAAAATTCAAAGTTTGAAACAGTTCAAGTTGATGAAAAAAAAATCTAAATGACTCGGTAAAAAATTCAAGTCGAATCACTAACCTGGTTGACCAAGTTTGATCCAATAAAAAAAAGACACATAACCCAATGATTTTTTTTGAGTTATTTATTATCACATGACATTGTTTAGAATCTTAAATCTAAAATCAATCTAGATTAACATGAATTAAATCTTTTAATTTATGACTTGAGCTTATTCTTTAATAACTATTTTGCTAAATATACATGAAGATATACATGAAGTCAGCCTGAAATTTTGGGTAACATACGAAAATTACCAAGTTATCTGGCTAGTTCATAAAAGGAAGAAAACCTGAGTGCCTACATAGAAAAGTGTAACAATTATCTAACACAATCAATTTACACAAAACTCCTCCATTGCCTTGACAAACACACGCACAATGATGCTCTAAAATTACCAGAAACTTTACTAACGTGCAAGGTTATTTCAGCCATTCAACCCTAAAGTTGTCCAGAAACTTGTGGTTCAGACAAAATTAGACAAGGTCCTAAGGGTTTATTAGTAAATTGAGCCAACCAAAGCCCTTATGTATCTGCAACAGCAACTCGCAATCCACCAAAAGCTACAGAGATAATTTTTTTATTCTCAACAAAATATAGTAATTTTCTTTTTCGGGTTTTCAGGTATCGCGATATTTAATTTTCCTTTGATTTCCCATAAATATTTTTTTTAAATTTTTTTTAGTTTGGTTTTATTCAATTAATTTTAAAAAACTTTTTTTTTTAATTTTCTTTCTAAATTTAGAGGTTCTATTTCTCTTGCACTGATAGATTCTTCATTGCTCTTTTTTATCACTAAAAAAGTAAAAAAAGTTTGGAACTTTATCGCTCCTGTTTTTTTTTTTTTGGGTTCTATTAGTGATTTGATTTTATATATTGAAGGCGAAGTGTTTTTTGTACTAATAAATTTATTGTTTTTATTTTCTGGGTTGCTATTTTTAGAGGCAAAGAGAGCTAAAGCAGTGTGTAAGTAAAACAATCGTTTAAGGTTCAAAAACATGTCTCAAACCAACTGGGAAGCTGATAAAATGTAAGTTCATTTTCTCTATTTATTGTTGGAAGTTCACATTTTTCTGTTCTAATGCTCTTTTCTTTCATGTTTCTGTTTCTTGATTGGTGTTTCTGGCATGTGGGTTCTTCTGGGTTTTGTTTCTTATGTTTGTTTTTGGACTAAAGTTTTGTTCTTTGAAGCTCTTTTATGTTGTTACTTGTACATAACTAGAATTTTAGGGTTTGTGTTTCCCTTACTGTTGGTTGGTTGTTGATGTTTTTTATTTTAGAATTTGAATTTCTGCTATATTTAGGGTGTAAATACCTTTTGCGTTTAACTATATTCTTCTTTTTGTGTGGATAAGCTAAGATTCTGTATAGTTTTGAGGTTTAATCACTGGGGTTGCGGGTTTATTTCCTTTTTTGGTTACTAAATTTGGGAATCTTGTATCTGTGGTCTGGATTCTGTCCTTGTTTTATACTTTTCTCCACACGATTCACTATGATGTCTGCTTTGGGTGAATAGTTTGTACTTATTACTCCGTTCGCAGCTATTAGGTTGGTGAAGCCTTTTTCTTCTTCTTTTTTTCTCGATATAAATGAAATCGAGTAATTTTTGGGATAAATAACAGGTTGGATGTGTATATCCATGATTATTTGGTAAAAAGGGACTTGAAGGCTTCTGCTCAGGCTTTTCAAGCTGAAGGAAAAGTGTCATCTGACCCTGTAGGTAAGTGTTTTTGGATTTATGATAAGGGCAAGAGAAAGCCTTTATGTTGGCTTCGGTTGTTTATTATTTATTTATTTTTAATTTCTTGCATGGTTTTGACTTTTTACCGTGGTTTTCCAGCTATCGATGCACCTGGAGGCTTTCTCTTTGAATGGTGGTCAGTGTTCTGGGATATATTCATTGCGAGGACCAATGAGAAGCACTCAGAGGTTGCTGCGTCTTACATTGAGGTTGGTTTTCAGGACTTTCTGCTGTATCTCATTCTTTACTTAAGGTTTATTTGTGTCAATGAGTGCTACAGAGAAAAGGAAAGTTGTGATTGTACAAGAGGCATTGAAGTGGCAAATCAATGACTTCCTTCTTTTGAATATCTTATTGTCGCCTGCAAAACTATTATCACAGTATCTGAGTCAAGGGTGAGGCTTCTCCTCTGCATGCAGTGAAGCCTTGTTCTTGAAAATAATGTTAGACTCCTCTCCTAGATGGTATGATAAATTGTGGTGGCATCCAAATCTTCTGTGATGCCAAAAAGCCTGAATCTTAACTAGTTGTTGATTCTGTAGTTGGATGAACAACTCATTGCAAGCGTGGTGGCGTAACTTCAGCCAACTGCTGGTCCAGGGGTTGCTCTTTGGGATTTTGTAAAATATTTTTAGATATGTATGCTCATTTAAATCCTCAACTGAATCAGCCATTTGGTGCTCTTGTAACATGGGTGCTGGACTTTAAAATATTTCTTGCAAATTTCATAGAAGTTATAACTTTTGGTACTCATCGAAAAGTTTTGATATATTGAAACTTCAGACTCAGTTGATTAAAGCACGGGAACAACAGCAGCAAGGTCAACAACCACAGCAGCAACAGCAGCAGCAACAGCAGCAGCAGCAGCAGCAGCAGCAGCAGCAACAGCAAATGCAAATGCAACAGCTCATATTGCAGAGGCAGCAGCAGCAGCAGCAGCAGCAGCAACAGCAACCTCCACAGCAGCAGCAGCAGCAGCAGCAGCAGCAGCAGCAGCAGCAGAGAAGGGATGGTGCCCACCTCCTTAATGGTGCTGCAAATGGGCTTGTGGGAAATGATCCTCTCATGCGTCAAAACACTGCAACTGCTAATGCAATGGCTACAAAGATGTACGAGGAAAAATTAAAATTACCAATGGAGAGGGATTCATTGACAGATGCTGCAATGAAGGTAGGTGATTGGTCTTTTCCTCATTTCACTTTTTCTTAAGTTTGATTTCAGGAGTGGTGGATTGACTGGATTTTTCCGAAGCATGACTCCTTTATTCTATTATCTTTAAAACTTTTTACAGCAAAGATTTGGTGAGAGTGTAGGGCATCTTTTGGATCCAAATGCCTCGATTTTGAAGTCTGCTGCAGCAGCAACTGGCCAGCCTTCAGGGTGCTTTTCTGTTCCATTCACCTTTATTGCTTAATCATATACTTGAACTTGTGGTTAGAACAAAAACTAGAATGACAAATGGTTTTTATGCAGCATTTGAAATGATATTTTTATGTATTTCATATTAATTGCAAAGTTCTTGTTAATTATTCTGTTTCTTTTAAATAAATACTAGTTGGTGTGAATTTACAACTAATGTTACACAAGCTTGATTATTATATACATGTCTGAATAAACACTCATTGATTTTGTGATTTAGTTGTTGAATCTTGTAATTGATTCAAAACTTTTTTTGATGTTGTATAACCTAATTTCAGGCAAGTGTTGCATGGTGCTTCTGGTGGAATGTCCCCACAGGTCCAGGCTCGGAATCAGCAGTTGTCAGGGTCCACGCCGGTATGGGTTCCATAGGGTTTTCTCATCATTTTAGATTTTCTTGATCATTAAACTGTTCTAAATTTTGTCCGGAATGGAATCAGGACATAAAGAGTGAGATAAATCCTGTGCTGAATCCAAGAGCTGCTGGTCCAGAAGGATCACTGATAGGAATTCCTGGTATGCTTTGTTCATAGCATTTCCCTTTTTACACTGTTATCATTGATTGATTCTGATTTCAGAGAGACAAATTACATTCTAATGCACTTGTGAGACTATTTGATCTTTAACCTAGTGCCTTTATCTTTCAATTTAACAGTAAACTGTGGCTCATTATAATCTGTATGGTTTAGAGATGCCCGTGGCTAAACATATAGGTCCTTGCTTTTCAGGATCAAATCAAGGTGGCAACAATTTGACTCTAAGAGGATGGCCACTCCATGTAAGTTTTCCCTGGTTCAATTGTTCCTGAAAATTCTACATTGTACATGCACGATTATGGTTTAATTTTGGATGCACAATAGCAAATAACATGCTTACTGTGAATGTGTATGCTAATTGGACTATCAGCTGTTTAACCCTATTGCTTCCTTGTCAGGGATTGGAACAACTTCGATCAGGACTTCTTCAGCCACAAAAACCTTTTATACAGGCTCCTCAGCCCTTTCATCAAATTCAGATGTTAACACCACAGCACCAGCAGCTTATGCTGGCACAACAAAATCTAACATCACCAGCTGCTAGTGATGAAAGTAGAAGGCTGAGAATGCTTTTAAGTAACCGGAATATGAGTATTGGAAAGGATGGCCTTACAAATTCTGTTGGTGATGTTATTCCAAATGGTGGATCCCCTTTGCAAACAGGTGGCCCACTTTTGTCTCGTGGAGATACAGATATGCTGATGAAGGTTCAATGATTCTTTGAATTACCTTTTCATCTGTAATTAAATGTATTTTTTATGTCTTCCTCTAGTTGTTACTTCATTCTCATAAATTTTAATGTTCAGAAAAAAACTTCCTTTCACATGTAGTTAAAAATATTACATCATCATCATCAGCAGCAGCAGCAACCGAACAGCAATACACAGCAGCAACTTCTCCAGCAGCATGTGCTTTCAAATCAGCAATCACAGAGTTCAAATCACAATCTTCATCCGCAAGATAAGATGGGGGATGCTGGCAGTGTCAATGTCGATGGTAGCATATCCAACTCTTTTCGAGGAAATGATCAGGTCTGTTTTTTTGGTTACCTCTAATACAGCTTTATAACTGATGCTCTGGCCGCATGACATCCTTTGATTGGTGGTGCAGCGTCATTATCTTCCTTAATTTTTTGAACCAGCTATTAACATTTCTAGATACATTAGTTGGAACCAGTTTGGTATTGTTTTAGATCTCAATTACTTCAAACTTTTTACTTAATACTTATCCTGTAGGATGCCTTAGCATGCAAACATTTGCTTCTCTGTTGTCTAATATCTCACCCCTTTGATGAAAGTTGCAGAAGATGGAAAATATAGTTTGGTTAATAGGGTGCCAAGTTGACTGCACTTGCAGTTCCATTAATTTATTGGAAACCAAATATACCCTTTCTATGGCAGTAGTTATTAAACATGCCTTTTGACTTTTCCCTGTATCTGGATTAACTTTCATGTCATGGATTTTTGTTGCTCCCCTTGTCTTAAATTGAGATTTTATTACCTTTCCAAGATGTTGCACACTAGTTTGTTCATTTTAAAAGCAGCATGCTCAACATGACTGACCTTTACAGGTTCCTAACATGGTTTTCCTTATTGCATCTTAAGGTTTCAAAAAACCAGACTGGGAGAAAGAGAAAACAGCCAGTGTCTTCTTCAGGTCCTGCCAATAGCTCAGGAACTGCAAATACAGCAGGACCCTCCCCAAGTTCAGCACCTTCAACGCCTTCAACCCACACACCTGGAGATGTGATCTCAATGCCTGCTCTGCCTCATAGTGGTGGTTCTTCTAAGCCTTTTATATTTGGGGCGGATGGTACAGGCACTCTTACATCACCATCAAATCAGTTGGTGAGTAGATTTTTCATCCTTTTTATTGGTGAAGGAATTGAAAATTCCTTGCTTGAATTCTCATTGGCATTCCATTTTGGCAGTGGGATGACAAAGATCTTGAATTGCAGGCTGATATGGATCGTTTTGTGGAGGATGGATCTCTTGAGGATAATGTCGACTCTTTTTTATCCCATGAAGATAATGACCCTAGAGATGCAGTTCCTCGTATGGATTTGAGCAAAGGTGTGCAGATGAAGGCCTGATTTTTCTTTTGATAAGATTTTCTCAGAACTTTGGTTCCTGAATCTTTTTGACTTTTTCGTCAAGATCATGTATATACATTTCTTAAATATGATGCAATGATGCTGTAACAAATTATTCACAGATATTTCATCTATGACTGGTTATTGATAATGATATGCCTCTTAATGTTCCCTCGTTTTTTCTTGAATTGATAAATACATGTAAAATGTAATGACATGGCAGACTTATTTTGAAAATTGTCTTGTTTATGCACTGTGATTTACCCTGAGTGTAGAATTTTGATGTGACTTCAGGATTCTCATTTACTGAAGTAAATTCTGTTAGAGCAAGTGCAAGCAAAGTAGTCTGTTGCCACTTCTCATCAGATGGAAAATTGCTTGCTAGTGGTGGCCATGATAAAAAGGTGAGTATAAAAAAATGACAGGTCGCTATATTCCTAATTCTAGGTTAATTAACCTCTTGGATGGTTTCTTATAAAAAAAAACATTTTAGAAAGTTATAAATATACGGGATAGTTCGATGCCACATTCTCATTATCAAGCTTCTGGGATACTCGTTTGAAATTCTGTTTTGCCTGTCCAAAACGTGAAATTCTATGCCTTACGTGTATGTTTGAGTAAGAAAAAGGAAGATAGGTATTCTTTTGGCTGCTTTGTACTGACCCAAAATACAATGTTAATTTTTTGTTTGATGGTTTATGATACAGGCTGTATTGTGGTACACGGATACTTTAAAGCAAAAAACTACCCTTGAAGAACATACATCTCTGATTACTGATGTCCGTTTCAGCCCAAGCATGTCACGACTTGCAACATCATCATTTGACAAAACTGTTAGGGTTTGGGATGCTGACAATGTTAGTATGATGTTCTTTCTTTATGACTATCACAATTCTTTGCAGCTGATTCTTGTTTCTTTTTTTTTTCTTTTTTTCTTTTTTATCATGGAGTGTTTTATTTCTGAACAACTCCTTTGCCAAATGTAAATTCATCTGTTCAATTTCATAAAGATTTGATTCTTAAAGTAACTTTCATATTTGGTGGATCCATAACGTGCTAAGTTTTTTTCCTCTTTATTGAATGTTAATAGGATGTTTTGTTTTCTCTAATTGAGGATACGACTTTTCTCTATCCTTTTGATGCTGCATCATTAAATTTATGTTGTTAATAACTTTACAATGGTGTTTGCAGCCTAATTTCTCACTCCGCACTTTTACCGGACATTCCACCACTGTAATGTCACTAGACTTCCACCCAAATAAAGATGACCTTATATGCTCTTGTGATGGAAATGGTGAAATAAGGTACTGGAGTGTTACCAATGGTAGCTGTGCAAGAGTATTCAAGGTAGGTCTTGTAGACTGGTTTACGATATCAGAGATTTAGTGGATTTGACATTGGTGGTCTCTTTTATTATTTTTATTTTTTCTAGTTTTCTAGCTTGTGGTCACTGATAGATGTTTGGATTAGGGTGGTATGGCCCATATGAGATTTCAACCTCGCGTGGGAAGGTATCTTTCTGCTGCGACTGAAAATGTTGTGGCTATACTGGATGTTGAGACACAAGCTTGTCGGCATTCATTACAGGTTAGTGGTGTTTTCTTTCATCTATGTGAATGGAACCAGGATGCACAAAAGGTCAAAGTAATATTTGACTGTATTCTCTCGCTGTTCGTAAATATAGGTGCCAACTGGATTCAATCATGTGTATTCAACAATATATTTTATTTACTGTAGTCATTTTGCACATTCAGTTGCCTGTCACTCATGGTGACAAAAATCGCCTGTTTTTATCTAGGAGAGACACTGATGTTTTTCTTGCATAACATGGATATCTGTTGTTCCTGGTTGTATTCATATTTTAAGGTGTCTTCACATTTTGCTTAAACTGATCCAGATTCCGTGTGTACTCCGCTCATGAATGTCTTGTGCCTTTACCATTTTTCTATTCTCCTTTCAGTTTAGCTGAACTTCTGATATTTCTAACTGTAGGGACATACTAAGCCAATTCATTCGGTTTGTTGGGATCCTTCTGGTGAGTTTCTGGCATCTGCCAGTGAGGACTCTGTCAGAGTCTGGACGCTTGGATCAGGAAGTGAGGGCGAATGTGTTCATGAGTTGAGTTGTAATGGCAACAAATTCAACTCCTGTGTTTTCCACCCTACATTCCCTTCGTTGCTAGTCATTGGCTGTTACCAGGCATGTGATTTCTGCTTTGTTCTTTGTACTTTGCAATTTCACTATCATCATTAGCATCATAGTTTTAAATCCTACTTGCAGTCGTGGATGCTGATTGTGGACTTAGCAGGCGGTAAAACAACTATCGTGGCTATTGTTGTCATGAATCATTAGTAATTATTAACAAATTTTAGCAACACATGTTTTTCTAATAATTTCATTAAGCTGTACAATAATAACATTTCTAGTAGTTAAATTTCATACAAACAATACATTACACACACACACACACACACACACACACACTCCAAAAGAGTGAAAACTGTGAAAACATGAATTTGGCATGCAAAATCTATATTTATAAAAATCATTATTAGTAGGTAGGCCATTATTGGGTTGTTGGCCTGTTATTTTCACAATAATAGCCAACAAATGGCTGTTGCCATTATAATGACACCATAGCCGTCATTGTTGTGAATTGCCATTAACGGCATCGTTTTTTGGTAAACAATGGTTGTTATTTAAAACCAATATTAGTATTGTTATTATCTGGTGTTGATGGTGTTTTTTCTAGCTTCTATATCAGCTAGCAATATGGTTTCCTTTGCTGCAAGTTTTTCTTATTAGGATTTGGTAAATTTTATAACTGTTGCATAGGTTGGTGCTGGTTTATCATAGCCCTAAACCTGCATTATTTCTCTTACCATTTTATGTGGTGTTCTCCACTCCGAAAATTGTCCATGTTGGATCCAGGTCAAAGGTCACATCAGTTCTCAAACTATGATAACAATTTATTAATATCTGGTGGAAATATTTTTTTGAGAAGTCCAGAAAAGTTTTCTAATGTGTCTCGGATATTTTCATTTGCATCTCCCCTCTGATGCCTGCCTCTTTTTTTTCCCACTCTTTCCTTTTATTTCTCTTTGCTGAGTTGGGAAGGGCCATTCACACTTGGGACTGGGTTCTATTCATATCTTTTTCAATATCTGCATTATATTTTGTTGTGGGTTCTCTGATATGCATCTGTGGTATATGCTGCAGTCTTTGGAGCTTTGGAACATGAATGAGAACAAGACAATGACTCTGCCAGCCCATGAGGGTCTAATTGCTGCTTTGGCTGTATCAACTGCTACAGGGTTGGTTGCTTCTGCTAGTCACGATAAGCTCGTTAAACTGTGGAAATGATACATGATTGTTCAAGTTCTTCTAGCTTGTTTATTTTGGTTACTAGATCTCCCCATTTTGTGTTCTATTCAAATATCAGGTCACTATAACCCCAGAAACTAACCTTATATGTTGGTGTATCTGTTACATGACCACTTCTGTAACTTGCAAATCAATGGTCAAACATCGTGGACTATTTTGTACTCCAGGAAGTAAATGGTTTATGTTAATAGTTTTCTGGTTCAGTCTGTTCTGGCTCAAACTTGCTTATGCTGGACTTTTTTTGGCTCAACACATCTACACTTCGTTAAAGCATAATTCTTTTCCTCGACAGATTGCTTTATGCATTCCACATCTTTTGTTTGATTTGATTATTGGAAGAAATGCGTGGAAGGTTTCATTATTAGAAATTCGCACAAGCTTCCAAATCATTAGTTGCCAAAAGCACAGGAATCAACAAAGCTAGTTGACTGAAATGTCCCAAGGTGTCTAAAAGAGGGCCTGATGCTGAAATCTATACGTCGTGCATGAGGACAGGGGGAGAGAGGTGGGGGGTGCTTGTGTTGTATTTTGGTGAAAAGTGGGGCCAAAAGCGCACATTGAGCTCCGGAGGGATATAGAGCACATGAAGTGCACTGTATGCGTTCACTCCTGGGCGCAGGGCCTTCGCATCTCATCATTGGGCAGCAGAACCTTGTAATCCATTATGGAGTCAAAAGTTATCTCCTCCCAAGCTATAGTTGCTATCAGCTACCAGCATGCTGATTATACAATATGGCTTGATGTTGGTTTGGCTGGTTGAAACAATTAGATAGGTCGGACATAGCTTCGAAGATTGTTTCTAACTAAATTCGTAGAATTGTGTCATAGCTCCCCGACATTGCTTGAACTGTTGCGCAGGCGGTCTACGACATCACTCCCAGCCATGACCGCTTTAAAAAGAATCTGGACTAATTTCTTTTTTGTTTTCAAATGCTTTGCAGGTCGAAGCCAAGTCTTTTTGCTAGATGTGTCTTAAACAGGTCATCATTGATACCCTTTTTGTAGTCTTTTTCAAATTTAAACCCGAGTCATCAAACCACGCCTTCAAGGGCAAATGGAAGGGAGTCATGAGCGTGCCGTGACAATCCCATTACTGGATTATCACTCAAGCTAGTTGTACACCTCTCCTCTCCAAATGTTCTCCTTTGCGTCAGTGGACAATTGTAATCATAGTGACAATACTGGAGGAAGCACGTATTTTAGTTTGTGTTCACGCAAAAGATTACTACACCTTGCGTAGATAAAATCTTAACAAACTCAGTTAAGGTGACAAGGAAAAGGAGGGCTTTCTTATTCTCCTTCTGCGCAAAGGTATAAGGAAACCTAACTGTTGATTGAAAAGAGAGAAGAAACCAGGAGCATTGATGGCTGCAAGTGCAAGATTACCTCACCATCGCCTTGTATGGCAATTTGTGGCATTGTCCATTTGCATACGTATCGTGTAGCTTCCATTCAGCTCCTATCTTCTCCCTCTCCTTTCTAGAGTTTTTTCAGGCTATCTTGGCGTCACTTTTCTTCTTCTTTGATTGGGAAAAACTTTCAACTATTAGGCTCCCAAAGGTAAAATTTTAAGGAGTTAATTGTTTCAGAATATAAAAATCTTGAAAATGCAAGCTAATTGTAACCAAAAAAAGAAATAATTGAATGTTAAGGATGAACAAAAATGACATAAATTGCAATAGGTTTGTCGCACTCTCATGTTGTTTTATCTATCTATCTATCTATCTGGCAAATACAGGGAGACAAGGAATTCTTGTTTCTTATCACTGAAAAATTGGAGTGGAATCGCCATCTAGTATTTTGGTTACTAGGAACCCTAACTGGTCTTAGAGATTGGGTACGGTGACTGGTTGCCTAAAAAGAAGGTATTAGCACCCCAAATACGTCCTACCTAATGTAAGCTGCATTGTTTTATTGTCTGATAAAATCTAAGGTTTTGTTGTGTTTTCTAGTGGTTGGTCCGTTTATAGTTTAAGAAAAGTACTCCTCAGTAAGGAGATCCTTATCTTATCGGGTAAAAACCAAACCATTTTAAAATTAAAAAAAAACTATCTTTTTAATAACGAGACTACGCCTTATATATGTATAAGCGCGCAATCCTTAATATTAAAAGGAAACAAAATGATTTTTTTTGGAATTTTTGAAATATTGGCCTAGTTCTCGTGGCTTTAATAAACTGGTTATTAAAGCCAAAATGCATGCTAATACCTATTTTTTTGAATTTTTGTTATATGAAAATATGATATATTTTTTATGCGATGATTCTTTGCCCAATAGATTCGTAGAATTAAGGGTAAGAGGAAAAGAATATGGAATGGTCTCTCACTACTTTCTGCCATGGTCGTATGTTTGAAAAAAAAAACCATTTTAAAATAAAAAAAACTATTTTTTTAATATTGAGACTACGCCTTATGTATAAGCACGTAATCTTTAATATTAAAAGGAAATAAAATGGTTTTTTTTGGAATTTTTGAAATATTGGCCTAGTTCTCGTGGCTTTAATAAATTGGTTATTAAAGCCAAAATATATGTTAATACCTATTTTTTTGAATTTTTGTTATATGAAAATATGATATATATTTTTTTGAGATACTTGGCCGTATATTTAAAAATAAAAAACTTAATTTTTGAAAAAAAAATTTGAAATTTTTTTTTCAGGGTTGGCCCAGCTCGACCCATGTGGCTAGGCTGGACCCAGCAAGCCCAGCCGGGTCACTGGCCTCAAGCCAGTAACCCGGATGGGCAGATAAGAGGCACGCATTAGCTTCCTTACACGTGCTTACTTAACTACTGTTCAAGTGAATTATAATTCACTTGAACAGTAAAACATAACAATGAAAGAACAAATGCATGCAATGATAGAAAAAAAAAAAGCAACGTGAAGAGAAATGTATGAAGCTTACCTGGTAACTGAGACAGATGAAGACGATGGCGATGAAACTGCTGCGCAAGATTGGAGGTGACTGGTTCTGGAAATGATGAAGACGATCAACGCTGGGTCTTTTTTTTCTTCTGGCTTTTCTTTGTCCTTTTTTTGTGTTAGTTCCCAGTCTTTATTTTTTCTTCATCCCTCTATGTGCTTCCCCTGTTTTTTTTTCTCTGTTCGGCTGGTTTGTGTCTGTCTTTTCCTCCAGTTCCCTCGGGTTCTTCTGCTCATCCCCCCCTTTTATTTTTTTTTTCTCCAGTTCTTCACCCCTCGTTTTTTCTTCTCTCCACCTCTGTGTTTTCTTTTTTTTTTTCTTCAGCTTCTCCTCTGTTCTCCTTTCTCTGCTTTTTGTTTTTTTCCTCCTGTGTTCCCCCCCCTCCTATTTGGTCCCTCCTCTGGCTTTTATAGCCAGAGGATGCATGCGTTATGGCAGGAACATGGTAACGGCCGGCGTGCATTATAGTGGTGAGGAATATCAGCCACGAGACATGCCTCCCCTTGATTGCAGCACCACTGTCTTCCCCTGTCTTCATTGCCAACGAAGAAGACAATGAATAGTTTTGGCGCCTTTTTTAAATTTCAAATGGATATTTCTGATTTAGTCCTTGGATGTTTTTATAATTTTGTAATCAAGCCCCCCAGAAAAAATGTAATTGGATCCCTTGATTTTACGCCTTTTTCGGTTTGGTCCTTGGTTTCGGATTGTTTCAATTAAGTTCCTAATTGACCATCAAACTTCAATAATTATGCAATTAAGCCCCTGATTTGACCACATCAACTCTTTAAAATTATAATTAGACCTCCGAACTTTAATTTCTTCCAATAAAAGTCTAAATTGACTTAAAAACAATTTTTCTTACAATCAAACCCTCCATAAATTCAATTAAAACTTAGATAAAATTTAATTGAGTCTATAAACATCTGATTTTGAATATATTTTTTTTTAAAATTGAATTTTCTTTATCAACAGGGCTCTCATCAGTCAACGATATGCTGTTAAATTTCAACATTTTGTATTTTTAAACCTCCTCAACCAATTTTGACATTTTTTCAGCATTCCAGCATCCTTTTATCGCTCCTATGATTTTTTGAATTTTTTTCGAATATTTTTTGATATATATTTTTTATGTGGAAATCCAAAAATAGGTAACAACAACATTAACATTTCAAGACAAGACAGAAGATAAAATGAACATATATATATATATATATATATATATATATATATATATATATATATATATATATATATATATATATAAAACCAAAACATGTTTGGTTAGGTTAGAAAGATAAATACATTTCTAAAATAAATTTATATCATTTTAAAATAAAAAAAATGATTTTAAAATTTATATCGAATGAAAATCTAAATTCTTATGCATACAACTAGTTGACGTATATAAGCCGCCAGAATCAAGGGCATTATTTTTTCTTCTTATTTTTTCAAGACAACGAGCTAGGACATGACTTGAAAAGATACCCTTCTAATTATCTTCTCCCTGTACGCTACAGGGAGGGTGAGCTCATTGAACAATATTGGTGCTGGTTAAACAGAAAGAAAAAATAGAAAGAATATTGTAGAACTTTCTTACGATCAATGTCTCTGGTTGGGCAATAGGGATGGTGACGGAACCCTAAATGTTTATCTCATATTCATGTCAACGATTCTGCCATCATGTGGCAAAACAATGTCAGTCTGGGATGATGGGTGATGTTCTAAGAAATTATGAAAACCCCACCCTATATATATAGAGTACTGATCATGACTATACCTGTTTTTGAAAAAC
>Ga0325400_1003028_pt1 | contig 15003 bp, 5 predicted proteins | sample PopdelMetagenome_2_FD_205662 | JGI IMG/M metagenome (GOLD analysis project Ga0325400, IMG submission 205662) | Populus deltoides microbial communities from Bellville, Georgia, United States - Xylem-PdKOR-R1 | ecosystem: Host-associated > Plants > Phyllosphere > Stem > Wood/Secondary xylem... | reverse complement strand
CGGCCGAGGTTAAGCCAGCGCACGGTCACATCGCGTAGATACTTCACGCCGAAGCCGGTGGACTCGACGTACCAGGTGTCCACGATCTTCGTCGGGTCGATGTCCACCGTCGGCGTGAGGTGGAACCGCACCCGTTCGCGTTCATCACGGCGGTCGGTGATGGTCGCCTCATCGCGCCGCACCTCGGCGGACACGTTGCGCAGTTCGACAATGCGCAGCCGCTGGCCCGCGTCGGCGATACCCGTGTCGCCGCAGCGCGGGCAGGATGCCAGATCGCCGAGTGAAGACTCGCGGCTGAATCCGCACGAGGGGCACAGCAGCCACTCGTGCACCGCCTCGCCCGCCTGCCCGAGGTCCACCGCGTCGATGGAGATCTCGAGCCCCTGCGCGTAGAACTTCGAGCCCGGGGCAAGTTCGCCGATGGCCACGCCGGCGGCGCGGTCGTAGGAGGCTGCGTCGTGCTCGTACTCTTGTGAGTCGGGGTCGATCCAGCTGAGCGAGACGTCGAGGCGCACGCTGTCGTCGAGCAGCGTGTAGTTCGGCAGCAACCCGAAGCGCTCGAGCGCGCCGACCCACGGCTCGGTGTCGAGGCGGTAGATCAGCGCACCCATGAGCTTCATCGAGACCTGCGCAGACCGCAGTTCGTCCTTGCTCTCCGAGGTCGCGGCAACGTGCTCCGCAGCGGTCTGCAGCTCGGGGAGTGCGAGCTCGATCGCATCGCGACGATGCACGAGTAGCGAGCGCTCATGCACCCAGTCAGCCACCGCCGTCCTGGCCGCTTCGGCGAGAGGGCTCGTGCCAGGTGCTTCCCCCGTCGTCGCGAAACGACGGAGGCTCTCGAGCGCGGCCTCACCGAGGAGTCCGCCGAAGGACGCGATGAAGGTGTCGACGTGCGTGGTCGAGTCCCCTTCGGCGTACCTGATGAGATCGCCGAGGAAGCTTCCGGACTCCGTGGAGCGCAGCACGTCTCGTGCCGAAGAGGGCGGCGTGTCGAGGCCTGCTGAGCGCGAGTCGATGAGGAACGCGGTGTACTGGCGCTGCAGGATCTGCTCGGCGTCGAGGTAGGTCGCGGGCGCGCGCACCTTCCCGTTGACGACCGAGAGGGGGTCGCCGATCTTCGGCAGCTGATCCCCGCGGCCGGTGACGAAGGCGAGCGAGAGCGCGTTGCCCGTGAGGCGGCCGGCTCGGCCCACGCGCTGCAGGTACGACGCGACGGTGCGGGGCAGGCCGGCCAGCATCACGGCGGAGAGGTCGCCGATGTCGATGCCCATCTCGAGCGTCGGCGTGGCGACGAGCACGTTCGGCGCATCAGGCTCGGTACTCGACGACTTGAAGCGCGTCTCCACGTCGAGGCGGGTCTCGTCGGGCAGCAGGCTAGTGTGCTCCCGCGCCACCACCCGTCGCATGTCGCCAGTGTCGTAGAGCGTCCGGTAGTAGTTGGGAAGGGCGGCGGTGCGTCGACGGCGCCCGGCGCATCGTGCCGAATTGCAGGGTGCGCCGACGAACTGGTCGATGACCTCGATCGGGCCGTGTGTAGGTGCAGCGCACGTGTCGCACTCGAGTGTGTGCCGCTTTGCCTTGAGGTCGACCTCGGCGATGGGGCTCACGGCGATCTGCTCGGGGCCCAGCTGGTAGACCACGGCGCCATTGCTCAGCGTGGTCGCGACGAGCATGCCGTCGGTGTGCATCTTGGCGAAGAGGAGCTTGATGAGCCGCGCGCCGTCGACCGCCGAGACGCCGAGCGTCTTGCGTGTCCACGTGGCGAACCAACTCTGGGACGACGAGGCGATGTCGAGGTGCGAGCGTTGGCTGTCGCGGCCGGTCGGAGCGGGGGGCCCGATCCGGGGGAAGCCGGGGGCATCGCGCCCCTCGGGGAAGGCGGGCATGCCGACGCCGCGGGGTCGTCCGCCCCAGATCGACCACCGGCGACCGTCGCTCTCGACGTACTTGCGCAGCCAATCGTGTCCGATCGCGCCGCGGTCACGCATGCGCTCGAGCACCCCACGCACCCACTGCACGAGCTGGTCACCCGGCACCGCCTCGGGAGCCGACTCGTCGAGCGTCTCGACGCGATCGAAGCCGTCGACCACTGAACGCGCGAGCTGCTCGAGCCGCGCTGCCGTGCCAACTTCGACGCGCGCCGCGAGGCTGCCGGTGCGCTCGAGTGTGCGGCCGACTCCGGACTGCAGACCGAACTCGAGCCCGACATCGAGCAGCAGCCGGCGCCTGATGTTGGTGCGGGTGCTCGGCGTGACCTTGCCCTTCTCCCAGTAGTCGCGGAACTTGTCACGATCGGCGATGTCGGGGGCGAGCAGTCGGTACCGCTCGACGGGGGTCGTGGCTTGAGCGAGCATCGCGTCGACGATCGCGTCGACGCTGAGGGTCTGGTCGCCGACGGCTCGGCGGATGGCGTTGCGGAACCCGAACACGTGAGCGCGGCTCTGCACGAAGCCGGCACGGTGTGCGGCGTCTTGCACGCTGTCCGTGAACACGATCGCTTTCTTCTCGTCAGCCGAGAGAGCGGCGTCGCCGAACATGCTCGTGACCGCCACCGAGAGCATGGTGGCGATCGCGCTGCCGAGGAACCGGATACCGTCGGCTCGTTCGCAGGAGGGGCAGGTGTCGTCGCGAGACGCAGTCTCCACGTCGTCGCCGGTCACCGTCAGCACGGGAAGCACCCACCCGCCGGCGACGGCGGGGTCGTCGTCGTCGGGCGCCGCGGCAGCGAGTCGTCGCTGCTCCACACGGAACCAGCTGAGCCCCCGCACGCCATCGCCGCCGACCTTGCGGTCGGCGAGGTCCCGGTCGGCTTCACGGGGGGCGAAGATCAGCGCTCGGAACCCGCCCTTCTTCACCGCATGGTTGGCGCGAATGTCGGCGTCGTCGGCAGCGAGGTCGCCGCCGGTGGGCGCGAGCTGCACGCCCCACCCGCTGCGGCCGCAGTGTCGACAGTAGATAGCCGGGAACTGCGGGCGGTCCTCGGCGCTGTAGGGGTCGGTGTTGTCGAGCGACTCGGCGTGCACCTGGTCGCTCCAGCGGTAGTCCGCGCTCGCGCCCGCGATGCGGTCGACGCGGGTGAGAGACCGCAGCCACAGATGTGCGTCGATGGACAGCTCCGAGCGGCCGGCGCTCTTGCGCACGTGCCCGAGCGCCGCGACAAGAGCGGTGAGTAGACGTTCATTCCGCTCATCGCGCTCCGCGGTCGACTCGGTCGGTGCGAGCTCGGCGGGGAACAGCTCTGCGGCCAGTGTCGCCTGAGGCCTCGCGTCCTCTGCCGCCCTGGCGAGTCGATGCACGAGGGGATGTGCGCGGAACGACATGAACAGGGTGCTGTCACTACTGTCGCCGGGCAGTCCCGTCCAGAGGTGCGTCGCCATAGTGCGCACGAGTGCTGGCGCGTCGGTGGAGAGGTCGCCGAGCTCGCCGAGAGCGGTGTTCAACCGCTGCGCGACTGGAAGAGTCACCTCCACGGGCACCGCGCCCGTAGCGGTGAGAGCTTCGAGCGCGCCAGCGGACCACTCGTCGACCGTGAGACGCGTCTCCGTCACAACATCTGACTCGTCGAGCTTCTCACCGAACACCCTGTGCGCGAACTCGATCATCTGCGCGGGGTCGCCCTTGTCGCCGAGGGTTGCCGAGGTGGCCACGGGGGTGAGCAGGCCGAGCGGACGAGCGCGGGCGTCATCGTCGATGTGCTCGTGCTCGTCGGGCCAGTGCCGCTTGAGAGCGAGCCCGAGCCGCCGCAGCAGCATGGCCACGTCGGTGCCCTGCGCGCCGTCGTAGCTGTGGAACTCATCGAGCACGAGGTAGCGCAAGCTCGTGGCACTGGCCGCCCAGAGCGGCTGATCGTGAGTGCGCAGCAGCAGCTGGTCGAGCATCTTGTAGTTGGTGAGCAGGATGTCGGGCGGCTCCGCACGTATAGCGTGCCGGTCCGTGATCAGCCCGGCCGCGCTCACCGTCGAGCGTTTCGATCCGCCCTGCCCCGTGTAGCGAGCGGCGCGGATGCCGGTTAGACGTGGCTCTGCGAGGATGAGGTCCTTCAGGCGGTCCGCCTGATCGTTGACGAGCGCGTTCATCGGGTAGAGGATCAGCGCTTTGATCCCCGTCTCGCCAAGCGCCTTAGCCCGTTGCACGTGGTCGAGGATCGGCACCAGGAAGGCTTCGGTCTTGCCCGAGCCAGTGCCTGTGGTGACAAGGGTCGGCAACGGGCGCGGCTTCTCCACGCCGAGGTCGAGGGAGCTCAGCCGTTGATACGCCTCTGCTTGATGGCCATAGGGCGGAAATTGGTCGGGTGCCCACTCGAGCGACTCCCGCCACCCCTCGGCGGCGCCCTTGAAGGGTAGGCGTATGCGCACGTACGGGCCCTTAAAGATGCCGTCTTGGGTGTCGTCAAGGAAGTGGGCGAGAGCATCGCTCGCTTCCAGGTCGGTCAGAGCGAAGGTCGTGCGCAGGAAGTCGATCAGGCTCTCGCGCACGTCTTGCGCCTGCAGTGTCGGCAGCAGCTCGGTCACGATCGCTCCTCGAGCACGCGCTCGAAGTGCGCGTAGGCCTGCCGCATGTCGGCTTCGCGGTCGAGTGTCACGAATGGGAGCTCGTAGGTGTAGGTGTTACCGGAGGCGTTCGTCGCCGTGCGCTCCTCCTCCGTGATGCCCTCGCCGCGCTTGCGCCACCCGGTCAGCACCGAGTTCGGCACGAGCCGCCCGTTCGCGTCGTAGAAGTACACGTTGCGGTCGTAGCCGTAGAGCACCGCGAATTGCGTGCGGTAGACCGTGCACAGCTCGTCCGCTGTGACGCCGAGCATAAGCGCGACGATCGCGTCGATCTCCACCTGCGCCTGGCGGCGTTCGATATCTTTCCGCAACGGTACAACCGACGACCACTCCACGCGGTAGGGCTCCTCAATATGAGTCATGACCGCATCCCAGGCATCAGCCCATGCATTACTGAGACAGACGAGGCGTCCGTACCGCACGAGAAGATCAGAAGTAAGCTGATGGGCTGGCGACCAGGCAAGTCGCTCAATAGTCGATCGAGGTATATTCGCCTTTGGCGCTGTACGCACTTGGAAATCTGAGAGAAGCGCGGATGTGATGGCGCCTACCAACATAGTGTGCCGCAACTGAGAACGATGCCCGAGCGAGTTGAGCCCATGTGTAGGAGCGGTACCGGGTGGAATAACTGCAGAGATTAATGTCCTCTGTCCCGTGTTTGCCGCCATGTAGCGCCAGGAAACGCGATAATGATCGCGTGCCGGCATCCGTTCGGGCCCCCAGTGCGTGAAGGCCAAGTCATAAGTGGAACGATACCCGGAGGGTTTATAGGCGGTAACGGGAAGCGCATCTGGCCCGAGTGTTTCTAGGTCAACCGCCGACCAATCCTGATTATGTAGCAGGGTCTCGTTGGGCGACTTATAGAACGGGTTACTTACGAAGAGATGCGGCCCTTGCAGGATAGCGTCCCTCCATGAATCTACCGGTCCCCACTCCACGTCGAAGTAGCCCTTGGTGCGATCGTTCTTCTCGTGCCAGCCTGCTGAGAACTCGAGCCCAAGTTCTCCCAGGCGGGGTGCGGCCGACAGTTTGTCGAGTACGGCGGCGGTGGCGCGGTTGACGGCGTAGACCATTCGGGTGCGACGAATGGGCGTGTCCGACGATTCGAGGATCGCATGCCACGTGCCGAGGGTTTCTTTGTCGACCGTGATGATGCGGTTGCGATGCGGGCGCAAATCCCACTTGCCGTCGCGATCCTTCAGCCCAGGTTCCTCACCCGATCCATCGTGCAGGTAGGAACGACCGACCGTGTCGGGATGGTAGAGCGATGTCGCCATATCGAAGCCGACCTCGCGGCCCGCGCCGTACACATGGACGCCGTACGACACGAGATGGTGAACCTCGAACAACGAGAGCTCGTTGACGAACTGCCAATGCCGGCGCAAGCGCTCGTAAGTACCCGCTCGCAGGAGGCCGGCCTTCTCGTCGGTGAAGTGCGTCTCAGGGTGGATCAGTGACGCGATCCCGCGCAGGCTCGAGTGCCGCCAGGCCTGCGACATGAAGCAGCGGTACAGGTCGGGCTGTAAACCGGTGAGGTAGGGGTAGTTCTGCGGTGCGCCGACGAAGGCTGCGAGCACGGCAACGTCGCTGGTGCCGCCGAGCACCAGCTCCGACATGCCATTCAGCTCTAGAGTCGCAGCGCGTCGGGTCGAGACGACGGCTTGGGTCGGCTTGACCGCTAATTGCCACCACGGGTCGCCCTCGGCAAGTAGTGCGTCGATGTCTGATCGGGGTCGAACCCACGGCGGGTTCCCTACCTGCAGGTCGAACCCGCCGCGCTGGAACACCGTCGCGAAGTCGAGCTCCCAGTGGAAGAACCCCTGCGTGCGGGCGATGCCCTCCGCGACCGCGAGCCAGGGGTGCTCCCGCAGTGCCCGATCGATGTCGACTACGCCAGCGATGCTGAGGTCCCAATCTTCGGCCGTTCCGAGATCGGCCCAGGAGGTACCCGGCGTCAGGTCCGCGCTGCCGTACCGGGCTCCACGAGACCGCCGCTCCTCCCGGTGCATGCCGAGCACGGCTTCGAGCCCTTCTATCCACTGGTCGGTCGTTGGCGGCGCCACGTCGCTCTGCGTGAGTGGCCAGAACCACAGTGCGCTCCACGCATCCATCACCCGTCGTAGACGCTGAAAGGCGCCGCCAGAGTCTCCGAGCTTGGATTCGATCTCGGGACGCTGCAGAGAACCAGGAGGTGGCTGCTCATCCGCGCCCCACAGGTCGATGTCGCGGCGCACCTCGTTCTCGGCCACCTCGAGGCGGCGTAGCGCGAGCTGCCAGAGCGCCTCGACACGGTACGACAGTGCTGACAGCCGGTCGATCTCCTTCTTCGTCGGCTTCGCAGTGACCGAGCGCCGCCAGGCCTTGAGCGTGGCGACGGCCTCGGGGGCGAGCTCCTTCGCCTCCTTGGCCTCGGCCGCGCTGCCCCATCCCGCCGAGGGAAGGAGGAAGTGGTGAATACTGCCCGAGATCTCGCTTCCGAGGCGACCCTCGCGCAGGTCATCGGCGAGCGAAGTGATGGGCACGTCGCGCGGCACGTCGGTGAGCCAGCCCTTCGACTCCACCTGTGCTCGTGAGAACACTGCACGGCGCGCGCCGATGAGCGAGTTGCCCCGCTTGAGATGCAGCCCAAACCACGGAGCGTCGAGGCCGGCGACCATGGTGTCGAGCCAGAGCGAGATCTCGGCGAGCTCCACAGCAGTGGCGTTGAGATCGACTCCGTATACCTGGTGCAGCGCGATCGACGCCTTCACCTTCTGCAGCTCGCGGGGGTAGGCGTCCGGATCGATCGCCTCGCCGAGCTCCTCCTGCCGGCGCTGGAGGTACTGCTCGGCGAGCTGCCGCACTGCCTCGATAGCGAACGCCCCCGAACCGAGCGCGGGCTCACACACCGTCAACTTCAAGATCTCGGCCGCCGATGTCGTATGACCGTCCTGGTCGAGCAGTTCCACGAGCGCCTGCGATACCACGAAACGTGTCAGTACCTCCGGCGAGTAGTAGGAGGCTGACTGCTGTCGCTCCCGGCCCGCGAGCCGGAACACGAAGCTGCCCCGCTCGTGCCGCACCGGTCGTCGCTCGCCGGTGAGCGGATCCTCCAGGTGCACGAAGTGACTCTTGAACACCGGGTCGTCGGCCCGTTCGACCGGCACCACCCACGACCCCTTCGAGGCGTCGCCATCTTTCGCGAGTTCGAGGAGTTCGGTTTCGGCGAAGAAACCGGTGTACGACATGAGGCCCTCGTACACGGCGCCGAGCTGATTGATGCCGAGGTCGGCGTAGCTGATGAAGCCCCGGTCGCGCTTGCCCTGCCGCTTGGTGAGCAGCAGGTGGGCGAGCACGCGCTGTAGGGCGCCGTCGCTCAATCCGACGGCGGAGACGTGCGCGATGGCTCTGGGAGCGAAGAGGTCGGCCCGCAGGCTGTTGAACACGAGCCCCTCACGCTCGGCGTCCGGGTCACGCGGCTCGGGGGAGCCCTGGTCAACCATGCGGAACAGCACGTCAAGCGACTGGTAGAGGTGCGTGCCACACGCGGAGTCGTGGCTCAGCTGCTCCACGAGCACGAGTTCCCGCAAGCGGTCGAGGCTGTAGCCCTCCTCGTACTCGGCGACGTTCACCGGCAGCACCTGGAGCTCCGGCGATGCCTCCGCATAGAGGAGGAACAGGATGCGGTAGAGGTAGCGCAGCGCCTGCTTCGCGAGCGGCTGTGCCTCCTCAGGCGGGAGCGGAGCGAGGCCGCGTGTCGCGCGCCGGTGCACCACGTCGTTGCCAATGATCTCGATCGAGAGTCGCACGCCGTCGCGGAGGTCCTTAGATACCCCGACCGTGTGCTTGACCGACTCCTCGAGCACGCTCGACCACCACACGACGCCTTCGGCGTCGGGAACGAACGAGTCGGCGCTGAGCGCCGCGAGCATCCGGTCGATCTCCTTCGCCCGCCCCGTCTCGTTGCGGTCGGCCACGAGCTGCACGTCGACGGCGAGGTATCGCCCCTCCGCCCAGCGCTCGCGTTCGGCGACGAGCGCCCATCGACCTGCGAGCACCACAGCGTAGGGGGGCGCGTCGTCGGCCACGAAGATGCGCGAGAGCAAGCGCGCGACCGAGCGGATCGGGTGGTTGGGGTCGTCGGCGAGGGTGAACGGCTCGAGCAGGGTGTTGTCATCCTTGACGAGCAGGTCTTCAAGCGACTCGACCGGCGTTGCGTCGAGCACCGCGACCGCCGGTGCGCCCTCGATGCCGGCCTGCCGAACGAGAGTAAGTGGGCCCGCGGCGTCAAGTTCGCGACCGGCGCCCGAGGTGAAGCCGAGCACTCGACGTAGCGGAATGAGCAGCGCGTCGCGTATCGCCTGGGGATCGCTTGGGTTGGTGGATGAGAGGGCGGCACTGAGTTCGTTGCGCGCTGCGGTGAAGCGACTGCGCGGAGTCGCCACGGCCCTGGCGCCGTCGGCCGAGCTCGCCAACTCGTCCCACTCCTTGCGCCGCGCGAGCGTGCGCGCGTGGAACGACTGCGACGTTGCGTCGGTGGTGAAGTAGTGCTCGCTGATCCAGTCCTCGCCGACGACGAACGCATCCGAGGCCATCAGAACTCTCCCTCTCGTGGCACGACGATGAGCAACGGCCGCACGAGCATCTGCTGCGGCCGCATCGACTCCGCTATACGGCGCTCCTCGCTGATCGTGTCGCGTTGCCGGCGCAGTCCCGCGATCTGACTCAGAGCCGACGCGTCGTTCTGCCAGGCCTCGACCCGTTCGCCCCACTCGGACACGCGTCGCTCGATGTCCGACCGCTGGGAGGACGATACGTTCTCCATGAGGACCCGCGCCGCGTCGACCGCCGGCGCGACAAGCGGTTGCAGCCGGGCGGTGTCAATCTCCCCCGAATTGGCGAGCTTGCCGACCACGCCCGCTTCGCATAGAGCTTCCTTCACGCTTGCGTAGGGAGTAGCGCCGAACGTGGTTGCGGTGTCGACGTCGTCGAACTCGGTGGTCATGAAGACCGTGGACACTACGTGACCACGGCGATCGGTGAGGGTGCCGACGAGCACGACCACTGCGGACTCCACATCGCCCCGCACCGCGAAGATCTCATTGCGGCCGAGCTTGCCGAGCGCGCGGTCGGACGACCACTCGAGCACGGGGTGCAGCGGACCAAGGAAGTGCGCTTCGGGCCACAGCGTCAAGGAGCTCGGGTTGTCCCGCGCATCTTTGAGCACCGCGTTGCCACGACTCTCGGTCGTTGCGAGGATGAGGGTGTCGGTCACCTTTCGGTCGCGGAGGTAGGACTGCGGCAGCACGCCGAGCCGTTGTGCGAGATCCCGTTGCGGGGCGAACGCCACGGTGCCGTGGTCGGTGTGCTCCACCCACGCCACTCCACCGGCGCTGCTCGGCGCACTCGGCGTCTCGTACACCTCGGCCAAGGCTTCGCAAAGAAAGGCGACGGCCGAGGGGAAGAGTCCGGTGTCGGGGTCGACGAACACGGGCGCCGCGCGCGTCTGCACGACGGCGGGCGGCACCGTCAGCGGTTCAATCGACTCACCCGCCGCGATCGTCGCGAGCATCGCGGCGATCGGGTCGTCGGCGAGACCCTCATCGACGTTCGGAACGGCATCGTCGGGCTTGGTGCCCCTTGCGAGCGCATTGCGGATCTTGTCCTCTTCGGCCTCCGCGGTGTACTCGCCCAGGATTGAGGCGACGTCGCCGAGGCGCGTGTGCGCCTCGTGCTCGCGCTCGAGCAGTTTCGTGAGCACGCGGATGTCACCCGAGAACTTCGGGTCGTTCGGCTCCAGCACCAGCGTGGTGATGAGCGGCTGGTGTCGTTGCCCGTAGCGGTCGACGCGGCCGTTGCGCTGCTCGATGCGGATGAGACTCCACGGCACATCGAAATGCACGAGGTGGTGGCACTGCGAGTGCAGGTTCACGCCCTCCGAGGCGATGTCGCCAGTGATGAGCACGCGGATCTCTGACGACGACTGCTTGAAGCTCTCGACGATGTCCTGCTGTTCGACATCCGACAGCTGCCCATGCAGCACCTGCACCTGCGACGGCTTCAGCTTCACCTTCGCTGTCACATGCTCCTTCAGCCACTTCAGCGTCGCCACCCGCTCGCTAAAGATCACTACGCGCTTCCCGCTGTTCGCAGCTATGCCAATCCTCTTGAGGTGGTTGACCAGGGCAAGGAACTTCGCTGACGCTGTGGGATCGGTGTCGACGAGTGCACGAAGGCGCTCCAGCGCGCGGCGCTCACCTGCTGCGGAGCCCTCCGCTCCCGGGCCAAGGCGTTTCATCCGCTCGCTGAGCGATTCGGCGAGGGCGGCGGGGGAGGAGAGGAAGGCCTTCGCGAGTGTCCAGGGGAAGAGTGCCTTCGTCTCGCCCGAGTAGGGAGACGAGCCGCTCGCCGGGTGCAGCCACACCGTCGATAGCTCCGTTGCAACTCGGTTCTCGGCTTCGGAGGCCGCGACCAGCAGATTGTTCGGCTCTTGCCGCTTCGCCCACTGGTCACCGACCTCGTTCGCGACCTCCGGGCTGTTGCGGTGGCGGCGGATCACGAGTCGCGCCAACTCCGACTCGGCGATATTGCCGCTCGGTGACACTGCCGTCGGCTCGAGCAGGCGGATGAGCTCGGCGAACGACTCCTTCTTGCCGTTGTGCGGTGTCGCCGACGCGAGGATGAGTGCCTCGGTGTTCGGCGCGAGCGTCCGCGCGAGCTGATTGTTCAGCGTCTGCCCGGTGAGGTTGTGCGACTCGTCGATCACGACCGCATCCCATCGGTGCTTCGCCAGGTGGGCGCGGTACTTGTCCTGCTTCAGCGTGTCGATGGAGATGATGGCGCGCCTGTACAAGCTGAACGGGTTGCGGGTCGCCGGCAGCTGCTGGCGCACCCGCTGAATGCCGACGGAATCGAGGCGCACGAACGGCAGAGCGAACCGAGTCCACATCTCGTACTGCATCTGCTCGAGCACGTGCTTCGGCGTGACGATGAGGATGCGCTCGCCGCGGCCACGGCGTACGAGTTCGGAGAGGATCATTCCGATCTCGATGGTCTTGCCCAGCCCCACGGCATCCGCAATGAGAATCCGGGGGCGGAGACTCTTCGAGCTGAGCGCTTGCTGCACCGCCGTGCGCTGGTAGCCGAGCGTGTCCGCGAGCATCTGAGTGGACACGGTGAGCCCTTGCTGCCCAAGCGGCACCGCGGTCTTGCGCAGCGTCGCCTCGAGCCACAGCTTCGCTGTGCGGTAGTTCGGCGACGAGTCGCCCTTGACGGTCGCCTCCCGCGGATCGAGCACGGTGATCGTGTCAAGCGATTCGTAGAACGACGCGGTCGTGTCACGTACGAGCTCGGACAAGCCCTGGGCGCGGACGAGGACGCCTGCCTGAGTCACCTCCGTCGCTGTCACGAGCCAGACGGCATCGCGCACCTCGACGATCGACCCAGGAGCGACGTTCACCCCTGTGGGCGTCACCGAATCAGCGTCGCCAACGACAGCGCTCATGGCCCCCCTCGAGTCCGATCCTTCGGGAGACCGGTCCAACTCCGCCATGCTAAGCAAAGGTCACGGAAGTGTGGTACTCGTGAGGTCTACCGAGCGTCTCCGCTTCTCTGCGACGCTGCCCTACCCGCCCGACCGAGAGCACCTGCATGTCCTTCCAGACCCCGCGCAGTATCGAGGAAATGCTGACTGCCATCCACAAGCGCGAGTACCTGATGCCGGCGATCCAGCGAGAGTTCGTCTGGGGCGCCGATCAGATCACCAGGCTCGTCGACAGTCTCATGCGCGGGTACCCCGTCGGGTCGTTCCTGCTCTGGGACGTCAAGCCGGAGACCGCGCAGTCGTATACGTTCTACGAGTTCCTGACGAACTACCACGAGCGCGACAACCCCTACGCGGACAGGGCGACGGTTCCCTCCGGGAGTGGCACGACGGCGGTGCTCGACGGGCAGCAGCGGCTCACCTCATTGAACATCGCGCTGTACGGCAGCTTCGCGGAGAAGAGGAAGTACGCCTGGTGGAACAGCGCGGACGCGTTCCCCGTGAAGCGCCTCTACCTGAATCTCGTTGACGAGCCCGACGACGAGGAACTCGGCACCAAGTACGACCTGCGGTTCCTCACCGACAGGGAGGCCGCGCCGGCGGACGGCGATGCTGACAAGTGGTTCCGAGTCGGAGCGGTCCTTGACCTCGCCAATGCCGGCCCTGCGATCATGCGAGAGTTGGAGCAACGGGGGATCGCAGGGTCGGCTGACGCGTTCCAGCGTCTCTATGACCTGTATGAGGCGGTGCGGGTTCTCAAGCCGATGAACTACTTCCTGGTCACCGATCAGGATGCCGACAAGGTGCTCGAGATCTTCGTCCGCGTCAACAGTGGCGGCACCACGCTCTCGTATTCAGACCTACTGCTGTCGATGGCCACGAATCAGTGGCAGGAGCTGGACGCCCGCGAGGAAGTCCGCTCGCTGGTCTCCGACATCAACAGCAACGCCGGGCGCCAGTTCTCCTTCTCGAAGGACGTGGTGCTGAAGACCGCGCTGACGATCGCAGACGTGGATGTGCGGTTCAAGGTCACCAACTTCACCCAGGGCAACATGGCGAAGGTAGAGTCCGCGTGGCCCCAGATCAAGGGAGCCTTGCTCCGTGCTGCGACGCTGCTTCAGCAGTTCGGCTACAACGAACGCAACCTCACCGCGAACAGCGTCATCGTCCCCGTCGCGCACTACCTGCACCTGCGCGGAGCAAGCGACTCCTACCTCGACTCCACCGCAGACGCTCCCGACCGTCTGACCCTTCAGCGGTGGGTCACCCGCTCGCTGGTCAAGCGCGGCATCTGGGGGTCGGGACTCGACACACTCCTCACGCGCATCCGCGATGTGCTCCGCACCGACTCGACGAACGGATTCCCGGTCGCGGCCGTCGAGGAAGCTATGGCTGCCGTCGGCAAGAGTCTCGCGTTCGACAACGCGGAGATCGACGAGCTGCTGAACCTCAAGTACGCCGGCCAGCGGACGTTCTCCGTTCTCTCGGTCCTATACCCCGGGCTGGACCTGAGCAAGAAGTTCCACGAAGACCACATCTTCCCCAAGTCGCGGTTCACTAAGAAGAAACTGCTCGACGCCGGGGTTCCGCTTGACGTCATTGACGACTACCTGGCGGCCGTGAACCTCCTTCCGAACCTCCAGTTGCTTGCCGGGACCGCCAACATAGAGAAGCAGGATGGCCTGCCCGCGGAGTGGACCGACGCCGCCTTCCCGAGCGAGGACAAGCGGACTACCTACCTGGCCGAGAACGACCTCGACGGCCTTCCCCTGGACTTGGCCGACTTCACCTCGTTCTTCGAGCAGCGCAAGCAGCGCATCCGCATTCGCCTGCTCGCTGCTCTGGGAACAGTGCCGGACTCCACTCAGCAGCCGTGACGCGTAAAGACCAAGAAGCACGCGGACGGATCAGGGCGTATTCGCCGCGGTCGAGGCGGGCGTGAGCCGCGAGGATCGAGGCTGAGTGGAGGTATTACCAGATTGGATCAGTGCAGGCGCGTCGGCTGTGGCCGCAGTCGTCAGCGTTGTCGCGGTATTCGGCCTCTTCGACGTTCGCAGGCAACTTGGACTTCAGCGTCAGCAGCTGCACCGCGACCTCGAGAACCTGTATGTCGCGAGGTACTGGACGATCATGGACAAGATCGCGGAGTGCGAACTCCTGACGGCCAGCGACGCCGTCGCACCCAGGCGAATCGCCATCCGCTCCTACCTCCGGCTCAGCGAGCATGAGTGCGACCTTCGCGCCGCCGACCGCGTGACAGACGCGAAGGGCTGTCCGGAATGACGGCGCAGTTGCGCGACGCAGACTTTCGCTACGAGCTCGACGCTATGCCGGCCGGCGAGTTTCAGAGATTGAGAAGCCTTGTCGCGGAGGACGTCGGTTTCGAGCCGTCGCCTTCCAGCCTGAAGGTGCGTCGGCGCAAGGGACTGTGAAGGCGCCCCCCGTTCTGGGGGTCCCCACCGCAGCATCCGCCCTACCCCCGAACCTGACGGACTGTTACGTTCAGGAGCACCTGCGCACGGCCCGCCGCTGCCGGTACTCGCTAGTCCGACACGCTCACCGTGCGCCCACTTCGTCGTGGACGCGCATCGTCAGCGCCGCTTCAACGACGAAAGGCACGGCACATGACCCGCTCCCGACTCACGAGGGCGGTGCTGGCAGTGCCGGCGGCGCTCTCCCTCGCCCTCGGCGGTGCGCTGCTCGCCGCGGCGCCCGCATCCGCCATTCCTGGTGCTCCCATCGACATCACGAGTCCGGCCCCGAACGCGACCGACGTCGCGCGCACGGTTGATATCAGCGGCACGGGGTCCGACGGCGCGGGCGTCGCCCTCACCGACGCCAGCGGCACCACCCTGATCGGCAACCCGACCACCGTCGCGCCGGGCGGAGCGTGGACGATCTCCGTCACCTTCGCCCCCGACGCGCCCGCCG
>Ga0325400_1003026_pt1 | contig 15019 bp, 11 predicted proteins | sample PopdelMetagenome_2_FD_205662 | JGI IMG/M metagenome (GOLD analysis project Ga0325400, IMG submission 205662) | Populus deltoides microbial communities from Bellville, Georgia, United States - Xylem-PdKOR-R1 | ecosystem: Host-associated > Plants > Phyllosphere > Stem > Wood/Secondary xylem... | reverse complement strand
GGATATTGAATCTGAATCCAAGAAGTGCTTCAAGAAGCGAGCTTTTGCCATCAGATTGACCACCGAGTGCTACAATTTCAGGGATAGGTAGTTTCTCGCCGAAAGCAACTGCTGCTGCTTGCAAACGGTTATACGCTTCGAATCGAGAGTTAGAGGGGTTATTTTGGTGTTTTCTTGAAAGGGAAGACGAATTCGTTGATGGAGTTTTTGTAGGTGTGGTTAAGTGCGCGTTTGTTGTTGCCATTGTTGTGTGTGTCTCTCTCTGTGTGTGTCTGTGTGTCTGAGAGAGAGAGCGAGAGAGAGAGAGGTCTTTTGAATTTGAAATATTTGGGTGGAGCGCAGAGAGAGACGTTGAGAGGGGGGTATATAATTTGAGGTTTTCGTGGGCTTCCTTCCTAACGAACAAATGAGGTAATAGGCCTACTATATTATTCTATTAATCCTCTTTGATGGGTAGTTTTTTATATATATATATATATATATATATATATATATATATATATATATATATATATATATATATCACGTTTAGTTCTCTTATTAGTAATGGAAATTTATTTTCAATCTTCATTTTCAATGAAAATTTTAAAAAGTGTGTTCGTTTTTTTAAAAAATAGAGAATATTATTTTATTGAAAAATAGAAAATATATGAAGATCATCAGTATTTAAAAATAAAAAACAAACTATATTTTATATATATAATAATCATCTTATTTCTTTGTACTTGTCATAATATAAATATAAAGTATTAGTTTTAATGTATTTATATTTAATTATCATGAAAATAAACTATGCTTACTAACTCTAAAAAAATAAATATTTTATATTATTAGTAATGAAAAATATTTATGGAATTAATCAAATATGAAAATGCATATAAAACAAGATGATTTTAATTTTTTATATTGATAAAGTGATTTTATATAAAATAAATATATTTTATTATTCTTATTTAAGTTTACTTGAATAACATTGGAAAACTTGTGAAGAAAAACTATGACAAATATTTTAAAATATATATATATATATATACAATTTAAATTATAAAAAAAAATTAGTTTTTCAATTCTTTAGATAGATAAACATTATATTTGAATAATAACTTCTAATTTTACTTTTTTTTTAAAATTGAAATATTACTTTGTTTTGTTTTTTTAATAGTTACTTTCTCTTCCAGCCTCACGTTCTCAAAAAGTTGATTCTAAAATAAGAGATTTCCAAGGATTAAACCTAATTATATTAACATAAAATACATGAAACCTAGAAAATTATCATTCTTTTTTTTTTGTTTTTCACTTAAAATTTCTGAAGATATTTAAAGTAAACTAGTTCCTTATCTTTTATTATCATCATAGAATAAAATATATTAATTTGTTATTAAGTATATTAATACATAATACATAACTTTTTATTGCGTAGGTGACAAAGTCAAGGGAGTTTGTTTACTTCCTTAGTTCTAATTTTAGGAAAGCATCCATTTAAATTTATTTTTAAATACGTAAAATCATGTTTTTAAAAACTCGTATAATATTGTGGTAATAATTAATTTTTAAAATATTTTTTATTTAAAAATATATTAAAATAATATTTTTATTTTTTAAAATTTATTTGTGATATTTTCATATCAAGACAATCTGAAAATACAAAAAAAAATAATTTAAAGTAAAAAAATAAAAATATACATTTTAAAAAAATACTTTTAAAATAAAAAATAAATAGACTATAAATTACCGAGATATAGATTTAATTTTGATTAACATATAATAATAAAAAAATCATCTAATCAGGTAAGAAAAAACTATACTAATAAATTAGAGAACCATAGTCGGGACTAGATGTAGCCATCCCCCGTGAGAAATGAGAATCACTTGTATGGCTAAAAAGGCCACTCAAATTCTCGTTTTTACCACTATTCCATGGCCTTTAATTTAACTAAAAGTTTTTTAAATGTGGTTAGGGACCTAATTGAGACATTTTAATTATTTAGCTTTAAACATGGGTCACATTAAGAAATTAAAACTTCATAGGCATTATTTAAAAAAAAAAAGAGTTGGAATTCAGGGATCAAATTGATCTTTGACCACATCAAATGTTTTGACCTATTAGTACACAAACCATTTGTTCTTTCATCTTCTTCTTTGAAGACACTTTCAATTCCTAGGCACTAAGTTTTTCTCCTCTCAACTAGATCTCATCTTACAATCATCCTTTTTACCGATTTTGGTATCGTTTAGACTAGATTTAGGTGTTATCCTCGTTATTTTTAGGATCATTTGTAAAATAGCTTTCACAATTAGCATTAAATCCCCTCCTCCCTTAAACCTCGTTCTTGTTATGAGCTTAATCACTTCTGAGACTACTATGATAGTTTGTGGTTTGGTTCCATTCAACATCTAGTTTATGTCCAGCTAAGGTATATATTTTTAATGTCTCTCTCCATTTCATTTTCTTTTCTCTAAAGGTTTTAGTTTGCATGTTTATAATAATGCCTACTGTGTTGTTAATTTCGTTTCGGTAGGTGTTTTGTTTTTTCAATTGAAATGAAATGTTTTCAGTTTTAAAGTGTTTCGGCGTGTTGTTTCAGGGTTGTACTGTTCATATATACATATATATAACAAACATAATTCAAATTCAAGATAAATTAATAATAAATTATGCATTACAAACGTAATGCCAAACAAATATAATTTCAAAATTTAAAATATTTCTAAATAGTCAAGATTAAATAGATCTTTAACTTAAAGTAATTCAACTTAAACAAAATATCAAAATATTATGAAAGTAAAATATTTTAACACAAATATTTTAAATATAAAGTTAGGTCAATGTTATCAAAGCTAATGGAATATAAAGCATCCCTTATTTTGCTCAAATTCCTACAATGTATAAACATGGAAAAAAAACAACATGAATATAAATCATATATATTAGTGATAAATCTAATTTTAAAAAATTAATATCATTGTTAATGAAAATAGTAATAATAATTTTCAATATTATTATCAATATCTTTGTTATTGAAAATAGTAATGAAAAAAAGCTTTTTATAATTGGGTGGTTTAATTAATTAAATTGAACAAGGTTCAGTTTGATTTAATGGCTTTTCAAGAGCGGAACATAACATGTGGAATGAAACTGGAACGTTCTGGGCGGAATTTAGCCGAAAAATCCGGAACGGACCAAGATTTAAAATGAGATGAAATTTGTTCCCTTTTTTGAATTGGTATGGAATGTTTCGGCTATTCCGAATGAAACGGAATGGAATTGACAACCTTCTGTGATATGTGACTGTTTATGAGGCCTCCTATAATGTGATATTGTTTGTGTCTATGATTCTTAGAATGTCAATGTTACTATGATATGAAAATCACACATGTCTAGAAATTTCAAAGATGGCATTATTGTGGTTGGAAGAATGATGTTGATAAAGTTTTGGACTATGTGGTTTTAATTATTGTTTTGGTTTTATTTACCTTGTGTATGCTTCTAAAAATGAAATCTTTGAGTTAGGCATATGTTAGTTCTAATATTCACTCATGATAAGCAACTTTTGAAAAATAAAATATATTAACATTAAAAAATTGTACTTAAAAGTATTCTGGAGCTTTATATTGCTTCAAAATGCTACTTTGTGTTTGTTTATCCCTTGTTTACCTTTAATTGTGTGCAACTATAGATAAGCCTATATTCTTTTGTTGGTGTTTCCTAACTTATAAATTATGTCTAGTTTTTTCTTGTTTTTTAGAGTCACCCTAGGCCAACCAAGGTAGATTTTCTAAAAGATCTATGTATTTTAAAGTCTTGCATTATTCCAACTTTTTTTTTGTTTTTCAAAGTTGTATTTTAGCTAAATCCCATAAACCATTTACATCTTGCATGTGGTATGTTCTTGATCATCCTTATATTGTTATACATCAAGCATGTATTCGAGAATGGAATGTGCCTAAAAACAATGGTGTTTTCCACGTGGTTTTAATCCCAAAGGCATTAAAATTACTTATTTATGTATTTTTGGAAATTATAACAAGTTTTCAAGACCTATTGGGTCTCGATTCACATTAAAAGTCCTATTAGACCGACATACCATTTGAAATTAAAAAAAAAAACCTATCCTTGTTTTTTCACAAATCATGTAAAAAATGTCTTATTATTCACTCTTAATATTTAGGATAAAATGTACTCAACATGAGCCATTGCCTTCGATATCAAGAGGAGTAACTCATTCTTTTGATCTTTAAATAACAAAAAAGTTTTATAAATATCGAAGTCCAATATTCACCAAACAATTAGGAGTATTTGTCTTTTTAATTAGTTTACATGTATGCAAGGGGAAAAGATTATTTGTTTGCTGTGAATGTACATACACAAGTCATAGCATTTATGTGTACAAACTTTAATGAGGTACATCAATAAAAAAAAAATTAAATCATAAAAAGGTAATTGTTAAGTAACACACCTTAAAGACAAGCAAATCATAAAAGGTCATTTGTTAAAACTTAGTCTATAAGGGATCTTCATATCACTAGATCCTATTCGAAGTAAATGAACCTATAATGGTCACTGCTTGGGTAAGACTGGGGCATACGATCTTTATTTATTCAATAAATATTACAAATGAATTTTAGGTACTATATGATAAATGAATTTTAACAAGGCATTATTCATAGACTCTTTTATGGGATTTGGGTTGGGTTTAACGAGCCCAATATAAGCCCACCTAATTACTTGCTACCATGACTTGATAAACTATTAATATTTATAAATCATGATCTAGAGTAAATAAGCATAAAAATATCAATTCACTAAAAAAAAAAGAGTGATAAAAATAATCAGGATCTTATAATGAACAATCATAAAACCTACACTGAGTTTAAATTAAATCATCACGGTAGACTTATATAGATAGACCGCTAATAGGATAGTCATAATAGACTATTAGGAATATAAAACAATTAGCAATGCAAATTATCTCGGGTAAAATGCTTTAGGATAATAGTATCTTCCTTTTAACATAATCAGTCTCTTAACTTAGGACTTTACAAACTAATTAAGGTTTTCTAGTGACCATAATACGAGGTAGTGGCACATGTTTCCTTCTTTACCCCAAACATAAACAAGCTTTTGTTTTTTATGAGCTCGTTACGATTTTGAGTGTGACATGTTTAATAAGCTTGGCTAGCTTAATAATATTAATAAAAAAAATACAATGATAATAAATAAACGGGAAAAAAGATGACAACAACAAAAAGGTAAAAGAAACGACCAGAGCCCATCTAGGTTAGCCTATCAAATATCTGACTTGTTTGTGACACTAGGGTAACCCTGTTTAAAACAAATTAAATAAAATTATGAAACTTAATTATCAAACAACTCAATTTTATAGGGCAAAACTGAAAAAATTCTTGTGTAAAAAAAGCAATGAAAAAAAAAAGACAAGAAGACCAATTCTTAATTAATCAAATGCTAAATGATGAAATTAAATTAAAAAATCCATTTTTTTAAATCAAATGTTGAAGGATCGTATCTAATAACGAAGAAAAAAGTAAGTGAGAATGCAATAAACCCATAAAGATAAAAATAAAGAAAAATTTGAAGCTTAATTTCTAGAAAATAAATTATTGAATGATAAAATTAAAAAAATATATAATCAAAAAAGAAAAAAAAAAAACCAACCCAAGCCCACCTATGTGAGCATGCAAAATATGTGACTTGGTTGTATATCGAGGTAACCCTGTCGAAAATAAATTGAATAAAATTATGAAACTCAATTATCAAACAATTCAATGTTAAATGGAGAAATAACCCAAATTATTTTAAAAATAAATGAAAAATCCTATAAAAAGCACATAAAAAATAACAGAGCCTAATATCCAATTAAATAAATACTGAATGATTAAACTAAAAAAGTATGAGCTTAAAAAAAAAACAAACTTGGATGAATCTCCTAAAACTATGTTAATCTCTCAAACCTATAACCCATTGAAATCTTAGACTAGAGTTCAATCAAGAAGCTCAATTCAATTTAATGTTGAAGGATGAAATTGAAAAAAATATCAATTTGAAAAATTTGTCGAAGTAAAAAAATAGCAATCAAAAGAATAAGGATCAAATTTGTTAGGATATAAAACTAAAGGAGGATGGAATTGTAAAAAAAATAATTTTAAAAATCATCTAAAATAAAAGAAATAGCAATCGAAAGAATGAGAACCAATTTGACAAATGAAAAAAATTGAAAGATGATGAAAGTAAAAATAAATTTCAATTTTATAAATTATTTCAAATAATAATAATAATAATAATAATAATAAAAGAATAGGGATCATATCTAAAGAAAAAAACAACTAAAGGGTTGCATTGAAAATTTGGAGGGCCAAACGTGAAAATTGAGTGAGAAAAGAAGGGAAAAAGAAAAGATTGTCAATGAAAAAATAGAGGTTCGTTGACCATATACACCATTTAGGGATGAAAAGGCCGCTAAGACAATTCAAACACTACCCTAAAAGCCCCAATATGCCCCCCCCAATATGTGTTGCTCAAATGGCACAGCAACTATACACATGTTAACTATTTTTTTAATAATATTTATATTTATTCAATTATTAAATTGCTTTTCAATCAAATTGATTATTATATAAAAAAAAAACAATGATGAAAATACTAAGAACCCCTAGATGCTAGTAGAAGGATATTTACTTGTATTGGTAATTTAGTCATTTTACTATGCTTGAAAAAATGAGATGCTAAAAAAGCCCTTGAAAGACAATTTTTTTTTTAATCTTGCTTTTAAGGGTAATCTATGTCAAAGAACTGATTCAACCTAAAAGTTTAAGCTGTTAGGTGAGGTTTCAAAATATGATTTATATTATTCTCTAACATATCTCCCCAAGTGAAAGCTTTTTGGGTTTGAAATTTGTACATGTTCACACTATCTTGTCCTTAATTTTTATCAAATAAATAAAAATGATGAGATTCGAACTCGTGACTGCTTAGTCATCAATGTTGTGAAATCATATTAAAGAATCAATTCAATCTAAAACTTTAAGTTGTTAGGTGAGATTTCAAGATATAATTTATATTATTATCTGACAATCTAGTCATTTTATTATGCTCTAAAAATAATAAGGGATTGATCCATTCTTAAACAATCAAACAATAGCTAATGGATTATTTATAAATATATATATTTTTTATGTCTAATAAAATATTTATTTGTTAATTTTAAAACTTCAAGGGCTTGAAACTTAAGAAAATACTAAAGTTTGATAATTGGACTATACATTCTTAACTCAAAACCATATGATATCACACCCGCCAAGTCCTAACATACTTATAAAACTCAATTAACCACTAATTAATAAAGTTAAGATTAAAGTTAAAAAAAAAAAAACTAAGAGGATAATGACAAAATATAAATCAAAATTAGTGAATAATTGCGATTTAAATTATGTGTTGCATTTTCTAATTAAAAATATCAAATCAAAACATGTTGAAAAATAAATTTCAAGATGTTTAAGTTGTTCAAAAGTTTATTATGATATATTATATAGTTTGTTTTCGTATCATTTACGTTCTGTTCTGGGTTTTAAACAATTGCCCTAATTAAAAGAAATTTAATCAATTAGAGTCAGTACTTGTGTTTCGAATAGAAACCCACAGAGCAACCAAACTAGTGCATGTTCTTATAGTCCTTTCCTTGTGTATTTTATGTGCTAATAAAGTTGGGATTTCACTTTTGTAAACTGCTAAATCGAATGAGTCAACTAAAATTAACCAAAGCCAAATTGAGAAGATCAATGCTGAATGGAGAAGTAGAATTAGAAGATTGTGGTTTAGCTAGCCACTAAGCACGCATGATGCCATTTTAATTTCAATTTTTTCAAAAGATTTGTTATCCATCATTTACTTATTTCCAAAAGATTTTCACACGGATCGATCCAAGGACACATGATGGCTTAGAGTCTTGTTTCGTCCTCGAAGCTGTCCTAGTTGTTTGATAACTTCGGACAACCTAGCTAGGCCAATACTTGAATGCCTGCAACAAGTCGATAGAAATAGTTGTATATTCCGATGCTAGCTAGCTGGTGGTAGATGTAATAGTTCCAAGTCAATTTTCTCCGACAAATATTGGTTCAGATTCATGTAACCAGATCACACTTGCGTTATGAAATATTGGGACTTGACATTCTTGGGAGTAAATATGAATTAATGCAACCAGGAAACTGAAATCAAATTAGTTTCTCTTTGCCAAGTTGCATCCAGCAGCCTCGAATTACACGTCTTTAAGCACTCCCGTGACAGGTTTATAGATTCATTAAGACAATCCAGTCGCAGTTTTATACTTCATCTCCTTAAATTTATTTTTGTACAAGCAAGAGATGAATATATTAATTCAACTTTGATATAAATAGACTTTCTGAAACAAACTGCTTTTCGTGCTTTGTTTTATGAATTGAAGAATGCACAGAACCTTCAAGAAGGATTCACTTTTTATGTTATCATTTCAAGGTTGAATTAAAGAGAAAAAGCTGTACGCAGAAGAATTCTCATGAATGCTTTTAGTCTACATGCAAAGTCGACGTGCCTAAATTCGATCGAGAAAAATCTCAGCCCCGAGACGTGAAAATTTGTTTTACGACACCGGCCCGATGGTTTAAAAGAAGAAGAAGAAGCAGCATGTAACGACTTCAATTTCTTCATCGATCAATCACACACTGCCCTGTTTGCTGTTAGTCTAGGTAAAGTATTGCTGTAACATGCCATTCTAGAAGAAGACTGTAGCAATTCTCATATGGTACAACTCAAAAGGAAAGAAAGAAAAAAAGAAAGAAGAAGCAGCAGTAGACTATCAGTTCTCGCGGCGCATGTGATTTGATCTGGAAACGCAAAACAAGAGAATATTCGTAGGGTTATGGAGTCAACGCGTTATGTTATGATCACGGTTGGAGATCGATGAAAACTTGAGCTCATTAGAGGAACGAGGCATGTCAACCGTATTAATAATTTTATAGTTTAGATATTAAGAATTGTTTATGGAACCGACGAATCATATAATATGGCACACCTAAATCCTTCATTAATCTCATTGCTGTGATCACGAGTTGAGAAGCGTGTTTCAGTGGTGGCTCAACGCATTTGCTGCCGGAAAAGAAGATCACTCACACGTTCACAGGCGACCTTCCTAGCTAGCCTTCGTGGTCAGGCGATTAGCCAGCCAGGGTCACCATCATATGATTAGTAAGTAGACCCAACCCAAATAATATAAAATAATCATGTAATTTACATTACTTTCTAATATATTTTCTTAAATAATATATTTTCTTAAATTTTCTTAAATTTGGACATGTATTCAAATTTCGAAGTTAGAATTTAGAGGCATGGCCAGGCTTTCATGATTCGAATTAGTCAAATTATATTTATTTGACTAAGCCGAGAATCTAGAGTTTCATTAATTAGTGTAAGAACTTGAGGCAGCACTTTCCTTCACTTGTATTAATTATGGAATATTTTTATCACAAGCTTGCAGTTTAAAATACCCTCCAGCTCCCTTACTCTTGAAGATACATTCCCACCTTTTTTTAGAGAATGGCCAGTTCTCTACTCAAACTTGCAACCATTCTCTCCCTGGTCGTTTCCATCCTCTTAGCCTTGCACACTCAAATAACCTTATCGGTCGATGTAGAAGATGAAGATGAAGAGTATGTTCTCGACACCCCACCAGTCAATTTCAGATCAAGAAGCCGGTTCTTGGCCACTGTCATAAAGAAAGGTGCACGATGTAACGCTGAGCGAAATAGCAAATGTAATGGCGTTTCGGCCAACAAAGGCACGGGCCTGCTTTACTGTTGCAAGAAACATTGCCGCAATGTTCTTGGAGACGAGAACAACTGTGGACAATGTGGTAACAAGTGCAAGTTTGGAGAGTCTTGCTGCTATGGAAAATGTACAAACGTCATTTACAACGCCAGTAATTGTGGAAAATGCAACAATAAGTGTTCCCCGGGGGTTAAATGTCAATATGGAACATGTGGGTATGCTTAAAATACAAGGTTTTTGAGGCATCATAGTTGGGTTTAATAAAATGTGTGGCTGTTTTTGTTACTATTAGGGACTAGCTTATATTATTTGGGCAGTATATTTGTTATTTCTTATTCTCACAAAGGAAATAGAGAGGGTGTTTTGTACTTAATTGAGTATACAGAATCCAAAGTTTGTGTCACCAATAAAGAAAGCCTGTATGGAGATGGAGGTGATTCTCAGTCTAGTCTACTCATAGAAACTTATCGTTGTTCAGACCCCAGGGAAGGAGAATGTTTGATAACAATATGACACTTTCATTTGCCGTTGTTTTCCTTAATTTTGTTTTTGTTTTTTCTTCTGCTTGCCCTCAGTAGGCAAGCTATGTGAAGATGCAGAAGGTTTTCATGTTTAAGTTTGTATGAAAAAGGAGGACAGGGACAAGCAACTTCAATCCCGAAGTCTCAATTGATATGTTACTTCACTTGTCTGGTATCACACGCTTAGTTCCATGCAAAGCTCAAGCTAGTTGCCTCGATCATCAAGAAACCCTGGAACCGAGCAGGAGGTAATGTATTCATCCTGGAGCAAGATGTTACGTACGTTCATTGTGTATTTGTAATTTGAAGCAAATGAGAAGAAAGACGGCCATGTGCTAGACTGCATCTTGTTATAAGATTATCCACAATAACTAACAGAACAAAATCTAGCCTGCTGACTTAATTAATAGCACTACCCAAAGACTTCGAAGCTACGAATCAATATATTGCAATTGATGCATTTGATTACAGCTTGCTAATGTTAGCCACATAGCAGGGAAGCAGAGAACAAAACTGCAGTAGCCATCACTATCCCAGAAAAAAATAGCACAGAATAGGACTGGACCCTTGCAAACCCAAACCAAGCTAGATTTTGACAATTAAGTGAAGGAAAAAAAAAAAGAGCACCAAAACGAAAAGCCAAGGGGCACCACAAAAACAGTTGTATCCCATAGTGACAAAGGGCATGTGTCCAGCCTGAAACGGAAGCAGTAAACCAACCCTGCCAAGCACACAGGCCACAGGAAAGCAGAGATCATAGATAGAATGACAATTCTTTGTCTCAGGTACCGGAAATAAATATCAATAATGCAAACCTCACCAAAATATTATTTGGTAAAATTAATTAACACAACTCAATGAGTATAATAGCAAATGATTATACATCAACTTCATCACATATTCGCAATTCTATCCTACTTGGGCATGTATCCACAGCCAGAACAGCAAAGCAACACTTTAGACACGTCTCAGACAGTGAATCTCACCTCTCAATTTTATACCCTGAAGTTTATTCCTTGAACATTGTGCTTTTTTATTGTCACAGTCCACTTCTGCCACAGCTCTTGATCCTCCCTCTATGTTTCTATTGTGATGATATCCTAAATTCCAAGATATCTAACTAAAAATTTATCTAGTATTTGAGATAGTAGTTAATTAATATATTCAAGTGTTTGGATTTTCCTTCTTAATCTAAGGAACTCTAGGTTAATAATAGAACCTTGAATACCTGCAAAAACATTTCTAATCGGAAGGACTTAAAGATCCTCTGATGATAAAATCAGTATATTTATAAAAAATGTATAAAATGACTTAATGTAATAAATGATTTAAAAAAACTTTAAATTCAATGATCAAAGATGTTTGTTCTTATGTTTTAAGTTGGTTAATGCTCTGAAATCTATGTATCTTTTATTTTAAGAGATGAAAAGTTATGAATCTTTTACCTGGATGATTCATGGGGTATTTATACCCCCTAAACCTTGTCATTTTTAGAAAATAAAAGAAATGGAAAGTCCTCTGCTTTTGACGATATTAATAAGAGACAAATATCTCTTACATATAATTAATGATAATAAGTCTAGTAGGTCTCTTAAGAGACCTAGTATATATCTATAAGTATAGGGAAATTATTAACTTAAAATGAATGATTATTCCAGATTGAGAGGCATGACGGTTTATCACGTCTTTTATACTTATATTGTAGAGGATCGTCCAGGATCAGACATATAGCCTTAGTACTTAGTGATGTCCAAGGTCTTTGGGTCTGGCATGTTTGTCAAACTCATGTTTCCTTGGACTTGGCTGGCTACCAACTTTGTCAGACCTATATTATCTTAGGCTTGGCTAACTGTCAAGTTCAAGTTCTTTGGGTTTGACATATTTGTGAGACCCACATTACCTTTGGACTTGGCTAACTGCCAAGTCCGAATCCTTTAGGTCTGGCATGTTTTCCAGACCCACGTTACCTTAGGCTTGGCTAACTGTCAAATCCAAGTTCTTTGAGCCTGACATGTTTTCCAGACTCATGTTATCTTGGGTTTGCCTGACTTCTAAGTCCAAGTTCTTTGGGTCTGCCATGTTTTCCAAATTCTCGTTATCTTAGGCTTGACTGACTGTCAAGCCTAAGTTCTTTGGGTCTAACATGTTTGCTAGACACAAGTTTTATTAGACGTAGCTGACTATAAAATTCAAGTTCTTTGGATCTAGCATGTTCATTAAGCCCATGTTACATTGGGCTTGGTTGATTGCCAAACCCAAATACATTGGGTTTGACATGTTTTTCAGACCCATTTTATTTAAGAAGATTTTTTTATAAATAAAAATCTTAACCAAAAATTAACTCATTAGTTGTCCCTCTAAGCATTTAATGCGTAATCTTGCATTAAAGGATTAAGAGATTTTGAGGGAGACAGGCGGTTAGTAGACATCTTGTTTTTCTTTGAAAAAAGGTGATAGGACTTTGTAAATCTAAAGAGGTTTCTAAAGAGAAAAAAAAAGGGTTTTTAGAAAGATCACCCGACAACACTCAATAAATATTGCAGGCTATTGACCTTTCTAGAGTTATAGATGAGGTGTCATCTGTCTTACATCTCTATCTTCCCTTTTTCTTGTACTTTGCTTAAACCTTTTTTTTTTTCAGGATCTCCTGACTTGGGTATTTTCAATATTTTACAAGAAGAGAGTAGTTTAACATTAAAGAAGAACTCATTAACTAGGTAAACTAGATCTTCTTTCCTTGTGTTTTTATAATACCTTCTCTGTTTTTTTCTTCCTTCTACCATCATGACCTCTAAAAAAGGAAAAGAAAATATACCCCCTGAAGATGATTTCAGTTTCAAGCCTGAAACTAAAGCCATTTGTCGAAGATCTTCAGCCATAAAAATTAGCCCTAGATCTAAAAGGGATGGAGCCCAACCTTCTTCTGTTGGAAAAAGGACGAGGATGTTCTCCAGGAGGTTTCTAACCTGAGGGGATAACTAATACTACCCAAGACTCTTATGGATGATATATAGAGTTCAGTAACTTGAGACCAAGTATCCCTGACCAATGCTAGTCAGTCAGGAGATTGTATTGTGGACATTCATGAAGTTGGTGATCGTATCTCTCAAGTCACCAGCAAATATGGTGGGGGTAATATTATCATTACAACCCTTATATGTCTATACGAGTTTGGATATTTGTTTCCTTTACAAGAATTTGTAAGAGATGTTTTGAGGTACTATATCCTAGTCCTGCTCAAATTCATCCCAATAAATGTATTATTATATCCTCATTTGAAGAATTATTGAGGATTTTTAATAAGAAGTCATCGATCATGGTATTTAGACAGTATTATACCTTGATTAGTAGTATTAAAGGGGGGCTTTCAATCCCTTAGTTTTTTACTTTCGTCAATTGGCAAAATGGACCAATGAAAAAACTATGAGGGGAAAGTCTTCTCATTCAAAAAGTGGAGTGGACAATGGGTAATAGTGAGGTATATTGACTTAGCCATACCTCAAGATGGATATAGCCCAATTTGAAGTTGTAAGCCTGTACCCATTATTGGAGAACACCTCTAGTGGGTGTGAATGAAAAACCATTCATTGGCTCAGAAAAGGAGAGAGTTTGCATCAAATTGGATAATCTCCATAGTTAATATGACATTAATTATATGGCCAAAGGGTTATAAAGCGTTTCGGGTAATTTTGCTTTCATATTTTTTATTCAATACCTTGCATTCCTTGAATGTTTCTTTATACAGGGTTTTTAATGGGACAACTAGATTTGAATTCAGTAGGTCCACCCCGTCTATGTCTAGTCACGTACGTGTCTACAACCTCTCCCAGTGGCAACTCCTCCTCTAAAGAAAATTAATCATTGTAGCAAAGACAAAGGGTTAGGTTTTCTGTTCAAATGAACATTGAGGAGATTCCTGCAGTCCAAGTCCAAGCTAAGAATGTTCTTAAAAACATCCTTGTAAGTTGTAACTGATCTTCTTACTGATAAGATATAGTCAGAATTTAACCACTTGAGAGCTTTCTTTCTTCTAAAATCTTTTAGCACCCTCTTTTTTTTCAAGATCTAGGGATTGAGATGTAAGAAAATAAAATTTGGTATCGAAATGAAAAATCCAAAAACAAAAAGGGACCAAACATAAAAAAAATAAAAATCTAAGGTCTAAAATGTAGTTTTATAATTAAACAGTAGACGTGGGGAAAAGGCTTGTAATTTATTTCTACCTGTTAATTAACCCTAGAACAAATGTGATAAAATGCAATTTGAAAAGAATAGAAGACTATGAAAACAAAACTTAAGAACCAAGTTGAATGAAAATAAAAGTTTGATTACCAAACTGGAACTAATCTAAAAATTAAGGGATCTTAAAGGAAAATTGCCTGGTGAAACAGTGTAGTGAATTGTTAAATACAACTAGTCTCTTTTAATAATAAAAAAATATGATTTGAAATATTATCAATATTTGATTTGTTGTGCAAATCAGCATAAAATAAATGCAAGTCCACCAACATGGTTCAACAAATTAGCTAATCCATAATGTACTTTTGTCAAACAAACGTTACAATTTACCGCTAATATAGAAAACACACTCATTAATGTAGCAAGCAAATCCTCGAGGCAAATGTGAAATCTTGTTTCGTCTCCAACGAAAGGGAGAACAGATCCTTAGGCAGGGGACGGGTAT
>Ga0325400_1003024_pt1 | contig 15020 bp, 3 predicted proteins | sample PopdelMetagenome_2_FD_205662 | JGI IMG/M metagenome (GOLD analysis project Ga0325400, IMG submission 205662) | Populus deltoides microbial communities from Bellville, Georgia, United States - Xylem-PdKOR-R1 | ecosystem: Host-associated > Plants > Phyllosphere > Stem > Wood/Secondary xylem... | reverse complement strand
ACGTTGACAAAACGAGGAAGGTAGCTGGGAGGAGATTGTTGCGTAATAAATTCCAATTGAAAGAAAAATAAAGAAGATCACCGTCGTTGACTGAGTCAGCGGATTTTTTTTTTCCTGGGGGGGGGGTTGAGGGGAGGGGAGATGCATAGAAAATATGAACACGATATTAATTTCAAGCAACTGTGCTCATTGATATGGTCAAGGACTGAGAGGACGATCAGAACAGGGTGATTAATTTCGGCTTTTTTTTGCTATTAGCATGGAAAATTAAAATTTTTAGGAAGAAATAACATGGATACAATTTATTTTTTTAATGAAACAGCATGATTTATACTTGTTGCAGTTTCATAACAAAACATGTAAAGAATTTATAAATGAAAAACATGGTATTAAATAAATATCGTGTTTTCTAATAGTTATTTTTATACAAAATATTATATTAAGAAGGGAGTTTAAAGTTTAATTTCACAGTTATTTGCGATCTCGAATCATGATATATTAACCTGTCATGATTCAAAATTGCAACAGGCTGAAATGTGTTTTTTTTTTTTTAAGTATACTATTTTATTAATATTTTTTTAATTTAATATGCTAATTTAAAAAATCATTTTTTTCGTGTAGAAACTACATGGATTCCATGTGAATATGAAAAACTAAGGGTTTTTTTTTTTATATTTCAATTTAGCTCATGTATACATTTTCTTTCTTTGTTTTTTTTTCCTTTTAATTGTATTTTTATTTTTTTTTCAATTTCATCTTCAAATAATTCTTAACAATTATCTAGGTTATTTATGAATTAGCCAAGTTCACTGAATCACGTCATAACAACTCCTATACAAATTAATTTTAAACCTGAGTTGAATAGAAAAGCAAGTCGAAAAGTTTTTTATATCAATTTGTTTTTTTAATTTTACCTTTATTTTTTATAAATATCAGTAAAGTTGCTTCTGAATATACTAATTTGACAAAACTTTCATACCATTTAATTTTAAACTTGAATTATATAAAAAATCAAATTAAAAAATTTTAAAATTGACATGTTGAGCTAGATTTAATAATAATATTAAATAGTTAGTTATAAACGAGATTTTTTTTTCATGTTATAAAAAAAATGTAATCTGACCCGGAAGGTAAGGTGGACCATAAACTAATTGAAAGACAAGTAAGTTTGGGAAGGAGAAAAGGCAGGCATTTGTTTGGTAGGGTGGCTGATGTTGCATTTAAAAAATATTTTTTATTTAAAAATATATTAAAATATTTTAAAAAACCAATTCACATTTAATATTAACTCATCAAAACAATTCAAAAACACTAAAATACTTAATTTTTTTAAATAAAATTTTAGACAAATGTTGTTTTGACCATAACGCTAATAACTTATTTGGTATTGTGATAATGATTGTTTTTAAACTGGTTTTTTTGAAAATATATCAAAAATATATATATTTTTTTATTTTTAAAAATTTATTTTTGATATCAACACATTAAAATAATATAAAAATATAAAATAAAATTAATTTTAAAAAAAATGTAAACCACAAGAAAGAACCAACATACCCTTTGGCTCAAAAGGAAGTGAGAGTTAATGGAGAGGAAAATCTCCTCTCATGTTTCGACGAATTGAAAGTGGGAGTGATATTGAATCCTGATGGAAAGGAAAGATTATTAGATTTGTCTGCTCAACGAGATGAAAGCTTGTTTTTTAAGTAAAAAACAAAATTATAAAATTATTTTTAATGGATTAAATCTCAATTTCGCCACTTGTATATTTGATTTTAACAATAACGACCACAGTTTAATAATGTCACATCTCCATCTATTCAACGCTAGCGACAATTAAAAAATAATATATAGTTTGTACATTCTCATTGATGCACGTACCCATCAAGGCACTATAATACTTCAATATATATATATATATATATATATATATATATATATATATATATATTAAATAAGAATTTAGCATCAAATTTCTCTCCACTCGACTAGTTTGTATAAATGAACAGGTCAAAATAGTTTTCTCGTGACTTAGCACTAAAAATGGCCTTTCAGACAAATTGGGATTTATTTTTGTGTATTGGAGTGAAAGGCTTAACCATTTTATACAAATTTGATAAAAATATCTTAATTATTACTCGTAATTGATGGTTGAAGAGGGTGACAATGTTTAGCTTTAATCACATCCAGAGAAATTGATGAACTTCAAAGGTTAATAACTTAATTGATACGGGGATAAATATATCAAGAGCAAAATTGAGGTTTTTATACCAGTGAATTTGACTAATTTAAAGTTAATTTTTACGTGTTTAAAAATTACGATGCAAAGTGTTTTTTTGTTTAAAAATACATTAAAATATATATTCTTTAATTACTAATACCAATATATTAAAAAATAAAAAATATTAATTTAATATTTTTTAAAGATAAATATTAAATGTATATCTTCCTTTCGGAGCACGAAACGACCATCATTCTCCACTCTGGCACCTCGCAACTATTCTCGGCGCATGGATTGAATGGTTAAGCGGGAGGGTGGAAAGTGAAAAGGAAGACGACACAGTGGAGAGTCGATGGGAAATAATCGGACTGTTCAGTTGCTTGGTTGGCTGGAAGGAAAGGAGAAAAATAATTTAATAAAAACTAACATGAGCGTGTTGGTCAGTATGTTTGTGGTTGCTTTTCAAATAGCTTTTTGTGTTGAAATACATGCCAATGATGTTTTTTTATTTTTTAAAAATTATTTTTGACATCAGCACGTCAAAACGATCCAAAAAATACAAACCACATTAAATTTTAATAAAAAAAAATTCAAAATTTAATAAAACACAGTTACAAACATAATGCCAAATACACTCTTATATATAAGAGGATATTCTAAATTCATGGTGTGTCGTAACTGGAATCGCTTCCTCCACAAAATTTCCGCATGGTAATGAGGAGGGCGACCACTCATCCAAAAGTGGAAATAATCTGAGAAAATCTATCCGTCACATGATCTTCGAAAAATCTAGCATTACCCTTTATGGATAATTTCAACTCAAAGAAGTTGAAAACGTGAGAATGGAAGAAAATAATGTATCTATGATTGCATAACCCTCGTTAAATATATAAGTTGGATATATTAGCCATCCTTAGCCATGCAAATACCAACGCATGAGACTCCATTCACGGCATGTTCATCGTTGCCATGCTGTATGTGTCATGGGCGTTGTGTTTTTTTTAAAGTATTTTTTATTTGTAAATATTTAAAAAAATTATTTTTAATATTAATATAATTTAAAAACATAAAAATAGACGGACTCTAAATAACATGGTCACCAACCTCATGTTGTTTTGGGCTTCGACTTAGATTTATATTTTTTTTAAATTTTCTAGGATATTATTTTCATCGATGTAATTACTAACTTAAACATCATAAAGTTTTTTATTTAATAAAAAAATTATTTTTTAAAAAACAATCACTCCTAAATTAAACCATTAACCCCATATTAAATCCATACATTGTATTCCAGGATCATAACTAGTGAAAAACTCGTTTCCTATGTGATTTTTTTTAGAATTCATATGCAACCAAGCAAGGTCATCATCTTTTGTACCCTGCCACGTCCTTGAAATGTCTATTTTGCTTTCTCTCTCTAGAATTCTGAAAGTATCTCAGATATTTTTAGTTCCGGTCATCTATGGTCATCGGGAAGGTGGCTTTTTGGTTTTTTTTTTTAAGAAAAAACTTCTCTCAATAATGTCAGATATAGTATTATTTCTACTACATCTCATATTTTTTTCCTGATTCTATCCAATTTATTTCTTGTTTTGTCTAGTTTTTTTGACATTTTTTTTAGATTAAGGTTGTTATTTGATTATTTTTTCTTATTTATTATGTTATTCTACCCTTTAATGGGTCTTTTACTGCAATAGAAGTTTTATTTTCTATACAGTAATTCTTTTGTTTTGTGGTAGCCTTAAAATATGAATATATATAGAAATCCTTTTCAATTTCAATTCAATTTTTTTTTTAAATGTGCTCTAAGGTCATATATTAATGAATATAATTTGAAATTCTTCACTTGTATAGTTAATTGATTCATTTCCAAAAAACCATATAAAATTGTTCATTTCACTTTATTTTTGATATTATTGTGCAACATGCTCCTCACTTGAAAATATATTTAAATATTTTTTATTTAATTTTTTTAAAATTTTTAATATTAGCATATTAAAACAAAAAAACAATTAAAAAACATAGATCCGACACTCTTTCAAATCAAATATATTTTTAAAACATATTAAAGAGAATAAATTACTACTCACTAGTTGATTCAATTATCATAGAAGAAGAGAAGAGAGTGTGTGTGTATAGTGTGTGTGTGTGTGTCTACACACACGTATACATACAGCACAACTAGATTACATGGAATAAGTTTCTAAGCACTTCTCACCCTCGTGCAATAAAATTTGTATACCCTCTAGATGAAATATTTGCCCATCCATCACTCGCAAGTACGGGCATGGAGAGACCATTATCTGCTAGTGGTCGGTGCAGTTTAAAGTACTCTCTCCCAACTCTATTGCACTCGAGAAAATTCTAAACCCAGCAAACAGGAAGCCTTTTCTTGCCTGACATGCTACAAAAATCACAATTTTCTTCTTTCATTTTCAGGGGACCACGTGACAAAAACCCCCTTGCCTACCATAGATTCATGTTTGGCACAAAAACAAAAAGTTGTGGTGTTCGATTTGCCCTCTTTAATTTGTTCTTTTGTGCTCACCGTTTATGTTTCTCTTCCGCGGCTGATGGTGCTCGGGCGGCACACGCCGAGTCCATGCGATGGGACATGGTGTACGACCAATTTAGATTTCAAACACAGTTTTAATTGTCCGGCCATCGCTTGGCACCTAACAGTTGATATTGTACGTTACGATGCCGACTAGTGGTGGTAGGTACGGCAGCAGTAATATTAATTTTTTTAATGGGTTAATGTTAAAAAACAACAATTATTTTTGAAGATAAAAAAATTATTTTAATATATTTTAAAATAAAAAATACTTTTTAAAAACAAACTTTATCACGTTAAAAATTATTTTTTAAAATTTTGATTTAATTTAATACAATATACAAATTACATGAATGGATTGAACTGGTGAGTGCTTCAAGCCATAAGATTTTTGACCGTAATCTCCTATTAACTTTAAATAAAAAGAATATTGCATAAATTCTTTCTTTTACATGAATCTGGTTTGCTAAACCGTGTTAATTTACTACATCAATCAGTTTAAAAAGAAACATATAATTCACTGCATCTTAATTTGTTCCAATCCAGAAACCAAGTCAGTGCAATCCTGACAATTAATGGTAGAAAGAAGATTGTCAGTCGGGAGGCAAACAGCTGGTCAGAACCGGCGCCGGTAGGACCATGGATGCTGTACGGAGCTGGACAATCGGAGAAAGATCAATGGCTTCAACGAGACGAGAAAGGGAAAGATGAACCTGGTAAACTAATGCCCTGTGAATGTCAAGATAGACTCCAAAGCCTTGAACATGTGACAGCTGCCCACGTAATCCAAGCTTAACCTCACGTCTCAATTAACGTCTGCCGAGAAAAGGCGGCCACAAACGCGTTTTCCAAACTCTCTGGGTCCAAGCTAGTACTATTCCATTCCGGACCATTTACTTTGAAGAAAGATCTATGAAGAATTCTTGGATAAAATAGTAACTATGCGCCAGTGATTGTGGAAAATATTACTGTTATTTTGCTGAAAATCTGGTCTCTTTTTACGAATTAGCTAAAGATAGCTCTTTCCATGGTTTTTTCTGTTGCTGGGAAGACTAATGGGATAGTCTTGGTCCGATTACGCTGCCATCAAATAATTTATTTCCAAGTCCCTAAAAGGAAATGAAACCATTTGCTTTGCAGGCATATATTCAGACCATGCCTGGGAAGGTGGTAAATAAAATCCGAGTTTTTTTAAAATCTGATTTTTTTATTTAAAATTAATTTTATTTAAAATTCTTATTATTTTAATATGCTAATCTTAATAATACATTTTTTTTAAAAAAATTATTTAATATATTCCTTGACAAAAACTATTTGAAAACCATCATTCCGTCCTTTAAAACATCCCATGACTAAAAACCAATGCCTGTCCTGTGGGAACATAAATATTCGAGGCAAAACTCCAACTGCTCATTTTACTTAAAAAAATAAATATTAAATTTATTTATTTCAGTGTTGGCTGATAGTCTTAACACGACAATGTTAAAAATATTAGAATATTGTTGCCACTTGTTCACTTGCTTGGGAAGGGGTTTTTTTCTTTATATATATAAAAGATTCCCCTTCTTTGTCTTTTCAAGAATAGACGTGAGAGAAGCTTGTTAGGCAATGTGAAAACCTCCACAGCAGTAACTTTAGTTCTTTATAAAGAACTTGAAACGCCAAGTTAGTTCGAAATGAATTTCTAAATCCGTGTCTTTGTACCCGAACTGAAATAGTAAATCTCTTCCTAGTTCTGAACACCTCCCAAGCGTTGTCGCTTCTCCGCGAAGGAAAGAACAAGAAGAAAACATGGCAAGCAGCAAGCCATCACATATCGACTGCGGCACATTGCTTGTCAACACCTTCAAGAAGGCCCAAAAGAGATGGCGCATTGCTTATCTAACAATTCGCTCTGTCAGGGCAATGCTTTCTCTTGTGAGAGAGATTGTATCAGAAACTAACAGTCACCAGTTCTCTGGGGTTTTGCACTCTGTTTCCTACGCTGCGCTTGATACAGAGCCAAGCAGTTCCCCCCATCACAGGAAAGGAAATGAATCAACTATCAATATCCCTAATATTGATCAAACGAAACTCACTGAAATGGTGAAGGAGAAAGACTTGATAGCTCTCAACCATCTTGGAGGAGTTGAAGGTGTAGCTACCGTTCTTGGGACAAACTCAAAAATTGGAATCACTGGTCATGACCAGGAAGTCAGCAGGCGGCGTGAGATGTTCGGTTCCAACACTTACCATAAGCCACCTCCGAAAGGGTTTTTGTTTTTTGTGATGGAAGCTTTTAGAGACACCACCATTCTTATTCTGCTGGTGTGTGCTGCTCTTTCCCTTGGTTTTGGCATCAAACAACATGGCATAAAAGAAGGTTGGTACGAAGGTGGGAGTATCTTTGTCGCTGTCTTTCTGGTCATTGTTGTCTCTGCGTTCAGCAACTATAGACAGGAGACACAATTTGACAAGCTATCGAAAATAAGTAACAATATTAAGGTTGATGTTCTTAGAAATGAACGGCGACAACAAATCTCCATATTTGATATTGTTGTTGGAGATGTTGTCTTCTTGAAGATTGGTGATCAAATTCCAGCTGATGGCTTGTTCTTGGACGGACACTCTTTGGAAGTGGACGAGTCAAGCATGACAGGAGAGAGTGATCATGTAGCGGCCAACACCAAAGAGAACCCCTTCTTGTTTTCTGGTTCGAAAATTGCAGATGGATATGCTCGAATGCTCGTGACATCTGTGGGGATGAACACAGCATGGGGGGAAATGATGAGCTCAATAAATCGTGACTCCGATGAACGAACACCACTACAAGCCCGGCTTGACAAACTAACTTCTTCTATTGGGAAGGTCGGCCTTTCAGTTGCTTTTATAGTGCTTGTAGTCATGTTAGTTCGTTACTTCACAGGAAATACAAAAGATGGAAATGGGAAGAAGGAGTATATCGGTAGCAAAACAAATACAGATGATGTGTTAAATGCGGTTGTACGCATTGTTGCTGCTGCAGTCACTATTGTGGTTGTTGCTATTCCTGAAGGTTTGCCGTTGGCAGTCACACTAACACTAGCTTATTCTATGAAGAGAATGATGGCTGATCAAGCTATGGTCAGAAAACTTTCAGCTTGTGAAACAATGGGTTCAGCCACAGTCATCTGCACCGACAAAACAGGCACATTGACACTAAATCAGATGAAAGTAGCCAAGTTCTGGCTAGGCCAAGAACCAATCGAGGAAGATACTTATAAAGCAATTGCGCCATCAATTCTTGAATTACTCCACCAAGGAGTCAGTTTAAACACGACCGGTAGTGTGTACAAATCTGCATCAGGATCTGGACCTGAGTTTTCAGGCAGTCCAACGGAAAAAGCAATTCTTTCATGGGCTGTTTCTGAACTGGGCATGGATATGGAAGAACTGAAGCAAAGTTGTACCATTCTTCATGTTGAAACTTTCAACTCAGAGAAGAAACGAAGCGGGGTTTCAATAAGGAAAATGGCTGATAATACTGTTCATGTACATTGGAAAGGAGCTGCTGAGATGATTCTGGCTTTGTGTTCAAGTTATTATGAGAGTAGCGGGATCATAAAGTCCATGGATGAGGATGAAAGAAGTAAAATCGGGAAAATAATCCAAGGTATGGCAGCTAGTAGCCTTAGATGCATTGCATTTGCTCATAAAAGGGTTACCGAGGAAGGAATGAAAGACGATGATGGCGAGTCACACCAGAGGCTACAAGAAGATGGTTTGACCTTTCTAGGGCTTGTTGGTCTGAAGGATCCATGTAGAATTGGAGCCAAGAAAGCCGTAGAAATCTGCAAAGCTGCAGGGGTGAGCGTGAAAATGATAACTGGTGACAATATTTTCACAGCGAAAGCTATAGCAACAGAATGCGGCATACTCGAGCTCAATAACTATGTAGACAATGAAGAAGTGGTGGAAGGAATCGTATTTCGGAACTACACAAATGAACAGAGAATGGAGAAGGTAGATAAGATCCGCGTGATGGCAAGGTCCTCCCCTTTCGACAAACTTCTTATGGTACAATGCTTGAGACAGAAAGGTCATGTTGTTGCAGTCACAGGAGATGGCACAAATGATGCGCCTGCATTAAAAGAAGCAGATATAGGACTCTCTATGGGCATCCAAGGTACCGAGGTTGCCAAGGAGAGCTCAGATATCGTCATTCTGGATGATAACTTTACTTCTGTGGCCACTGTTTTGAGGTGGGGACGGTGTGTCTATAACAATATCCAGAAATTTATCCAGTTTCAACTAACTGTGAACGTTGCAGCTCTTGTAATCAACTTTATTGCAGCGGTTTCTGCTGGTGAGGTTCCGTTAACAGCTGTTCAGTTGCTGTGGGTAAACCTCATCATGGACACATTGGGAGCTCTGGCTCTTGCTACAGAGCGGCCCACTGATGAGCTAATGGAGATGACACCTGTGGGGCGAACCGAGCCCCTAATCACTAATATAATGTGGAGAAATCTTCTAGCTCAAGCCTTTTACCAGATAGCAATCTTACTGACATTACAATTTGCTGGCGAGACTATCTTCAATGTAAGTGCAGAGGTTAACGATACGCTAATATTCAACACTTTTGTGCTTTGCCAAGTTTTCAACGAGTTCAATGCAAGGAGTATGGAAAAGCAGAACGTATTCAAAGGCATTCACAGGAACCATTTGTTTCTGGGTATCATCGCAATAACTATTGTTCTTCAGGTGGTGATGGTGGAGTTCCTAAAGAAGTTTGCAAGTACTGAGAGGTTGAACTGGTGGCAGTGGGTGACTTGTATTGTGATTGCAGCTGTATCATGGCCAATTGGTTGGTTTGTGAAACTCATACCAGTTTCAGGCAAACCACTCTTCAGTTACCTCAAGAAGCCAATAGCAACATTTAAAAGAGTTATGCATTCCATGTGCTTTAGAGGAACATCTTCCCCTGGGCTTTGAACTGGGTGTGGTAGAAGGTAATAGAAGTGTTCTAGAACCAGCAAAGCCAGCGGTATAGGCCGAGTAGTATTCCAAAGAAGCTTCAGATAATAGCACGTTACATACTGAGCATCAGAAGCAAGTTACTCTTGATCCCAGTTCACGAATCCTCTTTTGCCAGATTCACGCCACTAAAGATTCATTGGGACATGAATGTGGCAGAAAAGGATTCGTTTATTGAGATAAGCTTAGAGTAATTTTCTATGGCACTGGCGCGACGCACTCTAAGCAAGCCTCTTTCAGCATACTACTCTTCCAATGCCTCGTAGCTTTATATACTGATAGATGAAATTCGCTGCGCAGAGTCTTCTTGTAAAAATGTAATCATTTTATTGTCTGATATGTAGAGAGATCCAAAACGTTTGTTGAACAGCATCGCTGGTGGGCTAAAGGCTCGTAGAAGGAAATAATAATAATAAAAAACCTGTTCAGTTTTGCCCAACAGTGACATCAATGTTTCTAGTCAACTTGGTTCGGCCAGTTCAAAAAAAAAATTGAGAGAAGCCCAATCAGCTGTTCGGGCTACTATTTAAAAGAAAGAATAGAAGACTGGCTCGCTTACCGATAGAAGAGAAAACGAGAAAAAAGGACGGGTTATTGGAGCTCCACCGTGCCTTCTCCACCTATATGCATCGGGCCAATAAGAAGATCGTAGTGAGACAAATCCAACGACAGAGTCATGATGTCTCCTCAGGCGACGCTGCAAGTGGCGAGCTTGATTCACACGTTAACGTGCGTATTACACTTGCTAGCTAATTTCATCTTTTTTTTTTTTTTCAATTCAATCCGTGATTCTTCAACAGCTCTCTAATCCAGTCTCTAAATTTGATTGACCAGACAACTTGCAGGGGAATGGAAAAAAAGAAAGAAAATATTGGCACACACGTGTTCTTCCTGCCCAGACACTGCACAAACCTAATTTGCAAAAGTCAGGGGTGCACGCCTTATTCTTTGTAATAAAGCTCTTGGTGCGGGCACACTAATTATTAAGTGTCCAAATGGCTCGCCAATGACTATTACTGTGCTATCCTGTCTCACTAGTTATTATCACGGCGTAATAATCAAAAACTTATTTCACAGGTTACTTTACTTGTATGGTAAAAATAATTATTTATGCAGCCAAAAACACAAATAAAAAAACAACAAATTAAAAAGAAAAATTAAAGTAGATTAAGGCTGTCACACAAAATCCTAGTTTATAATTTTATAAATAAATATCTCTCTTTGAAAATAGAAGGAAAATAATAAGCATCCTACCTTTCAAATAAGAAGGTATCAAATCACTATAGTTCTAAAATTATTAAGCATATTATTTAAATTCATAAACTAAATAGAAAAAAATCAAGGAAAAATAATTTTCCTTAAGAACTTTTTACGAATGTTTTGCACTAGTCTTCTTAGGTTGAAAAACTCATCCTCAAGTTTAAATTACTTTTGACTTGATCTTTTTTTTCTTAGCTCTAGGTCTATAACAATTTTAGACATGAACTTTAGTTCATTCATCTTAAAATTTGAATAAGAAACAATAATTAATAAATTATTTCGCTTCCGTTAGTTTCTAGACTAATAAATTGTAAACCTAAAACTTGCTTCATCAATGTGTGTTGTATCCACAAAACACTTGAACATATCTTAGCATGTATAACACTCGCTAGCTAATTTTATCTTCTTCTTTTTTTCAATTCAGTCCGTGATTCTTCAATAGCTCTCTAATCCAGTTTCTAAATTTGATTGACCAGACAACTTGCAGGGAAAAAAAAAGAGAAAATATTGGCACACATGTACTCTTGCAGCACAGACATTACAAAGACCTAATTTGTAAAAGTTAGGGGTGCACACTTTGTCAATAGAGCATCACATAACCACCTATTCATGCTATATTGTGTGTACCTAATTTTCAATTGCACAAATTATAGGTGATCGTCTTGTCGGTATATTATCGCACAATTATCTATTGATGTTATACGATACGCACCTTATTCTTTATAGTGAAGCAATTGGTGTGGGCACACTAATTATTAGTGGAAGTGCCTACATGTCTCACCAATGACTAGTACTACCTATCTCACCAATTGTTATCATGACGCAACAACCAAAGACTCATTTCACAGGTTACCTGCATGGTAAAAGTAATTATTCACGCAGACAAAAACACAAATAAAAAGACAAGTTAGAAAGAAAAAAATTGAAGTAGAATAAAGTTGTCACACAAAATCAAATTTCATAATTCTATTATTGAATATTTCTCTTCAAGTAGTTTGTCTTTTTAAGATGTTTTAAACTCTTTAATTTGACTAAAAATACTAACCTAGACAAATTGTAAAACTTGAAAATAAGGGAAAAATAATAAAAATATTACCTTCTAGACAATAACATGTCAAATCATTGTAATTTTAAAATTATTAAGCATATTATTTAATTTCATAAACTAAATAGAAAAAAATTAATTAAGGAAAAATAATTTTTCTTAAGAATTTCTTGCACCATTCTTCTTGATTGAAAAAACTCATCCTCAAGTTTAAACTACTCTTGTCTCGATATTGTGGATGTCTATTCAAGACCTTCCAATTCCTTTTCTTTCTTAGCTCTGCGTCTATAACAATTTTAAACATGAACTTTAGTTCATTTATCTTAAAATTTATATAAGAAACAATAATTAACAAATTTATTTCGCTTCCATTAGCTTCTAGACTAATAAACTATAAACCTAAAACATGCTTTGTCAATACATGTTGTATCCACTATCTTGACTCGACTTTTTATAATAGATGCTTCTATGTACCAAGTTGTCGTAATACACTACACTGTTAGTGGTCTATAACTTTATAAGTAAAATTCACGAGTCTTTTAAAAATGCACATAATTTTAAAGACTCTAGAGGGCAACTAATAGTCCCAAAGGCCCAAGGCTATTATAAAAAGAAAAAAAAACATGTACGCTCAAGTTATCGAGTACGAGGCCCAATAACCAAAATATGACAACAACTTGTCCAGTTAAAAAAAAGCCTTAAACCACTTATTTGGGCTTTAATTGTTAAAAAAATTGTTTGAACTACTCTTTAAAAGAAAGAATAAAAGACCGACTCATTTACTAGGAAAATAAAGAGAAAGAAATAGAGAAAAAAGTTGGGCTTTTAGGACTTTACCATGCCTTTTCCACCTATACAGACTGCACCATATGAAAAAGCTTGTCGACATAAATCTATTGACACTAAAAAAGGCCTTTGTTTGAGTCATGATGGCTCTCCATACACCACCATAAGTGTTTGAGCTTGGTTCATAAGCTAGCACATGTATTACACTTACCATCCCCCCCCCCCCCCCCAATTTATTTTCAATTCAGCCATTTGTTCTTCAACAACTCCCTGATTTAATATTCAAAATTAACTGATCAGATAATTTGCAATGGAGAAAAAGAAAAAAAGAAAAAAAATATTGTTATGCATGTGCTCTCGCCACCCAAACACTTGGAAAACTTAACTTGCAGAAGTTATGGGCACCCATCTTGCTAATAGAGTATAACATAACCACCTACTATTGTTACACGATGCGCACCAAATTATTTTTTTATGGAAGTCATAGGTTTATGCCTTATTAATACAGCATAATGAAACCATCTACTAATGTTACCTGTTTTGTAGAAATTAAGGAGCAACAAGCTCAACCCAATTGAAGAAAAAATATCATCCTAAACCCATTCTATCAGTCGTGAAAAAGGCCTAATTGAATATGAAGTTTTTGGACTTGGTCGAAAGCTTTACCACGATAATAATACCAGCCCGCCCTTCATTTTCTAATCTTCTCTGACAAGAAAGAAAAACAAGCAGAGGGCATAAATTATGAAAATACTACTAGAGAATCATCAACTCCCATTGAGCTTTATTGGACCAGATCAAGCAACAGTGCAATCTATCCCTCCATATTATTAACCTGAACAACCGAGTTTAAAAATCCCAGTAATTACAATCAAATTTTGGTACTGATAGAATAGAATAGAAAAGGAAAAATCATTAAGAATTATGAATTAAGAATAATGGAAAAGCGTGCTGTTCTGTTTGTGATTACGGTTACTTTTTAAAATGCTTTTCGTTCTGAAATGCATTAAAATAAAAAAAAATTATATTTAAAAAATTATTTTTTAAATCAGCGCATCAAAACAATTCAAAATATATTAAAAAAATAATTTTTAGCTAATTTATTTTTGATTTTTTTAGAAACACGGGTTAGTCCACATTTCCAATCGCTCTCAAAGAAGATGAGATTTGATTATTGTTCACTGTTTTACCTATGTATGCATGGAAAAAAATTCTGTAAATATTTGCAGAAACTGCTGAGTCAGGTGATTAAGTAAACTTGTTCAATTCCTTGATTTTTTTTTGGTTTATGGTTTCAAATTTAGAGATAACATCCAAGAAAAAATTATTAATTCTTTTGAATGCATCAAATACATATAAAATGTGCGCTTTTAGAATAATAGCGAAAGGACTTAGTTTCATAAATTTATCTAAAAATATTGAACCAAAAAAAACGCAGAGCGGGAGAGAGCACCATATAGCAAATTGATGACTGATCATGGCAAGCTAGCTTCAGCTTCAGACATGGTAAAGCGTTAAGATTAAGCCAAAACGCACCGCTTTCTTGCAAGCTCCAATTCAAACGTTCATATTTGCGTCGTTTTGGTCCTTTAGCATGGAGGATACTCTATCGATAAAATTGAAAGGGCTATTGAGCTGGCATTGAAGTAGAAAAGAAAAGCCCAAGACAAGGACTAAAGTCCATCAGAGTGCTTGATGGTTTGTTCTTCTGATGACTGTAAACTAGTTTTATTACTTCGGTGCTCTTGAGCTGATGGCCAGCATCCACTTGTTCGAATCTTAAAAGGTATTATTTTGAGATTAAAAAAAAAAAAACTAAATTGATTAATTTTAACCAAATCAACATTTATTTAATTTAATATAAAACTCGATTAAATCTAAGTTTAGGATAAGGAAAAAAAAAAAAAAACTCAAGAATGCACGAATTCTTTCATATTCATGAGTGTCTAAAACTTCCCGGCAAAATACAGGGACTTGTTTAAAGATATTATATTCATTAAAGAATATATCCTCGACTAGCTAGGAGGAAGACAAGTGTCGTGTATAACTAAAATTATAAAATAATATCTGAGATTCAACTCGTCCATAACAGGTAACCTCCCTTTGATTTGTTCATAACCACTCTCGAGGATTCCTATGAATAAACAAGAATATCCTAATCA
>Ga0325400_1003021_pt1 | contig 15021 bp, 12 predicted proteins | sample PopdelMetagenome_2_FD_205662 | JGI IMG/M metagenome (GOLD analysis project Ga0325400, IMG submission 205662) | Populus deltoides microbial communities from Bellville, Georgia, United States - Xylem-PdKOR-R1 | ecosystem: Host-associated > Plants > Phyllosphere > Stem > Wood/Secondary xylem... | reverse complement strand
TCACTCGATTTGCTAGTTCTACTTCTAAAATTGAAGGATATATACTAGTATAGCTGCTGCATTCATATGTTGCATCCCATGGTGCCATGTGAAAAATAACCCCTCACTTCATTGAATTATCGGTCCAGGATCCATCATAAACATCAACTACTGCTAAAAAAAGTTCTGTTATCTTTTGCGTTTAGTGTAATGCTAACAAGTGCCTACAAGGCATTGGTAAGGAGCATACTGATTATACAATTATTTATGCATTAGAAAAAAAAAAAAAGCTACCTTTAGCTGCTATGAATGTTTTAGTCCCTATTTGTTTTTGTGCTTGAAAGTATATTTTAAAAAATTAATTTTTTTAAATTAATTTTTTGATATTTTTAGATTATTTTAATGTGATGGTATTAAAAATTATTTTAAAAATAAAAAAATATTATTTTAATATATTTTTAAATAAAATATATTTTAAAAAGAAATAATATTATACTCCCGAACACCCCAAAACCTTTAATGTGTGGATGACTCACAAATGATTGGAAATGTAAATTCTAATGTACACTCTGATGTGCATCATAGGAATTATAATCCATCTTGTAAAGCTAAAACTAATATGCAAGAGGATCTAGATGGTCCAATGCCAAAAGCGAGAGCGAAACAACTACAAAGGGCCTTGACGAGTCAAATTGAAATGATTGAAGCTGCGTCGGAGTTAAAAATTAGCAATCAGTTTGAAATTGGTTCAAGGATGTTTATTTGTCTACAATTGGAACTTGGAGATGGGAAAAGCCCTTAATGGTTCTTTTGATGCTGGTCTACTTGAATTTGAGTTGATATGCAAATAAGTGAAGGAATTGATGTTGTTTATGGTCAGAACAACAAATGAATTTGAAGTCATCCATTGCATGTGAAAACAAGACTAATCTAGGTAGATTTCAAGTTCAGAACATGTTCTTTCTAGATTGTCCAACCATGATTGCATTGGACTTTTGTGTAAGAAGATATGGTTGTTTTAAATTTGATCTGTTTATGTTAGAAAGGTCAAAAAACGTGTGCTAGTTAATTTGTCTAGGTTAGTTTGTCAAAGTCTATTTTTTTGGGCTTGACTTCTGCCATGTTGAATTTTCCTAACTTTGGAAGGATGTTCTAGTTATAAATATAATATCACAATATGTAATAAAGGACTTTTGGCTAATATTTGAAACTTAATTCATAGAATTACGAGTTGTTCTTTCAAATTGATTTTGTGAAGAACCCTACCTGACTTATCACTCTTTGATCACAAAGAGTGTGGCGTCGAAATCCTAGATTGATCTTTGTGGCATCCAGATCGACTTATCAAAGTATCATTATGGTCTATCCCCCATCTTATTTACCTTAAAATCACTATAATCCAGTCTAAACACCAAAAGAAAGACAACACAACCAGACCCATCCTTCATCCATTTTCGTCAGATTCATTATTGCCGATTTTCAAATCATTCGCGGCACATCACACTCCTTTTCAAAACCCTTGCAATCCCTCTACTCCCTCACATTTATTAATGTATATATTTGTAGTAATTTTATCCTCCTACTTATAATCAATTAAGAATAATTGAATCTAGAGCTTTTATTCTTTTTTGACTTTATTTAACACTATTTAATACTGTGATTTAATCATATTTTTAAAATTTTTAAAAGGTTTTTTTAGTTTCGAATTAATTTATTTTGATATTTTTTTATCATTTTGATGTGCTATTATTAAAAAAATTATAAAAAAATTATTATTTTTATATATTTTTAAGCGAAATTTGCTTTAAAAAACAAGTTCTATTATGATTATTTTTTTATCGGAACATGATTTAGTTTCTCCCTAGTATAGTAGAGGAGTTGGACTCCCTACTTTGCTCCGAAGGAAGATCCTCGTAAGAACATTATAAAACCTTAAGAATGTGGTCCTCCCTTAACGATCATACCAACTAAACTAAGCCTCCAGGAATGTCAGGCAAGCAGCTGTTTTCAGACTTGGGATTTTTCTGATGAAGGATTGGTTCCCAAACTAGAGCAGCGGGGAGAAACATAAGCTTGTACATGCCAGAAAGGAGGGAGGGAAAAGAAAAGGAAGAAGACGACCTTGGATTATTTCATTTAAGTTCCAAACTGGATAATCAGTACAACCATTGTAGTTTCTGTGAAGTAGGCATCGCCGGAGAAACTCCACTACCACCTGTTAAACCCTCCCAGTAAATGAGAAAAAGGGCGGAGGAACTGGCATAGGAACATTGATGCCAAGCTGGATAGAAGCGAATCATGTTAAACATGCTTGCATTTCACCAAGTGCCTATTTCATGCAGAAATAAACACTCTACGAGATAAATTTTGTGAACCCTCTAATATGACAAGATTAATGCTGAGAATCTTCAAGAAAACATCAATGCTAAATCACCCTATAAGTAATTCTCCATTGTTCCTCTAATCTAGCATGAGTTATCAAATCTTTCCAAAAAAAAGGGTAATTGAAGCCAAATAACAAATAAGTTATCAGTTTGTAGCTCTAAATATTCTCCAATGATACAAGTGGTTTTTTTATTTACCTGCCCAGCATCTATTTCCGTTAATTGGATTCCTTTCAGCAGCAGCAGCAGAGGTAGTGAATATGGCAGCTCCATCTCCACGTCTGTCAAAAGAGCATTAATATGTAAAATGTAAACAAGAAACACAGTTCATGGAAGGAAAATGATAAAACAGGCAAGCGAGAAGTCAAGATGGGAAAGTAATTATTAATGTTCATGATGTTGATGGCTTCTTTAAAGCTGTCAGCCTGAAGGTTAGGAGAAAGAATAAAGGATACATGTTAATTCATTGCCATGCTAACTGTCAGATGCCTGATTATCATACAGAAACATAAAGGGTACTCAGGAAGAACGGGGCCAAGAATTTCAATGATGAGAATATGGATGGTAAAAACTTTATAATTCACATTAAAAAAAACAAATTCTTATTTAATTAAACGATTAATTAAAAAAACACAAAGACTAATTAAAAAAAAGGCTAAATATTGTAGGATGAAATTTAAAAAATATTAAAATATTTGATGTCGCAACACGGTTCATATATTAAATTGTGTTTAATAACATTGTTTCTTAGAATATAATTCTTATTTAATTCAATGATTATCTATGCCATTAAAGATTTTAAAAAAAGTCACAAATAAAAATGAACTGAATCAAACTATAAAACTTAATTATAAAAAAATTAATGTTGAATAATGAAACTAAAAAACATTGGTTTAACCAGTGTTAATCCGCTGACCCTGCAACCATGAGCACATGATTGGGATAACCCAATAGAAAAAAATAGTGAAAAAAAATTACAAAGATCAATTCCCAAAAAATTAAATGTTAAAGGATGAAATTGATTTTTTTAAATGATATAAAAAAAAAAACCAAAGTCAACTCATGTTAACTTTCAAAACTCATGATCGTGATCATGAGGCCAGGAATTACCGCGCAAAAGGCAAACCTAAAAAACAACGAAGCAAAATTATTAATAAAAAAAATATTAATGCATGAAATTAGAGAAAAAAAATTTAAAAAAGAAACAACAAAAACCCAAGTCAACCCGAGTTAACTTGATAACCCTGCGATCATGGGCATAAGATTTGGATAATCTTATAGAAAAGAAAGAAAGAGAGAAAAAAAGCACGAAGACCAATTCCATAAAAATCAAATATTAAAGGATGAAATTGAAAAAAAAAATTAATTTTATAAAAAGACCTAAAAAAGATTAAAGTCAACCCGTGTTAATTTTCAAAACCCATGGCTAAATAAAAAGAAGTCGAGGGATGAAATTTGAAAAGAAATGCAATAAAAAAAATCCAAAACAAAATAAACATTAGTAAAAAGAATAGGGAGAAATTCAACATAAAAAAATTAAAATCAAATGATGGAGATGAAATTGAAACAAAATTTAATTAGTGAAAGGATTAAAAAAATTAAAAGAATGAGGATCAAATTTAATATAAAAATAAAATGAAACCTAATTATTAGAGATAAAATTGAAGAAAAAACCAATCAAAAAAAGATAAAAAAAATTAATAGCAACCAAAAAAAATAAAGACTAAATTGAATATAAAATATAAATGATAGGATACTCTCATACTTTGGCCAACCACTTTTTCTTTTTATTAATATTTTATATTTATGAAAGATTAAATTACCCATAATTCAACTTGATTATAACAAAAAAATTAAAATGAAATGACAAAACTCCCTGGAAGCTTTATTTTTATTGATTCCTGTGGCATTGAGTAATTTAATTCTGCTTAATCAAAATGTCTAAAAATCCCTTGGACACAAGTTAATGTTTTTTTGCTTATAAAACTAATTTAGTCATTGTATTGTTAATAATAAAAGTCAAAAGTCAAGTTTGCGCCTAATTAATTTTCCAATGACCAATGTTTACCTATAAAGAAACTAAATTACCTCTCAATGGCTAGGATAATGATTGTTTTTTAACGGCTAAAGGGAGAAAAATATTATTTATTGATATAATATTTCTTTACATGATTTAGTTTATATTACTAGATTTGTTGCTTATATTTTATTGTGGGTCGAGCAATTTTTTTCAATGTAAGAAAGAATGGTAGGGTAAAATAATTCTAGAACCAAATCATTGGTTCAATTGGTAATTTAAATAATATAAATAAAAAAAATACTATAATATTAAATAAATTGATGAAAAAAATAACACTGAAAAAAAAATAAAAAACCAGATTTAAACTCATTCAGAATTTAAATAATATATTGTTTATGAGTGTTTTTTATATTCTTGTTATTGCAATTGCTTATAATTTTATGAATAATGATTCTCAAATTGCTTTTTTGAACGGGGAAATTTTTTTGGATCGGAAATTCAAAATCCTTTTTTAGCTGATATAATTTGCTTATACATCATTTCTACTTCAAGATCCTGGTAAGTTGACAATGGATCTAACTTTTTCCTAGCTCTTTTAATATTTTTTTTGTTTTCAATTACCATGTATCATTTCAAGTTTGGTTGTTTATTACATAGTTTTGATTTTTTTTCATATTCACTTCTGGTATCGTGTGTTTGGGTTTGTGGGCTGGTGTTTTGTTACAGAGTTTTTATTTTCCTTTGACATGCAAATTGATTTAAAATGCATTTTGTTTTGATTGTTTTTTATTATTATTAATGTAGGTGTTCGGGTCAGCTTGCGTATATCTCGACTAATCTCACGGGCCCTGAAGTTAACGACCATGTAAACCTCTAGTGGCCTTGACATGCAAATTGTGGGCTGGTGGTTGTTTATTACATAGTTTCGATTTTTTTTCATATTCACTTGTGGTATCGTGTGTTTGGGTTTGTGGGCTGGTATTTTGTTACAGAGTTTTTATTTTCCTTTGACATGCAAATTGATTTAAAATACACTATGTTTTGATTGTTTTTTTATTATTGTTAACGACCATGTAAGCCTCTAGTGGCCTTGAGGTTTGTGGGACTCGAACCGGTGATCTTTAGGGAACAAATCTAGAGTCTGACTAGTTGACCATATAAGCATTCTGATTTGATTGTTGTTTAGTGTAAAAGAATAATTTCAACCCAATAGCTTAAGCTATTAGGTAAGGTTCCAATATATGATTTATATTATTATCTAACACACCCCCTCAAGTGAAAGCTATTTGGGCTTAAAACTTGCACATGCTCATATTATCTTGTGCTTAATTTTTATCAAATAAATGAAGATGATGAAATTCGAACTCGTGACCGCTTGATCATTAAAGCTCTGATACCATATCAAAGAAATAGTTCAACCTAATAGCTTAAGCTATTGAGTTGAGATAGTTCTTTAACATTTAGGCTATGTATTACTACAATAGGTGTTAGTGTTGTAGATTGATTTTGATTATGCATTTTAATTTTTTTTATGTCTATAACCCAACTACCTCTTATCGATTCAAGATTATTTAAAAAATTATAACTTTAACCAAACATCTTTCAATCATTTTTTATTAATAAGTAATTTCAATAATATTTTTTATTAAACATACATTTTAATCTAATTAGTAACAATTAAAATTATTTTATTAAAACTTATTTTTTTAAAATTACAATTGCAAAACCAACCACGATTTCAGAAAAATGAAAAAAAAAGGAGGAAAAAAACAACAAATAAAGGGTCAATTGAAGAAAAAAGAAGAAGGAAGATCTGCTGGGAAAAAAAAAGATCTCAATTTTGTTTTTTTCAAGTAAAGGGTCAACAGTTCCTTACAGAGAACCCAGCCATGCAGAAGCAAGCAAGAAAGCATTACAAGCAACAACAATTTTGTTTTTTTTCATTGGACCGAAGTGACAACCATCCTTCTTTTTCAACTTTTTTTTTTTTTTTTTTATTTACGTGGGGTGTCCGGGCCAGCTTACGCGCACCACTACTATTCCCCACGGCCCACTGGACATCCTGCAAGCCCAGAAGCAGGTAAGGCACCGCGGGGGTGACAAGCGTGCACATAGAGGGTCGAACCCGGGACGGGGGCGGAACAAGTCACACGATTGACCACAGCAACTAGGCCCTCAAGTGCTTCAACTTTGTTTACTAGCTAATGTGACCAAGGAAAAAAAAAAAAAGACATTTCTTTAAAGGAAAAGAGGCAGTATTTTTGTTCATACAAACATGTTTAAAATTCTAGTCATAATTAATTTTTAAAATACTTTTTATTTTAATATGTATTAAAATAATGTATTTTTATTTTTTTAAATTATTTTTTAGATCAGCGAATCAAAACGATATAAAACATATAAAAAATTAATTTTCACAAAAAACAATTGAATTTGTTAGAAACACTGGTTGGCCCGTGTTTCTAAACGCATCCTAATCAGTCCTAAAAGATTTAATTTACTTTTATAAATAAAATTAAACAAAATAAAATTTTATCAAATTAAGCATCAATTCAATATCAAAAAAATAAATTTCCCAACATTCTGAGAACCCTATTATAAAAAGCTTAAGTAAACAAATTGTAAGTGTTTTATTTTTTCAATAAAATTCTTCCAAGAAAAAAAAGCTCGGTTACAATAAATAAGGGAGCTTCTTTAGTTTTTTTTTTTTTAATAAAAGCATATGCAACAATTTTTCTACGATTTAAACTATAATCTTTAAATAGAAAAATTAAAAAAAAAATCAATATAGATTTCACTATTACTACCTACAATGGCAATGAGTCGCAGTCATAGGACCCCACTTTAGAAATTTATAGAATAAATTATTAGAGAGAGAAGACAGTGCTGACTAAAACAGGTTTACGAAAACATTAAATTAACCAAAACGAATAATTTTAAATGTTCAGGACAAATTACTATCAATATGAATTGAAATAATAAAATAATTATTTTGTTCATCTTAAATAAAATCAAATGACTTATTAGTAGAGATGATATAATTTCTTTTCATGTAATTTATTGATCATTATCAAATTTATCGAGACAGACGGGTCATCTTGTATTTTTTTTATTTAATAAAATAACTTAATTACTTTAAAAAAAAGACTAAACTAGAATTCAAAGGTTTTTTATTTTTTTTATATTTTCAGTACGGTAAAATTACTTAATTACACTTAAAAAAAAACATTAAGTTGATGTCCATGGGTGTTTTCATCCTTTCATTATGGTTTTTTTTTTATAATAAGGTTAACTTAAGGGTGATTAGATAATTTAATTAACATAAATATTATTTTAAAAAGTCAGCTAATATGTATGTTGTACGTGTCAATGTGTGGATAATGATCACACTATTTCGATCGGTGTATGTGGTGTCACTCGGTAGCTATATACAGACGTTCAGGGTGGTCTTCAAATTTTCTCGGCAGCCTCTCCATCCCTTGGTGAAGCATATGGTCAACGGACTTCCGATTTGGCATTAACTATCTTTTTTTTTTTTCTCTCCTTCTCATTTTGCACCTATTTCTTCAATTCTTAAAACCAACCCTTTAATATATTTTCTTTCAGATTTGGTCCTTGTTAATTTTATTATAATTTATTTTATATTAAAAAAATTATAAAATTATATATATTTTTTCAATTTCATTCTCCTTTAAATTTTTTCATGTGTCAGATTTGATTTTTATTCTTTTAATTGCTATTTGTTTTATTTGAGATAATTTTAAAAATTGAATTATTTTTTTATGATTCCATCCTCCTTTAGTTTTTTCTTATTATATTTGACCTTTATTCTTTCTTTTACCCTGACAACTTTTTTAAATGGATATTTTTTCCTTGTTTCATTCTTTAATACTAAATTGGTTGGCAATTGAACTAATCGAGTCTAGGATTTAATGAGTTGCAATTTAAAAGATTAACCCATGTTTAAGAGATTTATTGAAGTTAGCTTGTTTTTATTTTCCTTTTATAAAGCTCATGTTTTTTTCAATTTTATCATTCAACATTTATTTAATTGAAGATTAGGCTTTGTTTTTTGTTTTTGTATTTACTTTCTATAGGATTTTTCACTAATTTGAAAATGGCATGAGTTATGTCGGATCTTTTTGTTTTTTTAATTTTATCATTCAATATTTATTCAAAAGAAATATTGGTATGAGATGCTCACTTTATGATATATTTTTTTGTTTTCTGGGTCGCTACCTTGACAATACGTGCGACCGCTTTCAATGTCATCGTGCAACTTTTCATAATAGTGTTAGAATCGCCTCGGTGAACTTTTTCTGTTGATAGAGTGGTATTTCTAGTGGAGTGACGGTGAGTCTTTAATGAGTCTTTCTTTTTTTTCTTTCCGAATATGATATTGATATTTATTTTTTTATAGTTAATTATTACTTTTTTTTTTTTTTTGTTTGAAAATGACGTGAATTTCTTTTGAATTAGATGTAGGCCTTCGGTTGATAAGCGTGCTTTGATCATTGTTTTGTGGTTAATTTGTTTAATTATCAGATTGAGTCATGAAAAAAAAAAAATCAAGATGGTGGGTGAGGAGGACTTCAAGAATATTCTCCTCGAAAATGTCCAGCCGCAGTGGATCACCACGAGGCATCTTACAATAAACACTGTATCTTGCTGACAAATGGCCATATGTATTATTAGCTGTAAGAATCTTTGTTTGGTTCAGTCTACTCACTTCTATATCAGCTTCTAATTTTGTGAAGTATTTTTTATTTTTTTAAATTTAAAAAAATTTGAATGTTAACAGAGAAAAGGATAACATTAAAAAACACAAAATAATGAGTACATGTTTGCAGAAAGAAAGGAACAAGACGAAAAGCTCCCATATAAACATACCCACAGTCATTCTCCATCACCCCCACCTAGGCATCAGCTATTGTTTTTCTCCCCTCTCAAATTCATTTGCTTTTTGGCCATGGCTCTCCAAACACAAATGTTAAGAAGAAATGTCAAAGAAGCCAAAGCCAAGTTTTGGTGGAACTCTCTCTGCAGTTCTTTCTCTACAGTTCCTTCTCCTATTGATTCTCCTCCTCAACTTCCACCATTTGATTACCAACCAAAACCTTACAAAGGACCATCAGCTGATGAAATCTTGCAAAAACGCAAGAAATTTTTGGGTCCTTCTCTCTTTTACTACTATCAGAAGCCTGTTAGTCTCTAATATTATGTACCCTTTTAATTTTATGGTTTCCTTCTTCATGTATAGCATAAAAGTTTTGATCTTTGTTTGATTTTGCTGTGTTCTCACTCTGTTCATCACTTTCTGATCGTGCCCTTTTGATCTCAGTCTATCTTTCCTTTTCATTTTGTGTTGATTGATGATGTTGTTTTCGTTTTGCAGTTGAATATTGTTGAAGGAAAGATGCAATATTTATTTGATGAAAATGGTAGGAGGTATTTGGATGCTTTTGCTGGGATAGTGACTGTCTCTTGTGGGCACTGCCATCCTCAAATTTTAAATGCAATTATGGAGCAAAGCAAGCTGCTCCAACATGCTACTACCATTTACTTGAACCATACAATTGGTGATTTTGCTGAGGCCTTAGCTGCTAAGATGCCTGGAAATCTCAAGGTTTTTGGTGTCCTTGATCCCTTTCTTTTAATTTCCTTTCGGTAAATAATCGTAATTCTTGAAGGAATATACAGGAACGATGTAATTTAGGTTTTGATTAATTCAGGTTTTGTTTTTGTTTTAAAATGATGATCATTATTCTAAGTGGTTGGTTGGATAATGCTTAAAATAATTAGTTAAATTTTTAAAAACATGAATTTTCTTGGTAATCAGTGCGTGATTCATCATTGTTTGTGTCAAAGGTACAAAATATTCCTGAAGTAAATTGTGACGACGATTATTGAAGTAAGATTTTGATGCTTAAACTGATTTGAAAACAGTATCTAAATTTTAAACTTGTTTGCATGTGCAGGTTGTCTATTTTGTAAATTCTGGATCAGAAGCTAATGAATTAGCTATGCTGATGGCTAGACTATACAGTGGTAACCTTGAAATGATTTCGTTAAGAAATTCATATCATGGTGGAAGTTCTGGTACAATAGGACTGACAGCTCTAAACACATGGAAATACTCAATTCCGCAGGTTTGTTGATCTACTGTTGCTGCAGGTAAATATGATCACTCGTTGTAATTGGATTGATGCCAGTAAATCTAACAGAAGAATTTTGCAGGGCGAAATTCATCATGTTATTAACCCAGATCCGTACCGAGGAATCTTTGGTTCTGATCCTACTGGTTATGCCAAAGATGTGCAGGATCACATTGATTATGGTACTTCAGGAAAAGTTGCTGGATTTATATCTGAAACCATTCAGGTTGGTGACTTGACTTTGACACTTGTTTCCAGTAAGACTTTGATACTTGTTCCCAGTAAGCAGCGTATATGGTTGTTTTGACAACCGTGAAAATGAAATTTCAAGGAAACTCTATTCTCTCTTTTGGATGAATATAGGGAGTTGGAGGAGCGGTTGAATTGGCCCCTGGATACTTGAAATTGGTTTATGACATTGTGCGTAAGGCAGGAGGTGTTTGCATAGCTGATGAGGTGCAAACAGGGTTTGGTCGCACAGGAAGCCACTATTGGGGTTTTGAGACACAAGGTGTCATCCCTGACATTGTTACTATGGCAAAGGTATTTAAAATCACCTCTTTCAGATTTGTTCATCAGTGCTGCAAAGATAATTCTATGTTTTAAATAGCTCTCACTTCAATATGTTACTTTCACTATCTTTTGAAAACTGCTTGACCATCCCACAAGTAACACCCAATAGCATTTATCAGGGCATTGGCAATGGTTTGCCATTAGGAGCTGTAGTAACAACACCAGAAATAGCACAAGTAATGGCGCAAAAAATTCAGTTCAATACTTTTGGTGGGAACCCCGTGTGCTCTGCTGGTGGACTTGAAGTATTGAGAGTCATAGACCAAGAGAAGCGTCAAGAGCATTGTGCTGCTGTTGGTTCGCACTTGATTGGACGTTTGAGGGAGCTACAAAGAAGTCATGACAGTAATTTATCTTGAACTTAGCATCTCAATACTCTGTTGTGATATTTGCCTCTGTGATTTACATGACATTTTCTGTTCACTGTATGTTAAGTATTCTGTTGGCTGTCTTATTGCACCATCTGAAATCCGAACTACTTTCAAATGCAAACCAACTATTACTAACTTGCTATAGCAAACGATACTTTTGAGTGTGGTTCTATTCATATACCAACATACACTAGAGTAAACCTAACTAGATTTTTGCTTAGGGCTCTTTTCATCCATAACTATATATAAAAGCACAATTTTTTTAAAAACTTTTGATTGATTATTATAAATTTAATACAATATTAGCATTATAGCATATCTCCAATTGTAATATGTAAATTCCACCTCACTCTAATTAAGGGAAAAAAATAAACATTGAAGATATTCTTAAAAAAGAAATTATTAAAACCTAAAAAATAAAGTAATCTCATCTTTTCATTGTTTTCCTATTTCTAAAACCCTAAATAACATAAAATAAGTTTCTTAAATCACTCCTAACTTATATAGTATATCATTAGCACTTTATTTTGCAGAGTTTGTGCCAAAAACCTAGTTCCTGTAAGTGTCTGCAGATGAATTTTCTTTTATGCATGCGCTTGTACAATGTCTTGGGATGGGCTTTTACACAAATAAGCTTCATCTGAATGTTGTGCACATGTGTGTTTTTGTAAGACATGAGCCAAGCTAGTTTCTCTCTTTAACAGCTTCATGTAGGATTAATTAGTTTTGCTGCTTCTGTAGCCTTGCGCAGAATAGAAATCAAGCCAGCCAAACCGAAGTCCAAATTTTATCAACTTTTTTGTCAGATGTGATGATTACATGAATTTAGATGTTGATATGTAACTTCTGAATTACTGTGACGCATTGTTTAAATTTTTTATGATATTTTAAGCTGCTCTGAAATTTTAATTGTTGTTTCAGTCATTGGAGATGTAAGGGGCAGGGGCTTAATGGTAGGGATAGAACTTGTGACTGACAGGAAGGAAAAAACCCCTGCCAAAGCAGAAACTGCAATCTTGTTTGAGAAACTTAAAGGTAATAAGGCACAACCTCCCAACACCATAAACGTAGAAAAGATAAGCCTTTGACTATGAAATGATTTTCTCATTGATTTCTACTTTGTATTTATTCACTGATTCCTGAGTGCAGAGCTTGGCATCTTAGTCGGCAAAGGTGGAATACATGGAAATGTGTTTCGTATCAAACCACCGATGTGCTTCACCAAAGATGACGCAGGTACTCTTCATGTCTCATCAAGTGCTTAAATAAATTAAACCCTCGTGTTTTTAGATAAGCAATAAGGTAACTTTCAGGAGGGATTATGAGAGCTTTTAAAAACTGCAGTTTCTGTGAAAAAAAAGCTCTGAATTGCTTGCATGATGATTACCATTGTTAATTTTGTTTACATGCTCTTTTTAACCAAATGATCTAATGTCACGGTTTTTGTTTTGGCATACGCAGACTGTCTTGTTGACGCGTTGGACTATTCAATGTCAAAGTTGTGAGGAGCTACCTGCCTGAAGCTGAGATGAATATGTAATTATTCACATTTTTTGGCATCGATCTCTTCTGATAGGTTGCTTTCAATAATATCAAGCAAATATCTAACCTTTCTAACAATAGGGATGAGTTTGCTTGTTTCTGATTCTATTGCGTGAAAAAATCAAACTGTATTTCCATGTTCTGTGGATTCACTTGTCATGATGTGAACCAATGGATACATTACTTGAAAAGTCATGCAAGGAAAACATAATCCAAGAAAGGCTTTAGCGGTTATCGGTGTGTGCGACAGATAATTTTTAGGTCAACGATGCTGGCAAGGCATTAGGTTCTTTCGTTTTTAAGGTGCAGGCAGGGTCAATGCTCAAGAAAAACTTCTATTGCAAGAGGACCTCGGACCTCTGAGGACAGTTAATGTCCAATTTTTCAGAATTATTGGCTCTGTAGTTCCAGGTTTTCGGCAATACCCTCCAAATCAGGCCATGTGCCTAAGCAACCATCTCTAAATGTGGATTCTGAAGACTAAAATATTGATTGAGCTCAACTGGTGATATAGAAGTGGTGGGGATGGATAAGAAGATTAAAAAACTCACAAAGTGAAACTGGAAATGCTCTTTGCTTTATATTTCTCCTTGTACCAAACATAAACTACAAACCAGAAAAAGGGAGAAAAAATTGCTAGTACAGAAGAAAAGAAACGAAAAGGACAAGAAACATCACTAGCTAGATAAAAAGTAGAGACCAATCGTGTTAGACTATTCAATGAAGCCATTGAAGTGTGGACTCAGGATGGTTGATTGATAGTGGCAATCTGATGAACGCGTCCAAAGATTTGTCGTTTTAATTAGTGGAATGACCTCGATTGGTTATTTCAATATTGCTGACAAACGTTGCATGCTTTAATGATTACAGCAAGATTAGTAGAACTAGTAATACGATTGTAACAGCATCGCTTTCTTTTTGGCTTTCTACTTACTTTTGTAGATCCCTTTTGATTGGTTTATGAATAGCTTTAGCTTAGTTAGGGCTTTGCTTGTGTTGCTGGAACACTATCCTGTTGTATGACAACTAGGTTATTTCCAGTAATTATCCATGCTCATTATGGGATCACAAGACAACTGAGCTAAAGCTGTCCCGGTCAGAATTCCCTGGAAATGAAACAGAAACTAATGGAAACAAAATGGCTACGAGTTGCATCTTCTTAATTGTGCATCAATGATATTACATAATTTCGGCAGCAAAACATCCATGCCATTCATTATTGACCTAGAGTTCATTGTCAGGTGGGGTTTTCCAAGCCTACATTGACCATTTCAGTATAAGCAAGGGAGATGGGAGGCAACAAATAGTTTCCAATTCTCACGATTTATGTACAAGGCAGAACAAAAATACAAACACAAGTAGACTACAATTTACATGACAAAGTTTCATCTGCAGACTCAACGTGATATATCATTTGATGGCAAGACAGTAGCAGCACTGAAAATTGATTTAACCACAAGCTTCCTCTTGATAGAATGGCTATTTATATCTAAAACTTTCCAGTTGTAGGAGGCTGCTTGAAAAATGTCAGCAGCTTGAATTGTCTACATAAGATTACATCATTACCCTAAGACGCCCTTTTTCTTTCTGAGTATGGCTCCAGTGATGATTATCTCCTTGAGATCTTGACCAGCTATAGGGTCCTAATATGAAGCTAGGCAGGCTCACGTGGGGTTGCCCAAAGTGAACTCAGAGCCCGAAGCCGTTGGAAGTATTCTCCTAAGGCAAGCAGCCCTCGAGCTGCCTGACGTGTTGTTAAGATACGAGACATCTGCTGCAAAGTTTCCTGGCGTATATGGTCTGCCTGTTAAAACAAAGAGTTGATGTTAGATATATCAACAAGCCCAGCTGATTGACCTCATTCAGAAAGCTGTGGAGCATAACTTCAAGCACAACCAATTTTGACCTAAATGCTAGCGAAAACTTGGATATCACCCACATCTGCATAACAACGTTATTTCATGACACAAGGCACTAATATGCTTTAATGCAAGTTA
>Ga0325400_1003020_pt1 | contig 15022 bp, 8 predicted proteins | sample PopdelMetagenome_2_FD_205662 | JGI IMG/M metagenome (GOLD analysis project Ga0325400, IMG submission 205662) | Populus deltoides microbial communities from Bellville, Georgia, United States - Xylem-PdKOR-R1 | ecosystem: Host-associated > Plants > Phyllosphere > Stem > Wood/Secondary xylem... | reverse complement strand
AAAAAAAAATGTAAATGAACAATTTAACTAGTTAGGCCTGTGTAAGAATTGATTGAAAAACGAATTTATTTTAAATGGAGAAAATTATGTTTAAGGTTTTTGTTGCCTTTCGAAAAGAAGAAACATTCGTAGATCAAATTTATATTATGATGTGCTTTTATTATTTTCACAAATTTATATTAAGAAATATGGGATGGTAAATGAGTTTTGATTTCACGTTATAAGTTGGGATTCTAATATAAAAAAAATATAAATTTTCACAAATTTACCAATTTTAAGATAAATTAATGTTAGAATATGAGAAGTTTAGATTTTACATTAAAATAAATATAATTAAGTGTGTCTGATATTATAATGTTTTTTAAAAATATTTTTAAATTAATATTTTTTTAGTTTTTAACATAATATATAAAAACTATTAAAAAATAAAAAAAATATTAATTTAATATTTTTTAAATAAAAAATAATTAAAAAAACTTTAAATAACAATGCTATTAAAATGTCAAATCCACACTAAAAATCAAAAACAAGGAAAAGAAAAAGAAAAAGAAAAAGGAAGCGTCATCTTCGCTAACATATACCACCCACAAAAGACCGCCTTTTTCAGAACCCGCAAAGTGAATTCTCTCAAAAACGTCATCGTTTCAAAACCCTTACTCAAATATTCACATTTCTGATCCAGTCAAGTGAATTTCTCCCAAATAGTTTCTCATGGGTATAATTAAGCGATTGCCGGTGTCAGCACGCAGCACAATGCGTTCAGGGATCTTGGTGTTTGATTTAACAAGAGTTGTAGAGGAGCTTGTTTTTAATAGCTTGGATGCTGGTGCTAAAAAGGTACAATTTTGCATTTAATGTGAAAACTTCGAGTTTATAAGATTAATAAAATGTTGGGATTTTTTTTGTTGTTGTTTAAGAAAGAAAGATTTCAACTTTATGCAATTCAAGCGACAAATATTGTTTTTCTTGTGCAGTTTTTGATATCCATTTTATGGGAAATTTGAGAGGGACATTATGTTATATTTTTAAAGAAAATGTTGGGTTTGTGAGGAATGATGGTTATCTTTTCGTTTATGCCAAAAAAAAGGGGCTAGCACTATGCAATTCAAGGCACTAGGTTTGTTTTTCATGTGATTTGTTTATTATGATTGTAATGCATATCATGGGATTATGTTGGTGTTTATGAGGAGTGATGACTGTTTTGTTGTTTCAGGTTTCGGTTTACGTGGCTGTTGGGACCTGCTATGTGAAAGTTTCTGATGATGGTTTGTTAAACATTTTTTTTTTTCCTTTTTCAAGGTTAAGGTTATATTGAATGTCTTAACTGAGTTCTAATTGTGTTATTAATTTGTGTGCTTTCTTGCTTGCAGGATGTGGGATTTCACGGGATGGATTGGTGTTACTGGGAGAAAGATACGGTAGCTAAATTTTGCTTTTATTTTTTATTTCTTTTTGATATGTATAGAGTAGTAAGTCATGTTTCTTATGTGGGTTTTCAACCTTAAAGTTTCGAAATTTACTTTTTGGGAAAATGCAGCTGATGTTTGTAAGAGGATTAAATATCAATAGCATATGATACTCAGTGAAAACAAATCTTGGATTATCTGTAAATTTCAAAAAACTATGTCGGCTTCTCTGATCGTGAACATAAAAATTCTTAATCAACTTAGGGTAATAAACTTGATTTTTAACATTACTAGGCTCTGTATAAAAGAAAGGATTATGGATGGCTAAAGATGGCATACTACAAGCACTTTAATATAAGATCAGTGGAGAATGGTGTTAGTTCTTATGGTGGGATGTATGTAAAGGCAAAATAATCATGTGTTATAACCAGAACACTTACAGTGGAAGAAAATAAATGTATAACTAGGTTGATGTCATATGATCTTTATTTATTATCCTGCCATGCGATAATGATAGGGTTTCTCTGATGTGTGAACAGTGACCTCAAAGGTTCAACATTTGGCTGATATGGATGTTGCTAGTGGAAACTTTGGCTTCCGAGGAGAAGCTTTGTCTTCTATCGCTGATGTCTCAGTGTTAGATGTATTGACAAAAGCTCGTGGAATGCCGAATGGATATCGCAAGGTCATGAAGGTTGGAATGGTTCATGACTTTTCCATTTCTGCAGGTTCATTTTGTCAGTTTGAGTTCGCATTCTAGCTGCTATACATGTAAGAATCATATTCTTCCAACACTACTCTTTCCAGGGATCTAAGTGTTTGTGTTTGGGAATTGATGATGATATTAAAGATGTCGGCACTACAGGTGATACTTTATTTTGTTTGGTTATTGCATTTAGCAAGTAGAGATTGCTTCCCAGCTCATAGATCCGGTCATGCTTATAATAGATTCAAAAATCTCTTTCTCAACATTTCCTGGTATGTTGGCAGTTGTTGTTCGTGATTTATTTTACAACCAACCAGTTCGGAGGAAATATATGCAATCCAGGTTTCTTTTTGGCCTATTCTCATTTTCTTGTCTTTTGGAAAAATGGTTCTGAGCTGCCTCAAAACAAGTACTTTTCATCTTGAATTGCACTGCACTGACATGATTCTCTTGTCACTTGCATCACTGAATTTGAAGCCCTAAGAAGATACTGCACTTGGTAAAAAAATGTGCACTTCGTGTTGCTCTTATGCATTCAGAGGTGTCCTTTAAAGTTGTTGATATTGAAAGGTATGTAGCGGTCACGTTTTCAGTTTGGAGCTTTCTTTCTTTGTTTTTTTAACATAAGTTGGAGTTTGTATGGTTGATGTATTTGTTTTTGACATCTTGTGTTCCCAAATGTAGTGAGGAGGAGCTTCTCTGCACAAATCCATCTTCTGCAATGTCACTGTTGATGAGTGGATTTGGAATTGAAGATTCCAGCTCTCTTCATGAACTGAGTATCAGTGACAGTGTATTAAAGCTTTCTGGCTATATATCTGGTCCTTGCAGTAGTTTTTTCATCAAGGTACAATTTATATTTATTTAGTCGGGATTACTTTCTCTTTTCTCCTTTATTTTATCTTCTGGTTTCTCATTCATCGATGTTCTTTTTGCAGGCTTTCCAATATGTTTGTATCCATCTCTGCGTATGCATATCTTTTTGGATCATGTCAACTGCTGTTAGAGAGGATTGACTGTTTAGTTCATTTTTCTTTTAACCTTAATGATGCTAGATATTAATTCACGGTTTGTTTGCAAAGGCCCAATTCACAAATTGCTAAATCACCTGGCCTCTAGATTTGAGCATCCAGATCTGCAGAAGGCTAACAGTGTGTCTCAAAAAGGAAAGAAAAGCAGGCCTCAACCGTGTCCAGCTTATATTTTAAATTTGAGTTGCCCTTTCTCTCTCTATGATTTAACCTTTGAGCCATCAAAGACACATGCTGAATTCAAGGTAATGTTATTGTCTGATAATGGATTCTGATTGCTGTGCACTGGTTTGCTTTGCAAGTTATTCCGGTTATGACACCAGGTTCAGTACATTTAATTTGACTTCCCAGATCTTGACTGTTTGTCTGGATGCACTAGTGCTGCATCCAACCCCATTGCCCCTCTTCCTCAAGAATAAGCAGCTGCTGTGGCATCATTACCTAGAATGCGATGCTAAGAGTCATTGCCGTGTGAACAGAAGATTCTCAGTATGATATGTCTAAAAAAGAAATGTATTTCAAAACAAAACAAAACAAAGGGCACAAAAGAGTTAGTATGTGGTAAACTAGTGTTGTATGTCTAAATCAAAATCATGTCTATCTTTGAGATTCTGATTTATTTCTTTGATTGTATAGGGATTCTGATTTAGTTCAAACCTGAAACAGAAAAAATGTATTTCAATCCGGCCACAACCTTTTTCTTCAACTAAGCGTCTGATGTGCAATTTTCTTATCAACATAATTGAGTGTATGGCAATGCATGTATTACTCCCCGAATATTTTTCCTGAGAATGAGCATGATTATGAGGCCACCAACATGTGCTTTCTGTATGGTAGCTAGAAGTATTTCAAGCGAATGTGTGCTGCTAAAAGCTCGCCCATTGCTATAATCTTTCGATTCATTACTCACTGTCATTCTTGAACCTTTCATGTTGTTGCCACACAATCATTGAGTGATTATAAAGTTGGTGTCTTAATTTTTTGCGCTGCTGAGATTTCAACCCTTTCCCCAGGATTGGAACCCTATCCTTGCCTTCATTGAGAAGGTCATTCAACAACTCTGGAGGGAATGCACCGTTATTGGTATGCTTTCGCAGCTATTTGTTGCTTTAATTGATTGCGGTGTCCATATGATTTATGATTGCTTCTAAATTTTTGTTTGACTTTTTGAATGTTTATAGGAGAATCCTCAACTCGGGCAACAGAAACGTTCCAGAAAAATGACATTTGGCAGGAAGGTAATGATATCACATCAGTGAAACAAGGTACAATTCTATTGTTTATTGCCAAACATGTTTACCAGCTCCCATTTATTTTTCTCATGCTGCTCAGATTTGATGTTTTTTCTTTTCTATGCAAAAGTGGTTTGATCTGTCTTGACACCTGAATATCTTTTTGTTGCTAGATTTTTTTGATGCAGATTTTTCTGGATTTGCAATAAAGAAAGGCGGGGTTAAAATTCACCAGTCTTCTCATCATCTCATTTCTTGCCCTTTGAAGATGCTAAACAAAGAGGTCGACCATCTTTTTCATGGGAAGCATGATAAAGTTCCTCAAGAATTCTACTCAAATGTTTCAGAATTCAAAGAGGAACAAGCTGATAAGGAATTTGTTCTTCGGGGTGACTACTCTTCCCAAACATGGAATGGATCCATCTCTGGATACATGCCAAGAGCAACCAAAACAGATGAGTGTCATCTCTTGACATCTGATAAGAATTTTTTATCGACAGATAATTGCTTCTTGGAAGATAGTTTCACTACCAGGGAAAGACTCAGTGATCACATGCAGAGCCATTTCTCAAGCTCAGAATGGCAAAACGAGTCCCCAAAAATTGATTCCGTGGCAAGAAATGAATCTCTTGGGAATGCATTCTCCTTTGATCATTATGGATTCAGAAACGAATTACCGTTTAGCAAGAGTAATATAAAACCCATTTTACAGAGTTGCTCCTCACAGAAAAGCCTGTCACTTGATAGGGATTTTTTTGCTGACAAGGAAGCATTTGAATTTCTTAATGATGGCTTCAAGAACAAAAGAAGACGGCTTTGGACAGCTGAAAATGTGGGTATCCCAAAAGGGGATACGATATTTGATATCTTTCCCTGTGCTTTACCGCAGGACAATGCATCGTGTACTCAGCAGTTGCCTGCAGATACTGATGGAGCTGAGATGTCTGCAGCTTTTGATCTTCTGCCAGGTGCTTATGTAAATTCTTCTTCACCAAATGGAAAACTTTTAGCTAAAGGGAAAGGTCTTGCATCTAATTCTATCATACAATTAGAAAAGTATGCCTCAGGAAATCATTCATCAATGTCTGATTGGTGTTCTGTAACTTCAAGTGCTTTTTTTCAAGCAAAAGCTTGGGATGCTGAACACTTTCCAGATGATAATGCAAGTGAGGGGAGCAAGGGATGGGGTAAAAAGGAAAATTGTTGGCATCTTCCTGATAGCTGGGAGATTATGTCAAAGCCTTCCAGCCAAGATAACTTCTTCTCAAGTTGTACAAGCAGCGTGTTAGATTTTAAAAATTCAGCTGATTCTACTAAAGATATCTGCAAATTGCCTCAGTGGCAGGATCAAAATAATGAATTTTCTTTACAACATTCAGATATATCTGTTGGTGAGACAGACTGGCTCCTTTTGGACCCAGGTTCTAAAGATCCTAAAAGGAATGATGAGTGTGAAAGGCAAGAGAATCAACTAAGATATAAAGCTTTTGTAGAAGATCGTGTTGCTGAAGAACGATCCAGAAGAAGCAATTCAACCCCACCATTTTACAGACTGAAGAGGAGGTTTATTTCCTTAAACAACCACTCAATGAGGAAAGAAGAAGAGCCATACACTCAGTTGTTCCATGATTGGCTCACTTCTCCAGGTGCTGCTTATGGTTTTGTGCTTTATGTTTTAGCAAATTGGTTCTGAGAAACTAATGAGCCTGTATTCTTTGCAGAAGCTAATGACTTTGAGCATCTACCTCTCCAGCCTAGTCATGTGGAGGAGGATTTAACACAAAGAACCAAGTACAATGACCTCTTTTATTCCCCTTATTTAAGCCTTTTTGCATCCCCAAATGTAACTCAGTTCTTTGTGGGATTGGTTTTCAGATCCAATGGAAAGAACATGCCAGATACCATGCCGAACAAGGAGACTCCAGAAGGAAATCTAGAGCACTTCCAACACCCTAAGGCTTATGATTCTTCACCTGAAGGTATCTCCATTTTTTTGAGCAATAGTTGTGGTGTTTCACTTCTAGACTGAGGATAGCATTGATGATTATAGAGTTAAATTATATTTTGTTTGAGAAAGCAATCATTTATGAATAAAGTACTTCTGGACCTGAACTATTGAGTTTATTTCAAGTAGCAGATGGATTTTAAATGCTCCTTTTAGTGGGTGTGTTTTCTTGTGGTTAAACAGTTGTGGTTTCATAGTGATTCACCTTTTCAGGCTTTATGCCAAAGGACACCCAGGAGTCAATAGATTATAGGATCAAATGGCGGAATGGCTGCCAACAAATTGCAGTTGAGTATTTTTGCAATTTTTGAAGGGTTTTTTTTTGTTACTGCAATAAGTTCCTTTTCATTGTATAACTTCATTTCTGATCAATGATTTTATTTTTGCTTTTATTTTCTTCTGTTTACAGAATCACAACACGTCATCCAATTTTGGCAGTCAGCAAAATATACTTGACATCTCTTCGGGGTTCTTGCATCTTGCGGGAAATTTATTAGTTCCAGAATCTATTCATAAGAAGTGCCTTCAGGATGCCAGAGTCCTTCATCAGGTAGACAAGAAATTCATCCCAATTGTAGCTGGTGGGACACTTGCTGTTATAGACCAGGTCCATTTACTGCATCTTTTATCTCTTCAAAATTAGTTTCTATTTGGCATGCATTTCTTTCCATATTTAGTTGATGTGTTTCATGCTGTGTAATATTATGTATGGTTTAAATATAATGTTGCTAAAAAAATTGGTATGGATTTGATATGAACCTCCTTGGAGGGGATAGAGGAAAGGTTATGATTTCTTATTCAAAGTATACACTTGTAAACAAGCACACGAGTATATTATTGATGTGCATATGAATATGGATTTAGTGATTTACACACTTTCTACACATGTGGACGTACACATAGAAATGCATGAAGCTCCAACAACTATTTTGTGGTTTTCATGACTGGCAGTGGCCCTTTTTTACAGCATGCAGCAGATGAAAGGATTCGACTGGAAGAACTTCGTCAAAAGGTAAAAATGTTTTTGCAGTTTGCATTTTATCTCTGACACATAAAGACAACTAAAGGACTAGTTGAATGACTAGGTATTATCTGGAGAAGAGAAGACAGTTACCTATCTTGATGCTGAACAAGAGCTGGTATACTTATTCTTCATTAGAGGCTCTGTTTTGGGTCTATGGCGTTATTGAGTGATTTTACACAAAATTTGAGCCAACTTTGAATTCTATTTTGACAGATACTTCCTGAAATAGGGTATCAGCTACTTCACAATTATGCTGAACAAGTAAGAGAATGGGGATGGATCTGCAATATTCAAGGTTCAGGGACCTTCAAGAAGTAATTTCTATGTCTTTCTTCTGCAAACCTTTATACTTCCTGTATAGGATTCATTTATTATCTTAACGCTATGTCTTTGTTATTCTCACCTTATCTTGGGACACATCTGTTTTTACAGGAATTTGAATATTCTCCACCAGCAGCCAACTGTGATTACACTTCTTGCAGTAAAGCACTGCCACTTTATGCTTAGGATCATTGACTCTCATTTTTCTACTGTTAAAATAATTCTCATAACCCCATCTAGTTTGGGATTAAGCCTTTGTTGTTGTGTGGAATAAGCATATCTCATAATCTGTTGTAAATTCACGTGCATGTTTAAGATTCAATCCTCATCACATTTTGGTCATTTTAGAACTGTTAGAATTATTTCATTTGAATTTCATGCAGGTACCATGCATTTTAGGGGTCAATTTGTCTGATGGAGATCTCTTGGAATTTCTGCAGCAGGTGATCTTGATACTCAGTGATCATATGACTGCCCCTCCATTCTCTCCATCTCTCCTTCCAACACTGCAAGTTATAATTAGTAACTCCTCTTGTTTGTATTGCAATCTGCAGCTTTCTGATACAGATGGCTCTTCAACTTTGCCGCCATCTGTTCTTCGTGTCCTCAATTATAAAGCATGCAGAGGTAAGTGCTTATCTCACTGGAAATGCCCTTTTCTCTTCTTTTCTGACTCTTTAGATCTTTAATCACTAGATTCTGCTTGGACATGAGAACTTGTCTGTTTAGGAATTTATTTTTTCTCATTACATTATAAAGGCGCAATCATGTTCGGAGATTCGTTGCTACCATCAGAATGTTCACTTATTGTCGAAGAGCTAAAGCAGACCACACTTTGTTTTCAAGTAAGTAATGGTTAAATTTGTTTTTTATGACATGTCGGTGAAATGATTGTGTGCGTGCATGTGCCGTGGTGTGTGTAGTTTGTGTGAGAGGATATGTTGAATGAGACTGAGCTTTTCAATGCAGTGCGCCCATGGGCGACCAACAACTATTCCTGTTGTCAACCTGGAGGCGTTGCAAAAGCAGGTAGCAAAACTTGGAGTGCTAAATGACGGTTCAAATGACTTGTGGCATGGATTACGCCGACAGGAACTCAGCCTTGAACGTGCAGCACAGCGTTTAAGTGCAGCTAGAGGCTAGTGATTGATGAGAAAACAATAACTGCTTTTGCAGACTCTTCGTTGCATTTCAACACAACTGTAATTGTCCCATTTAACGAAAGGTCATTCTTTGTTATATACAGTATAGCTCACTCCAAGGATAGCAGCGCTTCCCATCAATGTACATGAGAATGATGATATCTGCTCATAGGTTGCTCTGGCAAAGACACCCATTATTTCCACACGATGAATCTTAAGTTTTTTGGCTTGCTCTCATTTTATTTTGGTTAAGACTAATATGGATATGCATTACGACAAGAATTTCTGCCTAAGATTGTATTTACTCATTGCGGCATAAAACCACTCAAGTTCAACAGTAAACATACAGATGGTTATGCTTGGACATCAAAAGTTAAAGACAATTTTACTTCATGAATTCAGAAAAAAGACAGCTACACGAGTTCATGTCCAGCAAAAGCCTCACACCCTTAACATACCATTGGTTTTACTCCCCGCAAATTTGTATACTCTATGAACACATACAAAGGATCCTGAAGGTAAATCTATTGAACACAAACCAAAGAGAAATTACGAGACAGTACAGGTTCATCCATCTTCCAACTGACAGGCACCATATAACTATAGGGCATCTTTTATGGGTGAAGAATAACCCCATAATTAGAGCGAAGGTCACGTTCTCATTGCTATCACGCCAACAACCTCACTCTTGGAAAGCCATGGATTCTAGTCAAGATCTAACTTGGTCAAACAAATTAGTATCTGGAGACAAAATGACTGTCAGCCTGCCATGCCATAGTCCTCTGCTTGATCGTAAAGATTATAGTTCCCTGGCACTCCCATCTTTCCTGTCAGGTGGTCATCCCCTGCATTCATTAATTGCGTAAGCAATAAGAGTTATGGTACTCAAATCCCATAGGAACTGTAGTGCTAGAAAGCAAAGGTTTTACATTAATAGCAGGCTTGATGGATGAAAATCATGCGAAGAACATAATACCCTTACACAAGGAGAATCTCCCTTTACAAATTAATGAAGAACCAAAATACTACCAATAATAATATAACAATGCATTCAACCAATCTAAATCATATCACGATAATATAAAACACAACTCTATCAATGAGCCTTATCATACTAACAAGGAAGATGCATGCACAAGGACTGGTTTGGTTACAAAGAATAAGAAAAGGCTCAGCCAGAATTAAGGACTAGGGGCTGGAGGAAACATAAGTTATAGTTTCATCTGAAAGTATATTCTACATAGAGCATTCTGAAAGGTCACCAAGCCCACACAACTGACAGGGGAAATTGAGATATCAATATGGTCGGACGATTATCATGGGTTATTACTGAAAATGAAATGCATAACAATGACACGTCAAAATTGGATCAGGTGGCAGCTATCAATAAGCTTTGATTTGATATGGCAGGCTCCAGCCTAAGATTTTATTTGTTACCAACTTTGTTGATTGTTCGACCAGTTTCAATAACAGTATACATTGTATTGTTGTAACATAATGTTAAAATGTTTGTTTGGTTTCCAGGTATACAGTCACCAAGAAAAGAAAATGAACATTAAAGCAATCTACATGCTTGGATTTAGCAGCATACCCAAGAAATGAAGTTCAGAGCTTATCTCAGGGCTTTGGAAGCACAGATCTTCAGCCCTAGGAGGGTTCTGTTGGGCGTGAAATATTTCTGGTTTCTTCTTTTCATTTAATGAATCAACTTCTGTCTCCACTTCTGATTCAGCATTGTTGGATGATGCAACTAACTGCTTTCTTTTTGATCGAGCACGCCTATTTTGGAACCAATTATAGACGTTTGTTTCAGAAATTTGTCCATGCTGACTGAGTTCAGATGTTATCTCCTTAATCTTTTGCTTGCTTGGAGTTCCATTTCCTTGATCAAAGATCCGCTCAAGAATTTGAAGCTGCACAGGTGTTGGAGTCCACCGCTGTCTGGCAGTAATTTTGTGACCCCCAGATGCCATCAATGGGTCACAGTATAGATTCCCCAGCCTGCCTCCTGCAACAGAACAGGCAAAGGCAATATTTGAGCACACGTCAAAACATAGCCATATCTCATTCTCTCCTCCAGATATTAACGTAATCGATGAGATTGAAGAGATATAAGCAGCGAAGCTAAATTAGTCATAAAATGGCTAATATATTTGTATTGGCAATTTTACACAACAAAGCACACGCAAGAACAACTTACATGTCTTCGTAGCTCAAAACCAAGCAGAAACATAATCAACTCAATAAGATTTCAGAAGCAAATGATAAACTCAGCAAGACAACCAAAATTTGCAACTGTGCTAATATTCAACAAAAAAACATGCAGTACCATTGTGTTTTGGTGAAATAACACTTGAATTTCATCAACATATTCCATCAAGATGAAGAACAACACCGGGGCATTCATGTTCTCACATAGATATAATGCCAAATTCAGAATCAGCAGTGACATCAAAGCTATAACCTTTTTGTTCATCCAAGAATAAGAAAAGGTAATCAAATTGATACAATAATTTGACTAAACTAACTTATCAAGGTAGATCCTTCGCTACCAAACCAGTAATTAGAGAGAGAGATTCAGTGAGTATCCTCGAAAAAGAACCCCAATTGCACACAAGCACAGAAAGTTACAATTTTTTACTTAAAAAAGAACAGACACAAACATGAACTAAAAACCCTAAAAACAAATACTACTACTAATAGTGCACAAACTGACAACAGTAGCACTGCTAAAGAAGTCCCTTTACCCAGTAAAAAGGTTGTCACTTTTATGTCATTGCTATCGAAATCTAACCATATACAACACCACAGAAAGAGAAACAAAAAATCCCATCAAGAAAAACAAAGAGAGAAAGCTAAAAACGAAAAACCTGCAAGATCTTGCTGGGCAGAGAGGGTTTTATGCATCTCAACAAGCTGTTCACAAATAGCAGCATAAACAGCAATTTGCTTCCTTAAAGTTTCCAGTTGTTCATCTGTCATAACTTTCACATACAACATATTAGTTCCACCATTACCATTCAGATTCACATTAGTCCCGTTAATCCCATTTCTACACTCTCTTTGATTTTGATGACTGTCCTGGTGATTTTCTTGATTGTTGTCCCAGTCCATCCTGCCTGCTATACTTTGGCAGTCATAAAACACTAGCTTTCTTGATTTCTTACTTTCAACAAACGTAAGAGAAGAGGGGGATGATGTGGGAAAAAGAGAAGGAAAGAGACAGAGAATGAACAGTGAAAAGACAGTGTGGGAGAAAGTGCAAACGTTGTTGGTCTTTGAGGCTATTGTGTTGTGTTGGATTCTTTTTTTCTTTTTTTCGGCGTGTGCTAAGGACAAAGCTAGGAAGGTGTATCTATTAGCGATAATTACGGCTGATTGATTTAATAAATATTTTGGAGATAATTAGTAAATTGCTTTAAGCATGATGCGTATTTGGGAGGTGGAGAGATCATATGGTTTGGTTTTTGACAAGTCAAAGTTGCGATTTTTCAAAGCTTTTTTAAGCACTTCCATGGTGAATTTATGGTTAGAGCAATGCATTTGATCCAAGATTCAAAAGCTAGGGGAGGAGGATAAAATTATATAAAAAAAATCTTATCATAGAAAAAACGACTATATTAATATCACCTGGTTACTTCGAAATCCAACTTATCGATGGTATTATTTTTTTTTCATTTTATACTTGGGGTGGTTTTTTTTTTTTTTTTTGATAAACCTCTCTCTTTATAGATCTGCTATATTTCCTTAGCACTCCAAGAAAATTTTAGGAGGTGAAAAAAAAAGTCCCAAATTGAAAGATGTATGAAATAATAATTTTTTGGATCAAACTGGGAATTAGGTTTATTTGAGGTTTTCCAAAAAAGAAAAAGAAAAAAAAGTCCGGTAAAGGGGTTTTTTTTTGGGTAGCTTTTTCACTTTGAAGCAATGAATGCCAAAATCTGATGTGAATGGATGGTCTAAAGTAAACGTACAAGAACAAAAGCTAAAACTAAAGGGATTTTCACTGTACACGTAATTCACCGTTCACTCTAATTATGTTTATGATGGGATGTTTACAATTTTTAAAACTAGTTAAAAAGATATTTTTTATCTTTAAAATAAAAAATTAAACAACGCCTACAAGTTAATCTTTTGATATTTTCACTTTATTTATTTTTTTTTTTGTTATTAGTAATTTTATGAAAGGCAATATGGTCTTTTTATGCATATTAATTATTAATTAAATAGAAAAAATTATTGGCACATATCATTCGTGTGTTAACGTATAAGAGATATTGATTTATCTTAAACAATGTATGTTACGCCTTCTAATGGTCGAAAATACCTTTCGTTGTTTGGTTGAAAATGTCACTTTATTATTTTCCTGATAGTACGGCGCGTGTAAAAGGCGGTGAGTGATTTGTCGCTAGTAAATCTTTTATCACTTTTATTATTTTAATTTTTATTCTTGGTTTTTTTTAATTTTTATTTATTTTTAATTTTATCCATCAATCTTAACTTGTCATGTGTTTTTTTTCTTAGCCCTCTTGTAAAGGTTTTATTAGTTTTTAATTTTATTCTTTAATTCAAAATTATAGTATACTATATTTTTTTAATTTGATCCTGATTTTTTTGATTTTTTTATACTTTTGTTAAAGTTATTTTTCTTTCTAATTTAACCCTCCTATCAAGAATTTGTACTTGCCCTCTAATTTATTTTTATTTCAATTTTCATCCCTATTCTTTTAATTTCTATTTTTATTTTGGATCCTTTTGTAATTAATTTTTTTTAATGATTTCATCCTTCAACGTTTGATTTTTTAGGAATTGGGATTTGCGATTTTTCTATGTACAATGTTTCCTGATTTAATCACTCGGGTCACGAGTTTAAAAAGTTAACGGGGCTTGACATCTTTTTTTTTTATTTATTTCATCGTTTAACATTAGATTTTTTTTTAAGAAAATTAACTTTATGGTTTTCTTTGATTTTTTTCATTGGGTTATCTCAATCATTATGACATATGACATGGGTTTGACGGGTTAATCCCGATTGGCTCATTTTTTATTGTACAGGTTACATGTTTATCATGTTAAACTCAAGTTAACTCATGTTAGAATTTTTATTTTTTTATTTAATTTTATTATTTCATATTTAATCAATTGAAAATTGAAAACCATTACTTTCAGTTCTTGTTTTTTCCCCATGTTATTGAAATATATATATATATATATATTTTTGTTAATTCTTGTCCGTTTATTATATTTGTCTTTTTATATCATTCAATTAAAATAAAACTTACTTACTTAAACGGTCATGATTATAACCCAAATCATTAATTAGTTATTGTTTTTAAACGTATCTCATACATAACAAAACCGCAACAGTGTCTTTGACACAAAAGCCAAAAGAGAAAGAAAACATTCTCTAGTGGAGGCTGCTCTGGTTTGGTGAACCGAGTTAAAAACGCGGGTAGCTAGGTGAGTTGTTTTGAGCACCGTGCTACCTATGTCACCCTCCAGGTCCCATCTGACAGCACAGGCACTTATTAATCCCTGCCACTCGTCCCTCTTTCATTAGTCCTTCACTTAGGTCGGTATCCACTCATAGAAAAGCACTCTTCACCAGATTTTCATCGTCTCTTACTGCTCCCTCGTTCTCAATTTAATTTTAATTCTCATCATATATAATCACATTTTAGCCATCCATTCACACGTAAATTTTAATTTTAACAAGAAAACAGCTTGAAAATAATTATTTTATTTATAATTAAATAATAAATAATTCAATTAACAACAATTAAGGTATGAAAATTATTATAAAAGGAATTAAACTAAATAATTAATATAGTTTTAGCCTTAAAACTGTTGGGAACAAAATAATTATTTTAGTATAATCAAAATATTTTCAAAATTAACAAGCATACAAATAAAAGGACAGCTAACAAATATATCAGATAAAACAAGTGCAAAAATTAGAAAAATGTAGATAAAATTAATACTTTGAGAAATTTGGGTGAAAAATAAGAAAATAAATATAGTTGCTGCCAAGGACTGATCTATTATTTGTTATTAAAGCTAAATTTCTCATTAATCGATGAAATCAATCTTAATAAAAGTAATATCTCATAATCTCAACAACAATACCTTGAATACATTGAATGGATGCACTTTCA
>Ga0325400_1003019_pt1 | contig 15023 bp, 10 predicted proteins | sample PopdelMetagenome_2_FD_205662 | JGI IMG/M metagenome (GOLD analysis project Ga0325400, IMG submission 205662) | Populus deltoides microbial communities from Bellville, Georgia, United States - Xylem-PdKOR-R1 | ecosystem: Host-associated > Plants > Phyllosphere > Stem > Wood/Secondary xylem... | reverse complement strand
AAAACAAATTAGAAAACTCAATTATCACTACTAAAAAAAAGGTTTATTAGCAACTACCTAGTTCGTTACAGGTAAAACTAAAATCTGTTACTAATAAAAATTAGTAATAAAATTAGCAACCACTAATATCAAATGCAAATTATAGATGCTAATTTCTCAACAACGGATTATCAATTATTGATTTCTTAGCAACAACTTATTTGTTGCTGAAATTTCATTACTAATTGGATAAATCAACAACGGATATTTCATTATTGATCAACAACTGCAATTTCGTTGATGATCCGTTGTTAATCAGCAATGAAAAATTTGTTGTTGATCCATTGCTAATTAGCAATGGAAAATTTATAGTTGATTTGACTAATAAATTTTTTTAAAACATGAATTTTTATTTTAAAAAAATCTCATTTATTGAATTTCTTATAATTATTTGTGGATATTTCAAAAATAGTAGAAAAATATATAAAGAACATATATTAATACCAGAAATTATTTTATCAACAATAATAAGTTAAAAAATAAATTTCAAAATTATGTTAAACTTTCATCAATATGGATAAAGTCATAATTTAATAAATATGTTCTATCATGAAGGTGGTGACGGAAACGAACCAAGGCAATGTTGACCATTATAAGGTGGGATTGATATATGGTGGTCGAGACCTAGGTCGATATACTAGTATAAATAAGGGATACATAAGTGTCGTCATCTATGGAGCCACATGTGATGACATAGATTAAACTATAGGTGTCGACATACCTTGTTCTATATTTGATGCCCAAGTTTGGTATCCCATGTTATTAAGAAATTTTTTGCCAGAAGTCATCTCCTATTGTAGTGATAAAATATGACAATCTCTTTACTTTATTTGCTCTTTCAATGTCTAAATTGATGAACTAGGAGGTTTTGACTTCATCATGTAGGATTGTGATGAAGCACTCGTACTAATCATGAATTTCAGCATACCAGGTGCACCATATATTCTATTCTTTGTAACTCCTTCTATAACGACACACCAAGTTGCTCCATCTAATAAAGGATGTGTTTCCCAATCAATTTCATATCTTAAAATCATCTTTTTATAATTCTCTTACAATAAAATTCAAAGTAATAATAAATTCATTTTAACTTTAAATAATAATTAAATTACGTAAAAAAATTACTTGCATTATATATGAAGGTTTAAGGCTACTTAACACTCTAATGCAACACCGAAAACACATCATCCCATAGAGGTTCTTTTCCACCTGTTTGTTCTTACTATCAACCAAAAAATATATATTAGAAAATATAACTATAAAAGTTTCAATTCCATTAGAACAAATACAAAAAAATCCTTACCATGTTAGCTCAATATGATGTAAATGACATTGTACCTCTAGAATGAGTGTTTAATTTTCCATATGTTTCACTTAGCCGATTATTCCTTGTAGATTTTGATCTCTTTGAAATTCAGAAGTGGACCAACTATCTTTAATCATTTGATTTCAATCGTCATTATTTATTCAAACTAGACCTTTATTAATGCAATCCATAATATTTGTGGCATTTTTGTCCGACATAGCTCTCTTACGAGCTTGTGTCAACAATTAGTTCAAAACAATTCTAGTCTTATCTTCCCAAATCTTAGAAACAATTGGTTCATCATCCTCGAAAAATGTATATTTTTTCTACCAAAAAAACAAAGACAAATCTCAACATAGTTGTTAACTAGCCTTTACAATTATAATGCATAGACAAACAATAGCCAAAAGATGAACAAAAAATATTGTTAAAATAATAACTTCTTAACTACATCATAAAGCACTAATTAAAGATGATTATGATAGCAAGAATGTAAGCAACATTGACAAACCTAGAGGGCCCAATGTACACCCAAAAACTTGGCAACTCCAAATGCATATAAGTAATGTGATGTTGAAGGGTTCAACAACCTGAAATTAGGAAAAAAAAAAAAAACAAGATGAGCAATAGTATTAGTGTTAAGAAATTAAAAAAGTAAATTAATAGCATTACTTTAATTAGAAGGAAGATACATAGTAATAAATAAATAATAGAAGTAAATATAAGATTGCAACCTTAAATCTAAGATTTTTCTTTATATGCTCTAACAAGTATAAACTGCAAATCATAAATTGAGTATTATCATATTGTTTTGGTGAATTTCAAAATCCGTGATATATTAATATTTAATACCAATTAGAATTAGTACTAAGTAAAATGATTCAACAAGTACATATCCTTCCTTCATTTCTTCGTTGTTATATGTAGTTATCTCTACCAAGACAATAATCGAGCATATATTTATATGTAAACAATGTTCATTCCATAAGCCTACAAATTGTCTTCAGATTTGAGGTTTTGACACTATGACCACAAACTCAAGACATTTTATGGTGAATATCTCCAAAACTGGAGAAAGTTATAAATGCATGTTGAAGTTTTATCATATACAACCTCAAATCACCAAATAAAAGTATATATTTCTTATCTCAATATATAATAAGTTGAGAAGAGTAATAAACAGGTTTTCATTATAAAATTCATACGAACTACAAATAATTCTTCATGTTTTTCATGTATAAGACTGATAATATTAGTTTTTACATCAAAAACTTTGAAAAACATTAGGCATGTAAATGCCTTTTCTTGGTACACACATTCATTAGTTATCAATTTTGTTGATATAATAATCATTGCATACAACTATAATCAGAAATTTGAATTCTCGATTTTCTTTATTTGTTGAAGCATGTAAATTACACAAGTCAAATTATAACCATGAAATTAATGATTGTAAACATCAGTAAACTAAGGTACACACTATCTCTCTTCTTTGTCTATAGTATCATCAATAACTGATCATCCAACTTTTATTTTTCTATTCAACATAAAATCCACCCCCTCTCTCTATATATTTGTTTCCTATCACACCAACCTCACCCCACTTTAACTCTAACCAGTTATTTTTTTCTTTACTTCAAATTAATTTTTTTTTGATGTTTTTAGATCATTTTTTATGCACTGATATCAAAAATGAATTTTAAAAGATAAAAAAAATTATTTTGATACTGTTATGAGTGAAAAACACTTTGAAAAGCAACTGCAACCACACTCCCAAATGAAATACATCATTTATCTGCCAAGTTTTAAACTTTTGTTAGCCGATAGGAATTACGAAGATAAAGAACATTACATTAAGAATTAGAAACATTAGCATGTGACAACAACCATATTTAACAAATAATTTGCAATATATTGATAAAATTATTCTTGTCATCGATAAAATTAGTTAATAAAACAATATATATTTTCTCTAAATTACGAACACAATCTCTCAAACATGGGTTTCTAATTATACTTGCTATCTTTATTGCATCAAATTTGTTCCTTATAAGATGAAATTCTTGCGAGCACATATTCATAAAGAAGAAATTAAGAAAGTGACAAAGATAGGTTTTTTAGAGAAAGAAGAAAAGGATATATGTGTGGGTTAAGGTTTTTTCGGAGAATGAAAGGTTTCGCTCATGTGATTGGTATATGTCTGTGTGAGTTTTTGTTTTTAAGGTATACATGCACCAATTAATTATTAACATGTAATTGTTTCTTATTTTTTTCATAAAAGTATTATTCTAATCTTTTCTTTTTAACAATAACAAATTTTTCCATTGTAAAATTCATGTCGTTATATTAGCAATGAAAAATCCGTTGCTGATTCTTAATATTTTTTTTAGTAACCGATTTTGCATTGCTAAATCTGTTGCTAATATTTAACAATTAATATATATATATATATATATATATATATATATATATAATCTGTTACTAATTTGTTGCTAAATCAACATCTGAATTATTCTGTTGCTAACATCCGATGCTAGTGGTCCTTTTTTTAGTAGTGTATAGTGAACCAAAATTAAAGGTTGAAAAAAAAAAGATCCAAAAACAACCGCCGTCAACTTTTTTAAAATTATTGTTAATATTAATTAAAAGACCAAATTGCCTCTATGACCAAATGATTATAACGAAAAAACCAATATGAGATTACAAATAGGCTCATAAAGTCAAACTTTAAAAGTTTTGATTTTAAGGGTAATAGAGTAATTACACAATGCATTGAAAAGTGAAATTTCAAACAAAAAAAATAACAAAAAGTGAAACTTGAAAAATAACTTCATAGTATTGGTAGTAATTTGATCATAACACAAAAGTTCCAATAAAAAAAATTATCATGGCTTTTGATAATTTTGTTCAACCGACCATTCCACTATTAGATGGTTATTATGATCATTTGAGCATGTTAATGGAGAATTTTTAAGATCAAAGGAGTATTGATAAATTATTTCTTAAGGAATAATTGAACCACTATTCGGATCAACAATAACAGATGTGTAGAGAACGAAAATAAAAAAAAACAACAATTGAAAGGTTTTAAGACCTTTTCCAATCAATTGACTGATCAATCTTGGAAACCATTAACTATAGGGAAATCTCCAAGGATATTTGGTATTCAATGAGAAAAAAGTACCGATGAACAATTAAAGCAAAGAGGTAACAACTTTAAACACTTTTAACAAAATCTGAATTGCTTAGGATGACTATGATAGAGTTAGACACATATTTTTTTCAGGAATGATGGCAATAGTTAACAAGATACAAACTCATGATGATAAAATGGATGATATTACCATTATTGAGAAGATTCATGTATCCTTGACACTAAAATGCCATTTTATTGTTGATGAGCATGAGAGTAATACATAAAAAATTGTAGCCACATATCATCTTAATGAAGAATTGTCTTTCAAAATTAATGTGTTTTTTTTACGATCATGTTTACAGTATATATAATGCTTATACACTGAAAAAATATTTTATAATGATGACAAACCAAAAACATTACAATAAATATGGCAATGTGCCTTGTCAATAATTTATGTATGTGAAGGATATTCTAAAGGTGTTACTTCTAGTAAGGAAAGAAAACAATAGAGATTTAATGTATCTACCTATATTAGTTTTATGATATTATACACATACTGACAAAAATAATCCAGTCTAAAATATCTTTCTAGAAACGAATAGTTTATATGTGATATAAGAAATCAATAAAAATTAAAAGTATGTAAATCAAGTTAAATAAAGAAAGAAGAGGATAAAAAATTTAAATGTATCTACCTATGTGAGTATAAAACATGTATTACTTGTAAGATTACCAAAGAAGTATATAAAGTGATTTTATGTTGAACATAGTCATCTATTGATTGAGCCTAATTAGATATACTTCATCACTTTAGGAAGAAAGATATCCTAAATTAATAAAAATATTATTGGTTCTATGGTATATACCTATATAAAAGCAAAGAAAGCTTATCATTTTGTTATAAATAAAAGTGGAGGTGCACAAAGTGTAGATTTCACGTATTAAGATGTCATAATTATTACAAGAACATAGAAGAAGTTTAAGTGGAAAAGATGCTCAAGGTGTTTTGAATTACATTAAAAGTATGCAAGCACAAGATTCATATTTTTTTATGCCATCCAAATAGATAAAGATGATTTTTTAATGAATTTGTTTTAAAAGGATAGGATATTGAGATTATATTATGAAGTTTTTTATGATATGCTACTATTTGATACAACATATTGCACAAATAAATATAACATGATTTGTGCACAATGTGCGGGTATAAATCACTGTTGAAATAATGTATTTTTTGAATATGTATTTTTGTGTAATGAAACTCAGTTTTTTAGATGATACACTTTATTTGAATTTATTAATGAGAAGAGCCTTTGTTGTGTTGATTATTGTTGTTAGGATGAAAATATCTGAAAGATGTGTCATAATATTTTAGTTAATGTCAAGGTCTAAATTATAAGGTTACAAAATGCTTTAGTTGAATATGGCGATGGGATTGAAAAAATAGATTTATTAGCGACTTTGATCCATTTGGTACTAGTAATAAGAAATTGATTGTTGATCTTACAAATAGATGGCTAAAGGGACAAAAACAATTCCTGACTTAAGTCTTAAAATGAGAAAAAAAAGTAAAAGATTATATATAAAAAAATGGATGACAACACCATAATCACACTTATAACCATAAGAAACACTTGATATATATTTTCAACAATCATAAACGATAACAAGAAACCTTGAAATAAATATATTATTGAACTTAATTATTTATTTTATATTCTTCTAAACAAATAATGATATAATTTTTTTCTACTGGATTCATCTAATAATTATTTAGGATAAAATCCATTAGTCAAAATTCAAAGGACTCGTGTAGAAAACAAGCGTTAAATGATGAATAATGAATATTTTATTAAATATTCCACTGTGAATATATATTTTATTTGTAACACCTTAAAATAAAAGGTAGCTTTAAAAATATTATTTTATTGGTTTTGATTATAAAATATCATATGGTTTTAACATGTGTTTTTTAAAACAAAAGGTAGATTTTTTAGAACTAAGAAGTTGTTCTACTATAATGTTAAACTCTAGTCTTTTTTTGCTTAATAACAAAAGAAGTAAAACTTAGTGTCACATGTTCAGTCATGTAAGACTTTAGAGAGTCAAGTTATGCCTACTTCCTTTTTCTAAAGAAAAAATGCTATGTTTGCAAAAGATTTTTAGCCAATAGCAACATTGAAAACATGTTGTATCTTATTATCTAGTTTAGAAAAGTACCTAACTATACATAATAAACTTCCTAGTGTGTATGTAAAGATCACAATGATTATCCATAGATCGAGTTTTGTACTATCCATATCTAAATTTAAACTCAAAATTACTATCTATACCTACTTCAAAACTAACGGGTATGTATTTTGAAAACCCGAACCCAACCCAATCAAGTTTCTATTATTCATCGTTTATTCATAACCCGGATGTAACTGAACAACATACCATAAAATTAGCGATCCTTAATAATAAAAATATGGAATCTAGCTACCGTTATTTTCCTTTTTATGAAATAACTCGTTCTAATATAAAGGTTGAAATCTTCATTATGCAACCATTCCATGGCTTATAACTTTTCCAACAATAGTCATGGAAAAAGCAAAGAACAATTAATGCTATCATCAATTTAATCGAAAAAAAGAAGTAACATTGATTGATCATCAGAAGAGCCAAAACATATATGTATGTATATATCGTGAAGGCATGAAAATAACAACATTGCAAGTCACTCACACAAATGATAATTCTTACTTACTACTCTAAGGTGCAAAACCAAAAAGATATAGAGACGGATAACAAACTTATCACCCTAAAGATACAAATCAAATCACCATTTTAGAGATATAAAGTTAAGGAATAAGTCTACCACTTGATATCGTGCTAAAAGGCCAAGTCAAAAGACTCTAAATTCAAATTTTTCCAAAAGACCTCAATACATGGTCTAATTCAAATTTGTATAATTGAAATAGCCCTCCAAGTTTAGGAAAACACCAAGATGATACAATTAAGATCTAAATAAATTACTAAACAATTAATAACTATCACAAGTTTTTAACCCATTAGAAACACAAATAGACACATTGAAAACTTAAAAATTAAAACAGACATAACTTTATGTAGAAACTCCAGTGCATGCATGGTTGGATAATGATATTTATTTGATATTATGATAGCGGTTATTTTTTAAAATGCTTTACACTCGGAAATACATTAAAATAATATTTTTTTTATTTGTTAAAACTCATTTTGATTTTAGCACATCAAAATAATTAAAAATAAAAAAAATAATTTTAAATAAAAAAATTTAAATTTTTAACAATGCAGTTGCATTACCAATCTAAAAAAATCACATTCTGAATTTAAAAATCACGGGTGATATGATTTTTTTCCCCATGCAATAAAAAGATGAAGGTTCACCCATTCTCAAGGTCCGTAAATAACAGCAAAAACTTCACCCATTTGCTATACTAAATTCAATTAGCTCAAAATCAAAAGAAAAATCATAGCATATAGTCTTGTGTCACACACACAGAATCCCCTCGCAACCATGTGAATATAGGAAACATAGGAATATATTCTTTCCTATCTATTAATGATCTGAAATCCTAAAAATAGATCCCCAACTCTATATAGCACTAGAATCGACATCCTTTGATCCTTGAAATCTTTTGACAAATGACATGAGTAATTTGTTCTTAATTTCATGGAAAATGAAGAATATTATTGGTTAGATTACAGAAAAGCCCTCAAGTCTACACGCTGGAGTCTTCTCTTTACCACTAGGCAGCCGTGTTCGAGTGGTTCACTTCACTCGTTTTTTAGTCTTTTCCGTTTTCTATTCCTTTTTTTAATCTTCTCTCTCACAGTAGGGTTGCCTTTGCCTCGCAGTCGCAGCAGATAAACGCCACCACCTCTCAACCTCTCTCCGTCTCTACTTCTCAGTTCTCAGCTCTCTACACTCCAACAATAGCTATAGCAAGAAAAAACATAAACAAAACGACACCAAACCCTAACCTCCCAATCTCTCACTCTTGATTCTATCTTATCTCTGTAAAACCCTATCTCTCTCTCTCACTCATAGACAAGAAAAAAAATGGGAGCTTCTCTGCCTCCCAAGGAGGCTAACCTCTTCAAGCTCATCGTCGTAAGCCTCCGATTCCCTCTTTCATTCACTGTATCTTTTTGTGTACCCTTGGTTTACTTTATCCTTCTAATTACTACAAATAACTGTACGATCGTAATTGAATTACAATATTGATGCATTTGTTTCTTACTCTAGATTGATCATGGACTGTTTTTTTGTTTAATTTAGGGTTTTTTTTTGTTTTTTTAATAAATGAGAAACAGATTCCATTTCTGCCGACTGAAGTTCAATTTCAAGTTAGGGTATTTGCTGTATTAAGGAATGCAAATGATTTCAAGTTTCTTGTTTTATGAGTTTTGGTGGCTTGTGTCAATGCTGGAAAAGTTGAATTTTTTTCCCTTAAATTTTCCTCCTGTGCTTCAGGTCGTTCATGCTATTTGTTTTTATCCACAAAAGAAGTGACTGCACGTGGATGTAAAACACTCACTAATTGTTAATGCATTAACTTCAATAAACTGAAAATATAAACTTGATGCTAATTCACGTTCTGAGTTGAAGAGTTCCATTTTGATGGTGATCTGATCGCCTTCTTAATCTTTTTTTTTTGTGAAAAAATGCTTTTTACTTGAGTCTAAAAATCTTAATCGTCATGTGGTATTTATATGCCTATATGGTGTCTTGTCTTTTGCACCAACTATGTTAAGCTTTTGGCCGAACCACTATGTTGCATCTGTGGTGTCAATGGTGGAGTAAATAGCAGTGGCCTTCATTGACTTCGTGTTAGAAGCTGGATTATTAAATGATCAAAGTTTTCTATATAGTTGCCAGGAGTACCATGTGATGGATTCATTTATTTAAAAACATTACTGCATTCCTTTCATTTGTTGCAGAAATCATATGAAAGTAAACAGTACAAGAAGGGACTGAAGGCAGCAGATACTATCTTGAAGAAGTTTCCAGACCATGGAGGTATTGTTTGCTTCTCATGTTTGAAAAGTTGTGCTTTTGAAAGTCAAATTTCTCTAGCATATCCTTTGATGAATGAATCTTATGAGTTTTGAAAAATGTGATGATTATTGAAGGAGAAAAAAAAGTTGAAGATGTGAATCCAAACAAATTTTTTGTTTCCAGCAGGGCACAGAAAAATTATTTTAATTTTTATGATGAATTAATTTTTTATCTTCTGTAGTGTTGGGAGTGCATTGCTGGGTGCTTTCGGGTTTTTCGCCAAGTTAAAATGACCAGGAAAACAAAGATGAGATTCTAGGGTTCTGAAAAATCACACCAATTTTGAAGAGAAACAATTGAAATAGAAATTAGAGGCTACTAGCATCCTCCCTGTAGGGTTCCTGTTCTTAGGAATCTCAGTTTAAGATTCATTTCATCATGCAGTTACTGAGAATAAATTGCTTATATTTGCTGTGTCCAAAGACTTGAGATCTTTTGCCTTTGCAACCAGCAAAGACTTGGTTCTCGTTTGTTCTTGATTAGATAGTACTCTTTGTGGTTGGGTTGCTGTTAAACCTCTCTATGAAATGCTTAAAGACAAATCTGGGACTTGGTTACATTCAAATTCATAATATAAGGTCTCCTAATTATAAACGAAGATATGGGAGTGGTAAAGATGTAGTTATGGTCAATATGAACCTAGGAACTGGAAATATTGTTGTTCACCTCTTTTATATTCTCACAATGCATGTAATTTTTATTCCACTACAAAATCCACCCTCTGAGTTTTTACTCCTTGAATTTTTAACCACTCACCAGATTTCAGTACATTATTTATTTTAACTTTTTTTGAAATTTTGTTTCTCTTGGTTTCCAGAAACTTTATCCATGAAGGGTTTGACATTAAATTGCATGGATCGTAAATCTGAAGCATACGAACTGGTCCGACTTGGCCTAAAGGTTGATATGCTCCATTTTGTATAACATTTAAATTTACATATTTTTTCTTTTTTCATCTCACCTTTGTAATGTAATGTTGTGTTTGTGTTTGTTTCTTTAATGCAGAATGACCTTAAGAGTCATGTTTGCTGGCATGTTTATGGCCTCCTTTATCGATCTGACCGAGAGTATAGGGAGGCTATCAAATGCTATCGAAATGCATTGAGAATAGATCCAGACAATATTGAAATACTGAGGGACTTGTCACTCTTACAGGTATAACTTGACTTTGTCTGTCCCTTCCAAATGACCTTTTCGTCTTTATGTGGTCCTTGCTTGACTAGAATTTTGGGACTATACAATCAAGAGTTATTGATACTTACTCTGATTTTACTGCCTCTATTACATTGATGGATGCCCTAAAAAGCCAAGCAATAATTCAAATTGTGCTAGATATGTGCTGTTTCCCTTCCTACATGTTTCTCTGTTCCCTGGTTGGTTTTGATATCCAAATGTTGCCATGCTTGCATTTCTTTTAACTGTTGTTGATGTTTAATAAACCAAGTCTTTGTACTGAAGTTGATTTTCTGAGGTCAATGATATTCTTGTGCTTATTAAGTATCAACTCACATACAGTCTAGTTCAAGTCTTTGGAAACCTCTAGCACCCTACACGGCATGCTTGTATGCCACAGAAAATCGATAGTTGTTTTACCTATGCAACTTGTTATCCATAGTTTGTAAACGGCATGATAATTAATCTTTTGGTCTCATGCTACCGTAAGTGATAGATGCTTCACTGTAGTTCACAAATGGAAAATTACAGGTAGAACTCATGTTTTTATTGCAATGAAAAAGTCCTGTTGGGACCTTAACATGATGAACATGGGATCTTTGTGTTCATCAGTTCTTTCACTTACCATCACAACCAAGCTAAGTAAATAGGGAATTTTTGGCAAATTATTTTTATTTTGTGATATACTGTTTTTCTAGAAAGAGCAAGAGTGCACCACTCAAGGTCCTGGAAAGTATCTATAGAAATGCTTAAGCAGGTGAGTGAGAGAAAAAGGAAAAAAAAAGAATTAAAATTAAAATATGGTTCTAAGAAGCAAAGTCTTAATAAAGGTTAAAGAGGATCCAAGAGAAACTGAAAGTTAAGCTCATGCATTGAAAGTTTATTGCTATCAGAAGAATGCTCAATGTGGCAGAGATGGTAGCATGTTGAGAGGATGGTTTAGGGAGCATAGATTCAGGAGATGGTAAAATGGTCCACCCTGATGTCCTGTACCTTCAAATTCAAGGACATTTTTCACATTACTGTTTTACATCCAATATAGCCAATGTAGGTACTCCTATCAACCAAATACTTTAATAAGCAGCTAACCAGGTGCCATGGTATCTGCCTAAGTCTTGCCTTTTCTCTGCTCTTTTCAGCATGCTGTCTTGTTTTTGCTGACATAAAATTGTTTGATATAAAGTTGAAATTTTCCTTTTGTGTTGCAGGCTCAAATGCGGGACCTTACAGGTTTTGTTGAGACTAGACAGAAACTTCTGTCCCTGAAACCAAATCATCGCATGAACTGGATTGGCTTTGCTGTTGCCCACCATTTGAACTCAGAGTATGACTTTATCATGACACCCAAAGTTTGTTTTGAACTTAAAGCTTATTTATTCATTACAGGAGGTTATTAAGGATCTTTATGAATGTGGAATATTGCAGATAATTTTTTGTCAGTTGAATGTTATAATCTCATCAAATTGTCTCTGAACTTCTGTTTGCCTGTCTTCCTCTACCTGAATTGGAAGTAGCAGTGTAAAGTAATCTTGTATGATCTACACTTTATGTCTTCCCCTTGTGCTTTATTTTTCTTCTTTACCAGTGGTTCAAAAGCAGTTGAAATTCTTGAAGCATATGAAGGGACACTTGATGATGATTATCCTCCAGATAATGAACGATGGGAGCATGGAGAAATGCTTTTGTATAAGGTAACACTGTTGATTTCATATATTCAGCTCTATTCTGTCTTAGATCTTTTCAATTGTTAGGTCCTTGATGTTTTGCTTCTTTCTATGTGTTTCCTCTGCCATATATGTGCAAAACTGAATATGCTGTTACTCTGTTGATAGTTTATGCTGGCAATAATATTATTTACAACGATTTTTGGGCTTTGGGTTGTTGTGCTTCAAGATGATTAGACAACTGCAACTACATCAGTATCAGTTGGGAGCTTTGCTTTGATGCTGAAGTTTATCATTTATTGTTTTCTCAATTAAGTGTAAGACAGATTAGTGGCTGAATGTGATGGTGACATTGTTGCTGGACAACTAGTTATGGATGAGTCTCGGGCTAATTAGGGCTGTGATTATTTAGCTTTTTTTCTTCTGCTTCCTCTTTTTGGTTAGAAGTGACTGCATGAGCCAGTCTCATGATTGTCTTTTAACTTTTTTAGAACTTGCATTCTGAATTGTGATATTTCTAGATCACTCAGCAGTTTTGATGGCTATATGCCGGTGATTTATTGTCCTTCCAGATCTCTTTACTAGAGGAATGTGGTTCTCTTGAGAGAGCTATCGAGGAGTTGCGTAAGAAAGAGTCAAAAATTGTAAGTGTACACTTCATTTGACACTAGGGTAACTACTTGGTGGTCTTCTTGAGTTTGATTTAAATATTTACAACTGAAAGTTCTCCAGGTTGATAAATTGACCTATAAAGAGCAAGAGGTTTCTCTATTAGTGAAGCTTGATCGTCATGAAGAAGGTGCTGAATTGTACAAGGCATTGCTTTCTATTAATCCTGACAACTACAGGTGATTTAATTTGCTTAACATTTCTGAGAAGAAAGAGAATGTCCATCTAACAGAAATGACAGGATTGCTAGTAAATGTAGCAGTTTGTGTTTTTGTGATTCCAACTATGAATTTAGCCACTAGTGTCTTTTGCTTGTCTTTTTTCTTCTTGTCTAAAACAAATGTGGTAATTTGAAATTCATATCTTCATTGTAGATGTCTACCTCATATATTTGGTTATTACAACTTTTGATGAGTTATATTGTTTGGTGTTACGAGATTTGTCTTGAAGTTCACAATGAATCAGAATATATTATTTTCTGAAAAATTGTTGAAATATGTTTCTGCCAGCGGACAATGAGGATAGAAATCTGTGTTTGATGTTTTATTCATCTCTCAGGTGCCTTGAAATGTCGACATCACTTCATGTGTTCAATTGCAAACATAATTAACTATAGCTTTGCTGTGTTAGTGAATGCAGTGTCTGCATGTGTGATGAACCAATTTTTTGTTTTTGTAATGCAATATGGCCTTTTATTTTAACAGTTTTTGATTACAAAATGAGCAAGTGCCCAAAATAAGGTACTATTTGATGTTGTCTACTTGTTTTTTAGCTACCTAGCTCTGAAATAACCTCACAACACTTTTACCTTTAGGCAAATCACAAAATTTTGCCGGTCCTTTCATTTAATTTTGTTTGTTTATTGTTGTAGACAATATTTTTCTTTTCCATATTGCTGTAACTCTACCAGAATTCACCATTTTCTTTAACATGTATTTCTTGTAAGAGGCCATCACTCCTATTGAACATCTAAAATTGCTTTCTTGTGAAATTCATCTTGCACAAACTGATCAAGTTGCTGTATAGATTTTCTCACCTGATTGTGAAGAGTCTGCCAGACCTGCACATATTTGACTTGTGATCCTTAAATTGTTGAAAATCAATGGTTTTGTTTGCCTTGTTCCTGTCTTTCTTATAGTTGTTGTATTGTTGAAAATCAGATTTTGAATTGACTGATTACCGCTGTCAGAAATCTAAGCTACAGACGTTGGAATGGTGACTATACGATTAAATTATAAAATTAACGCAAGTGTTGCCTGTTTCTTAGTCTTTCTCTCTGGTGCTCAGTGAATCTTGGTTTGCTGTTGTGGTTTTGATAAGGAATCCAATGTTGTTACTATCTTTTGTCTGTCCAGATATTATGAAGGTCTACAAAAATGTGTTGGGCTGCATGTGGAAAATGGCCTTTCTTCTTCCGATATTGATCAGTTGGATGCCTTGTACAAATCACTTGGGCAGCAGTACACTTGGTCATCAGCTGTTAAGGTGAGGCATGCCCTTAGATTTTGTATCTGGAGATTTTTACTGCCCTACTTTTACCCGAGGTAGATATATCATGTATAGTTTTAATCATCGGTTCCACCCCCTTTTCCCCTCTTTGTTTGAATCATCGGTTCCACCCCCTAACCCACCCTACCCTTTACCGGTTGAGCTAGTGCCAGTGGCATTCTGTAAAGGCTATCTAATATCAGTAAATTTATCTGGAGTGTCTTCTTAGGTGGTCAATGCCCACCAACTGAAACAACAGCATTTATGCTAGGCTCTACAATTGTTAAAACATTGCCCCCTTCCATCAGCCCGCTCTGCTTTGTGTGGTATTCTTTGGATCAAAACCATGAGCATCAAGACCATGACCCCAGCCAGCTACTGAACTGTCTGGGCAAAACTTTTAAGTGAAATCATTCTGTTGTATGGTATATCTGAAAAATGCTTAATATGGATTGCTGT
>Ga0325400_1003018_pt1 | contig 15023 bp, 16 predicted proteins | sample PopdelMetagenome_2_FD_205662 | JGI IMG/M metagenome (GOLD analysis project Ga0325400, IMG submission 205662) | Populus deltoides microbial communities from Bellville, Georgia, United States - Xylem-PdKOR-R1 | ecosystem: Host-associated > Plants > Phyllosphere > Stem > Wood/Secondary xylem... | reverse complement strand
TCCGCGCTGCTGCAGGTGGCCGCCCGCGACCTGCGGATCGCCTACGGCCTGCGCACCTTCACGATGCACCCCTCGCTGCCCGCCGACCACGGCGGCAAGAGCCCGGAGAGCGAGCTGGGCCTGGGCATCCACGGCGGTCACGAGGAGACCTCGCTGATGCTGCACCTGCGCCCCGAGCTGGTCGACATGGAGCAGGCGCAGCGCTGGGTCCCCGAGCAGCTGACCGAGTACCGGCACGTGCGGTTCGGCGGGTCGGTGAGCTTCGGCTGGACGTCGGACGACTTCGGCCCGGACGGCGTGATCGGCGACGCGAGCACCGCCACCGCCGAGCACGGCAAGGAGAAGGCCGAGGCGATGCTCACCTACCTCGGCGAGGCCTTCGCCGAGGTCGCCCGCTTCGACCCCGGCCCGCGCGCGTGAGGCTGGCCGGCAAGCGCGTCGTCGTCACCGGCGGCGCGCGGGGGATCGGCGCGGCGATGGTGCGCACGTTCGCCGCCGAGGGCGCATCCGTCGCCGTCCTGGACGTGCTGGCCGACGAGGCCGGCAAGCTGGCCGCCGAGGTGGGCGGGCACGCCGTCGAGGTCGACCTGGCCGACGTCGCCGCCACCCGCGAGGCCACCCAGACCGCCGTCGACGCCCTCGGCGGGGTCGACGTGCTGGTCAACAACGCCGGCATCCTGCGCTTCGCCCCGCTGCTGGACATCGAGCCGCACGAGTGGGACGAGGTGTTCGCGGTCAACGTCCGGGCCATGCTGGTGACCACCCAGGTCGCCGTCACCTCGATGGTCGCCCAGCGCGCCCCCGCCTTCCCCGGCGACGTCGTCGGCAAGGTGGTCAACACCGCCTCGATGGGCGGCAAGGCCGGGGGAGCGGGCCAGGCGCACTACGCGGCGTCCAAGGCCGCGGTCATCGGGCTGACCCGCGCCGCCGCCGAGGAGATGGGCCCGCTGGGCATCACCGCCACCTGCCTGTGCCCGGGGTACGTGCTGACCGGGATGGGCGCCGCCACCCGCACCGACGCCGACGTCGCCCGCTGGGCGGCCAGGTCGCCGCTGGGCCGGCTGGGGGAGCCCGCCGACGTCGCCCGCGCCGCCCTGTTCCTGGCCAGCGCGGACTCGGACTACCTGACCGGCGAGGCGCTCAACGTGGCCGGCGGGATGGTCACCCATTGACCCGCAACACCTGGACGCTGTCGCGCGACCACGTCGACCTCCGGCGACCCGCGGCGGCACCCAGGCCCGTCGAGGTCGCGGCGCTGCCCCAGCGGCTCACGCTGGACCTGGCCCGCACCGCGCTGGTGGCGGTCGACCTGCAGAACGACTTCTGCCATCCCGACGGCTGGCTGGCCTCGATCGGCGTCGACGTCTCCGGATCCGCGGCACCGGTCGCCGCGCTGGCCGCCGCCCTGCCCGGCCTGCGCGCGGCCGGCGTCCCCGTCGTGTGGCTGAACTGGGGCACCCGGCCCGACCGGGCCGACCTGCCGCCCGGAGTCCGGCACGTCTACGACCCCGACGGCGCCTCCACCGGCATCGGCGACCCGCTGCCCGGCGGGTCGCGGGTGCTGCAGGCGGGCTCCTGGTCCGCGGCGCTGGTCGACGAGCTGGTGCCCGGGCCCGAGGACCTGCACGTGGCCAAGCAGCGGATGAGCGGGTTCCCCGGCACGCCGCTGGACGCCGTGCTGCGCAACCTGCGGGTGGACACCCTGCTGTTCGCCGGGGTCAACACCGACCAGTGCGTCTACGCCACCCTCGTCGACGCGGCGAACCTCGGCTACGACGTCGTCCTGGTCGAGGACCTCTGCGGCACCACGTCACCGGAGTTCTGCACCGACGCGACGCTCTACAACGTGCGTCAGTGCTTCGGCTTCACCACCACGTCGGCGCAGCTGCGCGCCGGCCTCGAACCGTAGGAGCGCACCGTGGCCCTGGCCCCCGTCGTCAAGTCGCTGGCCGACATCACCCCGCACCACATCGGCGACAACCGCACCGTGCGGCTGGCCGTGCTCTCCGGCCCGGCCGACGGGTCCTCGACCACCGTGGTGCTGGAGATCTGGGAGCCCGGCGGCGCGCAGCCGGACAACGCGCACGAGGCCTCCACCGAGACCTTCGTGGTGCTGCGCGGCACCGCCCGGGCGCACAGCGACGAGCACGTCGCCGAGCTCGGACCGGGGGACGTCATCGTGCTGCCGGCGACCTCGGTGCACCACATCGTGAACACCTCGGCCACCGAGCGGCTGTACACGATCACCGTGATGGAGAACGACGGCGGCTTCGCCGACCTGATCCTGACCGGCCCCGAGGCCTCCCTGGACGCCGAGGACGCAGCGGTGCTCGGCGCCGTCCTCACCACGGCGTGAGCGGCCTGGCCGCCGTCGCCGACGAGGTCCGCGCCGCCGTCGCCCGGTACGAGGCGGCGCTGGCCGCCGACGACCTGGCCGAGCTGGACGCGCTGTTCGCCCCCGGTGAGGACACCCTGCGGGCCGACGCCGGCGGCGTGCTGGTCTCGCACGCCGCGATCAGCGCCTACCGCCGCGGTCGCGGCGGCGCCCCGGCCCGCACCGTCGTCGCGCTGCACGTCGTGGTGCACACCCCCGACCTGGCGACGGCGGTCGCGGAGACCCGCCGCCCCGACGGCACCCGCGGGCTGCAGACCCAGGTGTGGGAGCGCGGAGCGGCCGGCTGGCAGGTCCGGGTGGCGCACGTCAGCTCCGGCCCGCAGCCGCTGGACGCGGTCGAGGACCCGGCGACCTGGCGGGTGCTCGGCTCCCCGCTGGTGGCGCCCACCGGCTCGGGCCCGCTGGACGGCGTGGCCCTGGCGGTCAAGGACCTGGTGGCGGTCGCGGGGCAGCGGGTGGGTGCGGGCAACCCCACGAGGCTCGCGCTGGCCCGCACCGAGCCCGCGCACGCACCGGTGCTGGCGGCGCTGCTGGCCGCCGGGGCCCACGTGCGCGGCATCGCCACCACCGACGAGCTGGCCTACAGCATCTCGGGCACCAACGTGCACTCCGGCAGCCCGGCCAACCCGTGGGGCCCCGGCCTCGCGGTCGGCGGGTCCACCAGCGGGCCGGCCAGCGCGGTCGCCCGCGGCCAGGCCGACCTGGGGCTGGGCACCGACACCGCCGGGTCGATCCGGGTGCCGGCGTCCTGGTGCGGCCTGCACGGCCTGCGACCCACCCACGGCGCGCTGCCGCTGGAGGGCGTGCTGCCGCTGGCGCCGGGGTTCGACGTCGTCGGTTGGGTGACCCGCGACGCCGGTCTGCTGCACCGCACCGCGCAGGTGCTGCTGCCCCCGGCCGACCCGGTGACCGAGCTGGTGCTGGCCGAGGACCTGCTGGAGCTCGCCGCCCCGCCGGTGGCCGAGGCGGTACGGGCGGTCGCCGCGGCGTCCGGGCTGCCGGTGCGCAGCGCCCGGCTCACCGCCGGCCAGGAGCACGAGGCCTGGTTCGCCGCGTTCCGGGCCGCGCAGGGCGCCCAGGCCTGGGCGGTGCACGGGGGCTGGGTCACCGCGCACGGCGGCACGCTGGGGCCGGGCATCGCGCAGCGGTTCGCCGACGCCGCCGCGGTGACCGCCGCCGACGCCGCGCGGGCCGCCGAGGTGGTCGCCGCGGCCCGGACGGCGCTGCGGGACCGGATCGGCCCGGGCACCGCCGTCCTTGCCCCGGCCACCAGCACGACCGCGCCGCCGGTGGTCGCCGCCGCCGCGGACAAGGCGGCGCTGCGCGGGGCGACGCTGCGGCTGACCTGCCTGGCGGGCCTGGGCGGGCTGCCCTCGGCCGTGGCACCGGCCGGCCGGCTGGGCGGGCTGCCGGTCGGGGTGGCGCTCATCGGGGCGGCGGGTGCGGACACCGCGCTGACCGGGCTGCTGGCCGCGTGGGACCGGACCGCCTAGCTCACACCTCGATGCGGGCGCCCATCACCACGGTGCGGTCCTTCGGCAGCTCGAACGAGCGGGCGGCGTCGGTGGTCAGGTGCGAGGTGGCGGTGAAGACCGCCCGCCGCCAGCGCGGCAGCTCGCCGGGCCGGTGGTGGCCGGGGGAGCGGCTGACGTCGATGGTGGACAGGAACCAGGAGGCCTGTTCCAGGTCCACGTCGAGCTCGGCCTGCGCGAGCACCAGGGCCAGCGCCCTCGGGACGTCGGTGCGCTGCCGGTAGCCGAAGTGCAGGGTCACCAGCACCACCGACCCGTCGCTGCCCTCGGGCACGGTGACCCGGCCGATCTCCTCGTCGACCACCCACGGGCTCAGCGCGGTGGTCAGCGAGACCACCAGCACCCGCTCGTGCAGGGCGTGCAGGTGCTCGACCGTGGAGCGCAGGGCCAGCGGTGCGGTGGGGTCGCCCTGGGTGGCGCGGTCGAGGTAGACCGCCGTCCCCGGCACCCGGACCAGCGGCGACCCGGGGTCGCAGGCGTCGTGCAGCACGTCCCCCAGCGGCCCCTCCTGCTCGTGCCGGCGCTTGGTCACCAGCAGCCGGCCGCGGAACCACGTCGTCATGACGGTGAACAGCGCGACACCGATGACCAGCGGCACCCAGGCGCCGTGGGCGAGCTTGGTCAGGTTCGCCGCCAGGAAGCCCAGCATCACCAGGCCGACGAAGCCGCCGCCGGTGAGGACCAGCGGCCGCGGCCAGCCCCAGCGGTGCACCGCCACCACCGACGTCAGCACGATCGTGACCAGGACCGTGCAGGTCACCGCCATGCCGTAGGCGAAGGCCAGCGCCGCCGAGCTGCGGAAGGACAGCACCAGCAGGACGACGGCGACCATGAGCCCGTGGTTGACGTAGGGCACGTAGACCTGGCCGATGGTGTGCGCGGAGGTGTGCACGATCCGCAGCCGCGGCAGGTAGCCCAGCTGCACGGCCTGCCGGACGACGGAGAACGCGCCGGTGATCACCGCCTGGGACGCGATCACCGTGGCCAGGGTGGCCAGCACGACCAGCGGGACCAGGCCCCAGTCGGGGACCACCCGGAAGAACGGCGCGGTGATCGGGCCGGTGGGGGACAGGTCGCCGATGACCAGCGCGCCCTGGCCGTAGTAGGACAGCATGCAGGCCGGGTAGACCAGGAACAGCCAGGCCCGGGTGATCGGGGCCCGACCGAAGTGGCCGAGGTCGGCGTAGAGCGCCTCGGCGCCGGTGATGACCAGCACGACCGCGGCGAGGGCGAAGAAGGCGGTGCCGGGCTGCTGGAGGAAGAAGCCGACCGCGTAGGTCGGGGACAGCGCGCGCAGCACGCCGGGCTCGGCGACCACCCGGGCCAGCCCGGAGAGCCCGATGACGAGGAACCACACCACCATCACCGGGCCGAAGGCCGCGCCGACCTTGGCGGTGCCGAACCGCTGGAGGGCGAACAGCGCGACCACGATGACCAGCACGGCGGGGACCACGAGGTCACCGAGCGCGGGGTCGACGACCGTCACGCCCTCGACCGCCGACAGCACCGAGATGGCCGGGGTGATCATGCTGTCGGCGAGGAAGAGCGCGGCCCCGGCGATCCCGGCCAGGGCGAGGCGGCGGACCACCGCCGGGGGCAGCTTCCGCCCGTCCCGGCCGCGGCGGCCGACCAGGGTGATCAGCGACATGATGCCGCCCTCGCCGTGGTTGTCGGCGTGCAGCACGACCCCGACGTAGAGCCCGGTGACCACGACCGTCGCGGCCCAGAAGATCAGCGACAGCAGGCCGAGCAGGTTGGCCTCGGTCAGCGGCACCGGGTGCGGGTCGTCCGGGCTGAAGAGGGTCTGCAGCGTGTAGATCGGGCTGGTGCCGATGTCGCCGAACACGACGCCGAGCGCGCCCAGGGTCAGCGCCGCGCGGGTCGGCGTCCCGCCGCCGGGGCGCACCCGGCCGCGCCCGGCGGGCCCGTCGTGCGTCGGCGCGGGGGCGGTCTGCTCGCTCACGTCGCGCAGTGAACTCCCCGGCCCTGTGCGGCACACCTCGACGCGCTCAGTTGGGGAACCGCCGCCGGCTGGGGGAGGGGCGCCGGGGCTCGGGCTCGAGCCGGCGCAGGTAGCCGGCCTGCACCCAGGTGTCGATCACCGCCGGCCCCAGCCCCTGCGGCACGGTGTAGGCGACCCGGCCCCACCAGCGGCCGTCGCCGTCGCGGCCCCAGCCGAGCAGGATGGCCGGCCAGGCGTCGTCGAGCTGGCCGGGCATGCCGGTCACCCAGCAGTGCTGCGCCGGCCGGACGGGCGTGGAGACGCCCTCCGGCGGCTCGCCCGTCCGACCCGCCACCCCGACAGCATGCCACGGGGGTCGAACACGTGTTCGATCAGCGCCGGGCGTCGAGGGTGACACCCGCCTGGGCCAGCGACAGGTCCCACACCCGCTGCGCGGCGGCCTCGTCGGTGAGGGTGCGGTACAGGTCCTGCCGGGCCGGCGGGCCGCCCACGTGGCCCGGTCCGGCGGGCCCGAACAGGGCGCCGCCGGCGTCGGGGGCGGTGGCGGCGAGCAGCGCGGGCTCGGCGGCGCTCTCGACCGTGCCGACCAGCAGGCCGCGGGCGGACAGGAACCGGATCACCCGGCGCGCGGCGGTGTCGGAGCTGCGGCCGACCTCGGGCCGGGCGGCCAGCAGGTTGGACGGCGCCACCCCGGGGTGGGACAGCGCGCTGGTGATGCCCCACCCGGCGGCTGCGCTCCGGCGCTGGAGCTCCAGGCCGAACAGGCCGAACGCGATCTTGGAGGACCGGTAGGCGCGCATGCCGTCGTAGGAGCGCTCGGAGTCCGGGTCGTCGAACTGCACCGCGCCGCGGGCGGCGGCGACGCTCAGCTGGGAGACCACCCGGGCGCGGCCGGCGACCAGCAGCGGCAGCAGGTGGGCGACCAGGGCGACGTGGCCCAGGTGGTTGGTGCCCCACTGCAGCTCGTGGCCGTCGGCGGTCGTCTGCCGCTCCGGCGGGGTCATCACCCCGGCGTTGGCCACCAGCAGGTGCACCGGCCGGTCCTCGGCCCGCAGGGTGTCGCCCAGGGCCGCGACGGAGGCCAGCGACGACAGGTCCAGCTCGCGCAGCGAGACGTCGGCGCCGGGGACGGCGGCGCGGACCGCGGCGACCGCCGCCTCGCCCTTGGCGGGGTTGCGGACCGGCAGCACCACCTCGGCGCCGGCCGAGGCCAGCCGGGTCGCGACGACCCGGCCCATGCCGTCGCTGGCGCCGGTGACGACGGCGCGGCGGCCGGTCAGGTCGGGGAGGGGGACGAGCTGGGGGGTGCGGGCCACGGGGTGCTCCTTCGGGTCGGTGTGCCGACCACGCTGCCCGGCGCGGCGGGCGCCCACCACGGCCTGCTCATCCTGGGATCGCCAGGCCCTCCCTCGCGGCGGCGACGGCGGGGAGGATCGCGGCGTGGACATCGACCGGGCCGGGCTGGCCGACTTCCTGCGCCGCTGCCGGGAGTCCCTGCAGCCCGAGGACGTCGGGCTGCCCCGGGGGCAGCGGCGCCGCACGACCGGCCTGCGCCGGGAGGAGGTGGCCGCGCTGGCGCACATGTCGCCGGACTACTACTCCCGGCTGGAGCGCGAGCGCGGGCCGCAGCCCTCGGAGTCGATGGTCGCCTCGATCGCCGCGGGCCTGCACCTGTCGCTGGACCAGCGCGACCACCTGTTCCGGCTGGCCGGCCACCAGCCCCCGCCCCGCGGCGCCGAGGGCACCCACGTGGGGCCGGGCATGCTGCGCATCCTCGACCGGCTCGACGACACCCCCGCCGAGGTGGTCACCGAGCTCGGCGAGACCCTGCGGCAGACCCGCCTCGGGGTGGCGCTGCTGGGCGACGCCTCGCTGCGCACCGGACCGGCCCGCAGCCTCGGGTACCGCTGGTTCACCGACCCCGAGGTGCGCCGCCGCTACCACCCCGACGACCACGACCACCTGGGCCGGCTGTGGGCGTCGGGCCTGCGCGCGGTGGTCGCCGCCCGGGGGCCGCGGTCCCGCGCAGCGGCGCTGGCCGAGGACCTGCTGGCCCGCAGCGAGGAGTTCGGCGAGGTGTGGGCCCGGCACGAGGTGGGCCTGCGGCCCCAGGAGCACAAGCGGTTCGTGCACCCCGAGGTCGGGCTGCTGGAGCTGCAGTGCCAGACCCTGCTGGACACCCACCAGGGCCACCTGCTGCTGGTCTACACCGCCGTCCCCGGCAGCGAGACGCACGAGAAGCTGCAGTTGCTGTCGGTGGTCGCCGGACGGTGAACCGCTCTACGGTGGGGTCCTCATGCCTGAAGGTGACACGATCTACCGGCTCGCCCGCCGGATGCAGCCGCTCGTGGGCACCGTGGTCGAGAGCAGCGACTTCCGCGTGCCCCGCTTCGCCACCGCCGACCTCTCCGGTGCCCGGGTGCTGTCGCTGGTGCCGCGCGGCAAGCACATGCTCACCCGCTTCGACCACGACGGGCGGGCCATCACGCTGCACACGCACCTGGAGATGGACGGCGAGTGGAGCGTCGTCGGCCATGGGAAGATGCTGCCGCGGCGGCTGATGGGCGACGCCCGGCTGGTGCTGGCCACCAGCGGGCCCACCGCGATCGGGCTGCGGCTGCCGGTGGTCGAGCTGCTGCCCACCGAGGCCGAGCACACCGTCGTCGGGCACCTGGGCCCGGACCTGCTCGACGACACCCGGCCGGCGCTGGAGGTCATCACCGAGGCGACCGCGAACCTGGCGGCCCAGCCCGACCGGCCGCTGGTGTCGGCGCTGCTGGACCAGCGGCTGGTGCTGGGGCTGGGCAACGTCTGGGTCAACGAGCTGGCGTTCCTGCGCGGCCACCTGCCCTTCACCCCGGTCGGGCAGGTCGAGGTCGAGCCGCTGGTCCGGCTGGCGGTGCGAGCCATGCGGTTCGCCGTCAAGCCCGGCGGGCCGGGGCGGGTGACCACCGGCAACACCCGGCCCGGCGAGCGGTACTACGTCTACGGCCGCACCGGCGAGCCCTGCCGGCGCTGCGGGACGAAGCTGCAGTTCAGCCCGGAGATCCCGAACGAGCCGGGGGTGCGGCACACCTGGTGGTGCCCGCGCTGCCAGACCTGAGCGCGCAGCGCGGGCCGGCGCGGCCGAGGTCATCCCGAACCCGAGGTTCACGACGTTACGTGTGCGGTCACATGGTGGCCCGCAACCTATGTCTGCTTCGAGAAGAGGAGCCATGGCCACCGCTGCCCGCACCGCACCATCCACCCCCGCCGCCACGGCCCCGGCACCCGCGCAGCCGGCGCTGCCGCTCCGGGCACTGGCGGAGTTCCTGGGCACCGCCCTGCTGGTGATCGGCGGTGTCGGCACCGCGGTCGCCGCGCCGGGGACCGGCACCGTGGGCATCGCCCTCGCCTTCGGCCTGACCCTGCTGGTCCTGGCCTACACGATCGGCCCGGTCTCCGGCGCCCACGTCAACCCCGCCGTCACCCTCGGCGCGCTGATCGCCAAGCGCATCGAGCCCGTGGCGGCCGGTGCCTACGTGGTCGCCCAGCTGCTGGGTGGTCTGGCCGGCGCCGGCGTGGTCTACGCCTTCCGCTCGGCCGACCCCTCCTTCGACCTGGCCACCGACGGCCTGGGCACCAACGGCTGGGGCGCGGCCTCGGCCGGCGGCTACGGCATCGGCGCCGCCGTCACCGTCGAGCTGGTCCTCACCGCCCTGCTGGTGATGGTCGTGCTGGCTGCCACCGCGCGCAGCTCGAACGCCGCCGTCGCCGGCATCCCGATCGGGCTGGCGCTGGTCGTGGCGCACCTGGTCGCCGTCCCGGTCGACGGCACCTCGGTGAACCCGGCCCGCTCGCTGGGCCCGGCCCTGCTCTCCGGCGGCACCGCGCTGTCGCAGGTCTGGCTGTTCATCCTGGTCCCGCTCGTCGGCGCCGTGATCGGTGCGCTGCTGCACAAGGTGCTGTGGAGCGCCGACGGCGGCCACTCGGTCACCGCGGCCGTGGCCACCCCCGACCCGACCACGAAGGCCGGTGCCCGCTGATGGCTGCCAAGAAGAACGCCTTCGCCGCCGTCGGCTGGGTCGTGGTCACGCTGCTGTCCAAGGTCGGCGTCCCCTACGCCAAGCGCAGGGTGCGCGAGCGCGGGCACTGATCCGCTACCGCAGGACGAGGCGGGTCCGACCACGGGTGGATGCCTGCGGCGGGCCCGCCCCGTCATGCTCTGGGCGTGATCACCAACTGGCTGCTGGACCACCCGTGGGCGACCACGGCCGGGCTGGTGGTCCTGCTCGTCGCCGGGCCGCTCCTCGCGGCGGGTCTCGCCGGCCGGCCCCGCGTCGCCGGCTGGATCGCCGCCGCGTCGCTGCTGCCCCTCGCCGCGCTGACGCTCAGCCCGACCGGTCGGGGCACCGGCACGGTGGGCTGCACGGTGCAGTGGTCGCTGCCCTCGTGGGGCGCGGTCGAGGTGGTGGCCAACGTGCTGCTGTTCGTCCCGCCGGCGCTGCTGGCCACGGTGGCCACCCGGCGGCCGTGGGCCGTGCTGGTCGCCGCCGGCGCGGTGTCCGCCGGGATCGAGGCCGTGCAGGCGGTGGCCACCGGGCTGGGCCGCGCGTGCGACACGACCGACTGGACGTCGAACACTCTCGGTGCGGCGGCGGGCGTGCTGCTCGGCGTGCTGGGCCTGTGGCTGCGCCGGCGCGTGCTCAGCCGAGCCGGTCGAGGACCCCGGCCAGTTCCCGCAGGTCGGTGACCGTGTGCGCCGGCTGCGGGCCGGCCGGGTCGACCCGGTGCCCGGGCCGGGCCACCCGGACGACGGCGATCCCCGCCTCCAGCGCGCCGCGGGTGTCGCGGGCCGACGCCGGCACGTGCACGTCGACCCCGGCGTCGACGGCCCGCCGGTAGAGCAGCGGTGCGGGCTTGTAGGCGCGCAGCCGCTCGCTGGTGAGCCGGTCGGCGTCGTCGACCAGCGGGGCCACCCGGGTGCGGGCGAGCAGGTCGTCGTCGACGTTGGACAGCACCCCGACCCGGTGGGTCGCGCGCAGCCGGGCGAGGGCGTCGGGGACGTCGGGCCACAGCGGCCAGTCCGGCAGGGACGCCAGCAGCCGGCCGGTCAGCGCCGCCGCGTCGCCGGTGTCCCAGCCGCGGGCCGCCCAGGTGGCCGCCAGGGCGGTGCGGCAGTGCTCGGCGAAGGGCACCCAGTCGGGGCGGTCGCGCTGGGTGGCCTTGGACCGGGCGTCCCAGTCGTCGTACAGCTCGCCGCCGTCGGCGTCGTGGCCCGCATCGGCGGCCAGCGCGGCCAGCACCGGCGCGGCCCCGGACCGGCTGTCCACCAGGGCGCTGAACAGGTCGACGGTCACGAACACCGGCCCACCTTGGCACGCCGGACGAGACGGATGACGCTGGCGGGGCGCCGCAGCCGGGGCGCAGCGTGCGGGGGACCGGTGCGCCGAGCCCAGGCGGCCGGCAGCACCCGGAGGACGCCGTGACCGACCGCTACACGTTCCGCCCGCCGCGCAGCACGCCGGAGTCCCGCGCGGGCCGGCCGCCGCAGCACCGCACGGAGCGCCGGCCGGGCATGCTCGTCGAGCGGGACGTCGCCGTCCCCTTCGGCGACGAGGGCCACGTGCTGTACGTCGACGTCTACCGCCCGGACACCGACGAGCCGGCCGCGCCCCTGGTGAGCTGGTCGCCCTACGGCAAGCACAACCCCGCACCGATCGGCCAGATCTACCCGCGTGCCGGTGTGCGCCCGGAGTGGACGTCGGACCTGACCACCTTCGAGGCGCCCGACCCCGAGCACTGGGTTCCGCACGGCTACGCGATCGTGCTCGCCGACGTCCCCGGCACCTGGTACTCCGAGGGGCGGGCCACCTACCACTCCCCGGAGGAGGCGCGGGCCTTCGCCGACCTGGTCGAGTGGGCCGGCACCCAGCCGTGGAGCGCGGGGAAGGTGGGGCTCTCGGGCGTCTCCTACCTGTCCAGCCTGCAGTGGTTCGTCGCCGCGCTGGACCCGCCGCACCTGGCCGCGATCAACCCGTGGGAGGGCTGGAACGACACCTACCGCGAGGTCGCCCGGCACGGCGGCATCCCCGAGACCTCGTTCTGGCCCTACATCTGGGAGCGCTGGGGAGCCAGCACCACCGAGGTCGAGGACCTGGAGGCCGAGACCGCCGCCCACCCCTGGTTCGACGAGTTCTGGGCCAGCAAGACCCCCGACCTGGAGGCCGTGCGGGTGCCGGCCTACGTGGTGGCCAGCTGGGCCGACCACGGGCTGCACAGCCGAGGGACCCTGGAGGGCTTCCGGCGGCTGGGGTCGGCGGAGAAGTGGCTGGACGTGCACGGCCGGAAGAAGTGGGCCTACTACTACGAACCGGAGCTGGTGGAGCGGCAGCGCGCCTTCTTCGACCGCTACCTCCTGGGCCGCGGGCCCGGTCTGGACGGCCTGGCCCGGGTGCGCGCGGAGGTGCGCGAGGCCTACGGGCAGGGCACCTGGCACGACGCCCGCGAGTGGCCGCTGGAGGACGTCGAGCTGCGCCCGCTGCACCTGGACGCCGTCGACGGCTCGCTGTCCTGGACCCCGCCCGACCGCGAGGGGACGACGTCCTACGACGGGCTGGGCAGCGGGCTCGCCCCGCGCCGGGCCACCTTCGCGATCACCTTCGACGAGCCGGTGCAGCTGGTCGGCCACGTCCGCGCCGTGCTGCACCTGTCCGCGCAGGCCGAGGACGCCGACGTCTTCCTCGCCCTGTTCAAGCTCGACGCGGCGGGGGAGCAGGTCGGCTTCGCCCACTACGGCCAGTTCGAGGACGGCCCGGTCGCGCTGGGCTGGCTGCGCGCCTCGCACCGCGAACTGGACGAGGACCTCAGCACCGACCACCTCCCCGTGCTGGCCCACCGCCGGGCCCTGCCGCTGGTGCCCGGCGAGCCCACCCGACTCGACGTGGAGGTCTGGCCCTCGGGCACCCGGTTCGGGGCGGGGGAGACCTTGCTGCTGGTCGTGCAGGGCACCGACGTCATGCGCTACCCCGAGCAGCTGACCTACGCCCGGCACACCGACACGGTCAACGACGGCAGCCACACCCTGCACACCGGCGGGGCGCACGGCTCCCACCTGCTGGTACCCGTCCTGCGCCCGGCCGACTAGGACGGATGTCGCTGTCGGTGCGCGCCAACCGGCCCGCACCGACGGCGACATTGCGGTGTTCCGGCTCACATGGCTCCTCCCTAGCTTTCCCTCAGCGGTCCACGACGGAGGGAGCACCGATGGCGACACCGATGTCGACACCGATCTCGATGACGCCACCGGCCGAGCCGGGCCTGAGCGTGCGGGGGGTGTCCCTGCGCTTCGGCGGCATCACCGTGCTCGACGACGTCTCCTTCGACGCCCCGCGCGGGGGCATCCTGGGCCTGGTCGGGCCCAACGGGGCCGGGAAGACCTCGCTGTTCAACTGCATCAGCGGGCACTACCAGCCCACGGCCGGCTCCATCCTGGTCGGCGGCACCGAGACGGTGCGGACGCCGGCCTGGCGGATGGCCCGGCTGGGGCTCGCCCGCACGTTCCAGCACCCCGCGCTGCGCCTGGACGCCACGGTGCTGGAGAACGTCATGCTCGGCGCGCATTCCTGGCTGCCCGGCGGGCCGGTCTCCTGGGCACTGCGGCTGCCCACCACCCGCCGGCACGAGCGCCAGGCCCGCGACCGCGCGCTGGAGCTGCTCGAGCGCACCGGCCTCGGCTGGGCCGCGCACACCCCCGCCGACGAGCTGTCCCACGGCCTGCACAAGGGCGTCGAGCTGTGCCGGGCGCTGCTGTCGCGCCCCTCGCTGCTGCTGCTGGACGAGCCGGCGGCCGGGCTGTCGCACGGCGAGGTCGAGGCCCTGATCAGCACGGTGCGCGAGGTCCGCGAGGAGTTCGACCTGACCGTCGTGGTGGTCGAGCACCACATGGGCCTGATCTCCGCGCTCACCGACCGGGTCGTCGTCCTCGACCACGGTGCCAAGCTCATGGAGGGGACCGCCGCGCAGGCCCAGTCCGACCCCCGGGTCGTCGAGGCCTACCTCGGTCGCGAGGTGGACGCGGCGTGAGCCTGCTGGAGCTGCAGGACGTGCGGGCCTCCTACGGCCACGCCGACGTGCTGCACGGGATCTCCCTGACGCTGCCCGACAACGGTGCGACCGGCCTGCTCGGTGCCAACGGCGCGGGCAAGACGACGACGCTGCGCGCGATCAGCGGCATGGTGCGCACCACCGGCCGGGTGCTGTTCGAGGGCCGGGACATCTCCGGCCTCGGGCCCGACCGCACGGCCGCGCTGGGCATCGCGCACGTCCCCGAGGGCCGTGGCACCCTCGGCCAGCTCACCGTCCGGGAGAACCTGCTGGTCGGCGCCTATCGCCGCAAGGACAAGGCGGCGGTCTCGGCCGACCTGGACTACTGCCTGGACCTGTTCCCCAACCTGGCCGAGCGGATCCGGTCCAACGCCGCGGCGCTGTCCGGCGGGGAGCAGCAGATGCTCGCCGTGGGCCGGGCGTTCATGGCCAAGCCGCGGGTGATTCTGCTCGACGAGGCGTCGCTGGGCCTGGCGCCGAGCACCGCCCGCCGCGTGTACGACGCCGTCGTCCGGCTCCGGCAGGAGGCCCAGGTCGCGATGGTCGTCGTCGAGCAGAACGCGAACCTGGCGTTCTCCGTCGTCGACGACGCCACGGTCCTCGAGACCGGCCGCGTCGCCCTGCACGGCACCAGCTCCGAACTGCTCGGCATGGACGCCGTCCGCCGCGCCTACCTGGGGGGTTGAATGTCCTACTTCGTCCAAGTGGTGGTCGACGGGCTGTCCAACGGGGCCATCTACGCCGCCCTCGCCCTGGCCATCGTGCTGGTCTTCCGGGCCACCGGGCTGGTGAACTTCGCGCAGGGCGGCATGGCGGTCGCGGCCACCTTCGTCGCCTACGCCCTCGTCCGCGTCGGCGTCCCGGTGCTGGTCGCCCTGCTGGCCGCGGTGGTCGCGGGCTTCGTGCTGGGCGCCGTGCTCGAGCGCGGGGTGATGCGGCACTTCGAGCGCGGGGAGCCCGACACCGCCATCGTCGCCACGATCGCGCTGCTGCTGCTGCTCACCGGCGGGTCGGCGTTCTTCTTCGGCTACGAGCCGCACCCCTTCCC
>Ga0325400_1003017_pt1 | contig 15025 bp, 9 predicted proteins | sample PopdelMetagenome_2_FD_205662 | JGI IMG/M metagenome (GOLD analysis project Ga0325400, IMG submission 205662) | Populus deltoides microbial communities from Bellville, Georgia, United States - Xylem-PdKOR-R1 | ecosystem: Host-associated > Plants > Phyllosphere > Stem > Wood/Secondary xylem... | reverse complement strand
AAGATCTTGAAATGTTGAATCATTTGTGTGTTTAGTGGTTTATAATTAATTAATAAAAAAATAAACAAAATAACTTGTAAAAAGATTGATTTTTTGATTAGAGTACCACATGAAATAAAAGGTTAAAATGACACTATTCAAAATATTATATAATCATTTGGTTCTTAGAAATGGCTTTCGCCATTAGAGTCGAGTCGCCATTAATATCGTATTGCTCTCATGCTAAAAAACATTTTCAAAATTTCTCGTTTTAGAAAGTGGGTGTCGCGATTGAGTACTAGCCACGGTACATGCACATAATAAAACATTCAAGTCATCTTCAAAAAGTTACAAAAACTTGACCTCACCATGAGCCATGCCCGTCCCTCTACTCTCTGAGCTGTCGATCTCTTCCTCTCATTAATTTCTTGTGGGCAAGTGTATATTTTTGTAAAACTTTCCGAGGACTCTACTGTTTGAGCGTGCTGAAGGCCTCGGGCTCTAGATTAATAATTCATACGGTCCAAAACATCACTACTCTCCTTCTCCGTGCATATTTCAGACGAGGAAGAAAAAGACACAGAGAGAGCAAAAAATCGGGGGAAAAGGGAATGATGCATGCGCAAATTATTTTACATGTGTAACAGTGTAAGGATTAATGTGTCTACTAAGAAATAAGTCAACAAAACAAGTATATATACGCCTTCGTTGTTTGACTTTTGCATCTTTGTGGCCAGGCACCCAGACTTCTGTTAATTAAGTGCATATCAGCTTCCTATTCCCTGTTGTTTATTCACTGGCCGACATTCTGGTATCATGTGCTTAAGAGTGTGTTTAGCAATAATTAAGTTCTTTAATTTCGGACATAAATCTAAATCACTCGATACAGTTGGAGGTGCTTTTTGATTCAGACGGGTGCTTTTCAGTACTCTACTTTTGTTTCTTTTTTAATGGATTTGGAAAAATTATTAGATATGTCGTACCAGAATTAAATATTATTCTTCTAGAAAATCTAGAGAAATATCTTCAATCTAAAAATATTTTTCAAGAAATAATTCTACTCGCACCACCTTTGGAATATTATTATATATGGTCATTAGATATCTTTCAAAATCATGGTCTCCGTGAAGCAGAATCAATCAAATACTGTTCTTTCAGCTAAGATATTTTTCTTTTAGTCAACTCCCAAATCTCACGTAAAAAGCAGATTAAGTTCCTCATTAATTTATAATGCAGGCCCCGAATTCATCTAGCTACTTGGGTTAATCTGAAGATTCAAACCACCCGTACAAGTCCCCACCGCTACTACTTGGGGCGTTGGAATGGATCCCGGCCGGCAGGATCATGTCCATAACTGTGCATCTTTATTATTGATTCCTTTGCTGAACTGACAAATTGTGTAATAGTTAAAAGAATTAAAGAACAAAGATTTAGATATTAATTCAATTTAAAAGCATATTTGAGAACGCGATGTAAACCTTATTTTCTTGAAATTTGTTTTTTTTTTTATTTTTATATCGTTTGAATTTTTAAAAAATAAAAAAATTATTTTAATACATTTCTAAATGAAAAACATATTGAATTGTAATTATTATCACATTCTGAAACACATCCGAAGTTTACCGGGGCGCAATTATTGTATGATTTGTATTGTGATATAAAGTGTTTTTTTTATAAATATGTTTTAATTAAAAATATATCAAAATTATTTTATTTTATTTTTAACATCGTCAATGCTTGTGATTTTTAAAAGCATGTTGTAATTTAATTTTAAAATCATGTTGTGAAAATGTAATTTTAAAAGCATGTTGTAATGATTGTGATTTTTTTACTTTATAAGCATAAGGATAAACCATGAAAAAAAATGGAGTAGAAATTAAAAAATGAAGGTTACTTAATTCGTAGACCAAGACCGGCTGGATCTTCTTAAGGTGTAGATAATTAAGGAGAGTACAGTAGTGATTAATAAAAATAAAAATAAAAATAAAAATAATATTCATATGTTTAACAGATTAAAGTCCTTGCATTTTCACGATTTATATATATAATTAAACAAATGAATTAGTCAACTAATATTATTATTTACGGTGTAGAAATAAATCAAAAATTATTGATACAAATCATGAAAGGTGGAAAATAGACATACAGGACAACCTAACGCCTGTTGCTTTTATGTCGACCCTAATAATTCTATAAGCAGCCTTTGTAATGATAGTATTAAGATTGTGATAATAATTGTTTTTAAAATAATTTATTTAAAAATATATAAAATAATATTTTTTTAATTTTTAATTTTTTTCAGCATATTAAAAGAATAAAAAACACAATATAAAATTAATTTTTTTTTAAAAAAAAACACAAAGTACCGCAAAAATAAACAGCACCATTAGCAGAAAATGATTCTTATAAAGATATAGATATTGAATATTCGAATAGCAATCACAGAAGGCTACATGCATTAATATTTGAAAGTATTTTGGGTTTGGCCAATGAAGAACAGATGGGGCTAGCTATTGGCCGTGCAGAAAATAATCACACATAAGGGACTGTACGATCAAGAAAGAGAAGATATCCATCAGATCATCAAGAGAGAACAAAAATCAGACACTGGAATAGGGTTTCATAGTATTCCTGAAAGGAAATTGTGGTCTTTCTGATAAAAACCAGGGCAGGTAGATGGAGGAATTATGACTGATTAATATGCACAGATGGATTTAATTGTCTGGCTCTGATATATAATTAATTTTTAAATTACTCTGTATATATAAAGAGACAAACTGCACGTACACTCACAAAGACACATGCCTAATAGAGAGAATTTAAGGGGGATGGTAGATGAGTGATGGAACAGAGAGGGTGCAGCCAAATTAGGCAGCAAAGCAGCAAGGATTATTTGATCATGATAAGAACAGATAAAAAATTAAGTAGAGAGAACCCCAGTTGCTTGATTAGCAAAACAGAAGTGATTAACATGTTTAGGCGGCTACCAAGAACATCAATAATTAATCTTCAGAAAACACTGGCTTAATTAATATTAAAAGACATCACAAAAATTAAGAATCGTTCCTTACAGAAGAACATCGACTTTCAAAGTGATAAAAAGATTAGGAAAGCTAAGATTTACAAAAGATTGAATATTATAAGTGATAAGAGATGATGGTATAAAGGGAAAGGGGAAAAATGGTAAAAAGAGAGGGAAGTGATGGAGATAAAGAAGAAGATATTAAAGATGAATAGATGGATAAATTATCGTTGTTGCAGTACTTCTTTCTTTCTCTCTTTCTTGATCACTTTTTATTTAAATAAAGGAAAAGAAAGAAGAGAGACAGAGAGAATCCATGTGTTTCCAAGCACTCCCAGACAAAATGAGCTTCTGAGAAGAAAAGCAACCTTTGCTTTACGACCCAGAAAAAGGAGATTTCAAACCACCATGAGGGCTAGCTTAGGAAATTGCGTGGTTCGTAACCCAACCACACCATCTCCACCTCTCTCTTTCTCTTTTTGTCTGATCTCTCTCTCTCTCTCTCATATGGTGGTGGCTCTCCATATTTAGGCGCAAGCTGGGGGTGCAAGTACAACCCCACATCTTTCCTTCTTTCCCTCTCAATATAACCACGCATAAACCCCACAAAAAGTAAGCTCATACACACCCTTCCCTAAGTCGCTGGTTCGCTTGATTTATGCCAATTCAAAAGGACTAATTTTTTTTGTGGGGCTTTGAAACCATTATTTGATTATGACCCGGTTTCTATTTCCCATAGATCTCTCCCCTCTCCTCCTTAAATACCACTCTCCCTCCCCTCCTCTCTCCCTCTCTCTGCCCTAATTTTGACGCTTCACTGAAACACACCCTCTCTTCAACTTCATTGTTTATGTATGTATGGTGTCCATGGGGAAGGCAAGCTGTGGTAGAAAATCTGTTACCTTCTATTTATATGCATGCGCTTGTAGTTCATGCATTAATTCATTCATGCTAAGTAGTGTGCATCCATGCAATTGTGGGCTGCATAAGCTCATACACACATGCCTGCATGCTTAGTAATGCAATATAATGCATGCATACATGCATGTTTTAACCATCATGCATCCATATATATTATATGTGCCTGGCTCCCTGTATGCCATTTGCAGAGCCCACCGGTTCTTCGATGGCCTCCGTGGATGGCGTATGAGGAGCCATGCATATTCACATGTATATTATCCATGGTTTTCACTTGCAGATGGAGGATTTATACGGGCTCTTAGTCCAACTTTGAAGGCTAGAGTCTGCAAGGGTAGCATTGTAATTTTCAAAAGAATCAGGTTCTCTCTGAAAGCCAAGGTACATGTTTATCCTCTTCTCTTCGAAACATCACCCCTGTATAGTTTTTAGGGTTTTCATGATGTGATGTTGATCTAAAGGCTTTGCAGGAGAAATTATTTTAACATGACTAGCCACCACCATTGTAACGAGGGATCTGATCAGAAATCTATTTTTTTAGCTCTCAAAATATTACTGTGGACGAATTATAATTGTTTGTACCTGACAACATAGGAGTTGCATTATGCCATCCATCTCATCATCTGGCTACATGCTTGTCTCAAGAACATGTCATATGACCTAAAGTCACGGTGTCATGTCCTATAAACTTAGACCATAAAACAAAAGGGGGGAGAAGAGACAGATCATCATGATCACAATTTATAGCCTTTGTTCTTTGATAATGGGAAACAAAGACTGACGAAAACCCTTTGTCATTTGTTCTATAGCTAGTGTCCAAGTTGATTTGAGTTGGTATAGATTAATATCAAATAATTGCTTTGTCTTATTAAGAAGTTTCATTGTCTTCTGCTCAATGTTTGGCTTTGAATGTTAATCTGCTTTTTGTTGTCTTGACTTCCCTTGTGATTTTGATTAACCACCATGACCACAACTAAATCTAGGTCTTGTTTTTGCTTTTCTGTGTCTATATGTGGTTACTATTAATTTTCTTTTTACTGATATAGAAGGCATATATATATGCGCGCTAATTGCTGGTTAAATCGTTTGAAAGGGAAGGGTCTGTCTTGTATTTAACAAAAACAACAACTAATACTCCTATTATTAGTCAACACTAAAAGGGTGCTGCTGAAGTTGGCTTAATTAGTAGTAGCCCAAGTGTGCAGAACTTCGCTTTTGGGTATGCAGCTGGACAATGTGCAATGACAAAAAGAACTTGGAAAGGTAACTCCATTCAAGCTGTAGTAGAATGGGTCTAAAGAACAAAAGCTGCAAGGCTTTTTTCTATTTTGTTTGTGGATACAATCATGCATTCCATTAACCAAAGAACAACCTTTTACCATCCCTTTTTTTTTCTTTTTTGCTTTAGATGGATAGTTATAAGTCGAGTTGTGTCCAAGAGATTCTAGCTAGCTCTCCTGCTATAATAAATCGAAAGCAGAAGACTAATTAAAGTACTTGAAGATGAATAACAACACAAAGGGCTAGATCGAATTAATATGAGTATTATGATTGTCCTTGTTTCCCACAGAAAAATAAGAAAAAATCTAATATAGAGAGTAGTGATATCACCTGCATGCCCAGATATAATGAACACGACCTGGTTTAGGTTTATCAGCATCAAAGGTAGAGGCATAATCATGCTACCCACGCACGTCCGGCCAGGGATTCAAGAAAGAAAAAGAAGTGTGGATTACGGGGAAAGTAAAGTAGTGAGGGGGCAGCAGCAGGATTATGATTATAGCTTCTAGGGAATCTCATACAAAAAGAAATGGACCCTCTTCCTCTCTGTCACTTTCTCATTGGCCACTAGAGAATATGGTATACAGTCAAAGCAGGTCAAAAGGACACCAGTCAGGCCAGATTAGGGACCACATTGGAGATCTACTGTTCAAATGGGATCTTTTTAAAAAAATTAAGACGGTAAATTAAAAGTTTTGTCATGAAAACATATTTTGAAAAGAAGAAGAACATGATATTTATGTAGTTGTTGTGCTTTAAAATAATAATATTTAAATATATTATGTTTTGAAGTGTGATAATTATTATTTAGATAGTCAGTTGAATATAGTTATATAATTGATTGATTATTTTAAACAAAAATTATAATTTTTTGATTTTTTAAAAAAATATGTTTTATGAGTAAAAATAGATATTTTTATCCAACTTTTAGACTAAAAAATAGATTTCAATGAAAATCTTAAAAAAATATTGATCATATAATAGTTTTCACTGGTAATTCTAAGCAGTCAGATTACATGAATGGCTTAGCAGTTGTATTTTTAAACCAATAAAGCAGGTCTAGGTCCAGTAAGAGGTATGGTCATGCTAGACTAGAATGATAGCTAAAAAAATCATTACTTTTGATACGATCATTAGACTAGAATGATAGCTAAAAAAATCATTACTTTTGATACGATCATTGGATTGCGTTTAAATTTTTACAGAATTTTCTAAATGTCATTTTTCTACTCTAACCATTGGATTTTTAGATTTAAAAAATCTCACCACGGATCATGATTCTGATAATTTTGTGATTTTCCTTACAAACTGGTTGATTGGTCAGTCCTAAATTTAAATAGACATCACGGTTATAAATCGCAATATCAATTTAAATTTTTTCATGATTCGTAGCCGTTATATTTAATTAATATCACGATTCTTAACTACAATATCTAAAAATATGTTATTTCATCAAAAAATTTTATTTATTTTATCTCATCATTTATTATATTTTCATTTTACATGCTAATTGCTCAATTTATTGGTTGAAATGGGATTTTTAATCTCTCTACTCCCCTTCTCTTTTCCATGATTTATTTTTTTTTCCTAAGAGAAAAGGGGGAAACACAGAGAGTCTAATAATCCACAGAGAAAATTATACCCGGACTGATCAGGGGGGGAATGGTGAGAAAAGAAGAAGATTGTACCTTCTTTGTTAGGGCTCAGCTTGTCCACTGTTTGATGTATCAGAGAGTAAATTCTATGCTATGCTATGCTATTCTATGTCATGTCTAACCTAAGAATGGCGGTGAAATTAACATCAAGTGTATGTTTGTAACATTTCTACATTGTTACACAAAATCATGATTTCAGGCTTTTGTGTTCAGAAAGAAATCTTCTTTCACATATATACAGAGTTATGCACGTTTATGTTGGGGGCGGGGAGAAGATATATGCTGTCGTTCTTCCAGCAGACAGCACATTTCTCCTTTTCCTATGTTTCAGGTAACCTCGCATGGCGGGGGCAAAATAATTTTGTTTCTTAGATCATTTATATATATATATATATATATTCAATTTATCTGTGTTCTGCTGTTTAAGCAGGAATTAATAGTAATTAATGGGTATTTTATTTATTAAAATACTTAACCTGGATAGTTATATATATGATTCTGGTATTGGTGTTTAAGTTTTTTTATTGATTGAAATTTAATTTATAAAATTCCTATTCTAAAAATAAAATTTTAAAAAATATATAATATATTCATTTTCTCGATACATTACTGTTCATTTTTTAATAAAAAAATACTATTATATCATTTAATTTTGTAATCTTAATAAGAAACAAAAATTAATTGAAAAGCAACATGGTTTCAAATAATTCAATATCCATACTATCACGAATGTTTAAAATTAAAAAAATCTTAAAAGACTTTGAACGAGCATTGCTATATATGGTTTAAAAGATAGTTTTTTTGTTATTTTTATTTTATATATAATCAACAAATATTATATATATATATATATATATATATATTATAAAACTAACATATAATATGGAGAGAGAGATTAAAATAGTGATACCAAGTTGAGAAAAAAAATCACAAAAGGAACTTTGAATAACAATTTCTTAACATATATATATATATATATAGCAAAACACTATTGGTTAAAATAACAGACAAGTAAATCATGTGTTTGTCTTTCTTACCTGGCAAGATGCGTTTTCCCGATGTTCTTTCATGAAAATGGTGGAACCCATATCAAGTTATCTCAAAAGCACGTTGGGTTTTGCCATGATGGGCTCTCAGATTCTTTCTCGGCGTGTCGGGTATAATTCTTGTGGATTTGGACCTCATGGAGATGCCCCATGGTACCCCAATCTTCTTCGAAGAGTAAAGCAAATCAAAATACAGCTGATGTTAAAACTCATGCGCACAGATATGGTACTGCAAGAATCATATATATGAATACAGGCTTCGATCAGTTCAGAGGGGAAGGGAAAAAAAACACATTCTGAGTTAACTTGATTTACTTGCATCAGATCTGATCAGTTACACAAGATGATGTTGACAGGGAGAATAAACTGGGTAAGATGATGCTTCAATGGATAAAACTGCAGGGACCATAACGTCTCGAAATGTGCAGAACAAGCATAAGATTCTTTCCATATCACGTACTTCGGACTGCATCATGTAAATCTTAGCTAAAGAAATTAAAGAAGGGCCAAAGCAGTACATACATGCATGCATGATCTCATTACCCCTCCCTGTTTTTTTTTTTTTTTTTAAATAATTGTTCTTATCATCTCTTTCAGTGCTGAGAAGCCTCATTCTAATTGTTCTTTCTGAAGCAATATTAATTTCTTTTCTCATGAACGTCTAGCGTTTTCTTATTATTTTTAAAATTGATTTTACTTAATGCAACAAGTATACTACTACAAAGTCACAGAGATTCATCGTTACAGAGATTCATCCTTACAGTGTGGTGATTATTTTATTTTTCCTATAAAAAAATAATTTTTTTAAATTAAAAGTATTTTAATATTTTTACATGATTCATAAGTCATTATTGATTTGTTTTGTTTGGGTGCATTTTTTTTTTCTTTTCAATGTATTTGGATTGGGTGTGTCAAGGAGTACTTGATCCTTCTCCACAACGTTGGATTCGTCCACCAAATCCTTCTACTCAACGACCAAACAATTCAACACATCAACTGGGTTGATGTGTGTGACTGTCTCTTTCCCTTCACAGTCTTCAACCAGATTAACACTAAGTGTTTCCTTCTTCAGACATTCTCTTGTATAATGTAGTCTACCACAGATAAAACAACCTGCACCTGGTCTGGATTCTTTTCCTTGCCCTTCAATTTCCCTTTACCCTAGTCAATAGCAGGTTTGAACCCTCCACCACCGAACTTCTTCTTCTTCTTATTATTTTCTTTCTTCTTATCTTTTATTCTGGACTTCGAAGGGCTTGCGCAGGAACCATCTCTAGCAAAACTCTTGAAATCAACCATACCATTTACGGCAACAATCATGAAAGACAAATCAATTACTTCCTGTCGATGCAACTTTGCTCACGCCCAAGGTTGTCACTCGAACAAAGAATTGAATAGCATGTCCTCACCTAACATGCTCTTGATGTCAAGGGCCGATGAATTAAATTCTTCCACATACAAATTAATTGCATCATTAAACTTCATTGATGAAAGAAAAAAAAAGCATAACAAGATACCAAAACCTATTTCCAGCATCAAATCCAAGGATTCCACCATTTTAAACCTCCTTAAACTCACAGATTAATTCAACTTTTAATTCATGATGAATCCTATAACAAAAATCTCATTAATACAAATTACAAAAACACCAAATGAAATTAACAATCATATAAATTATCTAAATTTTATAATTATTTAAAATACTAAAAATATTAAATCTAATGATAGATCGAAATCTTAACAAGCTTAACCCACCCTAAAAAAATATTTAAAAAACCTTAAAAAGGTTAAAAAAAATCCTTATGGGCTCGAGTTACCACACTTGAGCTTAACTTCTACCAAGATGCATGGGTTTAGGCATGGAATCCCGAGCCCACCATTTAGGTTCACATCCACTACTAGGTGTGTTTCATAGCAGCCTCATGAGCCTATGCTATCACACCCCGAGCCCAACATGCTTGAATCTAGACAATGTACCTGAACATATTTTTTTTTTTACCTCTAATGGGCTCAGACACCTTACCCGAGCCAAACACTCTTAAAATACCATATGAATGAAATTACACTTCAACCCTTCTCTCCATAAAATGACAAAACTAATTATCTATAAATACTAAATGAATCCTTCAAACTTAAGGTTTTAATCTTTTATTTTTGACACTTTTGCAAATAACAACTACCAACCACATTGACTTACCTAATATCACTAGCAATTAATCACTTAGCATTTTCATATCAAGCCATTAAAAACCTTAACTAAAAAAAATAGATTAAATTACTTAAATTAATAAATTAACTAATTATTCAACATATCAATTTTATTTTTAAATATCTTAAATTTTATGTCTCATCATACAGTGACCAGATTTAAGATTTATTGAAAGGAAAAGGAAAGGAATAGGAGGAGAAAGGGAGGAAAGGAGGTCCGACGCAATGAATTAACATTACGATATCGTAAAAGGTGTGTTTTTGGGGAAGGGTTCACGCAGAGAAAAGAAAAGGACTGGTGGTTAATGATTTTTAATGATCCTGATTGATTCTTAAATATATATATATATTGATATAAATAAAAAGTTTATTTTAGAGAGAAAAAAAAGAACAAAGAAATAGCAAGTCGACCACCTGTCCTTCTTGATTTCTAGATATTAATAATGAAAGAATACAATAAATAAAGGAAGCTAGCATAATATTGAATTATTTAATTGAAAAAAAATAATTGAATTATTTAACAAAAAAATTTAATGTGTTCAGATCGTAACTACTCAATATATATATATATATATATTAAAAAAGAAAAAAAAAACAAAAAACCACAATATTCCTTGTCATTAAAAAGTTGCAAGAGTAATATTCCACCCTCTGTCATTAATTCATTGTTTCAGTTCAATTTACAAGCTATGTTTTCAAGATCTAATTAAGGTGGGTTCTACATCCAAAACATTTTCTATTCGTATAACCATCTTAAAAAATAAAAAGCTATCGAACGATTGCTCCCCGACACAAAACAAAGAACGTCTTCTCGCAGTTCACAGAGGGTACAGCCTTGGGCTGCGCCTGCCTGTGATGCTTCGCACTGAGCTTTGTGGTTTTCGTCCTATTTTCACATCCATGAAATCGATGATGAATCCTGGCTGTGTTATTTGCGTGTTGTGGATGTCGATTTCCCCTCTCATCATCTTAATTGCCTTCGACATGCTCGGTCGAAGCCCACATTTCTCCTGTACACAAAGTAAGGCAACCTTTACAAATCCAACAGCTTCTGTTCCTAAGAAGTTGCCATCTAGCATCGGATCCACTAGTTTTAGAAGGCTGTCAGCCTTGTACATTTCCCATGCCTGCATCAATCGTTGTCCAGAACATTACTCCATTAGCAAATCGAAGAGGTTATTACAGCAAACTCGGCCGTTTACAGCCTTGTTTCAAGTAAACAGCCAGGCCCCTTCGATCAAAAAAAGAAAAAGAAAGAACATCTAGGCCCAGCACATAAATTATTGATAGCAGACCATCGTCAATGAGTTAAAAGCCCGTTTTTTCATATAAGAGTGGATGGATCGTACCAATAATTATTTAGTACTAATCTTGGAGTTTGGGAGCAAATATATATACTATTTACAACTGAAAAAAAACAATACCTTCTCCACGAGGTAGTGCTCTCCAAGTTCTGGATCGAAATCAGTAGCTTTCCGTCCACTGACTATTTCAAGAAGTAGCACTCCAAAACTGTATACGTCCGTTTTCCGAGTCAAGCGGCCACTAATGGCATACTCCGGAGCTAGATAACCCCTTTTACACCAAAAACACAATTCAACATTGCATAAGCCAAAAACCCTAAAATTATTATACAAACCCTATTCAAATAAACTTTTGTGCGTCTTTTTCCTTGAAATATAGCCACAAAGTAAGTATTAAGCTGTATAAAATCTCTGGATCTATTTTAACAGTCTATATTAACATTGATGTGCATCACAGCAACCAATTAGATAGTTTTTACACGCATGAGCTAAGTTTGTTCAATAATTTCCCAATCAGTAAACCAATTACGTTATGAGAAGGGGGGAAACTCCACTTACAATGTGCCAGCAACTCGTGTGCTCACATGGGTGAAATTCTCAGGAAATAGTTTAGAGAGGCCGAAATCTGAAACTTTTGGACACAGATTCTTGTCCAAAAGTATGTTGCTTGCTTTAATATCTCGATGCACAATATGAGGCTTGATCTCTTCATGAATATATGCCAGACCTTGAGCAATGCCTAACGAAATTCCTCTCCTTGTTTCCCACCCGAATCTAGCTCTATTTTCCTCACCACCTTGAATTTTTCAAGCAAACCCAGAGCAGAATCAGTACATTGCACTCTTAATCGGTCATTGTCAAATAGTATTGGATAAAAAAGGACAAGAATCAATTGGGGGGTTAATTACCAAGCAAAGTTTGAGCAAGGCTGCCCTTTTCCATGTAGTCATAAACAAGAATTTTACAAGGACCATCAATGCATCCACCATGCAAGCTGATAAGATTTTCATGGTTAATATTGGACACCGAAGCTATTTCAGACATGAACTCCCTGTGTCCTTGCTTTGATTCTGCTGAAAGCATTTTGATGGCAACGATTCTCCCGTCTTGCAGTACTCCCTTTAAATCCCAATAACATAACATCATCAACAAAATAACCTCACCACATTATGCTGTAAATCAGAGTACATGTAATTGAACAAGGTATTTACCTTGTAAACAGAGCCGAATCCACCTTCCCCGATTTTATTTGATGAGCGGAATCCATTGGTGGCGACTTTCAATTCATCAAATGAGAAAGCATGAACATTTTGAAGAATTTGTAAACCTGTAATTACCATGAGTAGTAATTGATTAGATCACAGAAAAGGACACAAGAAATAAAATACCCGTAATCGTAAGAAAGATTAATTAATTTTAATTCTCTAATTTTTTTTTTATCATATGTGACATGAGCATCTAGATATCCAATGCTGCTTCTTATTTAAAGACCTTGTAGTTTAAGTCAATACCTTGCATTGATGGACTGTCTGTGGACATATCAGATGAAGAAGAGAAGCATTTTGAGCAAGAAAAGGAGAACCTCATGCTGTTAAACGTGCTGCTGCTTCGAGCTTGCTAGTACAAACTTGACATACAAGAGTGGAGGAAAGCACAAAGGAGGAGGAGGAGGAGGTGACGGAGGAAGGTTCATATGCCAATACAAAGATAATTGTTAGCTGGGGAACGAAAGGGTTTTAATTATGTGGAAAACTTTTGATCATTAATATATAATAATTCCTTGTTAGGTAGACGGAAACAATCAAATAATTGAGTAATCCAACAGAAAAAGGCCTAAAGTTGATATTAATCCACCTATATAGAAATTACTCCGTTGATATTATTATTATATATATTATCCACTGTTTACTTTTGTTAAAAAAATCTTGATTGTTTCAGACCAGTTTGTGACCTTTCACATCTAATATTTAACTCGCCGGATCCTGTTCCTTGACTAGTGGGGCGGCGCCCAGTAGTATTGATGAATCGGACATGCCCGTTTTGTATATGGTGTTTGACTTCTTTAAATTAAGATCACAATATTCGCCATACACAGAATCATGAATGCAAGTAATTGGTTCAGCAGCAACGCATGCAATTTTAGATGCGAGAACTTACCATCTTGATCCAAAGATTCAAGTTTAAATGTTAAAAGATCAAAAGATGTATAGATGGAGATTTAGGTCGTATTCTAGCATAGAAGGGTCAAATATAAAAGAGACAAATACATATGAAACATTAACCGAACACCATACCTTCTCTTTTCATTTTTTCTTTCTTTGAATAGAGAAATAAGACTTCCATGGAGTATTAAAGAAAGAATGTGTTTTTTTTTATATATTTTTAAATTTAAAAGTAATGATATAACATGCCATGTCGGTTAAAAGTCAAGAGTTTTTTTTTTATGGTAAAACAAATTCAAATCGACAAATTAAATCATAAAAGCCATGTTCGTAAAACATGAAATATTTTAATTAAAAAAGTATTATTTGAATTTTTAAAAATAAAATTAAAAAAACACTCCTGATATATGACCCATATCTTATCACAGATCCTTCTTTTACAACTATGCAGCTCAGGTCAGAGAACACGTTTTTTTATACTAAAAGTCATGTAACAGCAATTGATTAATGTCATCAATGGCATGATTATTTGCGTAATAATACTAATATCTTACATATATAGGATACAAATCCAGGACATAAATCTGATATGCATAAGTTTCCATTTTCATAAAACGCCTGCATAAGAGGCCAATCACGGAAGCATTGTCAGGTCTTAACTACAGAACCAATTGGAAGACAGCATTTTCAGCACAGTCAACTGGTTATTTGATTATATAAATGGAACCTGTATATGGATATTCATGGACGTCAGTAATCTGTAGGAAGATATCCTTCACCAATCTTAACCGTTAAAGTCACTGTCCAAGTTTCGTATATGGCTGACTGAACCGCCGCAAGCGACTTTCAATTTCATGATGAGAGGGGATGCACCTGTCTCTACTAAATAATTGCTCTGATGTCACTCTTTTTCGCGACGCTTGAACGAGGAAAACAAGAGGGACTGAGCCTGTGTGAGTCAAGTTCCTGACCAATGGTTTTAGTTTGAAACAGTTTAGAGTAAATATGCAACCCAGTTAATTAATAATAGTCCATTCAAAGAAGATATACTGATCAGACAGGGTCCAAGGAAGTTCTCCAATTTTGGATTTTAGACAACAGTGACCAGGTCGAGAGAAACATGAATTTGTCATCTCCTTCAACCTGCCCGAAGAGGGTTTTTCACTTCAATTTTGGTTAGATCTTTTGAAAATATAGCTAGGACATTCACTCGCAGTATGTTGCTGCACTGATTTTTTTTTTCTTCATTTTGGTTTTTAACTGAAGGTGGCCATGACAGGTTTTCGACTAGATAATGAGTGCTTTTGTTATAAATAATCTATAAATTTTCAGTCTTTATAAGGTTCCAGTCAGGAACCTGCAGGACCTTTTAACTTGATTCAAGCCATGGCTGCCCTGATATGATCCACTCTTCCCGTAGAAGTTCAAGATTTTAACTTGCTTTAGACCT
>Ga0325400_1003013_pt1 | contig 15029 bp, 8 predicted proteins | sample PopdelMetagenome_2_FD_205662 | JGI IMG/M metagenome (GOLD analysis project Ga0325400, IMG submission 205662) | Populus deltoides microbial communities from Bellville, Georgia, United States - Xylem-PdKOR-R1 | ecosystem: Host-associated > Plants > Phyllosphere > Stem > Wood/Secondary xylem... | reverse complement strand
TAGTAAATTCTTTAGGTTTTCTCAAAGTTTTCTCACACTAGAGTATTTATATGTAGTGTTTGAATTTGTAGTATTTATATGTAGTTCAAAGTTGATACCTTATTTTTATGACTAAGAGCATCCGCCATAACATTTGCTTTTTCCAGGTGATAATCTCATACAATAATAATCTTTAATTAGTTCAACCCATCGTCTTTGCCGTATATTTACCTCATTTTGAGTCATTTAATATTTTAAACTTTTATGATTGATAAAAATGTGAACCCGAGATCCATATAAGTAGTGTCTCCATACTCGTAAGTCAAATACTACAGCGGCCAATTCTAAATTATGAAATGGATAGTTGACCTCATGGGGCTTGAACTGTCTAGAGGTATAAGGAATCACTCTCCCATGTTGCATCACTACGCACCCTAAAACCTTTCTCAACTCTACTTGGACTCTTTCCTAATTTTCCTATTGCCTTATGTGTAACAAATGAATTGGTAGCTCCAGGATTAAATAACATATAGATAGGCAGATGATTTAATAGCAAGGTACCTGTAACAACATTAGGGGTAACCCGAGCCTCCTCTTGCATCATGCTGAACGCCCTACCCTGGGTTCGATCCCCTTATAGGCTTGACACGACCTCTGTTACCACTGGCCCCGAACTAAGTCTATTTAGCCGGTCGATCCACTATAACCGACTACTGCTGGCTCTAAATAAACTCTAACCTCCAAGGGCAATCCTTTCTAACATGTCCATATCCATGACAATAACAACATCCCTTGCCCAAATATGGAAAATCCCTCCATCTATGCTCTCCTTGACATATATAAAACTGCCCTGGTGTAGTGGAATGATCTCTAGGATGCTTTTGTCCACACTATATACATAGAGGATAAACAATTGGCCTCTGCTCTGACATCCCTCTAACCGATTTGGATCCATTTTTACTGCCCTGCGGACCTCAAGTAGGTCCAATACCAGAACTTTGAACAGTCCCAACTAGTATCCCTTCCTTTCTCCTAAACTAAGGCTTCCCTCTTTTAAGTAAGGGAGGTCTACCTAAGGAAACATCAATATCCTTCCTCTTACCTAATAATGTTTGGCCATGGTGACCCTTTGCTATACATGCTTCTAAAGCCTAAGTCGCCTCTATAAGCTCCATAGCAAACTCAAACCGTAAAGCAATCAATCTCTGTCTCCACTCCTAATGTCATTCATCACGTAATCTATCAATCATATGTTGTTTATTAGCAATGAACTGTGAAGCAAACAAGGAGAGGTCACGTAACCTCCTCTCATACTCTAGTACTAACATGTCCCCTTATTTCAATGCCAGGAACTCCTGCTCTTTGATACTATACTAATAAAAAGAGAAAAATTGCATCTCAAACTATCTCTTGAATTCACTCAAAGTCCATGTCCTAGGATCCCTCCTAGACTGTATCACTTCCCACCATGACTGGGCTTTATCTGTCAGCAAACTACGTAGCATAATTCACTCGCCAATCCTCAAGTACTCTCATTTGAGTCATGTTGTTCTTTACTTTTCACATCCATCAACTTGTAATCTCTGCATCCTGTTCGCCCAAAAAGAGCTCACATCCTAACTCCTTTATACTCTTTACAATCCGTACTAGAGAAAAGTTTACTTAATTTTTTTAAAAAAAACTTCCTGGATTCTTCTCATTTTTATAACTTGATGATTGTGTGAATTTTATCTTAAAAGTTTGGGGTGTTACAGTTTGAGAGTTAGAGTAATTGGAATGTGTATAAACAATGAATTTAAGATGTGTACAAGTGATTTGTTGATAACTTGGAACCTCCCGGTATAGGGGAGACTCTATAAAAATTTTGGTAGAAATTTCAGTAAACTTTGTATGAGTTTAACAAAAAAATAAAGTAAATTTTTTTCCTTTTATTTATGATTGATATGCTGGTATCGAAAATGGGGATGTTACACTTACAGACCCAAAAGAGCATATATAAAAGATGAGAAACGTCATACAACACATTAAATAGTGATATTGTTTGCAAAATCCATTTGACAATATTTTATGGATCTGCGCAGTTGTTATATCATAGCCTAAAAAGTGATTCCATCCTCGACCTTAATGATCTCTATGTTAAACTCATCTCTCATTCCAACATTAGTAGGCCAGCTAAAACGAGCACCACCAAGCTCTTCACCATTATACAATGAGAAGATAAGAGTGTCAAAACATATCTCTAAAGATGTAACTATATAATGTTTGATGTAAAGAATCTACTTGAACCCATTACCATTAAAACCCTAATCATTAAGGTTTACAGTTACTCTTTATAGGAGCGACTATACACTCTTCCTGACTGACCTTTCCTCAATATTATGCAAGTGATGCAAACTCATATTTGAGTAAAGGAAGTGAGTATGACTAGAAAAATACTACCTAGTTTCCAACTATGAAGAGCATAATCTCCCTTATGTCATTAATCTCTTAGGAGGGCATATAAAAGGAGCATAAAAAGATCTATCTATTCATAACCGCCTGATATCCCTTAAGCTCATGACCACACTTTTGACCACCACATGTGTTGAGGTATTGGCCACCATTAAGGCAAAAGAATTTGTGTAATACTTATCTCTTATTAAGAGTGACATGAATGCAAAGAATCTTAATAAGTTTTGTCAGTTTCATCATGACCATAGTCATGATACTGAGGAATTTCATGCCTTAAAAAAAGATAAAAAGATTGATCGTCAAAGGTTACCTCTAATAGTTTATAAGAAAGGAAGTGCAATCTAAACAAATATGAAAAGATCATTATGATGCATTACACGATATTATATAATTTTTTAAAATTGTCCTCTTATGTATGAAAACCTTTTCAACTTTTCAATTTTTCAACTAAAGTAATAACACATCTTCACCTCTCAATTGAAATCTCCATGTCTCCAATAAAATACCTAATGGTGAGATCTAGACATCTCTATTGAAATCTCCATGTTTTCAATAAAATGTACATGGCAGGATATCCAATAAAATATCCATTGTGAGGTCTCCATGTCTTTACCAAAATCTTTAAATCCTAGATAAATTCTTCATGTCTCTAAATTGATCTCTATGTATTTAATATAATCTCCATTATGAGATCTCTACGTTTTCATTATCTCCAACAAAAATCTCCATCTATATGACATCAACTTACACAATGCTTTAACATTACTTTCATAATCAAAAAGAATTCTCCACTATCTAAATAATAATATTCTCTACTCTAAAATGATGTAACCATGTCGATATAACGATCTAGAAACCCATAAACAAATCAACCATTTTCAAGAAAACTAAATTTGGACATATGATTGAGCTTGACACAACAACATATACCGAGGAACCAAAACAATAAAAATCAAACCCCCACCCAATACCTATGAAGAGATATGAACGAAAATTATTAAAAGATATCATAAAGCTTGGTTAATGCTTTGATAAGTCAGAGTAATTCAATGAAGAACCAAATTAAGAGAATCATCTCATAGTCACACAATAGATTATTCTGAAATCAAAGTCTACTTAAAAAATACCTAAATACAAGCTAAATAACCATATTTATAATAGATAAAAAAGTGTTAAAGTTGTCGCGTGTGTGCGGCGTCGCTGCGATAAGTCCACTCTCAGGTACATATCCAGGTATTCAGGAAAATAGGGTAGATAAGGAATTGTTGTTTTTTATCAGTGAAAAAATGGAATGGGAGTCGTTACCTAGTATTTTAGTCACTAGGAACCCTAACTAGTCTTAGCGAGTATTTGGTAGTGTGGCTGCGGTTGTTTTTCAAATAACTTTTCATACCGAAATGCATGCCAATGATGTCTTTTCATTTTTTAAAAATCATTTTTGACATTACCACATTAAAACGATCTAAAACATACAAAACATATTAAATTTTAATAAAAAAATTTAAATTTTTTAGGAACGCGGTTCCAAACATATTCTTAGAGATCGAGCACGACCACCACAAATACACCCTACCTAAGATAGACTGTATTGTTTAATTGTCTAATATATGTTAAAGTCTAACTGTTAGTCTGTCTATGGTTTAAGAAAAGTCCTTTTTAGTAAGCAGATCCCTATCTTATAAGGTGAAACCTAACCATTCTAACGTCAACAAAAGAATTTAATATCCGGAATACGTTTTACGTATAAATTTGTAATCCCCGATACTAAAAGATAACAAAATATATTTGTTTTGAAATTTTGGCCTTGTTACTTTAATAAACTGGTTATTAAAGCTAAAATACATGCTAAAATATTTTTTGAATTTTTCTTTGTTGTATGAAAATACGATATGAATTTTTCGAGAGACTTGGTCATATGCATGAAAACAAGACTCTTTTTTTTGTTTTATAAATTTTAAAATGTTTTGACAAAAACCAGGTATTTTAATACCATATTTGTATTTTTACGATATAAAAATACAAACCGATATTAATCCAAATGAATAAAAAAACACGCGAGAAAATCATAAATTCTCAAAAATATTTTATTAATTTTTTTTGGACTAGGCCAGACCCAACCCACTTATTTTGGGCTACTCTCCACTGTTCATATGAATAGTGGAGAGTGAATTAATTGTTCACTGGGTTAAAGGGAGTTGTTCGACCCACTTCACATTCTTTTCCATCTAGGTAGTTCACCCATTACAATGGGATTATTTCACCTTTTTATCTTCCATCTAGGTGGGTCATGATGTAACAATATTATTCGATAGTTTTACCCATATTTAACTAGTGTTTTGCCTATCTTTTATATATAAAATGCCTTGATATTCTTTGTTTTATGTTTTGAAGGAAGTTTTGGATGAAATATGCAAAAATGAGTAAATTGAAGGTAATTGACAGATTTGACCTTCAGTCGATGTTTTGTGCAGAGCGTGAGTTCTAGAGGTCGAAATGAAGTGATTCTAGTGGAATTAAAAAGCTAAAATCTATACCTTTCTAGAAATCTAAATCAAGAAAATAAAATAAGGAAATGCATGGAAATCTCAGCCTTCAAATTCAAATTTCGCAATTTGCTAGTGTTGACCTTCGGTCATTTCGACTTGAATATCTATATTTATAGAAGTCCAATTGATGCAAACTCAATTATTTTGGATTCCAGACTCAAAGGCCTATCAACGCTCCAAATTTTAACAAAAATAAATGTCATATAAGGGAGATATGATTTTTCAAAGATGACAACTGAATTCTGCCAGCAAACAGGTTTCGTGAAGAAACGAGTCCAAATTATGTTTCGAAGCATCTAAACCAATATTCAAGTTTTTATTTCAGCAATTTAGCTCCTCTAAGTCAAATCTTGAAGATTTCATGCAAGGGTATTTCTCTTTTTTTAGGGAACTAGTTATTGAAGTACTTAAATGTAAATTGTCTACTTAAGGGAGGCCTATTTTGTAAAATAGAGACTAGGGTTTCTTAGAATATAAAAAGAATGAGAGAAGAGAAGGGGGGCAGCCAGCCAAGAGGAGAAAAATGCCCCCCTCCTCTAAAAAACTCAAAATTATGCATTCTTTCTTCTTTTTGTATTAGTTTTTCAACAAACATGCAAGGCTAAACACTTTTTCCTTGGTTGCAAAGACACGAAAACCTTCGGATTCCAAGAACCGTGAGATTTATTTTTTACCATTTCTTTTCAGTTTATATGATGAATATATTTGTTCTTCTATGCTTATTTTTCCTATGATTGTTTATTTTAATTGCTAGAGCGGGCTTTAAGTTATTATTGTAGACAATCTATTGCTAAGTTTGATATCAAAACTGGAGTTGTGGTATATGAACTTGTGAAGCAACTGAGTTTAATAATTATGGTGGATCTACGTTATTAATCTTAGGGAGAACATTCAATCAAATCAAACATAGACTATGGACAGTTATGTTTTCTTAATTAATCAACTTATATAGTTCTTAAGGCTGCCATTGAATTAAATTACTAGTGCAGACACTATGGTTGTTTGATGGTTAGGGTTAGTTATACAGTGGATTCGTTAACTAACCAATGTTAAGAAGAGATAAATATTCAGAATATAAATTGATGTTTTGTTTCCATGATCAGTTCTGATTTCTGGAGGTGGATGTATGCTTGCGACCAAAGTTTGTTCTCTTGATAGTTTTCTGATTTTATTTAATTTTGCTTGATAGTTTTATGTTTTCTTTTGCTTTAGCCTAGATAACATCCAAATTCCCCCCCCCATATTGCATATCATCTAGCATAATACCCCTTGCTTGCTTTATAATATCTTGTGTGTTGTGTTTTAAGCTAGGGTAATTAATTTGTGCTATCACGACATCGCAACAGGTCACCAATTACAATGAGACCAGTTTCAAAACCTTTATATTTTTTCACTTGGGTAGGTCACCCATTACAATGAGACCACACACACATTTTTGTATTGGTTATGGTTAAAGGAGATCGCCAGATGGGATCTCAGGTTAACCCAACCACACACAGAGTTTAGCTTTGGTTAAAGGGAATCGCTAGATGGGATTTCAGGTTGACCGAGCTACACACCGATTTTCGTTCTAGTTAAAGGAGATTGCCAGATGGGATCTCAGGTTAACTCAACCATACATGGTATTTTAGGTTAAAGGGAGTCGCCATATGGGATTTCAGGTTGATTAAGCTACACACAGACCGATTTTAGGACGGACTTTGGATCCGGTTAAAGGGGATCGCCATATGGGATCTCAAGTTAACTCATCAATACATGGAATTTAGCTTTGGTTAAAGGGAGTCGTCAGATGAGATTTCAGGTTGACCAAGTTGCACACAAAATTTTGGTTATGGTTAAAAAAGATCGCCAGATGGGATCTCAGTTTAACCCAACCACACATCGATTTAGCTTTGGTTAAAGTGAGTCACCGGTTGAGATTTCAGGTTGATCGAGATACACATAAACTTTGGTTCTAGTTAAAGGAGATGATCAGATAGGATCTCATTTTAACTCAACCATACATGGAATTTTATACACACAAATTTTGGTTCTAGTTAAAGGAGATGATCAGATAGGATCTCATTTTAACTCAACCATACATGGAATTTTGGTTCTGCTTAAAGGAGATCACCAGATAGGATTTCAGGTTGACCAAGCTCCACATAGAATTTTGGTTATGCTTAAAGAAGATCGCCAAATAGGATCTCAGGTTAACCTAACCACACACAAATTTTAGCTTTTGTTAAAGGGAGTTGTTAGATGGGATTTCAGGTTGACCGAGCTACACATGGAATTTTGGTTCTGGTTAAAGGAGGTTGTCAGATGGGATCTCAGGTTGACTGAACTACTAACATTATCTTAACATTAGAAGAAAAATGAGAAAAACCCTACAATGAGAAAATTATCAAAAGAAAAAAGAAGAAAGTTTAAACCTCGCCTTTAGGAGGAACAATTTTAGGTTCTGGTTAAAGGGAATCGCTAGATAGGATTCCAGGTTAACCCAACCAAAGATAAAATTTAGAAAATCGCCAGATTGGGATATCAGAATAACAAAGTTGTATAGTTTTTTATTATTAGTTTCTGGTTAAAGAGGATTGTTGTAAAGACAGAGTTTCAGAACAACCAAGCTTTACGAAGATCAATTTTGGAAGTTCATTTTTGTTTATCTTTACAAAACTTACTACTCAAAGTCTTTGTTCCGTAAGCATTGTAAAGAGGGGGCAACTGTCATAACTCATTTTTGTGTTGTTCCCCAAATTCATTTCTTTTACTTCTCAAAAAAAGAAGAGAGAATGCCCGAAACGGTGCCGTTTTGAACAACATTATTCTTCTTCTTCCCCTAGACGTGTAACAGGAGAAAAAGAAGGTTTTTAAATATTTTTTTCCCGCTCTCTCTCTTCCTTAACATAACCTATACCCTACCACCATTACTAAAGAAATAGAAACCCATGCCTGACCACCATACCATTCCACCATTATGGAAGAAACAAAAGACCTATGCTCGACAACCTTACCCTGTGCTTGGATAGGGTAGGGTGGTGACACGATCAAAAGATTGATGTCTTATCCCAAGTGCAGGAGTGTCGAAGTAATAAATAACCCAGCAAGACCGAGGTCGAACCACATGAAGGTGAACTATATAAAATTATAAACAATAAATGAAAAGTAGTTGAAGAGAACTTTTGAGATGTGATATTGATGTAAGGATTAAACAAGGATAAAACAATTATCAAGGTTAGAAGATCCACTAATGGTATTTCAAATAAGTATAGTATAAACTCTTTTTTTTACTCAACTAGAAACCACACACAAAGGAGGTTCCAATAGGATTATAAATTATTAACATGATTATATTAATTATCTTATTTGAGCAATGCCAATACTTGTAAATTTGGTCAGGTATTCATGGTGATAACTTATGTTAACAACAAATCAAGTTCCTTTCATAGCACAAGTGTCGGTTATACCATACAGTAGGCTATGAAAATGTCAAGTATTTGTTGTACCAAGGGTTGTATAACACAAATCTAGATTAACCATTTAACAAGCAATGTATTAAGAGTGAGTAAGATAACAAATACAAAACATGCTAGTATCAAACATTAAAGTCCATGTTGAGTTTATATTATACTTATTCTTACACCACTAGTGTACCCTTTTCACCTTGACAAAATTAACTTAGCTAAACATCATGAAGAAGAAAAATATAAATAAACAATATAAGAACATAAACATGATATAAGTTAACTAACTATAGTAAAGGAAATGAAAAGCATAAACAAGAGATTAATATAATATAAAATAAAACTTGAACAATACAAAATACAAAGAGAGAGAGAGTGATCTTGATCTGAACACCAAGATGTCTAAATGTATGGCAAATGCCTCCTTTTATAGGCTAAAATTTAGAACTATTGATTTGATGACTAATTGTTGAGTGGATGGCCACCTCTTGACTTGGTGACAACCATTATCTTCTTGTCTGAACAAAACATCATTGCTAACGTCATAATTTGAACAGATAGTCTTCATACAAGTTCTGGGCATTTGTCTCAGCTTTACAACAAAACAAGAATGAGCTCATTTAGCCTTCTAGAACTCGAGATATGGGCTGAACACTAAACAGTGTCTGGGTTACAGGACAAATTCTGACTTCTCTTTTGTTGCTATAATTTGAACTTGAAAACGGCCGTTTTAAATCTTGGACTCTCATGAAAGTTTTAGGCCTATGTCTTAGCTTTCCATCCATATAAACCAGACCTAAATCCATGTTCTACAGCTCCAGTTATGATCCAATAACCAAATGATATTCTAGTTTGAATTGAACAAACATCTCTTCTTTCAGTTTAGCCTTCTCTTTGTCTTTTCACTTTCAATAATTAAACACATCAATCAATACTTTAAATTGTGAGATATGCCTACATTCAAAATGAACATTTACCATAAATTAAAGATAACTTATATTATCGACTTGTTTTTATAAAACATGCTCAAGTTAGGGAATTTAATGATACTTTAAGTGCAATATGATGATATAAAACCTTAATGAAAATACACTTTTAAGTACTAATCAGGTGGCCCTCTCCCCCTGCCTCCTATAAATACTGGGGGAGAACTAGAGATCAAAGAGGGGCTGGAGAAAGAAAAGATAAAGTAGAGGAGACGAGAGAAAAAAACCTAAGAGATGAGGGAACAAATAGAAAAAGAAAAAGAACCAAAAGGAAACATGGGAGAATAGAGGTGGAAAGAAGGAGAGGAGGAAAAGGGAAACAAAAACAGAGAAGAGAGAAAGAGTGAACAAAGCAACATATAAGAAAATAGAAGAGAAAGAGAGAAGGAAGAAAAGTAGAAACAGAGCAGAAGAAAAAACACATAGAAGAAGAAGAACCATCGACCAACATAGTAGCTCCTCATTGCCATGCCACCTCATTAGGAAGAAGAATCACTAGCACCACCGTTCCTCCCAGTCACCGTCAACAGCACCGCCACCACCACAACCACTACTAGAGAATAAAATGAGAAGAATAGAAAAACAGAGGGAAGGAGCAGAGATAACTAAAAGCAGCAGAGAAGAAGAAAAAACAGAAACTGGCAGCAACCATCATCTGCCACCACAACAACACCACCAAGAACCGCCACCAACATCACTGTGAGCCACTAGCATCGCCAACGTCGCCAGGTCAGCTTCCTTCCTTCCTTCCTTCCTTCTTCTTCTTCTTCTTCTTCTTCTTCTTCTTCTTCTTCTTTTTCTTCTTCTATGTCTTCACTGCCTCCACTATTCACGTTACATATGAACAGTGGAGAGCATCTCCACTGTTTAATTGGCCGGACAGAATCGGCCTAGACCAAAATGGCTAGGCCGGGTTCGGCCCAGTCCAAAACATTTTTCAAAAAAATTCTTTCGAAAATTAGAGATTTTCCTGTGTATTTATCTATCAATTTTGCTTCATATTGTTTGTATTTTTATATCATAAAGATACAAATCCGGTATTAAAATACATGGTTTTCATTGGAACATTGCAAAAAATATTATAAAACAAAAAAATATCTTGTTTTCTTGCATACAGTCAAGTCTCTCAAAGATTAAAAAAAAATGTATTTTCATACAACATAGAAAATTTCAAAACAAATATGTATTAGCATGTATTTTTTGCTTTAATAACCAGTTTATTAGAGTCATGAGAACTGGGCTAATATTTCAAAAAATACCCAAAAAAATATTTTGTTTTCTTTTAGTATTTGGGATTATGTATTTATACTTAAAACGTATTTTCAATATCAAAAATTTTTATATTAGAACTGTCGCATCCTCGCGGCGGAGCGCGACGGAGCGGCGATCCTCGATTGATTTCGGGTTATTTTTGTTTTTGTGAATAAGGGAGTCGCCACCTAGTATTATGATCACTAGGAACCCTAACTGGTCTTTCAGAGATTCTAAGGCAAGGGATTGGTTGTGTAAAGGGAAGGTATTAACACCCCTAGTACGCCCTACCTAAGGTAAACTGCTTGGTGTTTGGTTTGCTTTATAATTATTATGATGTTAGTGTTTTCCAATCCCATCAGTTTTTCTATGTTTGATTCAAACTAAATTTATTACGATAGAAATCCATGGAGATTCTATGAGCTTTGAAAGCTCATTTTTCCTTTAGTATTTCAGGAGTTTGAGACTCGTAAATCACAAGGAAGAGGGATAAAAATTTAGAAATCTAGGGCGCTAAAAAAACCTATTTTTTTTAGTGTTTTATACTCTCACGGCTCATAAACCGTGGAGTAAAATTTTTTTGAAATGTCCTCAATTATAATCCAGGCTTCTTTCAAGGATGTGTGCGGATTTATTATTCCCAATAATATTTTGGATATTCATTTTTAAGGATTTCTTTATCCAAACATTAGCGGTGAATAATAGATGAATCCCCCCCTAAAATAAGATTTTTATATTTTTTGGAATATTGGCCAATACCTTTTGGAGTTTTACAAACATGTTGTAAAATCCCGAAATGCAAGAAAATAATTTTTTATTGTGTTTAAGAAATCCATGCGAAAACACATTTTCAAAACTTCCAATATTTTTTGTATATAAAAAAAAGTTCAAAATATGTTAGGGTATTGGCCGTATGCAACACATAAGAAAACATTTTCTTTATACTTTTTTATCAAAACACAAACATCACAATTAGACGTAAACACCAAAATGGAAAGTAGCAAGTCATCGTTCATATTACAAGAACTACAAGAAACTTGAAATAATTAGTAACAAAAATCGTTCAAAGCCAAATCAACTTAAAATTCTGTACACTGGAAAGGACTAAGCTTGTATGCATGAGGGAGCCAAAGTTTGAAACTAAAATTTTGAAATCAAAATTCTACTGCATATGTCCATGACTCCTGGCCTATTTTCTTTTTACCAATCTGGGAGAAACTGCCATACTAGTTTCATACAAAAAGGAAGAGCTTGGAACGACATGCTTTTATAACACACATATATAACGAACTAGAAACCAAAGTAGACCTGGCCGCCTATTTCAATAAAAAAACATGGAAGGACACGAACAGAAAAGGGAGCTACTAATGAAGAAAACAACTGCCCCCTCCCCCGGTTCTTTAATTCTGAACCAGCAAAAGAGAGGAGATAAAAAAAAGAACACTAGAGGCTAGCCAATTCTTAACATAGTCACCCATCCAAAACTCAAAACCACGGCAGAAACAACACAAGGCAAGCGTTCATTGTATAGTCTAAAATTGAAACGAATGTGCACAACAAAGACAAAACAGGTACAACAGATTTAAAGGCAGCAAAGGAGGAGAAAGTTAAGACTTACCTGCAGGTCTCACTATTTTCTTTTTTGCGGAAGATGAAATAAAACCAAACAAACATTGCTGTTAAGGATTAGCAGCAAAGCTCCTCTCCGTCTTGTCTTTTTTCTCTCCTCTTTCCTCACAATAACACCAGAATGCAAGAAAAGAACTCCCTCTATTTACTGTGTTTTTCTTACTCTCTACCTCTCTTGCGTTTTTCTTCTCTTTTTATGCTCCTTTTCTCTCCGTTTTTCCTCCCTTTTTTTTCTCCCGTTAGGTCATTAGAAAGGCTTATATATAGTCTAAATATGTCTCTATTTAAGAAGGATTCAATGCAATAATCCTAGGACGCAAATCCCTACTGATTTGCAGTAAAAAAAAACATAAAAAGAAACTGCAATATTTTGATTTTGTGTTGGTGCTTTACGTCTGATTTCTTTCTAGTTTTAGAGGATGGTGTGGCTCTTTTCTTTCCTTCCATAGGGCCAGCTGCTCCCTTTGAAATGAGGCAACAAAAACGTGGTCTTTAGCTCTAAAAATCAGACGTGATGAGAAAGGAAAACAGCAGAGAAAAAAGGAAAGAAATCAAATGGAGGGTGCAGTTGCAAAGTCTTATTTTCCTTATTCGATGTGGTAAAAATCCTGTCATTTATGATGATCCAGCCCCCCTCTCCAGCTTTCAATATCCTTCTTCAATTTAATCCCTTATTTTAACACTTTTCGATTCAGTCCTTGGTAAAAAAAATCCTTCGAATCAGTCCCGCGAACTTGGGCTATATCCTTCCCGTGGCAAAATTTTTTGCCTTCACGTTAGATATTCAAATGAGAATATCTTTAGCTTCTGATATCTAAATCAAGTGATTCGAAAGCCCAAGTTCATCTACGCGTCTAGGACTACAACTTTGATGAAGGAGTTGAAGTGAGATAAAATCTTTTTACAAAACAAAATCTAGCAGTAATTTGTTTGGTCAAAAGGGATCTCCAAGTCTAACTCAAAAACAAACGAATGCCGAGAATCCTAATATGACTGAAAGTATGAACTAAGAACAAAAATCACAAAAACTAGGCCAAAAATAGAGTTTTTTAGTGCAGACTCAGGTCAATATCCTTCTCGCGGCAGAATTCTCTACCTTGACATTAGATATTCAAACAGGAACATCTTGAGCCTCTGATATTGAAATCAAGTGATTCAAAAGCTCAAATTCATCTACGCATCTAGGACTACAACTTTGATGAAGGAGTCAAAGTGAGATAAAATCTTTTTACAGAACAGAAACTGGCAGTAATCTAGTTGGTTAAAAGGGATCTCCGAGTCTAACTCAAAAACTGACGAATGCCGAGAATCCTGATATGACTGAGAGTATGAACTAAAAACAAAAATCACAGAAACTAGGCCAAAAATAGAGTTTTTTTAGTGCAGACTCGGGTCAATACCCTTCTCGCTGCAGAATTCTCTACCTTGACGTTAGATATTCAAACAGGAATATCTTGAGCTTCTGATATCGAAATCAAGTGATTCAAAATCCCAAAATCATCTACGCGTCTAGGAATACAACTTTTATGAGGGAGTCGAAGTGAGATAAAATCATTTTAGAGAATAGAATTTGGCAGTAATCTAGTTGGTCAAAAAGGTTCTTCATTTGACAATGCTGAGCATCCAAATCTGACTGAGAATCTGCCCTAAGAACAATATACCCTAGGACCTAATAAAGGTATATGTTAATTTTTCAACATGTCATGAGTGACAAAATATACGTAGGATGGTCAGATATCGTACGAAACCGAGTCAAAATCAGAGCTTAAGTTGGAACAAAAAATTACGACAATAGCAAAACCATTTTTTTTAGTGTAAATTCTGAGGAATTTATTCAACCTTAAAGACCAGATAAAAAGGAACGAATTTAGCATTATGAAGACTCCTGATCAACCTAAGAAAACCTGATGATTTTGGTAGCAAAAGGGGAAGGATAAAAAAAAGCAGAAAACAGCTCAAACAGGGTTCAAAAAAAAATATTTCTTTCTCCTCCGCTTTTGTCAATCTTCTGGCAAACATAAGCTAAACTCCTACACTCCTTTTCAAAATGGGTATACACCATCTCTAGCACATGGGGTCCAAAATTGAGTAACAATGAGAACAATTAGATAAATACTTCCTTACCGATGTGGACTTTTATTAAACTGTAGACAGACTAACAATTAGAAAACACGACAAGACCTTAGTATTTCTATCAAACAAGTAAACAATGCAGCCTACCTTAAATAGGTCATATTTGGAGTGCCAATACCTTTTCTTTACGCAACAATCTTCGTGCCCGATCTCTGAGACTAGTTAGGGTTACTAGTGACCAAAATACTAGGTGGCGACTCCCATTCTATTTTTCCACTAATAAAAGACAAGAATTCCTTGTCTCCCTATATTTGCAAGATATATACGACCTGAGAGTGGATGATCTTCGCGACGCCGTACACGTGCAACAAAAGCAATGCTGAAAAATTAACAAACTAGTTCTAAATAAAATAGAAAAAAATCATAAATGAACTAAAATATCATAATCCATAAGTCATCCAAGTGTCCAACCTCTAACATGTAATCCACACAAATCACTAGTGAGAAATCTCTTGAAATCATTTTAGCTTTCTCTTTCATTTTTTTAAGTATTTCTTTGCACTGTATGTTCTGTAACATAACCTTTCATGTCTAAAAAATATATGAGGCATAGAATCCTACTTATAGGAAAAACCTAATAACCCTATAAATTATAAAATATCAATTTG